>Ga0209382_10000004_pt1 | contig 326632 bp, 327 predicted proteins | sample SoiMetdeltSBSDD5_FD_187599 | JGI IMG/M metagenome (GOLD analysis project Ga0209382, IMG submission 187599) | Bulk soil microbial communities from a Populus tree surrounding site in Tennessee, USA - Soil MetaG P. deltoides SBSDD5 (SPAdes) (version 2) | ecosystem: Environmental > Terrestrial >...
CCATCATGGCCGGGGTGGCCGCCCAGCTGGCGATCACGATCGACAACGTGCGGCTGCTCGAGAAGGAGCAGCGCGCGCGGGCGGCGGCCGAGGCGGCCAGCCGGGCCAAGGACGAGTTCCTCGCCGTGCTCTCGCACGAGCTGCGCACGCCGCTCAACGCCGTGTACGGCTGGGCGCGCATGCTGCGCTCGGGCGGCCTCCAGGGGGAGGCGGCCACGCGCGCTCTGGACGTCATCACGCGCAACGCCAACGCGCAGGTGCAGCTCATCGACGACATGCTGGACGTGTCCCGCATCGTGACCGGCAAGATGCGGCTCGACGTCCGGCCGGTCGACCTGCACCGGGTCGTGGAGGCCGCGCTGGACGCCGTGCGCCCGGCGGCCGAGGCCAAGGGCCTGCGCGTGCAGTCCGTGCTCGATCCCCAGGCGCTCGGGATCAGCGGCGATCCCGACCGCCTCCAGCAGGTGGTCTGGAACCTGCTGATCAACGCCGTGAAGTTCACGCCGCGGGGCGGACGCGTCCAGGTCGGCCTGCAGCGGGTGGGCTCCCACGTGGAGATCGTCGTCAGCGACACCGGGCAGGGCATCGCGCCCGACATGCTCCCCCGCGTGTTCGAGCGGTTCCAGCAGGCCGACAGCACCTCGACCCGCCGGCACACCGGCCTCGGTCTCGGCCTCGCGCTGGTGCGCCACCTCGTCGAGCTGCACGGCGGCGCCGTCGAGGCGGCGAGCGTCGGCGAGGGACACGGCGCCACCTTCACCGTGAAGCTGCCCATCGCCATCGCGCGCGGCGCCGACACCGAGGCGGCACGGTCGCCGCGGAGCCGGGCGCATCCGACCGCGGAGGTGGCGGTGTCCACCCGGGGACCGTCGCTACGGGGGCTGCGTGTGCTGGTGGTGGACGACGACCGGGACGGGCTCGACCTGGTGGCGACCATCCTCCTCAACGGCGGCGCGGAGGTCCGGGCCTGCAGCTCGGTCGGTGAGGGGCTCGCGGCGATGCAGGCGTGGCGGCCCGACGTGCTGGTCTCCGACATCGAGATGCCCGGCGAGGACGGCTACGCGTTCATCCGCCGGCTGCGCGCGCTCGGCGGCGCGCTCGCCCGCACCCCGGCCGTGGCGCTCACCGCCTACGGCCGGATCGAGGACCGGCTGCGTACGCTCTCGGCCGGCTACAGCATGCACGTCCCCAAGCCGGTCGACCCCACCGAGCTGGGGATCGTGGTGGCCAGCCTCGCCGGTCGCGCCTGAGCGCCGGTCCCGCGGGGCGCGCCCGGCCGCCGCCGGCCGCGCGTCGGTGTGCGAGGTCCGGCGAGGCCCCGGGCTATCATCGGGCGCATGAGACGATTCCGGTTCATCGTGGCCCGCGACAACACCGCGCTGTACGAGCATCTCGTGCGCTCGATGGCCGGGATCCCCGAGGTCGAGGTCATCCTCGACCGTCGCGCCGACCAGCGGCGGCGCGGCGGCGGCACGCCGCCCGAGGAGCGACGCGTGAACACGCGGGTCGACGAGGGACTCCGCGCGTTCGGCTGGGCGTTCGCCAAGATCGAGCGCGACTGACTCGCCCCGTCGGTTACAATCGCGCCCAGGAGGACGTCATGACACCGTCCATCACCGTCTACACCAACGTCGGCTGAGGGCCGTGCCACCGGGCGACAGAGTATCTGTCGCGCAAGGGCGTGCCCTTCACCGAGCGCAACGTCGGCAAGGACCCGACGGCGCGCCAGGAGCTGATGGAGCTGGGACTGACGTCGCTCCCGGTGATCCTCATCGGCGACACGCGCCTCACCGGATTCAACCCGACCGCGATCGACGCCGCGCTGGCCTCGGGGTAGCGCGAACGGTCGCCGGCGCTCCGCGCCGGAGAGAGAGCAGACACTCATGACGGAGCTGGCGAGACCCTCGCAGGCCAACATCGACAAGATGTGGGCGTACGCGCGCAAGTATGCGGAGAAGTCCGGCACGTCCCTGCATCCCGACGTCAGCGTCACCGAGACGGTGGTGGAGGGGCTGGCGCGCCACATCGAGCAGGTCGGCCGGCCGCTCTGTCCCTGCAACTTCTACCCGGACCCCGCCGCCGAGGCCAAGCTGCGGCGGTGGATCTGCGCGTGCGACGAGATGCAGAAGTACAAGTACTGCCACTGCCTGCTCTTCGTCACGCCGGAGGGCGTCCCCATCACCGAGTACCTGCCCGAGGACCACGAGGGCCGGCAGGCGTACGGCGTGGTCAAGGACCCGTCGCCGGGCAAGGGGCGGGCCGTCGCCCGCGTGCTGGAGAAGCAGGCCCAGGACGGCGAGGAGCGGTAGAGCGCCGGTCGGCCGATCGCTGCAGCGCAAGCCCCATCCCACCGGGAGGAACCCGTGAGCGCTCACCGCGAAGAATTCATGGTCCCCGGGATGTCAGAGCCGGTCAGTCACTTCACCCACGTCGTGCGCGCCGGCCGGATCGTCTTCGTCTCCGGCTGCGTGGCCACCGACGGGCAGGGACGTCTGGTCGGCGGCAACGACATCGTCGCCCAGACCCGGCAGGTCCACGAGAACATCAAGCGCTGTCTGGCCGGCGCCGGCGCCACCTTCGCCGACGTGTGCAAGGTGACGGTGTTCCTCCGCAACGTGGCCGACCGCGAGCGAGTGAACACCGTGCGCAAGGAGTACTTCGGCGCTCACCGACCGGCCAGCACGCTGGTGGAGATCTCCCGTCTCGTCCGCGACGAGTACCTGATCGAGATCGAGGCGACCGCCGTGCTGCCCGAGCGGCGCAGCGCCCCGTCCCGGGCCAAGACCAAGGCACGTCCCCGTCCGGCCCGGCGCCGGAGGAAGTGATGCCGACCGTCAGGCTGCGCGACGCCGAGGAGTATCCCGAGCCCGCCCGCAAGGCGTTCGAGCTCAGCAAGCAGTGGTTCGGCTACGACTTCCCCCAGCCGGCCGCCATGAGCCGGGTCATGGCCTGGGACCCGCATTTCGGCGGGCCGCACGGCCGGGCCATGAAGCGCGCGATGAGCCCCGGGGAGTTCACGCGCGGCGAGAAGGAGATGGTCGCCGCCGTCGTCAGCGGCGCCAACGCCTGCGCCTACTGAGTGCAGGCGCACACTGCAGCCGGGAAGCTGCAGGGGATGGCCGGCGACGCGCCGTGGTACGAGGCGGCCATGGTGGTGGGGATCACCAACGCGCTCAACGTGGTGGCCGACGGCCTCGGCCCGCTGATGACCCCGGTCAAGGCCGGCGCCGAGGTCGCCGCGGTCTACGACGAGATTCGCGCGTTCTACGCGACCGGCGGGGACGTGCCCGTCCCCTTCGGCCTGGCCGCGCACGACCCCGGGTACCTCGGCGACCTGTGGGCGGCCGCCAGGCGCGCGTTCGGCGACAACCACCTGAGCCGCCGTCTCAAGACCGCGCTCGCCTTCGCGGTGTCCCTGACGACCCGCTCGGCGTTCGGCACCGCGTTCCACCTGGGCGAGCTGCGCCGGCTCGGCGTCGGCGAGCGCGGCACCTTGGAGGTCGTCGGCGTCACCCAGATGTTCTCGTCGTACACGAAGATCGCCGACACGCTGCAGCTCGAGCCGGACATGGGCGGCATCGCGCCGGTGGACCACTCGCCGGCGCCGGCCGGCGAGCCGCCGCCGCGGTGAGGCCGTCGTCGTGGGCTCTCCGGCGCCCGAGAACCTGAGCCGCGCCATCGACCTCTGGCGCGAGGCCTATCGCCACCAGATGGCGGGGGAGCTGGACCGCGCCATCGCGCTCTACCAGGAGTCGATCCGCCTCTGCCCGACCGCCGAGGCCCACACGTTCCTCGGCTGGACCTACTCGTTCCAGGGCCGCCTCGAGGAGGCCACCAGCGAGTGTCACCGCGCGATCGAGCTCGACCCCGATTTCGGGAACCCCTACAACGACATCGGCGTCTATCTCATGCAGCAGGACCGGTCCGACGAGGCGATCCCCTGGCTGGAGAAGGCCAAGCGCGCCCCCCGCTACGAGCCGCGGCAATTTCCGTACATGAACCTGGGCAGGATCTACCTCAAACAGGGCAAATGGTGGGATGCCCTGCACGAGTTCGAGGCCGCCGTCCGCGTCGCCCCGCGTGACGAGGGGGCCGCCAAGGCCCTGCACTCCCTCCGCGCGCGCCTGAACTGACCGCGCAGGATCCGGGCCCCGGCGGCTCGAGTGGGCTCCACGAATCGAGGCCGGGGCGGCTGGCATCGCATTCGCTTGCTCGAAGGCCGTGACACCTCGACCGTGGTCGGATCCGGTGCGCCGGTGGATGGGCCAGCCCTATCCGCTGGGCGCCACGTGGGACGGGTCGGGGGTCAACTTCGCCGTCTTCTCCGAGAACGCGCAGGCCGTCGAGCTGTGCCTGTTCGACGGCGACCGCGAGACGCGGGTGCCGGTGACGGAGAAGACCGAGCACGTGTGGCACGTGTACCTGCCGGAGGCGCGGCCCGGGCTCCGCTACGGCTACCGGATCCAGGGCCCGTGGGATCCGGCGGCCGGCCACCGGTTCAATGCCGCCAAGCTCCTGCTCGACCCCTACGCGCGCGCCATCGACGGCACGATCCAGTGGAGCGACGCGCTGTTCGGCTACCAGGTCGGCCACCCCGACGCCGACCTGGCCCTCGATCGTCGCGACAGCGCGCCGGGCATGCCGAAGTCGGTGGTCGTCGACACCGCGTTCACGTGGGGCAGCGACCGGGCGCCGCGCACGCCGTGGGGCGAGACGGTGATCTACGAGGTGCACGTCAAGGGCTTCACGGCCCGCCATCCCGACGTGCCGCGGGACCTGCGCGGCACCTACGCCGGCCTGGTGGCGCCGGCGGCCCTGGCCCACCTGCGCGGCCTCGGCGTCACCGCCGTCGAGCTCATGCCGATCCACCACTTCGTGGACGACCAGCACCTGCTCCACCGCGGGCTCACCAACTACTGGGGCTACAACTCGGTCGGCTTCTTCGCGCCCGAGGTGCGTTACGCCTCCACGCGCGGGGCCGGCGGGCAGGTGGACGAGTTCAAGACGATGGTCAAGATCCTCCACCAGGAGGGCATCGAGGTCATCCTCGACGTCGTCTACAACCACACCGCCGAGGGCAATCACCTGGGCCCGACGCTGTGCTTCCGCGGCCTCGACAACGCCGCCTACTACCGGCTCACCGAGGACCGCCGCTACTACATGGACTTCACCGGCTGCGGCAACACGCTCAACATGACGCACCCGCGGACGCTGCAGCTCATCATGGACAGCCTGCGCTACTGGATCCAGGAGATGCACGTCGACGGCTTCCGGTTCGACCTGGCCTCGGCCCTGGCCCGCGAGCTCAACGACGTCGACCGGCTCGGCTCGTTCTTCGACATCATCCACCAGGACCCGGTGATCTCCCAGGTCAAGCTCATCGCCGAGCCGTGGGACCTCGGCGACGGCGGCTACCAGGTCGGCAACTTCCCGGACAAGTGGGCGGAGTGGAACGGGATCTACCGCGACACGGTCCGCGCGTTCTGGAAGGGCGACGAGGGGCAGACCGGGAGCATGGGCCACCGGCTCACCGGCTCCAGCGACCTCTACGGCCGCGGTGGCCGGCGGCCCTACGCGTCGATCAACTTCGTCACCGCCCACGACGGCTTCACCCTCGAGGACCTGGTCTCGTACAACGACAAGCACAACGAGGCCAACGGCGAGGACAACCGCGACGGGCACGACCACAACCTGTCCTGGAACTGCGGCGTCGAGGGGCCGACCGACGACGCCAAGATCCTGGCGCTGCGCGAGCGCCAGAAGCGCAACTTCCTGGCCACGCTGCTGCTCGCGCAGGGCGTGCCGATGCTGAGCGGGGGCGACGAGATCGGCCGCACGCAGCGGGGCAACAACAACGCCTACGGCCAGGACAGCGAGCTGTCCTGGCACGACTGGACCCTCGACGGCCGGCGGCGCCAGCTCCTGGCCTTCACGCGCCGGGTAATCGCGCTGCGCCGCGCCCACCCCGTGCTGCGCCGCCGCCAGTTCTTCTACGGCCGCGCGATCTACTCCGACGTCAAGGACCTCACGTGGTTCCGTCCGGACGGCCGGGAGATGACCGAGGTCGACTGGCAGAATCCGGGCACGCGGGCGTTCGGGCTGCGCCTGGCCGGCGACGCCATCGAGGAGGGCGACGCCCGCGGCGAGCGGATCGTCGACGACACGTTCCTGGTCCTCGTCAACGGCTTCTGGGAGCCGCTGCCCTTCGTGCTGCCGGCCCACCGCAGCGGCGTGCGCTGGCAGGCGCTGCTCGACACGCGGGAGGCCGAGCCGGCGCGGCGGCCGCGCGTCCTGCGCGGCGGCCAGACCTACGACATGGAGTCGCGCTCGCTGGCGGTCTTCCTGTCGGCCTAGCCCGGACTATTTCCTGAATGGGTGCAGACGGTCGAACGGAACACGGCGGAAGGCGGGGGGATGGGGGCCGCTCTGACCACGTCCCGCTCGGCTCCGGACGACGCCGTCGAAGTTCCCAATCTCTCGGGCGGTGGCGTCCTCGGGCTCGGAGGGAACGAGTCATCCGGACCCCCATCCACCCGCCTTGCGGCCCGGTCACACGCGGGTGGCGCGCCCCGCCCAGAAGGGCTCGCGCAGCGCCCGCTTGACGAGCTTGCCGGCGGTGTCGCGCGGGAAGTCCTCGTGGAACGACACCTCGCGGGGCGTCTTGTAGTCGGCGAGGTGGCGACGGCAGAAGTCGATGACCTCGTCGGCGGCCAGGACGGCTCCGGGCCGCCGCTGGACGGCGGCGTGCACGCGCTCGCCCCACTCCGCGTCGGGCACGCCGAACACGGCCACGTCCTCCACCGCCGGGTGGCGGTGCAGGACGTCCTCGATCTCGGCCGGGTAGATGTTGACGCCGCCGGAGATGATCATGTCGCGCTTGCGGTCGCAGATGTACACGAAGCCCTCGTCGTCCATCCACGCCACGTCGCCGACGCTCAGCCAGCCGCCGCGCTCGGTCTCGCGCGTGGCCGCCGCGTTCTTGTAGTAGCCGTCGAACATCCCGGCGTCGCGCCGCACGTGCAGCTCGCCGGGCCGCCCGGCCGGCTGCGCACGGCCGGCGTCGTCCAGCACCGCCAGCTCGACGCCGGGCGCGGCGCGGCCGCACGAGCCGGGCTTGCGGAGCATGTCGGCGGGGTCCAGCACGGTGTTCACCCCGAGCTCGGTCGAGCCGTAGAACTCGTACAGCACCGGCCCGAACCAGGCGAGGATGGCCTCCTTCACCCGCATCGGACACGGCGCCGCTGCCACCACGATCGAGCGCATCGAGGACACGTCGTGGCGCGCGCGGACGGCCGCAGGCAGGTCGACCAGGCGCTTGAGCAGCGTCGGCGCCATGAACGTCGTCGTGCAGCGATGGCGGGCGATCGCGCGCAGCGCCTCCTCGGCGTCGAACCTCGGCATGACGACGACCGTCTGCCCCAGCATGTGCGCGTAGAGCGCGAAGCCGCCCGGTGCGGAGTGGTAGAGCGGCCCCGCCACCAGGTGCACGTCGTCGGGCGCCACGCAGTGGAGCGCCTCCAGCCGCGGCAGCACCGCGGACGGATCGCTCGCCCGCCGCCGGGCGCCCTTGGGCCGGCCGGTCGTCCCGGCGGTGTAGACCATCGAGCCGCCCAGCCCGGCCGGCGGCTCGACGGGCTCGGGCCGGCCGGACGCGAGAAGGTCGTCCAGGTGGTGCGCCCAGGGCCGGCGGGAGGCGCCTAGGAGGATGGCGTGCCGCAGCCGCGGCGCTCGTGCCCGCACCTGCTCCAGCACGGGAAGGAAGGCGTCGCCGACGAAGGCCGCGACGGCATCGGAATCGTCGAGGATGTAGGCCACCTCGTCGGCGGTGAGGCGGTGGTTCACCGGCACCGGGATGAGGCCGGTCGCCCGGGCTCCGGCCGAGGCCAGGATCACCTCGAGCGCGTTGTGCGCGTACAGGACCACATGCTCGCCCGCCGCCAGGCCGAGGTCGCCGAGCGCGTGGGCCAGGCGGTTGCGCTGCTCGCGGTACTCCCGCCACGAGACCGTCCGGTCGCCCTCGACCAGGGCCGGCCGCTGCGGATGGGCATCCGCGTGACGGGACAGGAAGTCCATGGGATCCGAACTATACGGAGCCTGGCGCGTGACGTGCAAGCGAAGGTGGGTGATGCCCTCCACGGTCGTCGTGCCCTTGCAGCGGCTCCTGGTCCTGGTGCTGGTGGTCGCCTGCCTGTACTGGGCGCAGATCGTCCTGATGCCGATCGCGTTCGCCGTCCTCGTCACGTTCCTGCTCTCGCCGCCGGTGACCGCGCTGCAGCGCTGGCGCGTGCCCAGGGTGCTGTCCGTGATCATCGTGGTCGTGCTGGCGCTGGCCATCGTGGCCGGCATCGGCGCGGTGCTGGGAAGCCAGGCGGTCAGTCTCGGCACGGAGCTGCCGAAGTATCAGAGCAACATCCGGCAAAAGATCTCCGACATCCGCCTGCTCGGGCGCTACACGGGGTTCGGGCAGGTGGCGGAGACGGTGCGGAGCGCGGCCGGAGAGGCCGATCGCGAGGCGGATCGCGCGAGCCGCGGCCCGAAACCGGCGCGCCCGACCCCCGTCGTCGTCGTGAGGGACGAGAGCAATCCCCTGCGCAGCCTGGCCGAGGTCGTGACGCCCTGGCTCGAGCCGCTGAGCCGCGCGGGGCTCGTGGTCCTGCTGGTGCCGTTCATGCTGCTGGCGCGCGAGGAGATGCGCAATCGCCTCCTCCGCCTGATCGGCTTCGGGCGCCTGGCCATGACCACGCGGGCGATGGACGAGGCCGGCGAGCGCGTGACCGGGTACCTGCTCCGGCAGTTCCTGGTCAACGCGGCCTTCGGCGCGCTGGCCGCCGGCGGCCTGTTCCTGATCGGGATCCCCTACGCCGCCCTCTTCGGGTTCCTGGCCGGCACGCTGCGCTTCGTGCCCTACGTGGGCATCTGGATCGGGGCGGCCATGCCGGTGGCGGCCGCCATGGCCGTGCACCCCGGATGGACGCGGCTGGTGCTCGTGATCGCGCTGTTCCTCGTCCTCGAGCTGTTCATCAGCGGCGTGCTGGAGGTCCTCATCTACGCGCGCAGCGCGGGCGTGTCGGAGGTGGGACTGCTGGTGGCGATCGCCTTCTGGACGTGGATCTGGGGGCCGATCGGGCTCGTGCTGGCGACGCCCCTCACGGTGTGCATCGTGGTGGTGGCGAAGTCCGTCCCCGAGCTGGAGTTCCTGTGGATCCTCATGGGCAACGAGCCGGCGATGTCGACGCACATCGCGCTCTACCAGCGGCTGCTCGCCGGCGACCAGGACGAGGCCAGCAACATCGTCGAGCGCGCGCTCGCCGACCGGCCGCGCGAGCGCGTCTTCGACGAGGTGCTGCTGCCGGGACTGGCCCTAGGGGCGCTGGATCATCGACGCGGGCGCATCGACGTCGAGGAGGCGAGCGCGGTCGTGGCCGGCGTGCGCGAGATCGTCGAGCAGCTGGAGCCGCCCGCCGAGGAGCCGGGAGAGTACGAGGCGCGCGTCTTCGGCGCCTCCGCGCACAGCGGGGCCGACGCCGCCGGCCTGCGGATGCTGCGCGACCTGCTCGTCCCGGCGCGCATCGCCCTCGACGTCGCTTCGCCCGACCTGCTCTCGGCCGAGGTGGTCGAGGCCGTCCGGGCGCACGGCGGCGAGATCGTCCTGGTCGGTGCGCTCGCCCCGGGCGGACTGGCCCCGGCCCGGTTCCTCTGCAAGCGTCTGCGCGCCAGCGTGCCCGGCGTCCGGATCGTCGTCGGCCGCTGGTGCGTGAACGACGACGTGGACTCCGACCGGGCCTCGCTCCTCGCGGCCGGGGCCGACGCCGTCGGCACGAGCCTCGTCGAGACCCGAGACCTCGCGCTCCAGTACCTCCGCGTCCGGCCGGAGGTGCCCCAGGGCCAGGTGGCCTGAGGCGAGCCTCCGGCGGCTCGCGCCCAGCGCTTGCTGCGACCTGTCGGCATGCAGGGCGGCTCTTCGTCGGCACCAGCGGCTACGTCTATCCGCACTGGCGTCGCCCGTTCTACCCGAGCGACCTTCCCGCCCGGCAGTGGCTGCCGTTCTACGCTCGTCACTTCGCGACCGTGGAGCTGAACAACCCGTTCTATCGGCTCCCGGAGAAGACGTCGTTCGAGGCCTGGCGCGCCGCCGTCCCCGCCGGCTTCGTGTTTTCCGTGAAGGCCAGCCGCTACCTGACGCATCTCAGGCGGCTGCGAGCCCCCAGCGCACCGCTCGACCGGCTCCTCCGCCGGCTCCGCCCCCTCGGTCCGACGCTGGGGCCCGTTCTCTTCCAGCTCCCTCCGCAGTTCCAGGCCAACTCCGCGCGGCTGCGTACTTCCTGAGCGCGCTGGGGCGGCAGCGTCACGTGCCGCACCTGCGCGCGGTGCTGGAGGTCAGGCACGGTTCGTGGCTCGGGACGGAGACGTTCGACCTGCTGCGCAAGGCGGGGGTCGCCCTGTGCTTTCACGACAGCCGCCAGGAACCCGTGACCGGCCCGGTCACGGCCGGCTTCGTCTACCTGCGCCGGCACGGGACACGCGCCCGCTACGGGGGCTCCTACCCGGAGCGCATGCTGCGGGCCGACGCCCGGCGGGTCCGTGGATGGCTCGCCGCGGGGCTGGACGTGTACGTGTACTTCAACAACGATGGCGGCGGCGCCGCCGTCCGGAATGCAGGCCGGCTCGCCGCGCTGCTGCGGACCCCCGGCCGATTGTAAGTTTCACACTGGGCACTCAGGGAAATTCTCTTCCCTGATCGAGGCTGACGTGACAGAATCCCGTTGGCCAAATGAAATCGGTTTCACAGCGGCTGACCGCCGCGCTCGTGGTCTCGCTCACCGCCTTTGCCGGTTGCGGCAGCGGGCGCGTGGTCCTGCCGTTCTCGCTCGATCCCGCCGCCTCGTTCGCCCCGCGCGACAGCAGCCAGCTGGGAACCAATGACGCGGCCATCCGTGGCATCGCGGCGATCCTCGTGCACGACCTCAAGCTGCCGATGCCGCCGACGTTCACCGCGTACGTGTACTCCGGGCGGGAGGGCTTCGAGCGCGGACTCGTCATCGACGGCAACGTCTCTCCCGTGCGCGCGGCCGAGTTGTCGGAGTTCGCCGTCGGTATCGGCAAGCGGCGCCTGCTGCTCCTCAACGACGAGGGCGGCACCGCCCGCGGACGCGAGTGGTTCCGTCTCATCGCCCACGAGCTGGCCCATGTGAGCCAGATCGAGCTGGCCCAGGGCGAGGGGCGCGCCGAGCAGTGGCTCGCCGAGGGCATGGCCGAGTGGGTCGCGTTCAGCGTGATCGAGCGGCTCGGGCTCGACACGGTGACGCGCCGGCGCGCGCTGGCCGCGGCCGGCATCCGCAACCACGCCGCCCTCGTCGCCGCGCGGCTGGATCTGGAGACGCTCGGCAATCCTCGCGGGTTCACCGTGCGCCACCTCCGCGAGGGATCGCTCCCGACCTACCAGCTGGCCTTCCTGATGGCCGACTACCTCATCACCCGCGACGGGTTCCCGCGCGTGGTCGCCTACTTCCGCTCGTTCGAGCGCCGGCAGGACCGCCACGCCAACTTCCGGGAGACCTTCGGTCAGAGCCTGGACCTCTTCGAGATCGAGGTCCTCGGACATCTGAAAGGCCTGCTCCGGTAGCGACGTCGCCCGGGAGCCGCCGCCCGTGGGCCGGGTCCACGCACGGTATACTGCTCCTGGAGGACGCTTCACGGATGATCACTGTCAGGTTCCTTGTCACTCTTGCGCTCCTGCTCGGTCTCGGCGGCCCCGCCTGGGCCGGGCCGCCAACCGACACGCTGCGCGAGTACACGGAAGCCGTACAGAAGGTGCTCGACGACCCCGCCCTCAACACCGACGAGCGGCGGCCCGAGCGCCGGGCGGCGGTGCGCAAGCTGGCCGCCGAGGCCTTCGACGTGCAGGAGACCGCGCGCCGTGCGCTCGGCCCGCACTGGCAGCAGCGGTCGCCGGCCGAGCGCGAGGAGTTCGTGCAGCTGTTCGCCGACCTGCTGGAGCGGACGTACATCGCCAAGATCGACCTCTACGGCGGCGAGCGGCTGCGCTTCACCGACGAGCGCGTGGACGGCGACAGCGCGATCGTCCGGGCTCGCGTGGTCACCAAGCAGGGCACCGAGGTACCGGTCGAAGGTCGCATGCACAAGCGGGCGGACCGCTGGCTGATCTACGACGTGGCCATCGAGAACATCAGCCTGGTCGCCAACTATCGCGCGCAGTTCGACCGCATCATCCGCACGTCGTCCTACGGGGAGCTGATCAAGCGTCTGCGGATCCGCGGCGAGTTCTTGCAGGAGAAGGACCGCCGCGCCGGCGGCGCATGACGCCGGCGGCCTCGGTGCCCGTCGAGCTCGTGGGCTGGCCCACGCGCTTCGTCGGCGGCGACGGCGGCAGCCGGCGGGTCTTCGACGAGCCCCTGGGCCACGGGGCCACCGTGCGGGACGTCCTGCGCGGCCTCAGCGCGCGCTACCCGGACCTGGCCGAGGCGCTCTGGCACGGCGATCAGCTCGGCGAGCACATCGAGGTGCTCGTGAACGACGCCGTGCTGGGCATCGACCACACCCTCGACTCGCCGCTCGGTCCCCGCGACCGCATCGCGCTGCTCGCGCAGTTCATGGGCGGGACGTCCTGATGGCGACGTTCCGGATCATCCGCTGGAAGAACATCCCGGCGTCGGTCGAGGCGCGCGACGGCGCCGACCAGGTCACGCTCTCCCTGTCCGAGCGATTCCAGTCGCTCATCGACTCGCTCGCCATGCAGACCGGCGCCGACGACGAGGACGCCTACCTCGAGCACTGGGCCGCCACCGACGGCGAGCGTCCGGGCTCGGCCCGCGAGGTCGGCGCCGCCGTGGCCGCCGAGCTCGAGGAGCGCTTTCCGGAGTTCATCGCGCTCGCCTTCCGCCGCCCCTAGCCGCATGGCGCGCATCCCCGCCAAGCTGATCGAGGACGTCGCCCGGGAGCTGATGGCGCGGGCGGCGATCGACATCCCCGCCGACTACCGCGAGGGTGTCCAGCGCGCGCGCGATCGCGAGCGGAACCGGATCGCCCGGTTCGTCCTGGACGAGATGCTGCAGAACTGGGAGATCGCCACCCGCGAGCGGCGGCCCATGTGCGCCGACACCGGCCTGCCGCGGTACTACGTGCGGGTCGGCAACGAGGCCGGCGTGGAGGGCGGGTTCGTGGCCCTGGAGCGGGCGCTGCGACGGGCGACGGCCGACGCGACCGCGGCCATCCCCCTGCGGCCGAACCGCGTGCATCCGCTCAGCCGGGTCGACCACGACAACAACGTGGGCATCCACGCGCCGGAGATCACCTATGCCTTCGAGCCGCGCGCGGACTGGCTCGACGTGACCACCGTCCACAAGGGCGGCCTGTTCGGCAGCGACTACCGCATGCTGTTCCCGGCCGACGGCGTCGGCGGCCTCAAGCGGTTCTTCGTCGACACGCTGATCGAGCACGGCAAGCGCGGGCTGGCCTGCCAGCCGGCCATCGTGGGCATCGGCATCGGCGGCGCCAAGGACACCTGCGTGCGGCTCGGCAAGGAGGCGGCTTGCCTGCGCGCCGTCGGCAGCCGCAATCCCGACCCGGCGATCGCCGCGCTCGAGGAGGAGCTCACCGCGCTCGGCAATCACATCGGCATCGGCGCCATGGGCTTCGCCGGCACGTCGCTGGTGGTGGCCACTCACGTCGAGGTCGCCTTCACCCACACCGGCGGGATGCCGGTCGGCATCCACCAGTTCTGCCTGTCGTCGCGCCGGGCCACGGCGCGACTCCACGCGGACGGCCGCGTGGAGTTTCGTGCCGACCCCGCCTGGTTCACCGACTACTACCGGCGCGAGGGCGTGGAGTGACCCGCGCGATCGAGCGGCTGGACGACGTGCGGATGCGCGAGGTCTCGCTCGCCACGCCGGTGAGCGGCGCCGACCTCGACGGGCTCGAGCTCGGCGACGTCGTGTACCTGACGGGCGCCGTCTACACCGCGCGCGAGGGTGTCTACCGCACGGTCGTGGAGCAGGGGCACGAGCTGCCGGCGTCGGTGTGTGCGCTCACCAACGTGAACTTCCACTGCTCGCCGGCCGCCAGCGTGCGGCCCGACGGCACCTACGCGGTGGAGGCCGTCACGGCGACGGCCAGCTTCCGGTTCGGCAAGTCCATGAGCCGCTGGTTCGAGCGCTCGGGGGCCCGCGTCGTCGTGGGCAAGGCCGGCCTCACCGAGCTGGCCTATCGCGAGTGGTTCGTTCCGCACGGCGCCGTCTACCTCACGACGGTCGGCTACGGCCTGGGCGCCGCCTACGGCCGGTGCATCACCCGCGTGCTCGACGTGCACTGGCTGCGCGAGCTCGGCATCGCCCAGGCCCTGTGGGTGCTGGAGGTGGATCGCCTGGGACCGTTCCTGGTGGAGGGCGATCGCCAGGGGCGAAGCCTGTTCGCGCTCGCCAACCGCGAGATCGACCTGCGGCTCGGCGAGGTGTACGCCGGCCTGCCGCCCTACGCGCTCGGCCGCTTCGGCGAGACGACGGCCCGGACCGACGAGGTCGTCTAGTCCCCGGGGCCGGGGCCCGGACGGGCTGGCGCTCGGCCTCGCCCGACATCGACTCGAGCAGTCGACGCGCGTCCGGCACGTCCTCACTCCTCCGGCGAGACAGCCACTGCCGGCGTCGCGGCCTGCTGCAGCACCGCCAGGTCCACGAGGGCGCGGACATCGGCCGGCGTCAGCGTGGGCGGAGTCACGCCGCAGCGGGCCAGCACGGCTGCCGCCCGGGTGTCGTCGAAGCGCACGTCCTGGGTCAGATAGGCGCGGTACGGCTGGAGCATCGTCGCCACCCGCCGCTCCAGCGGCGACGGAGTGCCGAGCGGCTCGGTGGCCGCGTCCAGCAGCGTGACGCTGGACAGGCCCAGCCGGTCGAGCAGCATTGCGAGCATCGCCGCCTGGCTGGGTGGATCGCGCACGACCAGGTGAAACGTTCCGCCGGCGGCGTCCGGGTGCTCGGCCAGCGCGACCGTCGCCGCCGTCACGTAGTCAAGCGGCACGATGTTGAAGGCGGCGCGCGGCGCGGCCTCGATGCGGAGCGTGACGCCGGCGCCCCCCGGCCAGCGAGCCAGCATGGCCAGGAGCCGGATGAAGCCGAAGAACAGGTTCGAGGGGGTGCCGCCGGCGGTGGTCGGCGCGGCGCCCACGACGACCGACGGCCGCAGCACGCGCACGTCCACCTCCGTCTCGTCGGCGGCGTTGCGGATGACCGTCTCGGCGTCCAGTTTCACGCGCTCGTAGACGTTGTGGAAGCGCTGGCCGGTCTGCCCGTGAGACTCGTGAACGGTGCCGACGCGCTCGCCGCACACGAACGCCGTGGACACGTGCGCCCATCGGGCGAGCCGACCGCCCGCCAGCGCCCGCAGCAGGGCGGCCGGGCCGTCCACGTGACCGACCCGATAGGGCGCCAGCTGCTCCGGCGTGAACGAGGTGTCTCCCGCGCAGTGGATGACGGTCTCGACGGTCGCGCGCAGGCGGCGCAGGTCGGCCGACGCCAGCGTGTCGTGAAGCGCCCCGAGATCGCCGGCGACGACCTCGAGGCCGCCCCCGTCCGCGGCGCCGCCGAGGGCGGCCGCCACCCGCGTCGCGGCGTCGACGCCGTCGCGCTGGCGGGCCAGCGCGACCACGGGTCGGCCGGCGGCCAGCAGCCGGGCGACGATCGCGCGGCCGATGAACCCCGTGGCGCCGGTGACGAGGATCATCGCGGGTGACGCGCCGGGCCGGTGGCGATCCGTCCCCAGCGCGCGCCGGGCGCGCGATCGGCCGGCCCGCGCCAGCGCTCGGCGTAGCGCTCCGTGTCGAGGTGGAGCGTCCACCGCGCGAGCAGCCAGACGATGAAGCCGAACGTTCGCCACGGTCCCCGGGCCAGGAACCGGCGGCCGGAGGTGACCAGCGGCGCGCGCACGAGCACGCTGCGCCCGCGCCGCTTCAGCCGCTGGGCGAAGTCGAGGTCCTCCATGAGGCGGAGGTCGCGGAAGCCGCCGAGCGCCCGGAACACCTCGGCGCGGACGAACTGTCCCTGGTCGCCGTAGTAGTTGCGCGTCAGGCGGTAGCGGGCGCGGTTGATCAGCGAGATCGCGCGGAGGCTCCACCCGGGCTCGGCGAAGTGATGCTCGAAGGCCCCGCCGACCGCGCGCCGATCGGCCAGGGCCCGCTCGATCAGGGCCGCCGCGCCGACGGGCGGGAACGAGTCGGCGTGCAGGAAGAGCAGCACCTCGCCCCGCGCGGCGGCGGCGCCGGCGTTCATCAGCCGGGCTCGCGTCGAGCCGTCGGGCCACAGCAGGCGCGCGCGCCCGCCGACGGCGCGCGCGGTGCCGGCCGGATCCCCGGCCGCCGCCACCACGACCTCGGCCGCGTCGAGGCCCGGCAGCCGGGCCAGATGATCGAGCGTGCGGGCCAGCGCGGCGGCGTCGTTGCGGGCCGGGATGATCACCGAGAGCCGGGGCGCCATCAGAATCGTCCGCGCGCCCGCTCGCGCGACGGCAAGACCTCCAGGCAGGTCGTCCACCAGCCGGTGCGCACGGTCTCGGCGAACTCGGGCGGCAGACCCTCGGCCTCCATCTCGGCGGCCAGCGTCTCGTGGTCGTAGACGATGGGGACGAACTCCACCGCGAGGTCGCGACCGGGCTCGGCCGTCAGGATCGCGTACCACACCCGCGTGGTGCCGTCGTTCTCGGGCCGGCCGATCACGCCGACGTTGACGAGGTGGCGGCCGTCGGCCAGGCGCCGATGCCACTTGATCCCGCTGTGCGTGCAGAGCAGGATCTCGGCGCCGGCGTCGTCGAGCAGCCGCGCGATCAGTCCGTCGGGCGTGGTCGACTCCCACAGGAACTCGCTCACGCCGCGTGGCGAGCCGTGGCAGAGGAGCGCCGGCTGCTCGCCGAGCGTGAGCCGTCGCTGACCGGGCAGCGCGGCCATCCAGCGACGATGGACGGTCGCGGTCCGCGCCAGCGTGTACGCGTAGCTGATCCGCGCGAAGTGGTTGTCGCGAGGATCGGTGTACCCGCACCCGCAGTCGGGGTGCCCCTGGCCGACGGCCAGGTCGTAATTGCCCTGGATCACCCGGACCCCGGCATCGTGGAGCAGCGGGAAGACGCGGTCGGGATGCGGACCGACGCCGCCGAGGTCGCCCAGGCAGAAGATCGCGTCGACGTCGCGGGCGCGCGCGTCGGCCAGCGTGGCGGCCAGCGCGTGGGCGTTGCTGTACACGCCACCGAACACCGCGATGCGCCGGAAGGGCCGGGGCTCGGTGACGGTCGCGGCGAGCCGCGGCTCGGTCCAGGCGCCGAGCGGCCCGGCCATCGCGTCGGGCCTCCTCGGGTCAGGCATTGCGGCAGCTGGCGCCCGTCTGCCAGCAGACCAGGCACGCCGGGTGCGAGAGCGGCGTGGGGCGGAGGGCGTCGGCGAGCGAGGAGACGGCCAGGCGCGCCGACGGCAAGCCGGCCAGGATGGGGCACGCGTAGACGCCGCCGGCGGCGACCGCGCGCGAGTCCGAGCACTGCAGCCGCGCCGGATCGATGCCATCCAGCATCTCGGGGCTGACGGTGCCGCCGCCGCAGCCGGCCATGCGTCCGACCGGGAACAGCGGCAAGATCTTCACGCGCGGCTTGCGCACTCCGGACTGCACGAGCAGGCGACGCAGGCGCTCGTAGCGTCCCTCGCCGGCCGGCGAGGGGTCCACCTCGGTGGCGGTGAGGATCGGCAGCAGCCCGCGCGCGTCCAGGCGGCGGATCGCCCGCAGCGCGCGAGCGAAGCTGCCGCGTCCGCGGACGGCGTCGTTGCGGGCCCGGTCGGGGTCGTCGAGGCTGACGCGGATCTCCAGCGAGTAGCGCGCGGCGGCGGCCAGCGCGGCCAGCCGGTCGGCGGTCACCTCGTCGATGCGCGTGCCGTTGGTGAGCACGGTGGTGGGCGCGCGCTCGAGCGCGAAGGCCAGCAGCGGCAGGATCTCGGGGTGCAGGAACGGCTCGCCGCCCGTGAAGTACAGCTCCTTGACGCCGAGGGCGACGCCCTCGGCGACCCGCGCGCGGACCTCGGCGGCGTCCATCGGCGCCAGCCATGGCGCGCGCGGCCCGCTGGCGTTGATGCAGTGGCGGCACTGCAGGTTGCACCAGCTGCCGGTGACCTGCACCCACAGCGCTCCCAGGTGGCGGAACGGCGCCTCCGCCACCGGCGAGGTCAGGACCGCGGCGGGTGTTGGAGCGTCCATCGGTAGGGGAGGAAGCGCTGGCACGGGACGGCGCCCGCGACGAGCGCGGCCCGGACCGGGCCGTCGTCGAGATGGCGCAGCAGGAACGCGGCAAGGCCGCCGGCCGCCTCGAAGTCGTCACGGTACCACTTGAAGATGCGCGAGCAGACCACGCGCGGCCCGGCCAGCGTGACCTCCTGGTTGACGAAGCCGCGCGCGGCCAGGTCGAGCTGGGCGTCGACGGCGTCCGCGCGGTACACGCCGACTGCCGGACAGGACGCCGCGCCGCACGTGATGGCGCAGTGATAGCGCGGATCGGGCGGAGCCAGCACCAGCGCCAGGCGCGGATCGCCGTGGGCGAAGGGGCGCAGCGGCGGCAGCTTGCGCCGGGCGTTGCCGCGCAGCACGCCGTGCTCGATGTCGTCGAGCGAGAAGACGAGCCCGCCCACGCGATAGCTGACGCGGCCGAAGAAGTTCCAGGTCCGCAGCACGCTCGTGCGCACGCCGAGACGCACGATGCCGTGCAGCACCAGCGCGTTGTAGACGTTCAGCCAGAAGGCCAGCCGAGCCGGGCGCGGCGCCAGCGTGTCGAGGCCCGCCGCGTTCAGCGCCCGCGCCGCGCGCTCGGCCGCCGCGAACCGATCCGAGCCGGCGAGGCCCGCGTAATCGACGCGCCCCTGCTCGTCGGTGTGCGCGGCCAGCGCGGCCAGCATCGCGGCCTGCAGCCGCTCGGCCGCCGGTCCGGCGTCGATGGCCGCGGCCGGCTCCGTCTCGTTCAGGACGACGCGACTCATGGGGCTCACACTCTACGCGCCCGGACCGCCACGCAACAGGGCGCCGGAAGATTTCACACGGATGTGACGAGCGGGCCGCCGGCTTCGGGCAGGCTCGGGGTGGGTGGTGCACTATGCTCTCGACCGGAGGACGCGATGACGAGAGGCGTGTGGCTCGGCCTGGTCCTGGCCGTGCTGGGTTCCGGGGTCTGTCCGGCCGGCGCCCAGCCGGGCCGGCCGGGGACGGAGGCCCCCGAGGTCGTCGGCGGGCCGTGGATCAACAGCGCGCCGCTGACGCGGGCGGCCCTGCGCGGGCGGGTGGTGCTCGTGGAGTTCTGGACCTACGGGTGAATCAACTGTCGTAACGTGATCCCGCAGTTGCGGGACTGGCACGCGCGCTACCAGGCGGCCGGGCTCACCATCGTCGGCGTCCACACGCCGGAGTTCTTCTGGGAGAAATCCCACGACAAGGTCGTGGAGGCGACCGGCCGGCTCGGCATCCGGTACCCGGTCGTGCAGGACAACGACTACGCGATCTGGAACCGCTGGGGCGTGCGAGCGTGGCCGACGACCGTGCTGGTCGACCGCCGAGGCGCGCTCCGCTACCGTCACATCGGCGAGGGGGCGTACGGGGAGACCGAGGCGATGATCCAGCGCCTGCTGGCGGAGCACCCCTGAGCGGCGTGGGCTCGGCGACGGCGCGCCTGTCGGCGCTGGCGCTGATCGGGATCGCCGCCCCCGCGGTGGTGGTGGCCGCGCTCGGCTACGTCTCGCTGCGCCACTGGCAGAGCTCCGCCGAGCTGCTGTTCCGCGAGCAGGCCCGGGACGTGGCCGTGATGGCGGCCCAGAAGGTCGACATGATGCTGCGCCTCGCCGACGAGGCGTTCCTGGACCGTCTGCAGACCCAGCTCGCGGCCGGCGACGACAGCCCGGCGGCGCTCGACCGTCTGGTCGACGAGGCGCCCCTGGTGCGGCGGCTCTACCTGGTCGACCGCGGCGGCCGCCTGCGCTATCCGTCCGCCTGGCGCGAGGGCGACGCGACCGTCTTCGAGCCGGCCGTGCGCGCGCTGCCGGCCGGCGCCTGGGAGCGCGGGAGCAAGCGGCGCGTGGTGGCCGGGACCCCGGTCTGCCTGGCCGTGCTGTGGACCGCGCGACGGGAGCCGGTGGTGGCCGCCTACGCCCGCGACGTCGAGACGCTGCGGCGCGACGTGCTGGAATCCTCGCTCGGCAGCCTGGAGTCGCCGACGATCCTGGCCGTCCTCGACGCCGCCGGCGGCGCGGTGTACAGCCGGGCGCCGCTCGAGCGCGCCGAGCGGGTGCTGGCGGTGGACCTCGGGGAGGCGCTGCCGGACTGGCGGGTCGCCGTCTACGCGCCGCCGGGTACGGCGCCGCGCGACGTCGTCCGGCGCCAGGTGATGATGTTCACCGGCGCGTTCGCGGGGCTGCTCCTGATGCTGGGGGCGGGCATCGTGCTGTGCTGGCGTCTGCTGCGCCGGGAGACCGAGATGGCCCGGCTCAAATCCGATTTCGTCGCCAACGTGTCTCACGATCTGAAGACGCCGCTGTCGGTCATCCGCATGTTCGGCGAGACGCTGGAGCTGGGGCGGGTGCCGGACGAGGCGCGCCGCCGGGAGTACTACCGGGTCATCACGCGCGAGAGCGAGCGGCTGACGCGCCTGATCGACAACGTGCTCGACTTCTCGCGGATCGAGGGAGGACGCCGGCGCTACGAGCTCGTGCCGACGCCGGTGGAGCCGCTGGTGCGCGACACGCTGGAGGCGTTCGCGTACCCGCTCGAGCAGCAGGGCTTCAAGGTCGAGGTGCACGTCGCCACCGACCTGCCCGAGGTGCCGATGGACGCCGACGCGATCGGCCAGGCGCTGGCCAACCTGGTGGACAACGCGGTGAAGTACTCGGGGACGGAGCGGGTGATCGTCCTCGACGCGCGTCGCGAGGGCGAGCGGCTGGCGCTGAGCGTGACCGACCGGGGCGTCGGGATCCCGCCGTCCGAGCACGGGCGGATCTTCGAGAAGTTCTACCGGGTCGGACAGAGCGAGACCCAGGGGCGGCGCGGCAGCGGCGTGGGGCTGGCGCTGGTGCGCCACGTGGTCCGGGCGCACGGCGGCGAGGTGACGGTCCAGAGCGCCCCCGGCCGGGGGAGCCGGTTCACCCTCTGGCTGCCGCTGCGGGAGCGCTGATGGCTCGCATCCTCATCGTGGACGACGAGCCGGCCATCGTCCGGGGCCTGGAGGACAACCTGCGCTTCGAGGGGTACGAGACGCTGACCGCCACCAGCGGGGACGAGGGGCTGGCCCGCGCGCTCGGCGACGCGCCCGACCTGGTCCTGCTCGACGTGATGATGCCGGAGCGCTCGGGATGGGATGTGTGCCGCGAGCTGCGGCGGCGCGGCGTCGACGTGCCAATCATCATGCTGACGGCGCGCGGCGAGGAGGCCGACCGGGTGCGGGGGCTGGAGCTCGGCGCCGACGACTACATCACCAAGCCGTTCTCGCTGCGCGAGCTGCTGGCGCGCGTGCGGGCAGTCCTGCGGCGGCCCGGGCCGCGTCAGAAGTTCGAGGAGCTGGCGTTCGGCGACGTCCGCGTGCACCGGCGCGGCCGCCGGGTCACCCGGGCCGGCCGCGAGGTGCGGCTGACCCGCAAGGAGTACGAGCTGCTGGTGTACCTGGCCGAGCACCAGGGCGACGTGGTCACCCGCGAGCAGCTCCTGGACGAGGTGTGGGGCTACGAGCGTTTTCCCACCACGCGCACCGTCGACACGCACGTGCTGCGCCTGCGCCGCAAGCTCGAGGCCGATCCGGACCGGCCGCGGTACATCCACACCGTGCACGGGCAGGGGTACCGGTTCGTGGTCTCGTGAGATGCTCAACGAAGGGGGGTCGTCATGACCTGGCGCTACTCGGACGTCACACCGGAGAAGCTCTACCTCAGCCGCCGCGAGCTGATGGCGGGCGCCGCCGCGCTCGCCATCGTCGGCTGCGACGGCTCCACCGACGCCACCGCCGCGCCGCCGGCCGGCGCGCCGCTCCGGGCGACGCCCAACCCGGCCTATCGGGTGGCCGACCCCCCGACCAAGGTCGAGGCGGCCACCACGTACAACAACTTCTACGAGTTCGGCACCGGCAAGGACGACCCCGCCCGGCTGGCCGCCACGCTGAAGCCGCGCCCGTGGCACGTCCAGGTCGACGGGCTGTGCGCCAGGCCGCGGACGTTCGACATCGAGGAGGTCCTGAAGCTGGCGCCGCTGGAGGAGCGTATCTACGGGCTGCGGTGCGTGGAGGCCTGGTCGATGGTGATCCCGTGGATCGGCTACCCGCTGGCCGCGCTGCTCAAGCAGGTCGAGCCGCGCCCGGGCGCCCGCTACGTGGAGTTCACCACCCTCAAGGATCCCGAGCAGTTCCCGGCCCAGAAGCCGAGCTTGCTGGGCTTCGGGTCGCTGGACTGGCCCTACACCGAGGGACTGCGCCTGGACGAGGCGCTGCACCCGCTGACGCTGCTCACGGTCGGCATGTACGGCCAGGTGCTGCCCAACCAGAACGGCGCTCCCGTGCGGATCGTGGTGCCCTGGAAGTACGGCTTCAAGAGCGCCAAGTCGGTCGTGCGGATCCGGCTCACCGACACCGAGCCCAAGACCGCCTGGAACAAGGCGGCGCCCCAGGAGTACGGCTTCTACTCCAACGTCAACCCGAGCGTGGATCACCCGCGCTGGAGCCAGGCGACGGAGCGGCGCATCGGCGAGTTCCGCCGCCGCCCCACGCTCATGTTCAACGGCTACGGCGACCAGGTCGCGTCCCTGTACGCGGGGATGGATCTCAAGAAGAACTACTGAGCGTGTCGGTCCGCACCCGCGTCGCGCTCAAGCTCGCCGTGTGGGTGGTGGCCCTGCTGCCGCTGGCCCGCCTGCTCTACGGGTTCTGGACCGACGACCTCACCGTCAACCCGATCGAGTACGTCACGCGCGAGCTGGGGGAGACCGCGCTGCGGCTGCTGCTGGCCAGCCTGGCCCCGACGCCGCTGCGCATCCTCTTCGGCCTGAGCTGGCCGCTGGCGCTGCGCCGACTGCTCGGGCTCCTGGCCTTCTTCTACGTGTGCCTGCACTTCGCGGTCTGGATCGTGCTCGACCACTTCTTCGACTGGCGCACGATGGCCGACGACGTGGTCAAGCGCCCGTGGATCACGGTCGGCGTGACCGCGCTGCTGCTGCTCGTTCCGCTGGCCGCCACCTCCACCACGGGGATGATCAAGCGGCTGGGCGGGGCGGCCTGGCGGCGGCTGCATCGCCTGGTCTACGTCGCCGCCGCGCTCGGCGTGCTGCACTACATCTGGCTGGCCAAGAAGGTGCTGATCCAGCCGTGGGTGTACGCCGCGCTGCTGGCCCTGCTGCTCGGCGTCCGCGCCGCCGACGCCCTTCGCCGACTCGCCCGCCGCCGCCGCCCCGCGCTCGCGTGACGGATGAGCGGGGTCCGGCCGGCGCATGTGGTAGGCTCGCGCCGATGACGAGACGGCTCGCCGGGATCGTCGGGGCGGCGTTCGCGCTCGCGGGCGCCGCCGGCTGCGCGACGTCCGCGCCGGCGCCGGCGCCGCCGGCCGCCGCGGCCGCCTCGAGGACGACCGCCAGCGCGCCCACGCGGGAGACGCTGCCCAACGGCGTCGTGCTGATCATGCAGGAGCACCGCGCGGCCGACGTCGTCGCCGTGCAGCTCTGGCTGCGCGTCGGCGGGCGCGACGAGCAGCCCGACGAGCTCGGGCTCAGCCATTACCTGGAGCACATGCTGTTCAAGGGCACGCCCACCCGGCCCCCGGGCTCGATCGACCGGCTCATCGAGGGGCTGGGCGGGACCAGCAACGCGTTCACGTCGTACGACTTCACGCACTACGACATCGTCGTGCCGTCGCCGGCGACCCGCACGGCTCTGGAGATCCTGGCCGACATCGCGGTCAACGCCGCGTTCGTCCCGGCCGAGCTCGAGGCCGAGAAGAAGGTCGTCTTCGAGGAGATGAGCCTCACCGAGGACGACCCGGAGAAGTTCCTGACGCGACGGCTGTCCGAGGTGGCGTACCGCAACCACCCCTACGGCCGGCCGATCCTCGGGATCCGGGAGCTCGTGCAGAGCCTGAGGCGCGACCGTCTGGACGCCTACTACAAGAAGCACTACATCCCCCGGAACATGGTCGTCGTGGTCGTCGGCCCGCTCACGCCGGCCGAGATGCGTCCGCTGGTGACGGCCACCTTCGGCCCGCTCACCGGGCCCGCGGCCGCGCGCCCGCCGGGAGCGGCGGTGCCGCCGCTCAGCGGGGGACGGCGCGACGACATCTCGCGGCCGGAGCAGCAGGCGTACCTCGGGCTCGCCTGGCAGGCCGCCGCCACCAGGCTCGTGCCGGAGGACATCTCGGCCGTGGACCTGCTCACCTACGTCCTCGGCGACGGGCCCAGCTCCCGCCTCAACCAGGCCGTGCGCGAGGAGAAGGGGCTCGTGCACTCCATCGAGGCGACCTACGTCACCCGCGAGCAGTCCGGTCTGGTGTCGATCGTCGCCCGCCTGGACGCCAGGAACCTGGATGCGGCCGAGGCCGCCATCCGGGACGTCATCACCCGCGTGCGGGCCGACGGCGTCACCCAGGCCGAGCGACAGCGCGCGATCGTCACCGCCGAGTCGGCCTATGCGTTCGACATCGAGACGGCCGAGGGCCTGGCCAAGTCCTACGGACAGGCCGAGACGACCTGGACGCTGGACGACGAGCTGCGCTACCTCGCCCGCTTGCGCGAGGTGACGGACGCGCAGATCCAGGCCGCCGCCCGCAAGTACTTCGGCGACACCGACGTGGCGCGGGTGCGGTTCCTCCCCTCGGCGACGCGATGAGCCGCCGTCATGGGATCGCGCTCGGGCTGCTGGTGTTGGCGCTCGCGAGCGCGCTGACCGCCGCCCGCGCCCAGGCGCCGACCGAGAGCGTCCGCACGACACGCCTGGACAACGGGCTCACGGTCATCGTCCGCGAGAACCCGGTCGCGCCGGTCGTGGCCATGGCGCTGCTGGTCCGCATGGGCTCGCGCTGGGAGACGGCCGGCAACGCGGGCATCTCCAACTTCACGCACGCGGTCATGGTCAAGGGCACGACCCGGCGCGGCGGCGCGGAGATCGCCGAGGCCGTGGCCGGGCTGGGCGGGAAGATCACGGCGGCCGGCGACGTGGACTACTCCGGGATCCAGGCCGCCGCGCTCGCGCGCTTCTGGCGCGAGCTGCTGGAGATCACCGCCGAGCTCGCGCTGCAGCCGCGATTGGCCGCGGACGAGGTCGACCGCGAGCGCGACTGGCTGCTGTCGCGCGTGCAGCGCCGGCACGACAACGCGCCGGCCCGCGCCTTCGACGAGCTCTACGCCCGGCTCTACGGCCCGCATCCCTACGCGCTGCCCAACCTCGGCACGGCCGCCGCGCTGCCCCGCATCGACCACGCCGCCATCGAGCGCTGGTATCGCGCCTTCTATCGCCCCGAGCGCATGACGCTGTCGGTGAGCGGGCAGGTCGGCGCCGACGAGGTGGTGGCCGAGGCCCGGCGGCTGTTCGGGGGCATACCGGGCTCGACGCCGGCGCCCGACCCGGCGGTGCCGGCTCCGAGCCCCGCCGGCGGGCGGGCCGTGATCGAGGCGCCGGCGCAGCAGACGCAGATCCTCGTCGGCGGTCTGGCGCCGTCCCTGGACCACTCCGATCACGCGCCCGTCAAGGTCCTGTCCACGATCCTGGGCGGCGGCATGGCGGGCCGGCTCTTCGTGGAGCTGCGGGACCGCAGCGCGCTGGCCTACACGGCCACGTCCTACTACGAGCCCGTGAAGGACCGCGGCGTCCTCGTCCTCTATCTCGGCACCGCGCCGGCCACCAGCGCCCGGGCGGAGCAGGCGCTGCTACGGGAGATCCAGAAGGTCCGCGACGTGCCGGTGTCGGACGACGAGCTGGCGCGGGCCAAGGGCTATCTGCTCGGCCGGTATGCGATGGACCGTCGCACCAACGAGCGGATCGCCTGGCACCTGGCCTTCGAGGAGATCGAGGGAGTGGGTCGCGCCTATCCGGAGCGGCTGCGCCGCCAGGTCGAGGCGGTCACGGTCGCCGACGTTCAGCGCGTGGCGCGAACCTATCTCGGCGCCACGACGACAATCGTGCTGGGTCCGTCGCCGGCGCGCTGACGGCCCGGGCCGCTCAGGCGCCCTCCTCGGCCCGGCGCGCGCGCGCTTCCTCGGCCGCGCGGATCTCGTCGGCGAACAGGCCGACGTGCAGCGGACAGGGCGGCTTGTTCTCCTCGACGTACTGGCAGTCGAGCTGGTTGCACTGGACGAAGTAGCCCTGGGCACGACCGAAGCCGCCGTGCCGCTTGAGCCGGATCTGCACCGCCTCCGAGACGACCTCGCACCAGAATTCCCGTGCGCGACCTCGACTCACGTGAGCCCCCTCATCAGCGCCTCGATGGCGCCTCGATGGCGCGGCGCGACTCCACCACCATAGCGTGGGAGCGCGTACCGCACAATGGTCGTGAGCGTTTTCGGCGCCGTCGGCCGCATTTTCCCGTGACCCCCCGGGGACTTCCGCTATATTGGGGCGGTGGCGCGACGTGGCGGCGCCAACTTCCCGAGGAGGAACGCGACACGTGCGTCGGCGCAACACGGGTCTGGACGGCATCGGCACCACGCTCCTGCTGGCGGTCGGGCTGGCCGGACTTCTCAGCGGTTGCGGCTCGTTCGCGGGGCTCCGGAAGTCGGATGACGTCGCCCTGCGGGCCGGGCTGCCCGTCGTCGCCGATCCGGCGGCGCTCCCCGTGGTCGAGGTGGTGGTCGACGAGCCCGGCGCCGAACCGGTCACCACCGAGCAGCCGGCCCGGCCCGGCGTCGAGGAGGAGGACTCGCCCACGCTCCTGAGCCTCGCCGACGCGGGCGACCCGGCGTCGAGCGAGCGTCCGTTACCCGAGATCGACGCCGGCTCGGCCCTGGCGCAGGGCGCGCAGGCGCCGGACGCCACGGACGCGATGGACGAGGAGTACGATCCGTGGGAGTCCTTCAACGAGAAGATGTTCACGTTCAACCGCAACCTCGACCGCTTCGTCCTCAAGCCGGTCGCGCGGGCCTACATGGTCGTCATGCCGGAGCCGTTCCAGGTGTTGATCGCGAACGGCTTCGACAACATCAACTTCGTGCCGCGGTTCGTCAACAGCCTCCTGCAGGGCAAGTGGAGCGGCGCCGGCCGCGAGCTGGCGCGATTCCTCATCAACAGCACGGCCGGCATCGGCGGCCTGTTCGATCCGGCCAAGGACTTCTGGGGCATCCAGAGGAGCCGGGAGGACTTCGGCCAGACCCTCGGCGTGTGGGGAAGCGGGCCGGGACCCTACCTGGTCTTGCCGTTCATGGAGCCGCTGACGGTCCGCGACGGGATCGGCAAGGCCGTGGACGGCCTCATGGACCCGCTCAGCTACCTCCTGCCGTTCGTCCCCGAGCGGCTGCTCATGAAGGTCGGTGACATCATCAACGAGCGCGCCCTCAACTACGACCTGTTCCAAGGCTTCGAGGAGAGCGTGATCGACATGTACAGCGCGGTCCGGCACGGCTACCTGCAGCGTCGACGGAATCTGATCCGCGAGTAGCGTTCACCGAGGAGTCCCCACGTTGGTCCGGTACCGGTGGACCGGCGGGGTCGCCGCCGGCCTGATCGCGCTGGTCGCCCTCGCCTCCGCGCTCTGGTCGCGCGCCGGCGCGGTCGCGCCCACCGCGCCGCGCGAGATCGTCGCGGGCCGGCAGCTCTACGTCACGCACTGCGCCGCCTGCCACGGCGACGCCGGTCGCGGCGACGGGGCCTCCGGCGCCGGCCTGGCCACCAAGCCCGCCGATCTCACCGACGGCCGCCTCATGAACGCGCTCCCGGACGCCTTCCTCGTCAACGTCATCCTGCACGGCGGTCCGGCCGAGGGCCTGTCGCCCGGCATGCCGCCCTTCGCCGGCTACCTCGGGGAGGCGCAGGCGCGCGACATCGCCGCCTACCTGCGCTCGATCGCGACGCCGCCCTTCCAGCGGGAGCAGGCCCGGACGCTGATCGAGATCCCGGGGGCGCCGCGGCAGCCGATCCTGTTCAGCCACCTGATCCACGCGGGCTCGTTCCAGATCGACTGCCAGTACTGCCACGCCGACGCCCGGCGCTCCGAGTACGCCGGCCTGCCGTCGGTCGAGCGGTGCCTCGGCTGCCACAAGATCATCGGCGCGCAGGACAACCCCGAGATCGCCAAGATCCACCGGTACGCGGCCCGCGGGGAGCCGATCCCGTGGATCCGCGTGTTCAAGGTGCCGGAGTTCACCCACTTCCCCCACAAGCCGCACGTGCGGGCCGAGGTGGCCTGCCAGACCTGTCACGGGCGGATCGAGCAGATGCGCGTCGTCGGCGCCCGCACGGGGCCGCGGCTGGTGAACGATCTGGCGTACCTGGTCGGGTTGAAGCCGCCGCCGCCGCCGCTGTCGATGGGCTGGTGCGTGGAGTGTCACCGCGCGGAGAACGCCCGGCGCGGCACCCAGGCCCCGCTGGACTGCGTGGCCTGCCACCACTGACGGGCCGCCCGTCGGTCAGTCGCCGGCCTTGAAGTACCTGGCGGCGGGATGGTGAAACACGAGCGCCGAGACCGACGCCTCGGGATCCATCATGAATCCCTCGGTGAGCGCCACGCCGATCTCCTCCGGACGTAGCAGCCGCCACAGCGTGGCCTGGTCGGCCAGCTCCGGACAGGCCGGATAGCCGAACGAGACCCGGATGCCGCGGTAGTGCGCCTTGAGCTTGTCGGCGATGGACAGCTCGGGCGGGTCGGGGAACCCCCACAGCGTGCGCAGGCGCGCGTGGAGCCACTCGGCCGCGGCCTCGGCGCACTCGATGGCCAGCGCCTGCAGCGCGTGGGAGCGAAGATACTCGCCGTGCTGCTTCCACGCCTCGGCCCGCTCGCGCACGCCGCCGCCCGCGGTGACCGCGAACAGCGCCACCCAGTCGTCGCGGTCCGCGCGCACGTAGTCGGTGAGGCAGAGGCGCTCGCCGCCGGGCTGGCGCGGGAACGTGAACCCGCCGACGGGCTCGCCGCCCGACCCCAGCAGCGTGAGCGTCTCGCCGCTCGCCCGCGCCCGGAACCACTGGTAGACGGCGTGGACGTGCAGCAGCCCCTCGCGCGCGGCCTCGCGCTTCAGCGCCTCGACGACCTCGCGGAGCTCGACGGCCTTCGCCTCGCCCTCCTCCAGCAGCCGGACGACCGAGCCTCGCAGGCCCAGGTGCTTGCCGTACAGCATCTGGAGGTTGAGGTAGGGATAGACGTGGGTCAGCGGCACGTCGCGCACGACGTGGCGCTCGAGATCGGGCGGCGCCGGCGGCTCCACGGACGGCACGCCGGCCGGCCGCTCCGCGGGCGCCGCGGGGCGGGCGGGGGCCGCCTCCGCCGCGCCGGCGACGAGCGCGGCCTGCTCGGCGCGCAGCCGCTCGAGCAGCGCGTCGCGGGAGACCGCCGAGAAGAGCCGGTTGGCGAGGTCGAGGCCGTCCATCGCGTCCTTGGCGTACAGCGTGACGCCGCCGTACTCGGCGGCGATGCGGGTGGCCGTGAACTTGCGCGTCAGGGCGGCGCCGCCCACGAACAGCGGGATGTCGACGCCGGCCACGCGGAGATCCTGGGCCGTGACCACCATCTGCTGGGCCGACTTCACGAGCAGACCCGACAGCCCGAACGCGTCCGGCTTGTGCGTGCGATAGGCGGCGATCAGCTCCTCGGGCGGCACCTTGATGCCGAGGTTGATCACGCGGTACCCGTTGTTGGAGAGGATGATGTCCACGAGGTTCTTGCCGATGTCGTGGACGTCGCCCTTGACGGTGGCCAGCACGATCGTCGCCCGCGTCGCGCTGTCGGCCTTCTCCATGAACGGCTCCAGGTAGGCGACGGCGGCCTTCATCGCCTCGGCCGACTGCAGTACCTCGGCCACGATGAGCTGGTTGTCGTTGAACAGCCGGCCGACCTCGTCCATGCCGCGCATGAGCGGGCCGTTGATGATGTCCAGCGGCGCCGCCTCGCGCCGCTTGGCCTCGAGGTCGGCCACGAGCCCGTCGCGGCTGCCCTCGACGATATAGCGGGCGAGCCGCTCGTCGAGCGACAGCGTCGTCGCCACCGCGACGGCCTGGCGGCGGTCGCGGAAGTGGGCCGCGAAGGCCGCCACCGGGTCGGGCCCCCGCCGGTAGATCAAGTTCTCGGCCAGCGCGCGCTCCTCCTCGAGGATGGAGGGATAGCGCTGCAGCCGCTCGGTGTTGATGATGGCGTAGTCGAGCCCGGCCTTGACGCAGTGGTAGAGGAAGACCCCGTTGAGCACCTCGCGTCCGGCCGGCGGCAGGCCGAACGACACGTTGGAGATGCCGAGGATGGTCCGGCACTCGGGGAAGCGCGCCGTGATGGCCCGGACGCCCTCGATCGTCTCCATGGCCGAGCCGACGTAGTTGGCGTCGCCGGTGCCGACCGGGAACACGAGCGGGTCGAAGATCAGGTCGCGCCCCGGCAGGCCGTACTTCTCGGTCAGCAGCCGGTACGAGCGCTCGGCGATCGCCAGCTTCCGCTCCCGCGTCACCGCCATGCCCTGCTGCTTGTCCTCGTCGATGCAGCCGACCACCACGGCGCCGCCGTAGCGCTGCAGCAGGGGCACGATCTTCTCGAAGCGCTCCTCCCCGTCCTCGAGGTTGATGGAGTTCACGATGGCCTTGCCCTGGCAGTGGCGCAGGGCCAGCTCGACGACGGCGGCGTCGGTGGAGTCGATCATGAGGGGAACCTTGACCCGGCGGGTCAGCTCGCTCATGAAGCAGTCCATGTCGTGCGGCTCGTCGCGATCGGGATTGGCCAGGCAGACGTCGAGCACCTGGGCGCCGGCCTTGACCTGCGCCCGCCCCACCTCGGCGGCGTCGTCGAAGCGCTCGCCGACCACCAGCTCCTTGAACTTGCGGGAGCCGATGACGTTGGTGCGCTCGCCGACGAACAGCGGACGGTTGTCGTCGGCCGGGAAGACGGTCTCGATGCCGCTGACCGCCGGCGCCGTCGCCGCGGGCGGCCTCCGCGGCGGTCGCCCGCGGGCCAGCGCCGCGATGGCCGCGATGTGCGCGGGCGTGGTGCCGCAGCAGCCGCCCACGAGGTTCACCCAGCCCTCGTCGAGGAAGCGGCGGAGCTTGAAGGCCAGGCTGGCCGGCGTCTCGCCGTACTGGCCGCGCTCGTCGGGGAGCCCGGCGTTCGGGTAGACGCTGACGAACGACGTGGCCAGCGCGGACAGCGAGCGGAGGTGATCGGTCATGAACTCCGGACCCGTCGCGCAGTTCAGCCCCAGCGAGAACGGCCGCAGGTGCTCGAGCGACACGGTCAGCGCGTCGACGGCCTGGCCGGCCAGCATGGTGCCGGTCGGCTCGATCGTCGCGCTGATCATCAGCGGCAGGTCGACGCCGGCCTCTTGCATCGCCTCGCGCACGCCCAGCGCGGCGGCCTTGACGTTGAGCGTGTCCTGGCAGGTCTCCAGCAGCAGGGCGTCGACGCCGCCGGCGATGAGGCCGGCCGCCTGCACGCGATAGCCCGCGCGCACCTCCTCGAAGGTCACGTTGCGGGTGACGGTGATGGTTCGCGTCGAGGGGCCCAGGGCGCCGAGCACGAACGCCGGCCCGGCGCTCTCCCGCGCCAGCCGGGCGGCGGCGTCGCAGATCTCCCAGGCGCGGTCGGCCAGACCGTACTCGCCGAGCACGTAGGGCGCGCACCCGAAGGTGTTGGTGGAGACGCAGTCGGCGCCGGCCTCGACGTAGGCCCGGTGCACGCCGCGCACGACGTCGGGCCGGGTCAGGTTGAGGTGCTCGTTGCAGCCCTCGAGCGCGGCGCCGCCGAAGTCGTCGGCCCCGAGGCCGGCGGCCTGCAGCATGGTCCCCATCGCGCCGTCCAGCACGAGGACGCGCTCGCCGAGGGCGGCTCGCAGATGCGTCATGAGAGGTATAGTAGCGCATGACCATGACCCCCCCGTCCCTCTCGCTCGACGGCGTCCGCATCCTCGACCTCTCCCGCGTGCTGGCCGGGCCGTTCTGCGGCATGCTGCTAGCCGACCTCGGCGCCGACGTCATCAAGATCGAGGACACCGGCACCGGCGACGAGTCGCGCACGTGGCCGCCGCACAAGGACGGCGAGTCGGCCGCCTTCCTGGTGATCAACCGCAACAAGCGCGACATGACCCTCGACCTCAAGGCGCCCGAGGGCGTCGAGATCCTCAAGCGGATGGTCGCCGGCGCCGACGTCCTCATCGAGAACTTCCGCACCGGCACCATGGAGTCGTTCGGCGTCGGCTACGACACGCTGTCGGCGATCAATCCTCGGCTCGTCTACGGCTCGATCTCGGCCTTCGGGCGCACCGGGCCGCGCAAGGACTCGGCCGGCTACGAGGCGCTCATGCAGGCCTTCAGCGGGATCATGTCCATCACCGGTGAGCCCGACGGCGCGCCCCTGCGCTGCGGCGTGTCCTTCCTGGACCTCACCACCGGCATCTTCTCGGCGTTCGGCATCGTCAACGCGCTGCTGCACCGCGAGCGGACCGGCCTGGGGCAGCGCGTGGACGGCTCGCTGCTGGAGACGGCGGTGACGCTGCTGAACTATCACGCCGAGGGATACCTGCTGACCGGCAACCAGCCCAAGCCGCTCGGCTCGTCGCATCCCTCGCTGTCGCCGTACCGGACGTTCAAGTGCCGGGACGGCCAGTGGGTGTTCATCGCCGGCGCCAACGACCGGTTCTGGCAGCGTCTGGCGCCGGCGCTCGGCCTGCCGGAACTGGCCACCGACCCGCGCTTCGCCGTCAACGTCGAGCGCGTCAAGCACCGGCGCGAGCTGGAGGCCGCCCTGGAGACGGCCATCGCCCGCCAGGATCGCGAGCCCTTGCTCAAGACCCTGGAGGACGCGGGGGTGCCGGCCACGCCGGTCAACACGGTGCAGCAGGTGATGGAGGACGCGCAGACCGCGGCCCGCTCGATGGTCGAGCGGGTCCTGCACCCGCGCCTGGGCGAGATCCCGGTGGTCGGCACGCCGGTGAAGTTCTCGCGCATGCGACCGGGCGTGCGGCGTCCGGCCCCGCAGCAGGGCGAGCACTCGGACGAGATCCTCGAGGAGCACGGCTATTCCGGGGCGGAGATCGCCGCCCTCCGGGCGAAGAAGGTGGTCGTGTAGGGACCCGACCGCGTCGGGCCGCCGACCGCACCGTACCGCGAATGCCCGCGCCACTTTGCACCGGCCCGACGCGCGCGGCCGCCCTCGTCGGCCTCCTGGCCGCTCTCGTCTGCGTCACGGCTCCCGCCACCGCGCAGCTGTACCGCTGGACGGACGCCAGCGGGACCGTCTACTACACGACCGATCTCGCCTCCATCCCGCCCGCGTATCGCGAGAGTGCCCGGGACATCGGCGCGCCCACGCCGGGTCCGCCCGGTCCGACATCCTCGCCGGAGCCCGCCGGGGTTGCGATCCCGTACACCGGCGGCCCCCTGGTGGTCGATGCCTGGCTCAACGGCGTGCCCCTCCGCCTGCTCCTCGACACCGGGGCGGACCGGACGCTGATCTCCCCGGCGGCCATGAGCCGGGCCGGCTTCTCCGTCGCCGCCGGCCCCACGGTGCAGATCCGCGGGGTCACCGGCAACGCGGTCGCCCCGCTGGTGTCGGTACCCCGACTGGATCTCGCGGGTAGCCGCGTCGGCCCGCTGGCGGTCGTGGTCCATGACCTCACCGGCGACGACGTGGACGGGCTCCTCGGACGCGACGTGCTGGATTCCTTCACCCTGACCGTTGACGCAGCCTCGGAGCGCGCGATCCTCGCCCCTCGCCGCTGACTCACTCCGATCGGTCACGCCGGGGCGGTGACCGCGTCATCCCCGCCGCCGCCGAGGTGCCTGCGCGCCAGGCGGCATGTACCGAGGGTGCTCCCAAGGTGAGCAGATTTTTGACCCCCCGGTCGCCGAGCCCGTGTCAAACACCGAGAATTGATGGCGGACAATCCGGCACTCTTGTTGCTGCCTGCAGGACCACGGCAGCACGGGCGCCCATCACTCAGAGAGGGAAACGATGCAGACGACGGCGGCACCACCGTGGGCGCTGATCCTGGCCGGGGGCGACGGCCTCCGCCTTCGTGCCCTGACCCGCCGGGTGTCCGGCGATGCCCGACCCAAGCAGTTCTGTTCGCTGCTGGACGGCGAGAGCCTGCTCGAGCGGACGCGGCGCCGGGCCAGGCTCGTGAGCCGGGACGACCGCCAGGTCGTGGTCGTCACGCGCCGCCATCAGCTGTTCTATGCCGGGCTGGCCCGCGACCTGGCCCCTGGACGCCTGGTCGTCCAGCCCGCCAATCGGGGCACCGGCGCCGGGATCCTCTACCCGTTGTTGCGTATCGCGGAGCTGGCCGGAGACGTTCCGCTGGCGATCTTTCCGTCCGATCACTTCATCGACGACGATCTGGCCTTCACGAGCGTCGTGAGAGGTGCGCTGGGGGCCGCCGCCGCGCGCCCGGGCCTGGTCGTGCTGCTCGGGATCGAGGCCCTCGGGCCCGAGCCCGAGTACGGCTGGATCGAGCCGGCGGCCCGACCGCTGCCGATCGAAGGTGAGCCCGTGTTCCCCGTCCAGCGCTTCTGGGAAAAGCCGTCGCGGCGCCTCGCCGGCGCGCTCTTCGCGCGGGAGTGCCTCTGGAACAGCTTCGTGATGGTCGGCTCCGTCCTGTCGTTCGTCGAGCTGATCGCCGCCGGGGCGCCGCTGCTGAGCCGGGCCTTCGAGCCCCTGCGCCGCGCGGTCGGCTCGTCCCGCGAGGCGGCCGCCGCCGAGGCGGTCTACGCCCGGATCCCGGAGGTGAACTTCTCGGCACAGGTGCTGGCGCCGGCAGCCGGCCGCCTCGGCGTGGTCCGCGTCAAGGGCGTCGACTGGAGCGATCTCGGCAGCCCCGAGCGCGTGCTCGACACGATCTCCCGCCACGGGCTGTCCACGCTGCAGGCCGCCGAGCCCGCCTGAGCCGCGCCTCGGCCGGTCGCCGACGGGGCCCGATTTGACCAGCCGCCGGCATGCCGTTACCGTGGACTGCCGTGGATTCCTTCAAGGACAAGGTCGCGGTCGTGACCGGCGGCGGGAGCGGGATCGGTCGGGCGCTGAGCCTGGCGCTGGCCCGCGAGGGCGCGCGGGTCGTCGTCGCCGACATCGACGAGCCGGCGATGCGGGGCGTGGTCGACGAGGCGCGCGGTCACGGCGTGGAAGCGCTGGCGGTGCGAACGGACGTCACCGAGCTCAATCAGATGCAGGCCCTGGCCGACCGGGCCTGGCAGACGTTCGGCGCCGTCCACGTGCTCTGCAACAACGCCGGGGTCGCCGCCTGGGGCGCCCTACAGAACGCCACGCATCACGACTGGCAGTGGGTCCTGTCGGTGAACCTCTGGGGTGTGATCCACGGCGTCGAGACGTTCGTGCCCCGGATGATCGCCGGCGGCCAGCGCGGCCACATCGTGAACACCGCGTCGATGGCGGGACTGATCGCCAGCCAGGGGCTCGGCGTCTACAACACCTCCAAGTACGCCGTGGTCGGGCTGTCCGAGACCCTCGCCAAGGATCTCCGGAGCCACGGCATCGGCGTCTCGGTGCTGTGTCCCATGGGCGTGGAGACGCGCATCCGCGACTCGGAGCGCAGCCGCCCGGCCGGCCTCCGCAACGAGTCCGGTTCGGCCGCGGAGCCCGCCGTCGAGCTCATCGGCCGCTCGCTGCGCCCGGACGCGGTGGCCGACATGGTGCTCGACGCCGTCCGCCGGGGCGAGCTGTACGTGATCACCCACGACGAGGGGCTGGAGCCGCTGCGGCGCCGGTTCGAGCGGATGCAGCAGTCGGTCCTCGCGCGCCGGAAGGCGTAGCCGCGTCCTGACCGCGCCGGAGCCGGGCGCCGTCCGCTGGGCCCGCGAGCCGTCCGAGCTCGCGCAGGTCGCGCGCGAGCTGGCCGGCGCCGCCGAGGTCGCGCTCGACACCGAGGGCGACAGCCTCCACCACTATCCCGAGCGCCTGGCGCTGATCCAGCTGGGCTTGCCCGACGGCGGCGTCTGGCTGGTGGATCCGCTGACGCTGCCCGACCTGGGGGTGCTGGCGCCGGTATTCGCCGATGGCGGCCGCACGCTCGTCCTGCACGCGGGCGACAACGACCTCGTCCATCTCAAGCGGCGCTACGGGCTGGCCTTCGGCTCCGTCTTCGACTCCGCCATCGCCGGGCGCTTCCTCGGGCTGCGCGCGCTGGGGCTCGACGTCTTGCTCGAAACGTTTCTCGGCGTGTCGCTGCCGCCGTCGCGACAGAAGGACGACTGGTCCCACCGGCCGCTGAGCGCGGCCCAGCTCGTCTACGCCGCCGCCGACGTCCAGCACCTGTTCGCGCTGAAGGCCAGGCTGGTCGACGAGCTCGGGCAGATCGGCCGGCTGGCCTGGGTGGAGGAGGAGTGCGCCGCGCTGGCGGCGCAGCCGGCGCCGGAGCGGCCCGTCGATCCGGTGCCGTGGCTCGGCGTCAAGGGCGCGCGCGAGCTGCCCGCGCGCGGCATGGCCGTCCTGCGCGCCCTGTGGACGCTGCGCGAGGACCTGGCGCGGGCGGCCGACCGGCCGCCCTTCAAGATCCTCAACGAGGACACGCTGCTGCGGATCGCCCAGGGCCTGCCGCGCGACGCGGCCACGCTGGGGGCGATCGCCGGCGTCACGCCCCGCGTCCTCGGCCGCTGGGGCAGCGCCATCCTGGATGCGGTCGAGCGCGCGCTGGCGCTGCCGGATGCGGAGCTGCCCGTCCTGCCGCGACCCCGGCGGCCCACGATCTCGGGCGCCACCAGCCGACGCATCGAGAAGCTGCGGCGCTGGCGCGCGGCCGCGACGGAGCGGATCGGGCTGGAGCCCGGCGTCGTGCTGCCGAACCGGCTCATCACCGCGATCGCCGAGGCGGCGCCTCGCACGCTCGAGGAGCTGGCCCGCATCGACGGCGTACGGCGCTGGCGCGTCGAGACGCTCGGCCCCGAGCTGCTTGCCGCGATGACCGGACCGTGAGAGGGTGCAAGGCGATGACCATGACCGATCGGTGGTCGTCGAACCTCGTCGACGACGACGCGGGGCTCACGCGCATCCTGCGCGAGGCGCGCACGGTGGCCGTGCTGGGCGCCAAGGCGCGGCCGGGCGAGCCCGCGTACTACGTGCCCGCGTACCTCGCCCGCGCGGGCTACCGCGTCGTGCCGGTGAATCCGACGCTGGCGGGGACCACGATCCTCGGGGAGCCGGTGGTGCCGATCCTCGCCGAGCTCTCCGCGCCCGTCGACGTCGTCGAGATATTCCGGCGGCCCGAGTACCTGCCCGGCCACGCCGACGAGATCCTCGCGCTGCCGTGGCGTCCGGCCGTCGTCTGGTTCCAGCTCGGCATCCGCAACGACACCGCCGCCGCCCGCCTGGCCCAGGCCGGCATCCGCGTCGTCCAGGACCGCTGCATGATGCCCGAGCACCGCCGGCTGATCCGTACCTGACCGTGCGCGGCGACAGAAGTCGGCGGCTCGTCGACGGCCTGGATGTCAGGGGATAGGAGCGACGTCGGGGCGCCCTGCCATGAGCAAGATCAGGGCCCGCGCCGTCTGGCCCAACCGTCGGGGGTTCCTGGTGCAGCGCCTTCAGCCGTCATTCCAGTCGCAAGACACTGTCGGGGTCGTGAGTCATGACGGCGGCGATCGTCCACCCTTCGTTCGTCCGGCGGAGTATATAGCTCGCGCCGACGCGCTCCAACAGCTCGCCACCAGTCTTGTATCGGAGGACCTCGGCGCTGGCGAGAGCGCTACTGCTCATCTGCTTGACGTGTAACTGCGCGACATCCTGTCGCGCGTAACCGCGTTCACGTTGGCGGACGACGAACGCGCGGACCCACCCAGCCTCGGCGTCGCCGCGCGTGAGAGAGCTGGTGGCTCGCGCCGCGGTGATCAGCATCGAGGGTTCATGGCAGAACGACAGGGCGCGTCGCATGTCGAATGTCGGCCCGAGATCAGCGAAGGATGCAAAGGAGTCATTCATGGCCTGGGCGATTCGAACGTTTGTCGCCCTCAGCCTGTGTCGACGTCGCGGACACCATCACCCCGAGTGAGACGCAGAGCGCAACGATGGCGAAACGCTTCATCTCCTCACCTCTATGTCCCGGATGTTCGGCCACGATGCGGGCAGTTGTCTGTGACTGCGAACGCCGTCGCCGTGTTAGCTTACCTCGAGGAGACGGAGCCCCGGAGTGGTACGATGAGCGGGTTCAACCGCCTCAGTGTCCCTTCGGGGCCCCACGTACATCATGGCCGGTGAATACGCGTTCGTGATGAAGGACCTGCGCAAGGTCGTCCCGCCCAAGCGGGAGATCCTGCGCGGGATCTACCTGTCGTTCTTCCACGGGGCCAAGATCGGCGTGCTCGGCGCCAACGGGAGCGGCAAGTCCACGCTGCTGCGCATCATGGCCGGCGTCGACGACGACTTCCTGGGCGAGGCATTCCCCGCCGATGGTCTCCGCATTGGCCACCTGCCGCAGGAGCCCGCGCTCGACCCGGCCAAGGACGTGCGCGGCAACGTCGAGGACGGCGTGGCCGAAACCCGGGCGCTCCTCGCGCGGTTCGAGGAGGTCAGCGGCAAGCTCGGCGAGCCCCTCGGCGACGACGAGATGGAGAAGCTACTGGAGGAGCAGGCCAGGCTGCAGGACAGGATCGACGCGGTGAACGCCTGGGACCTGGACCGGACCGTCGAGCTGGCCATGGACGCGCTGCGACTGCCTCCGGGCGACGCGGACGTCGGGAAGATCTCCGGCGGCGAGCGGCGCCGCGTCGCGCTGTGCCGCCTGCTGCTCTCCAAGCCCGACATGCTGCTGCTCGACGAGCCCACCAACCACCTCGACGCCGAATCGGTGGCCTGGCTCGAGCGCTTCCTCAAGGAGTACCCGGGCACCATCGTGGCCGTCACCCACGATCGCTATTTCCTCGACAACGTCGCCGGCTGGATCCTGGAGCTCGACCGCGGCCACGGCATCCCATGGGAGGGCAACTACTCGTCGTGGCTCGACCAGAAGCAGCAGCGGCTCGCGCAGGAAGAGCGCGCCGACCTCGCGCGGCAGCGGACGCTGGCCCGCGAGCTCGAGTGGGTGCGGATGGCGCCGCGGGCCCGCCAGGCCAAGAGCAAGGCGCGGCTGCAGGCCTACGAGCAGATGCTCGAGGCGCCGTTCACCGAGCGCGCCGACAAGCTCGAGATCGCCATCCCGCCGGGGCCGCGTCTGGGCGACCTGGTGGTCGAGGCCGACCATCTCGGCAAGGGCTACGGCGACCGGCTGCTGATCGACGATCTGTCGTTCAAGCTGCCCCGCGGCGGCATCGTCGGCGTGATCGGCCCCAACGGCGCCGGCAAGACGACGCTGTTCCGGCTGGTCGTGGGCCAGGAGAAGGCCGACCGGGGGACGCTGCGCGTGGGCGACACCGTGCGGCTCGCCCACGTCGATCAGAGCCGCGACGCGCTCGACGCCGACCGGACCGTGTTCGAGGAGATCGCGGAAGGCGCCGAGACGCTGGCGATCGGCGGCCGCACGCTGGCCGCGCGCGCCTACGTCGCGTCGTTCAACTTCAAGGGTACCGACCAGCAGAAGAAGATCGGCACGCTGTCGGGCGGCGAGCGCAACCGGCTGCACCTGGCCAAGATGCTCAAGAGCGGCGGCAACGTGCTGCTCCTCGACGAGCCGACCAACGACCTCGACGTCGACACGCTGCGCGCGCTGGAGGACGCCTTGCTGGAGTTCGCCGGCTGCGCCGTCGTGATCAGCCACGACCGCTGGTTTCTCGACCGCATCGCCACGCACATGCTCGCGTTCGAGGACGAGGGACGGGTGGTGTGGTTCGAGGGCAACTACGCCGACTACGAGGCCGACCGCCGCCGCCGCCTCGGCGCCGAGGCCGACCGCCCGCACCGGCTCCGCTACAAGCGGCTGCCCCGCACCTAGGCGACCGGGTCCACGCAGCAGATCAGGACGTTCTCGCCGTCCCGGCGGACCCGCCGGACGACGACGTCGCGGAAGCGCGGCCGCAGCGCCGACGCCACGGCGGCGCCGTCGCCGCGCCGGTGGCGGTTGATCACGAGCCGGCCGCCCTCGGCGACCAGCGGCACCAGGGCCCGGGCGAGCGGGAGCGCGACGTCGGGCCGCTCGGCGTAGGCGGCGTCCTCCATCACGAAGTCGAACCGCCGGCCGACGCCGGTGAGCCAGGGCACGATCCGGGCGGCGTCGCCGCACAGGAACTCCAGCCCCGGGATCCGGCGCAGGCCGAACCAGTCGCAGGCCACGCGCACGATGACGGGATCGCGCTCGATCACGGTGAGCTCGCGCGGCGCGGCGAGCCGCTGCAGCATGTGGACCTGGGTGCCCCCACCGAGCCCGACCAGCAGCACGCGCGGCCGGGGCGGCAATCCGACCGCCTCCAGCGCGTGCCACCAGTACTCCTTCTTGAGCCGCTCCCAGTCCTCGTCGAGCGGGTAGATCGACAGGATGTCGCCGGCCACGATGAGCCGACGCTCGTTGCGATAATCGACGACCCGCACCCGCCCCGTCGCCCGCGTCCTCGCCTCGAACACCGTCCTCGACCTCCGCCCCTCCCCCCTCCCGAACTCCTCCAGCGCCGTCCGATCAACCTTCGGCTCTGGCCCGTCCGTCATCTGGCTTGGCCTCGCACGCGCTCGAGCGGCGGCTTCGCCGCCGCACTCCGGGACCTGGGGGGAGGCAGGCGCCAGCGGGCCGTTAGGCCCGCGGCGCCGTCGGAAGGAGGGCGAAGCCCCCTCCGAGCTATCGTGGCTGCATCCGGATCGCGCCGTCGAGGCGGATGGTCTCGCCGTTCAGCATCACGTTGCCGATGATCTGCTCGGCGAGCGCGGCGTACTCCTCGGGCCGGCCCAGGCGCTTGGGGAAGGGGACCTGGCCGGCCAGCGACGCGCGCACGCTGTCCGGCAGCGTGCCGAGCAGCGGCGTCTCGAAGATTCCCGGCGCGATCGTGACGACGCGGATGCCCAGCTCGGCGAGGTCCCGCGCGACCGGCAGCGTCATGCCGACGATGCCGCCCTTGGAGGCCGAGTAGGCGGCCTGCCCGATCTGACCGTCGAAGGCCGCCACCGAGGCGGTGTTGATGACCACGCCGCGCTCGCCGTCCGTGGTGGGCGTGTTGCGCGCCATGTGCGGCGCCGCCAGGCGGATGCAGTTGAAGGTCCCGATCAGGTTCACCTGGATCACGCGCGTGAAGTCCTCGAGCCTGGCCGGCCCCGCCTTGCCGAACGTCTTCATCGCCGTGCCGATGCCGGCGCAGTTGACGAGCACGTTCAGGCCGCCGCAGGCGGCCACGGCGCGCTCGAGCGCGCCGGTGACCTCGTCCGCGCTCGTCACGTCGGCCGGCGTGAAGACCGCGGCCGGACCCAGGCTCTTGGCCACGTCGGCGCCGGCCGAGGCGGAACGGTCCAGCAGCGCCACGCGGGCCCCGGCCGCGACCAGGCGCGCGGCGGTGGCCCGCCCGAGTCCCGACGCGCCGCCGGTGATGACCGCCTTGACCGAGCTCAGCTCCATGGCTGTCGTCCCTCCTGACCGGCGCATTCTAGCCGATCCCCGCGCACCTACGTTATGCTGAGCCGGCCGTCATGCGAACCGCCCACTCGCCCGTGCACGCGCGGCGCATCCTGTGCGTGTATCCGCGCTACGCGCGCTCCTTCGGCACCTTCCAGCACGCCTATCCGTTCTTCGGCGGCCGCGTGCGCGCGTTCATGCCGCCCCAGGGGCTGCTCGTCGTCGCGGCCTACCTGCCGCCGTCGTGGAGCGTGCGCTTCGTCGACGAGAACTCGCGGAGCGCGACCGCCGGCGACTTCCAGTGGGCCGACGCGGTCTTCGTGTCCGGCATGCACATCCAGCGCGCGCAGATCCACGACGTGATCGCGCGGGCCCACGCGCACGGCCGTCCGGTCGTCGTCGGCGGCCCCTCGGTGTCCGCGTGCCCCGAATACTATCCCGACGCCGACGTCATCCACGTCGGCGAGCTCGGCGACGCCACCGACCAGCTGATCGAGCACCTCGACCGCTTCCCCGGGCGTCCGCCGTACCAGCTCCGTCTGGAGACGAGGGAGCGGCTGCCGCTGGCCAGCTTCCCGACCCCCGCCTACGGGCTGATCCCGCTGCGCGAGTACTTCATCGCGAACCTGCAGTTCTCGAGCGGCTGTCCCTACGCGTGCGAGTTCTGCGACATCCCGGCCCTGTACGGCCGGAACCCCCGCCTGAAGGCCCCGGCCCAGGTGCTGGCCGAGCTCGACCTCATCGCGGCGGCGGGGGCGACGAGCGCGTACTTCGTCGACGACAACTTCATCGGCAACCAGAAGGCCGCGCTCGAGCTGCTGCCGCACCTGGTGGCATGGCAGACGCGCAACCGGTATCCCCTGCGCTTCGCCTGCGAGGCCACCCTCAACCTGGCCCGCAACGAGCGCGTGCTCGAGCTCATGCGCGAGGCGGGCTTCATCACGGTCTTCTGCGGCATCGAGACGCCCGAGCCGGAGGCGCTGCACGCCATCTCCAAGGACCAGAACTTGCGGATGCCCATCCTGGAGGCCGTGCGACGTCTCAACGACCACGGGCTGGAGGTGGTCTCGGGCATCATCCTCGGACTGGACACCGACGGCCCCGAGACGGCCGAGCACATCGTCGACTTCATCCGGGCCTCTCGCATCCCCGTGCTGACGATCAACGTGCTCTACGCCCTGCCCAAGACCCCCCTCTGGGAGCGGCTGGAGCGCGAGGGACGGCTGCGCAGCGACGAGGGGCGCATGTCCAACGTCGTCTTCACCCTCCCGGACGAGGTCGTCATGCGGATGTGGCGGCGCTGCATCACGGCCGCCTACGCGCCGAGCGCGGTCTACGCCCGCTTCACGCACAACATCGTCAACACGTTCTCCCGGCGGAAGGCGTACCCGACCAACCCGCGCCGCGCGTCGTGGGCGAACGTGCGCATGGGCCTGGGAATCCTGGCCCGGCTGATCTGGCGGGTCGGCGTGGTGGGCGATTACCGCCGGACGTTCTGGCGGCTGGCCTGGCCGTCTCTCAGGGCCGGCGCGATCGAGCCGCTGATCCACACGGCCGTCATCAGCCACCACCTGATCGCGTTCACGCGCGACTGCCTGCAGGGCGAGGGCGAGTCGTCGTTCTACGCGGCCCGCGACGGCGCCCTCGATCCGGCCCTGGGGGTCGCCGAGCCGCTCGTGGCGGGCCCGCCCGGCCGCGCCGCATCCGGCTGAGCGGGCTCAGGCGGCTTCGGCGGCGTGGGCCCAGAAGTCGTCGTCTCGATCGGGGGCGGCCAGCCGCGGCGGAACCTTCCGGCGATGGAAGAAGTCGCACATGATCCGGTTGGCCACCGCCCAGTCGTCGCCGTACACGCAGTGGTGATGCGGGCACAGCGCGGCGTCTCCGGAAAGCTGTAGGCCGCACGAAGCACAGAGGCTCATACCGCCTGGAGGAAGCGAAGGGCGTGCCAGGAGCCGTCCCGGGATTCCGCCCTTGGTCCGCGACGCAGCATGCCGTAGAGTGCGTCATTCCGCCGGCGCGGTCGGTTTCCGGGGCTTGCGCAGAAGGAGAGCTCGCGCATGCGATGTGCGCTGTGGGTCGTGTTTTTCGTCGTGGCCAACCTCCTGGGGGTCGAGGTCTTCAAGGCGGCCGTCACGCTGCCGGGGGACGAGGCGCTCGTCCCACGGCTGCTCACGGTCCCGCTCGTGGTCCTGGCCGCGTTCGGCGTCACCCGCATCGTCTCGATCTGGCAGGGCCCCGAGGAGTAATTTCTAGCTTCTACAATCCTGGTCGATGGCATCTGCAGTGCATTCGACCGTCCCTCGTCGGCGCGATTCCTCCGGGACCTTGAAAGGAGTGCCGCGATGGACGTTCTGCTGTGGATCGTATTCGGCCTGGTCGTCGGGCTCGTCGCCAGGCTCATCATGCCGGGCCGCGACCCCGGCGGGATCATCATCACGATCGTGCTCGGCATCGTCGGCGCCATGCTCGGCGGCTGGGTGGGTCGCGTGATGGGCCTGTACCGCGAGGGCGAGGCGGCCGGCTTCGTCATGGCCGTCGTGGGCGCCATCATCATCCTGGCTCTCTATCGGTTCGTGCTGCCGGGTCGTCACCGCGCGTAGTCCGCTCGGGCAATCCCGGCGGAGGAGGGGGCCCCCTCCTCCGCCAACGCCCTCACAGCAGGTCGCGGATTGGCAGCGCGAGCACCTCGAGGAAGCGCGCGGTGAAGCCGCGGCGCTTCCACGCCTCGTAGGTCACCCGCCTCGACACGGCGACGTCCTCCTCGAAGGCCCGCGCCAGGCGCTGGGCGACGCCGCGATCGTACACGATCAGGTTCAGCTCGTCGTTGTTGGCGAAGGACAGGTTGTCGAGGTTGGTGCTGCCCACCGTGGCCCACACGCCGTCGATCACCATGGTCTTGGCGTGCAGCAGGGCCGGCGCGTACTCGTAGATCTCCACGCCGGCCCCGAGAAGCTCGCCGAACTTCGCGCGCGACGCCTGGCGCACCACGTTGTGATCGATGGCGGCCGGTACCAGCACGGCCACCCGCACGCCCCGGCTCACCGTCCGCATGACCGCCTCGCGCATCCGCTCGTCGAGGACGAAGTACGGGTTGGTGACGAGCACTGACTGACGGGCGCCGGAGAGCGCCAGCAGGAACGTCGTGTACATGGCCGCGCTGCCGCCGGCCGGTGAGCTGCGGGCGACCTGCGCGTAGACCTGACCGCGCGGCTCGATCGGGCGGGGGAAATACACCTCGCCGCCGAGGACGATGCCGGTCGCCTCCAGCCAGTTCTCGGCAAAGGCGGCTTGCAGGTACTCGACCACCGGACCCTCCACGCGGACGTCGGTGTCGCGCCAGTGGCCCTCGGTGCGGCCGTTGCCCATCCATTTGCGGCTCACCCCGGCGCCGCCGGTGAAGCCCACCCGGCCGTCCACCACGAGGATGCGCCGGTGGTTGCGCTTGTAGTAGCGGCGGAACACGTACTGGCTGAGCGGGCGGAACCAGGCCACGTGGCAGCCCGACGCGCTCATGAGATCGACGTACTCTCGCGGCACCTGCAGCGAGCCGAACGCGTCGAGCAGGATGTTGACGCCGACGCCCGCGCGGCAGCGCTCGGCCATGGCCTCGGCCAGGTCGCGGGCGACCGGGCCGTCCTCGTAGAAGTACTGCGCGTAGGTGATCGTGCGCTGAGCCGAGCGGACGGCCTCCGTCAGGCTCGGGAAGATCTGCTCGCCGTTGAAGAGGAGCTCGACGGCGTTGCCGCCGACGATCGGAGCCCCCGCGTACGCCTCCAGGGTCGGGAAGAACGATGGCTCGCCGAGCGTGAGGTCCGGCAGCGCCACGTGCGCCTGCACGCGGGCGCAGGCGGCGAGGGCGAGCAGACAGATCGGGACGAGGCATCGCGCGAGGGAGCGGGATGGCTGGCGCATCGTTTGCTCGGTTCGAGCATACATGTTCCAGGTCCTGCGTGTCGCCGGGATCCCCGTGCGGATCGATCCGAGCTGGCTGCTGGTGTTCGCCCTGATCACGTGGAGCCTGGCCGCCGGCTACATCCCCCACGCCCTGCCCGAGCTGACGGCGGTGGCCACCTGGCTGTCCGCGGCGGCGGCGGCTGCGCTGCTGTTCGTTTCGGTGTTCCTGCACGAGCTGTCTCACTCGCTGGTCGCGCTGCGTCTCGGCGTGCGAGTGACCGGCATTCGTCTGCACGTGTTCGGCGGCGTCTCAGAGCTGGACACCGAGCCGCCGACGCCGCGGGCCGAGTTCCTCATCGCCGTCGTCGGTCCGCTCACCAGCTTCGTGATCGCGGCCCTCTGCTATGGCCTGGGCCGGGGCGCGGCCGGCTCCCCCTGGGCCGTCGCCCTGACCGGCTACCTTGCCGTCGTCAACCTCGTCCTCGGCCTCTTCAACCTCGTGCCCGGGTTCCCGCTGGACGGCGGCCGCGTGCTGCGCGCGGCCCTGTGGAGCGCCAGCGGCCGGCTCGGCTGGGCCACGCAGTGGGCGAGCCGGATCGGAGCGCTGTTCGCATTCGCGCTGGTGGCGCTCGGCGTCGTCCGCGCGCTGGCCGGCGAGGTGGTGGGCGGCCTGTGGTTCGTCCTGATCGGCGCCTTCCTCCATCAGAACGCTCGCTCGGGCGCCGCGCTGGCGAGCGCGCGCGACCGGCTGGAGCGCGTGCGCGTCGCCGACGTGATGATGCCGCTGGCGACGACGGTCGAGGCGCTCGTCGTCCCGGAGCAGGACCAGGCGATCACGCCGGGAGCTACCGCGTGGGAGGCCTTCGCCAAGCTCTCGCGACGCGGCGCCGCCCGCCTCGCCGTGCTCGACGGCGGCCGGCTGGTCGGCGTGGTCAACCGTCGCGACCTGCAGCACGTCCTCGAGGAGCGCGAGGAGGCGGGCTCGACCGTCGGGCGGCGCGCCGCGTGAGGCTCGCCCTCGCCCGGGACGCGCCCGGGCGCGGCCTCTTCCGCGCCGACGCGGTCACCGCGCGCGTGAGCTGCGTTCCTATCCGGCCTGGCGACGATCGAGGAGGGGCCTCCGCGTGTCAGGCTCCACGGCGGGCGGCGCCTCGGGACGGGCCAGTCGCGGCAGCGTGACGGGGCGACCGTCGCGCGCGGAGCGATAGATCGCCTCCACGAGACGCACGTCCTGCAACCCGTCGATGCCCGAGGGCTCGGGCGCACGATCCTGCAGGATGCAGCTGGAGAAGTACGAAATCTCCGCGGCGAGCTGGTCGCCCGGCTCGAACGACAGCGTCTCGCGCTGGCCGCGACGGCAGAGCGCCAGCGTCACCGTGGCGTCCTGACGGTACGCGTGATCGAGCTCGATCCAGCCGTCCTCGCCAAAGACGCGCAGCACCGCGGCCTGTTCCTCGCCGAAGCTGGTGTGCATGTGGGCCAGCCGCTCGTCGGGGAAGCGGATCAGCGCGGTGGCGCTCTCGTCGACGTCGCCCCCGTGACGGCGGGCGCCACGCGCGGTCATCGCCATGACCTGCGCCGGCTCGGTCCCGAAGAGCGCACGCGCCGCGTGGATGCAGGTCACCCCGAGGTCGTACAGCGTGCCGCCGCCGAGGCGTCGCTGCAGCCGGGGGTCGTCGGCGTCGTCGGCCCGCGTCGTGTACTCGGCGCTGACGGTCTTGGGGGTGCCGATCCTGCCCTCCCGCAGGAGGTCGAGCGTCTTGGCGTGCGCGGGGTGGAACCGCAGGTGATAGGCGACCATGAGCTTGACCCGGTTGGTCTGGGCCGTGCGGATCATGCGGCGACATTCGTCGGCCATGATGGCCATCGGCTTCTCGCAGAGGACGTGGACGCCGGCCCGGGCGGCCTCCACGGCGTAGTCGCAGTGCAGGGCATTGGGGAGCGCGATGTAGACGGCGTTCACGTCCTCGCGCTGCAGGCAGTGGCGAAACTCGTCCAGCGGATAGGCGGCGGCGTGGTACTCCTGGCCGACACTCTGGGCCTGGGCGTGGTCGGAGGCGATGACCGCCGCCAGCCGCGAGTTGTCGGTCGCGTTGGCGAAGGCTGGGAGCACTCCTCGCTGCGCGAGGTCGCCGAGCCCGACGACTGCATAGCCAATCTGCTTCGCCATCGTTGTGATCCCCTCGCGTGTTTCGAACGACAGGGTGCAAGCGCGAGGCCACGCAGCTCGATCGCTCACTCTCGGAGCGCGCACGATGAGAACCGGCCGCTTCCAGCCGCACGACTCCTCCCGATGGGGGCGGGAGTGGCCCTGGCCCCAATATATCGGCCTTGCCTGGATATCAACATGTGAATAGTGTTGCCCCATGCTGGTCGATCGGCTCCTCCGCCAGGGAGCGATGACCGAGCTCGTGGGACCGCTGTCTTCGGGACGTACGAGCGTGCTCACGCTCTGTCTTCGCACGATCACGCGCCGCGGTGCGCTGGCCGCGCTCGTCGACGTCGATCACGCGTTCGATCCGGCTTCGGCCGCCGAGGCGGGGGTCGACCTCCGTCGCCTGCTGTGGGTGCGAAGCGAAGGGCGCCGTCGCGACGCGCTCAGGGCCGTCGATCTGCTGGCCCGCTGTCCGGGCTTCACGCTGGTGGCCCTCGACGTGGGGGAATCGCCGCCCCGCCTGTCGCTGGGCGCTGCGTTCCGACTCCGACAAGCCGCCCGCCGCTCGAGAATCGCCCTGCTGGTCGTGGGATCGCGTCGGGTGATCGGCGGGGCGGCAACCCTGTCTGTGCAGACCCGGCGTGAGCGTCTGGCGTGGATCGGCCCGGGCCTCTCGTGCCGCCGGCTCGGTGGAATGCGGACGGGACTGCAGGTCGTCCGCGCGCAAGGCGCCCCGGCGTCGCTCGGCAGCCGGCGGCTGTGGTGGACGACGTGAGCCGGATCGCCTGCGTGCGCGTGGAGGCGTTCGCCGCGGCCGCGCTCGAGCGCTGCGAGCCGTCGCTGCGCGAGCAGCCGCTGGCCGTGGTGGTCGGGACCCCGCCGGCCGGCCGCGTCGTCGAGGCCAATGCGCGGGCGCGCGCGGAGGGAGTGCGGCGCGGGCTGACCGACGCCGAGGCGGTCCTGCGATGTCCCTCCCTCGTGCGCCGGCCGGCCTCGCGCGAGGCCGAGGCGGCCGCCCGGCACGCACTGCTCGAGGCCTGCTCGAGCGTGTCGCCGAGGGTGGAGGACGCAGCGGCCGGGATCGTGCACGTCGACCTCGGCGGGCTGGGGGGATTGTTCGGAGGCGACGACGAGATCGGGCGCCGCCTGCGTCGACAGGCGAGAGCGGTGGGGCTCGACGCGCGGGTGGGGATCGGGACGAGCCGCGCCGCCGCCGAGGTGGCTGCGCGGATCGGCCCGTCAGTGCACGTGCTGGGGCGGGCCACCCAGCGCGCGGCCCTGGCCGGCGTTCCCCTGGCCACACTCGAGTGGCCCGACGAGCTGAGCGCGACGTTCGCGCGCTGGGGTCTGGTGACGCTCGGCGATCTGGCGGCACTGCCGCGCCACGGCGTCGGCCTGCGGCTGGGGCCTCGCGGGCTGGCCGCGCACGATCGCGCCGCCGGGGTCGATCGCGCGCCGTTCCGGCCGTGGTCGGCTCCGCCGTTCTGGGAGGAAGCCCAGGGGCTCGACTGGGAGGTCGCCACGCTGCCCGCGCTCGTCCCGGTGCTGCAGGGCGTGCTCGAGCGGCTGTGTGCGCGGCTGGTCCGCGCGCACCTCGTCGTCGACGGGCTCGAGGTTCGCCTGGCTCTCGCCTCCGGCGGCCACCACGCGCGCGCGCTCGCGCCGGCCGTCCCCCTCGACGACGTGGCGCCCCTCGTGACGCTGCTCGCGCTCGAGATCGAATCCCATCCGCCGCCGACGGCGGTCACCGGCGTCGCGGTCAGCGCGCGCGTGGTGGCCAGACGCGCCGTCCCCGGCGGCCTCTGGCGACCGCCCGTCCCGGCGCCGCGCGACCTCGCCGCCGTCCTGGCGCGGCTGACGCGCCTCGTGGGCAGCGCCAACGTCGGGACTCCCGTGGTCGCGGACTCGCACCGTCCCGACCACCACACGCTCGCGCCGTTCGGCGGAGGTGATGGCGAGACGGACGGGCCGGCCGCGCGGCGCCACGGCGACGAGGACGCCGGCACGACGGACGACTCCGCCGCGCGCGACCCGAGCCACGGGGCGGCTGGACGGCTGGCGCTCAGACGCCTGCGCCCTCCACGGCGGGTGGAGGTGGACACGGAGGACGGTCGTCCCCGCCGCGTGAGGGATACGCTCGGAATCGACGCCGTCGTCGAGCTCTGCGCGGGGCCCTGGCGCTCGTCCGGCGACTGGTGGAACACCGCGGCCTGGGCCCGCGATGAGTGGGACGTCGAGCTCTCCGACCGCACCGTCTGGCGCCTGGCCCAGGACCGCCTCACCCACGCCTGGTTCCTCGACGCCGTCTACGACTGACGGCGGGCCCGCATGTTCGTCGAGCTGCACGCGCAGTCCGCGTTCACGTTCCTCGAGGGCGCCGACCAGCCCGAAGCGCTGGTGGCCGAGGCCGCGCGTCTCGGGATGTCCGCGGTCGCCCTGGTCGATCGCGGCGGTGTGTACGGCGCCGCCCGCTTCCATCGGGCCGCCGAGAACGCCGGCGTGCGGGCGATCATCGGCTGCGAGCTGACGCTCGCCGACGGCGCGCGGTTGCCGGTGCTCGTGGAGGACCGCGACGGCTATCGCAACCTCTGCCGGCTCGTCACCCGGCTCAAGCTCGGCGCGGCGAAGGGCGCGGGACGCATCGCCCTCGACGACCTCGCGCCGTACGCCGGCGGGCTCGTGTGTCTCAGCGGCGGCGGCCGCGGCCCGCTGGCCGGCCCGGTCGCGCGGGGCGACCGCGAGGCCGCGCGGCGGATCCTCGATCGGCTGGCCGGGATCTTCGGCCGCGACAGCTGCTTCGTGGAGGTGCAGCGCCACCTCGACCGCGCGCAGGAGCGTGACCTCGGCCGCCTGGTGCGGCTCGCCCGCGACGCGCGTCTGCCCCTGGTGGCGACCAACCAGCCGCTCTACGCGCGGCCGGGAGGCCGGGCAGTGGCCGACGTGTTCACGTGCATCCGGGAGAAGACCGATCTCGATCACGCGGGCCGCCGGCTCACCGCGAACGGTGAGCGGGACCTCAAGGGGGGGCTCGAGATGGCGCAGCGCTTCCGCGACCTGCCCGACGCGCTCGCCACCACCGGCGAGCTGGCGCTGCGCCTGGGGTTCACGCTCAAGAATCTCGGCTACCGCTTTCCCGATTTCCCGCTGCCGCCCGCCACCACCGCGCTCGAGCACCTGCGCGAGCTGACGCGGGCTGGGGCCCGCCGACGGTACGGCGACGGCCCGCTGGCCGCCCGCGCCCGCCGCCAGATCGCCCACGAGCTGGAGCTGATCGGGCGTCTCGACCTGGCCGGGTACTTCCTGATCGTGTGGGACATCGTCGAGTACTGTCGCGCCAACGACATCCTGGTGCAGGGGCGGGGCTCGGCCGCCAACAGCGCGGTGTGCTACGCGCTCGGCATCACCGCCGTCGACCCGGTCGGCATGGACCTGCTCTTCGAGCGATTTCTCAGCGAGGCCCGGGGCGAATGGCCGGACATCGACCTCGACCTGCCCAGCGGCGAGCGCCGCGAAGCGGCGATCCAGCACGTCTATCGCCACTACGGCCGGCTGGGGGCGGGCATGACCGCCAACGTGATCACCTACCGGGGCCGCAGCGCCGCCCGCGAGGTGGGCAAGGCGCTCGGCTTGCCCGGCGAGCTCCAGGATCGGCTGGCCAAGCTCGTGTCGAACTGGGGCTATCAGGATCCGGCCGAGGTGCTCACGCGACACCTGGCCGAGGCCGGCTGCGACCCCGGCCATCCGCGCATCCGCAAGTTCGCCGCGCTGTGGACGCGCGTGCAGGACCTGCCGCGGCACCTGGGCCAGCACTCCGGCGGCATGGTCATCACCGGCGGGCGTCTCGACGACGTGGTCCCGCTGGAGCCGGCCACCATGCCGGGCCGGGTCGTGATCCAGTGGGACAAGGACGACTGCGCCGCGCTCGGCATCGTGAAGGTGGACCTGCTCGGCCTGCGGATGATGTCGGTGCTGCAGGACTCCATCGGGCTGGTCCGCGAGACGGGCGGGGAGGTCGACCTCGCCCATCTGCCCCAGGACGACCGGCAGGTGTACGCGGCCCTGCAGGAGGCCGACACGATCGGCGTGTTCCAGGTCGAGAGCCGCGCGCAGATGGCCACGCTGCCGCGGGTCCGTCCCGAGACGTTCTACGACCTGGTGGTCCAGGTGGCGATCATCCGCCCCGGGCCCATCGTGGGCGACATGGTGCACCCCTACATCCGGCGCCGGCGCGGCCGCGAGCCGGTGACGTATCCGCACGCCAGCCTGGAGCCGATCCTGGCGCGCACGCTCGGCGTGCCGCTGTTCCAGGAGCAGCTGCTGCGCATGGCCATGGTCGCGGCCGGATTCTCCGGCAGCGAGGCCGAGGAGCTGCGCCGCGCGTTCGGCTTCAAGCGCAGCGAGCGGCGCATGGTCGACATCGAGGCCAAGCTGCGGGCCGGCATGGCCCGGCAGGGGATCGTGGGACGCGCCGCCGACGAGATCGTGCACGCCATCACGGCCTTCGCGCTCTACGGGTTCCCGGAGTCGCACGCCTCTAGCTTCGCGCTGCTGGCCTACGCCAGCGCGTGGCTCAAGGTGCGGCACCCGGCGGCGTTCTACACCGCGCTGCTCAACAACCAGCCCATGGGGTTCTATCACCCGGCGACCATCGTGAACGACGCGCGACGGCACCACCTCACCGTGCTCCCCGTCGATGTCACGCGCTCGGGGTGGCCGTGCACCGTCGAGAGCCGGGAGGGCCGCTGGGCGGTACGACTGGGGCTCCGCTACGTCAAGGGCCTGCGCGAGAGCGCCGGCCGCGCGCTGGTGCTGGCGCGCGCGACGCGCCCCTTCGCCTCGGTGGCCGACGTCGTCGAGCGCGGCGGGCTGGCCGGCGACGAGGCGGAGAGGCTGGCGGCCATCGGCGCCCTGTCGGCGCTGGGCGGCACACGCCGCGCCGACCTGTGGGAGGCCGCCGTCCCGTCCCCCGGTCCGCTGTTCGCGGCGGCGGCCGCGGCCCCGGCGCGCACGCCGGCTGGGCCCCTGCGCGAGATGGCCGCCGACGAGCGGCTGGCCGCCGATTACGAGGGCACCGGGGTGACGCTGGGCCCGCATCCGATGGCGCTCCGCAGGGAGATGCTCACGCGAGCGGGGGTCGTGCGGGCCCGCGATCTTCGGCGGCAGGGAGACGGCGCACGCGTGCGCGTGGCCGGCAGCGTGATCGTGCGCCAGCGACCGGGGACGGCCAAGGGCTTCGTGTTCCTGAGCCTGGAAGACGAGACCGGCATCACCAACGTCATCGTCACACCCGGGCTGTTCGCACGACAGCGACTCGTGCTGGTCACCGCGCCGCTGCTCGTGGTGGACGGCATCCTGCAATCCCAGGACGGAGTGGTGTCGGTACGGGCCGAGAAGGTCGAACCCATCCCGGTCCGCGGTCACGCGATCCCGTCTCACGACTTCGGCTGATCACTGAAATAGTTTTCCATTTTCGCCGCAAGTCCGATGGCAATGCTCTTGCTTCTCAAGGTCGTATGAGCACCGTACGACGCCTTCCCATCTCCGTGTCCCCCGACGAAGACCGGGTCGGCGACACCGACGACGAGGGAGTCGTCGCCCGGCTGGCGCACCTCTTCCGTCTCGAGTTCGAGCTCGGCTTGGCGGACGTGCGTCATACCGTCCGCGGTCTCGTGATCGCGCTCGCGATCGCCGTTCCGGCCGCCGTCGCGCTCACCGCGTCGCTCGTGGTCCTCATCGCCGCCGCCCTGTCGCCGTTCTTCGGCGCCCCCTGGCAGCCGCCGCTCATAGCCGGCGGCGGCGTCGCGCTCCTGTCCCTGGCCGCGCTGGGCTGGAGCGCCTGGCGGCTCACCCACATGTCCTGGCCGACCGAAACGCTCAAATCCTTCGAGGAGACGTGGCGATGGCTCGTCCTCCAGCTGAGATCCAGGCTGACATTGCGCAAACCCGCCGCGTGATCGAGCTCCAGCTCGACCAGCTGACGCGCCGGGTTCCCCGCACCTGGTGGGTCCCCTACGCGACGATCGCCGGCGCCTTCGGCCTCGGCCTGCTCCTCTCGCGCGTGCCGCTGCTGCATCTGGTAGCCCTGGGGGCCCGGACAGTGCAGGCCGGCATCGCGGTCGCCGGGACCGTCGCCGCGGTCGATCGCTTCCTCTCCGAGCAGCAGCGACGGCAGGCGGCCTGATGAGGGGGAGCGGTCACCGCGCCGGGGGCCTCGGCGTCCGGCCGGCGGGCGGCGCCTGATGACGACCGGCACGCGCGTCGCCGACGTGCTCGGTCGCCGCCTCATGTTCGCGCACCTGGACGAGGTGCTGTGGCCGGAGGACGGCATCACCAAGAGCGAGCTGCTCGACTACTACACCGAGGTCGCCGGCCACGTCCTGCCGTTCCTGGCCAACCGGCCCTTCAGCCTGCAGCGCGCGCCCGACCCGCTCACCGGCGAGTGCGTCTACCAGAAGACCGCGCCCGCGGGCCTGCCGGGCTGGGTGCCGACGCGCAGGGTGCGGAGCGAGCACGCCGCCGCCGGCTACGCCGAGTACGTCGTCGGTGGCGATCTGCCCGCGACGCTGTACCTGCTGAACCTCGGCTTCATCGCGTTCCACCCGTGGTCCTGCACGGTGGACGCCCTGGACCGGCCGGACCAGCTGCTGTTCGACCTCGATCCCACCGAGATCGCGTTCCGCGAGGTCCGCAACGCCGCGTTGCTCCTCCGCGACCTGCTCGCGCTCTTCAAGATCCGGGCGTGGGTGAAGACGTCCGGTGGCCGCGGCGTGCACGTGATGGTGCCGCTCGCGCCGATCCACAGCTTCGAGCAGGCCCGGACGGCGGCCGAGACGATCGTGCGCCTGGCCCGTGCCCGCGAGCCGCGGCTGTTCACGCTCGACATGCGACGGGCCCGGCGCCGGGGCAAGATCCTCATCGACATCCATCGTAACCATCGCGGGGCGACGCTGATCGGCCCCTACGGCGTGCGCGAGTACACGGGCGCGACCGTCTCGACGCCGCTGGAGTGGCCGGAGCTCGAGCGGGCCCTCTATCCGGAGGACTTCCACATCCGCAACGTCGCCGCGCGCCTGCGCCAGGTCGGCGACCCGCTGGAGAGCTTCGCCCGTCATCCGCAGTCGCTGGCCCCGCTGCTCGAGAGCGGACGGATGCGCCGGCTGCGGCCGATGGCATAGGCCTCGCACCCTCCTGGCGCCAGCAAAGGAGGCTACCGCCATGGACGAGCGGCGACTGGAGAGCGTGACCGGGCGAGCACAGGAAGCCGCGCAGCGCGCCGGCGCCTACGCGCAGGAGCGGGCGCGCGAGGTGCGCGAGAGCGTCGAGCGACGGACCGGTCGATCGATGGACGCGTGGATCGAGGACACGCGGCACTACGTGCGCGAGCATCCGCTGCAGGCGATCGTCCTCACCATCGGCCTGGGATTCGTGCTCGGCAAGATCCTCGCCCGGGACTGACTCCCGAGCGCGGAGGTCGTCCCGCGGCGACGGCCCGAGGCCGTCGCCGCAGCACTCGACCTGGCATGTCTGCCGGGTCGCCTCTCAGCGGTTGCGACGGAGCGCCTCGATCCGGTCGCCTGTCGCCGGATGCGTCGAGAAGAAGCCGCCGCTGCCGCCGCCCTCGGTCTGCATCAGCCAGGTCAGCGTGTCGGCCATGATCTGGGGCGGCATCCCGGCCTTCTGCAGAATCTGCATCCCGTGGCGGTCGGCCGCGTACTCTTCCGACTGCGTGTATCGGTTCATCACGAGCTGGCCGGCGATCGGCGCCAGAGCGCCGGCGATCGGCGAGATCTGGCCCAGGATCACCGTCCCGATGCTCAGCCCGGCGCCGAGCCGCTGGGCCTTGGCCACGTGCCGCAGGTCGTCGTGGGCGAGCTCGTGAGCGATGACGCCGGCCAGGTGCTGGTCGTTGGCCTTCTCGAGCAGGCCGCGCGTGACGTAGAACTCGCCGCCGCCGGCGCTGGCCGCGTTGATGTGCGGGTCGTCCATGATGCCGACCCTGACCTGGTTGAGCGGTAGCGGGTTGTCCATGGCGTTGACGAGCGGGGTCATCACCCGCTGCAGCCGCTCCGCCTGGCGGCCATCGACGGTACGCGTGCTGGCCGCGGTCGGCGTGCGTGTCGGCGCCCGGTCCGTGCGCTGCGAGGGCGACGCCGAGCCGGACGTGTCGAGCAGGCCGGCGCAGCCGGTGACGGTCGCGGCCAGCACGAATGCGGCGCCGACGCGGGCGGTCCGCGAGAGCGCGGTGCCGACGGCGCTCATGCGAGCGACCTCAGGGCGCTCGGCGAGGGTGCGGCCACGTCCCGGCGACCCGTCCCGAAGAAATCCACGTAGCGGTCGATGCGCCGGGGATGATCGTCCTTGTAGAGCCAGCGGCGGTCCAGCGCGTGTGCGCGCGCGGCCGGGCGGGCGGCCAGGTTGATGACGGCAGCGTGACGTCGGCTCATCGCATCCTCCCGTTGTGCTTCCAGTTGGCTGTGTGGTTTCAGTCGCTGAAACGTGCAGCCGATGTGCCAGGACGCGCTGACGAGGCCGGACGCGGAGGGCGCGAGTCGCGAGACCGCGCGATTGAAAATTCTTCCCGACTTCGGGTTGTAGGAGTTGCAGCCGCCGCAACGCGTTGCGCTGCCCCTGTCAGCGCGCGGCGCCGATCCGCCGTCAGGACGCGGCTTTGGGCCGTTTCCGAGGCCTGGCACGACATCTGCGTGATAGAGCGCCCAAGCCCGCGGACGATACCGGGGCAGGAGGAATGCGATGCGCTCCATCAAGCGCGATCTCGAACGGCAACGCTCGGCGCTCAGCAGCGCGATCAAGGCGCTGGGAGCCGAACGCAGCACGGATCACCGGCGCGAAGTGATCAAGGACCCGTACGGCGCCGCCTCGATCACCCACGACGACGAGATCAACGTCACCGTGGCCGACCACCGGGCGCGCCAGCTCGAGGAAGTCAACCGGGCGCTGGACGACATCGACGCCGGGCGCTACGGCGTCTGCCGCGAGTGCGGCGAGCCGATCGCCAAGGCTCGACTCAAGGTGATGCCCTTCGCCACGCGATGCGTGGCGTGTCAGGCCCGGGTCGAAGGACTCGGCCGCGCGGCCTGATCTGGAAGTGAATTCGTTACCGACAAGGCAGGTGTGTTCCATGAGAGCAGCCGTACGAACCCTCGGACTGATGCTCACGATCGCGTTGACGCTGGGCGCGTGTCAGTCGATGACCGGCAAGAGCGCCGGGACGAACGTCGACGACGCGACCATCACGGCCAGCGTGAAGTCCAAGCTGGTCGGCGACAAGCCCGCGAACCTCACCCGGGTCGACGTTGACACGAACAGCGGCACTGTTTACCTTAACGGCACGGTCGAGACGCCGGACCAGAAGGCCCGGGCCGAGCAGCTGGCCTGGCAGGCCAAGGGCGTCAAGAGCGTCGTCAACAACCTCCAGGTTCAGAAGAAGTAGCCAGATCGGCACCCGAGGCGGTAGGGGCCGACGGTCCCTACCGCCCGAGCCGCGACGGTGACTGGGGCAACGACAGTGAGTCCGAACAGACGAGACCAGATGAAGTCGGGCAAGATCCTCGTCGTCGACGACGAGCCGGCCGAGCGCGAGGGCCTGGCCCGCCTCGTCGGGCAGTGGGGATACGAGGTCGAGACGGCCTCCTCGGGCGAGGAAGCGCTGAACCTCGTCGAGTCGCAGCACCCGGCCGTCGTCGTCACCGACCTGGTCCTCCCCGAGATGGACGGCCTCACCCTGCTCCAGAAGCTCAAGGAGACGGGCCGGCCGCCCATCGTCCTGCTGGTGACCGGGCACGGCACGGTCGAGACCGCGGTGGAGGCCATGCGCCACGGGGCCTTCGACTACCTCACCAAGCCGGTGGACACCACCCGGCTGCAGGTCCTGCTTGAGAAGTCGATCGAGCAGGAGTCGCTGTCGCGCGAGGTCAACCTGCTGCGCCACCAGCTGCGCCAGAAGGGCAGCTTCGGTCAGATGGTCGGCCAGTCACGGGGCATGCAGGAGGTCTACCGCTGGGTCGAGCTGGCGGCCACCAGCACCGCGCCGGTGCTGGTCTACGGGGAGAGCGGCACCGGCAAGGAGCTGGTGGCCCGCACGATCCACGAGCTGTCCAACCGGCGGAACAAGCCGTTCGTCGCCATCAACTGCGCGGCGATCCCGGAGACGCTGATCGAGAGCGAGCTGTTCGGCCACGAGCGCGGCGCCTTCACCGGCGCCACCGAGCGCCGCCTCGGCTGCTTCGAGCTCACGGACGGCGGCACGCTGTTCCTCGACGAGATCGCGGAGATGGACCCCAACACCCAGGCCAAGCTGCTGCGCGTCCTGCAGGAGGGCAGCTTCCGTCGCGTGGGCAGCGGCAAGAACGAGATCCAGGTCGACGTGCGGGTCGTCGCGGCGACCAACCAGGTCCCCAGCGAGGCGATCACCAACGGCAAGCTGCGCGAGGACCTGTTCTACCGGCTCAACGTCTTCTCGATCCACCTGCCGCCCCTGCGCGACCGCCGAGAGGACATCCCGCTGCTGGCGCGCACCTTCATCGAGGACTTCAACCGGCAGGACAACCGGCAGGTCCGGGGGCTCTCGGGGGAGGCCGAGAAGGAGCTGGAGCGGTATCACTGGCCCGGAAACGTGCGCGAGCTGCGCAACGTCGTCCAGCGCGCGGTGGTGCTGAGCGGCTCCGGCCTCATCGGCGTCGAGCACCTGCCCGACAACGTCCTGCGGGCGGCGGCTCCGGCCCCGGCGGCGGCCGCGGGCTCGGTCACGCCGATTCGCGAGATGGAGCGCGACATGATCCTGAGGGCCCTCGAGGAGACCGGCCAGGACAAGCGCCGCGCGGCCCAGCTTCTCGGCATCAGTCTCAAGACTCTCTACAACAAGCTGGCGAAGTACGGCATCCAGGCGGTGAAGTCGGCGCGCCTGACCTGATGGCCGTCGCCTCCGAGGAGCCAGGCCGACGGCCCCTGCCGTCGGACCTGGGGCGGCTGCTCCACGACCTGCGCGGTCCGCTCAACTCGCTCACGATGCACCTGGAAGTCCTGAAGCGGAGCATCCCCGCCGCCGATGCGACGGCCGAGGACAGCCTGCGGACCGTGCTGGAGCAGCTGGGGCGGCTGTCCGCGATGCTGCCGGCCGCGTTCGACGTGGCCGCCCTGGAGATAGGCCGGCGGCAGCCGGTCGACCTCGGCCTGGTCGCCACCGCGGTGCAGAAGAACGTCGCCGGCCAGGTCACGCTGCAGGAGAGCCGATGGCCCGTCGTGGTGGGCGACGAGGTCCTGCTCAGGCTGGCGCTCGGGCACCTGGTCCGCAATGCCCTGGAGGCGACCCCGGCCGGGGCCCGACCTCCCAGCGTGAGCGGGTCGACCGCGGGCGACGAGGCCCGCCTCTCCGTACGCGACTGGGGGCCGGGGTTGCCGACGACGAATCCCCGGCTGCTGATCCGACTCCTGCATTCGACCAAGCGCGACCACGCAGGAGTGGGCCTCGTGGCCGTCGAGCGCATCGCCCGCATGCATGGGGGCACCGTGACCTTCGCCTGCCCGGGCGACGGGACAATCGTGACGCTGACCCTGCGCGGCGCCTAGCCGGCCAGCAGCTCCAGCCGCTCCCGCTCCGGCGCGCACCAGACGGCGTCGGGCAGGGCCAGCACGGCCAGCTCGGGCGCGCGCTCCAGCGGGCCCAGCCCCCCGCGCGGCATGCACTCGTAGACCGCCTCGCACAGGAGGGGTTCCTCGGGACGGCCGAAGGCCGCCTGGAGCGGCTCCAGCGCCTCCAGGATCTCCGGCAGCGTGCGCTGCGCCAGGGACAACAGCGTGCCGGCTCTCGCCACGAAGATCGACGTGCTGACGAGGGCGCTGGCCTCGAAGAGCCTCCGGCGCTCGGCAGCGGTCGCCTCGTCGACGAAGCGCTTGACCGTGTGCACGGCCAGGTCCTCGAGCCCGTCCACGGGGGCGCCCGGCTCGATCCACCCGTCGGCGACCGCCACGTGCGGATGCGCGCCGATCAGGATGGGCACCTCGGGCCGGAGCGCCACCGCCCACACCGCGCGGCGGAGGTAGCGCAGGAACCGCACGTCATGATCGACGCGGTGATCGGTCGGCAGGACCACGACGGTGGCGGAAGGATCCTGGCCGGCGATCGTCAGCAGGGGCAAGAGCAGCTCGGCCGCCCGGCCCCGGTAGAGGGGCTGCACGATGCGGCGGATGCTCGGAACCGCGCTCAGCTCGCCCTCCCACACAGCCACCTGCCGCCGGGTGATGACGACGATCATCTGCCCGGCCGGCGCGAGGCGTGCCGCGCGCTCCAGGGTGCGCCGGGCGTCGGAAGCGGTCCGGAGGGGCGGGCGGAAGCCGGGCCGACGACCAACACGTCGGCGCGGCCAGTCACCGGCGGGCGGGGCATCCGCCGTCAGGACGACCGTCCACACACGCGAGCTCTGGACGTCCCGATCGACGTCGAGCCGCGGAATGGACGAGACCTGGGCGAGCATTCTGGAGTACCCTCCGTTCCTCGGTCCGCTGTTCGCGTCAGGGGAAATGCAGCCGACGTGCCACGCGAATCGAGCGAGATTCGAGAATCGGTCATCACACCGAAGCAGGCCGTGCTTGAAAAAGGTTCAAGGCTTCCATAACTGAATGTAGCCTTTACACACCGAGGAGGCGCTTAGCCGTGGCAGCCGTGTTCGACCTGAAGGGGAAAGTCGCGATCGTGACCGGTGGCAACGGAGGGATCGGCCTGGGCATGGCGCGCGGGCTGGCCGACGCCGGCGCCCGCGTCGTCATCGCGGCCCGGAATGCGACCAAGTCCGCGGCGGCCGTCAAGGACCTCGAGGGCTGCGGCGGTCAGGCCCTGGCGCTGGAGACCGACGTCGCCGACGAGCGGTCCGTGGCCAGGCTGGTCGACACCACGCGCGAGCGGTGGGGCCGTCTGGACATCCTCGTGAACAACGCCGGCATCAACATCCGCAAGCCCGTGCACGAGCTGGGACTCGACGAGTGGCGGCGCGTGCTCGACACGAACCTGACGTCGGCGTACCTGTGCTCGCGGGCGGCCTACGCCGCCTTCAAGGCGGTCGGCGGCGGCAAGGTCATCAACATCGGCTCGATGATGTCGCTGTTCGGCGCCTCGTTCGCGCCGGCCTACGGCGCCAGCAAGGGGGGCATCGTGCAGCTCACCCGATCGATGGCAGTGGCGTGGGCGCGCGACAACATCCAGGTGAACGCGGTGCTGCCGGGGTGGATCGACACCGAGCTGACCCAGAACGCCCGCCGCGAGGTCTCGGGCCTGCACGATTCGGTGCTCCGCCGCACGCCGGCCGGCCGCTGGGGCGGCATCGACGACATGGCGGGCGTCGCGGTGTTCCTGGCGAGCGCGGCGTCCGACTTCGTCACCGGCACGGCGATTCCCGTCGACGGCGGCTACAGCGTCCAGGGGTGATCGCGCGGCATATTTGTTGGCCAGCCGACGAGCTGCTTGTTACGATGCGGGCCATGACTTGGCGACATCTCTCCGCGGCGCTCGTTCTGGGTTCGCTCCTGACCGCTTGCGCGAGCACTCCCCCGCGTCCCGCCCGCAGCGAGTTCGAGGACATCCCGGTGCCCAGGGGCCTGTCCTACCAGGCGGACGAGTCGACCGTCATCGAGACGACGAGCATCAAGGCCATGCGACAGGTCTACCGCGGACGGCTCGAGCTCGAAAGCCTGGCGACGGCCATCCGCAGCACGCTGGAGGCGAACGGCTGGCGTCACGTGAGCAGCACGCCGATGCGCAGCTCCCAGCAGGCGATGACCCAGGTCTACGAGAAGGACGGCGACTCGCTCAAGGTCCAGCTCTGGGAAGGGCTGTGGAAGTGGTACACCTACGCCGAGTACACGACCGGACGCATCGTGAAGCGAGCGCGGTAGCGAGCCGGTCGCGTCGAGGACGGGTCCCGCCCCGGACCGGGGCTGACGGCGAGGCTCACGGTCGTGGCTGAGCGCGGGACGAAGCGGGGTGCGGCGGCGCTGGTCGCCCACCTCCGGCCGACGTCGGCGGCGGCCGAGGCGTACCGGACGCTGCGGGCGAGCATCCGGTTCGCCGATCCCGATCACCCCTGCCGGTCGATCGTCGTCACGTCGTCGCGGCCGGGCGAGGGCAAGTCGACGACGGTCGCGAATTTCGGCGTCGTCCTCGCGCAGACGGGCTCCCGGGTGTGCCTGGTCGACGCCGACCTGCGCCGGCCCACGCTGCACCGGATCTTCGGCCTCGGCAATGCCCGGGGCCTCACGACCGCGCTGCTGGAGGGCCTGTCGTTCGCCGAGGTCGCCCAGGCCACCGGCGTGCCGGACCTCTCGGTGGTCACCAGCGGGCCATTGCCACCGAGCTCCGCCGAGCTGGTCGCCTCCAGCCGGATGCGCGCGGCCCTCGAGGCCGCCGTGGTCGCCTACGACATGATCCTGCTCGACTCGCCGCCGGTCACCTCGGTCGCCGACGCCATGGTGCTGACGACGTTCGTGGACGGGGTGGTCATGGTGGTGCAGCCCGGCAAGGTCTCCCAGGGCGTGATCCGCCGCGCGACGTCCCAGATCCTTGCCGTCAAGGGCCGGATCCTCGGGGTGGTGATGAACGGCTAGCCGCTCAGGGTCGTCGCCACGTTCCCCCGTCACGCGCGATGAACGCATCGGCGTCGGCGGGGCCCCAGGCGCCGGCCTCGTACCCGGGCAGCGGGCCCGGCGTGCGCGCCCAGTGGTCGAGGATCGGCTGGGTCAGGCGCCAGGCCTGCTCGATCCAGTCGCCCCGGGAATACAGCGTGGGGTCGCCGTGGATGGCGTCGAGCAGCAGGCGCTCGTAGGCCTCGGGGGGCTCGCCGCCGAAGACCTCCTGGTACTTGAACTCGAGCGTGACCGGGCTGATCTTCAGGTCGGGCCCCGGCTCCTTGGCGTCGACGATGAGGGAGATGCCCTCGTCGGGCTGGATGCGGATCACCAGCAGGTTGGGGTTCGCGCTGATCTCGCCGCGGCGGAAGATCATGTGCGGGGTGCGGTGGAAGCGGATCACGATCTCGCTCACGCGCTTGGCCATGCGCTTGCCGGTCTGCAGGTAGAACGGCACCCCGGCCCACCGCCAGTTGTCGATCTGCAGCCGCAGCGCCGCATAGGTCTCGGTGGCGGAGTCGGGCTTCACGCCCTTCTCCTGCAGGTAGCCGGGCGCCTGGCGGTTGTCGATGAAGCCGGCGCCGTACTGCGCGCGCAGCGCGGAGGCATCGACGCGCTCGGGGGCAATGGGCCGCACGGCCTGCATCACCTTGCTCTTCTCGTCGCGGACGGCCTGCGGGTCGAACGTCACCGGCGGCTCCATGGCGACCAGGCACATGACCTGCAGCAGGTGGTTCTGGATCATGTCGCGCAGCGCGCCCGCCTCCTCGTAGTAACCGCCGCGGCCCTCCACGCCCACCGTCTCCGCCACGGTGAACTGCACCTCGGCCACGTGGTTGCGGTTCCATAGCGGCTCGAAGATGCCGTTGGCGAAGCGCAGGGCGAGGACGTTCTGCACCGTCTCCTTGCCGAGGTAGTGGTCGATCCGGTAGACCTGCTCCTCCCGGAACACGCTGGTCACGAGCTCGTTGAGCTCCTGGGCGGAGCGGAGGTCGTGGCCGAACGGCTTCTCGATGATGATGCGGGTCCAGCCGCGCTCGTCGGCAGCCAGCCCGGCCTTGCCCAGCTGCCGCGTGATGTCGTCGTAGAGGCTGGGCGGGGTCGACAGGTAATAGAGCCGGTTGGCCGGCCCGCCGCGCCGGCGCTCGACGACGTCGAGCGCCTCGCGCAGCCGGCCGTAGAGGTCGGGCCCGGTCGGGTCACCCGGCACGTAGACCAGGCTGGAGGCGAAGCGGCCCCACACGTTGTCGTTCGGCACCTTGAGCCGCGCGAACTGCTTCACGCCCTCGCGCAGCTTGTCGCGGAAGGCCTGGTCGCTCATCTCGGTGCGGCCCGTGCCGATGATGGTGAACGGCTCCGGCAGCGTGCGGGCCGCGTAGAGGCTCCACAGCGCCGGGATCAACTTGCGGTGCGCCAGGTCGCCGGACGCGCCGAAGATGACCAGCGAGAAGGGATCGTCGCTCGACGACATGGCCACCGACGCTCCGGGGTCGACGCTCAGGAGGTCCCGGCGATCAGCGCGGCGGCCGCGCGGTCGAGGAGCCAGATCACCCGGCCGTCGGTGGGATGCACCAGCGCGGCCGGCAGCCCGCAGGTCGGCTCCTTGAGGACGGTCTTCAGCGCCTTGGCCTTCTCGGCGCCGGAGACGAGGAACATCACCCGCGCCGCCGCGTTGATCAGCGGAAGCGTGAACGTGAAGCGCTGGGGGATCGAGGCCGCCGCCGCGTGGACGGCGGCGACCGGGCGGAAGACCTCCTTGAGCACCGGCGAGCCGGGAAACAGCGAGCCGGTGTGGCCGTCCACGCCCATGCCGAGCAGGATCAGGTCGAACCGAGGCAGCTGACCGCGCTTGGTCTCGAAGACCTGAGCGAGCCTCTGCCCGTACTCGGCGGCGGCCGTCTCGGGATCCTCGGCCTCGCCCCGGATGCGCGCGATCTGCCGGGCCGGGACGGGGACCTTGAGCAGCAGCGCCTGGCTGGCCATGCGGAAGTTCGAATCGGGATGGTCGGGCGGCACGCCTCGCTCGTCGCCGAAGAAGACCCAGGTGCGCTCCCACGGGAGCTGGTCGCGCCGGGGCGGCCGGGCCAGCCGCTCGTACGTCGCGCGCGGGGTCAGGCCGCCGGCCAGCGCCACCATGAAACGATCGCGCGCGGCGACCGCCTCGGCGGCGCACGCCACGATCGCCTCGGCCGCGGTCTCGGCCAGCGCCTCGGCATTCTCGGTCACGATGATCTCGGGCCGAGCCATGTCGGTGATCATACTCTCTCGTCGAGACGCGTGTGCCGCTCGAGCGCCGCGCGATAGCGCGCGCGGTGCGCGTCGTCCGGCGTGAAGACCTCGCCCAGCGGCGCTCGCGCGGCCCCGCGGTCGCGCAGCACGCCCAGGCTCTCCAGGGCCAGCAGCGCGACCCCCCGGCTGGTGGCCTCCGGCTCCGACGACCAGTGGACGGCGCGGCCGAGCGCGTCGGCCAGCATCTGCGTCCACGCCCGCGAGCGGCTGATGGCGCCGCCGGAGGCGACGAGGATGTGGTCGTTCCGCGCGTGGGCGGCCAGCCGCTCGTAGACGAGCGCCAGCCGCAGGGCCACCGCCTCCAGCGCGGCGTGGGTCACGTCGAGCGCGGTCGTGCCGAGCGCCAGCCCGGTGATCGTGGCGCGGCGATCGCCCCGCCAGCCCGGGGCGCGCTCGCCGGCAAGGAACGGCAGGACGGTGAGGCCGTGGCCGTCGGGCGCGCGCTCGGCCAGCGCCCGCTCCACCGCGGCGTCGTCGGGCAGGCGCAGGACCTCGCGGCACCACGCGTACACGTTGCCGCCCTCGGAGGTGGCGCCGCCGATCACGCTGCGCCGCGCATCCAGGCGGTAGCGCCACAGGCCCCGTGGCGGCGCGGCCGCCGCGTCGGTGACGACGCGCAGCGCGGCCGAGGTGCCCACGTTGAGGGCGATCCGGCCGGCGTCGATGCAGTCGGAGCCGACGTTGCCGGCCGCGCCGTCCCCGACTGCCGGCAGCCACGGCACGCCGCGCAGCCCTGGCCACCGCATGGCCCACGGGGCCCGCAGTCCCCGGCGGCCCTCGAGCCGTCTGGCGATGGGGAACAGGTGCTCGGCCTCGATGCCGGCGGCCGCCACGGCCTCCGCGTCCCAGTCCAGCGTGTCCTGGTCGAGCAGCCCCGTGCCGGAGGCCATCGAGAGTCCGGTCGAGGCCTCCCCGAAGAACGTCAGCTCCAGGTGCTCGCCGATCGAGCCCCAGCGGGCGACGCGGCTCACCGCGGCGGGCCGCTCGCGCGCCAGCCAGCGCAGCTTGGCCGGCCAGTACGACGGATGCAGGTGGCAGCCCGTGCGCGCGTGCAGCGCGTCCGCGTCGAGCGCGTCGTGGAGCAGCGCGGCCTCGGGCGCGCTGCGGGTGTCGGCCCACATGAAGACCGGCGTGACCGGCCGATGGCTCGCGTCGAAGCCGAGGAGACCGTGCCAGAACGAGCTCACCCCGACGGCCTGCACGTCGTCGTGGCGGGCGGCCCGGGCCACCGCGTCCAGGCACGTGATCGCCGCGTCGAGCAGCCGGGCCGGATCGTGCTCCACGCCTCCGTCGACGGTGGTGGTCGCCGCGTAGGGCACCTGGTGGAAGCGGCCCTCGACGGCGTGACCGCGCGCGTCGTAGAGGCTGGCCCGCGCCGACGACGTGCCCAGATCGAGGGCGATCACCATGGGGCGGCTATTGTAAGATGCCCGGCGTGGGGGAGGCGGGGGAACTCCGGGCGCTGCGCACGCCGGCCACCGCCGACGGACGCGTGGCTCCCTCGACCGTCGACCGTTGTCACGCGACCGTCATCGCCTCCACAAGGAGAGACGCATGGCCCGCATCCGAGTCCTGAGCCCCGTGGGCGTCGTCGCCGCCCAGGCCACCACCGTGCCGCCGTTGCCCCGGGAGTGGGCGGGCCGCACGATCGGCTTCCTCGACAACACCAAGTCCAACTTCGACCGCCTCACGACGGGGATCGGCGCGCTGCTGCGTGAGCGCTACGGCGTCGCCTCCGTCGTCCAGCGCCGCAAGGCCAACGCCTCCACGCCGGCCGCCCCCGAGGTGATCGCCGAGCTGAGCAAGACCTGCGACGTCGTGTTCGCCGGCTCCGCCGATTGAGGGTCCTGCACGTCGTGGAGTCTCCACGACGCCATCGAGCTGGCCCGGGGCGGGACGGCCGCCGGCCTGATTGCCACCACGGCCTTCCAGGGGCTCGCCATCAGCGAGCTGGCCTCGCTCGGAGTCTCCGGCCTGCCGCTGCTCGTCATCGATCACCCGCTGGGGGGCGAGCGTCCCGAGTCCGTCGGCCGCCGCGCCCGGCAGGCCTTCGAGCAGCTGGCGGGCCTGATCGAGGGGGCGAGCGCCGCGGGTAGCCCGACCGGGCTACCCCGACCGGGCGCGGCCACGGACGGGCCGGGCACGCTCGGCGCCCCGGGGGTCGTGGCGTCCAGCGACGAGGGCGAGATCCTCGTCGACGACGATCCGGTCGCGCTGCTGGCCGAGTTCACCGGGCGCGCGTGGTGCGACGGGCTGCCCGTCGTGCCGCCCACGCCCGAGCGGGTGGCGGCGATGCTGGGTGGCCGCGACGGCGCGCGCGTGCTGGGGGTCATGCCGCCGCTGTGGCGGCAGACGACCCTCGAGAAGCTGGCGACCAACGCCGTCATGGCCGGCTGCGAGCCGGCGGCCTTTCCGATCGTCGTCGCCGCCGTCGAGGCGATGCTCGATCCGGCCTTCAACCTCTACGGCGTGCAGGCCACGACGCATCCGGTCGCGCCGCTGGTCGTCGTCAACGGGCCGTACGGGCAGCGCATCGGGCTGCACTCCGGCAGCGGGTGCTTCGGGCCGGGGTTCCGGGCCAACGCGACGATCGGCCGCGCGGTCCGCCTCGTGCTGCTCAACGTCGGGGGCGCCTGGCCGGGGCGCTACGACATGGCCACGCAGGGCAGCCCCGCGAAGTTTGCCTACTGCATCGCCGAGAACGAGGCGGCAGCGCCCTGGGGCCCGCTGCAGGACGGCGACGTCGTGACCGTCTACGGCGGCGAGGGCCCGCACAACGTCAACGATCACGTCTCGACCACGGCGGCCGGCATCCTCGCCAACGTCGCGGACACGGCGGTGTCGCTCGGCTCCAACGTCGGCTGGTACTTCTCGCAGGCCCAGCTCATGGTCGTGCTCGGGCCCGAGCACGCCAGGACCATCGCCGACGACGGCTTCACCCGGGCCGACGTGCAGCGCTTCGTCTACGAGCACGCGCGCCAGCCGCTGAGCCTGATGCGCCTGGGCGGGATGTGGGGCATGCAGGACTGGCCCCACTGGATGAACGCCACGACCGATCCGGACGCGCGGCTGCCGCGCGTGCCGTCGCCCGAGGACGTCCTCGTCGTCGTGGCCGGCGGCTCCGGCAAGCACTCGGCGGTGGTGCCGAACTGCACCTTCAGCCGCGCCGTGTCGCGCGCGGTTCGCGCCGGCTGATCGCCGGGCCGGGGCTCAGGCCGGCTCGCGGGCGAGCAGCAGGCCGAGGGCGCCGAAGAGCAGCGCGGCGCCCACCGCCCCGGCCGCGCCCAGGCGCTCGCCGAAGAGGACGACGCCGAGCAGCGTGGCGGTGAGCGGCTCCATCAGCGACGCGATGCCGGCGGCGGCGGCCGGCACGTCTCGCAGCCCGATCGTGTAGATCGTGTACGCCCCCGCCGTCGTCACCGCGCCCAGGTAGAGCAGCCACGGCCAGCCCAGCGCGACCTGCCGGCCGACGTCCGCACCGGCCAGCACCGGCGCCAGCGCGAGCGCCGCGACCGCGAAGCTCGCCGCGGCCAGCGGCAGCGGCGCCGTGCGCGTGAGCGTCGCCTTGGCCAGCACGACGTAGAGCGCGTAGACGAGGCTGGCCGCCAGGGCGAGGAGCACGCCGGCGACGAACCGGGGGGAGACGTCGGCGGCGCTGCGCGGGCCGACGATCAGCAGCGCGGTGCCGACGACTCCGAGCGCCAGCGCCCCGCCCACGCGGGCCGTGAACGGCTCTCCGAGGGCCACCGCGGCCAGGCCGGCGATGAGCAGCGGCGCCCCGCAGATGGCGATCAGCGCGGCGATCGCGATGCCGATCAGCGTGACCGCGCCGAAGTACGTCGCCTGGAACGCCGCCAGGCAGAGGCCGAGCGCCACGCACCGCCAGCGATCGGCGGGGTCCACGCGGATCGGGCCCACGATCCACCGCGCGGCGATCGCCAGCAGGACCGCGGCGATCAGCATGCGGGTCGCGCCGATCACGAGCGCGCCGGCGCCGGCGAGCGCCGCGAGGACCGCGGTCACCGATCCGGTGGTGCCCCACGACACCGCCGCCAGCGCGATCAGCGCCAGGCCTCGTCGCCGCCGACTTGACGGAACCGACACCGGCCGCGATCATAGCGCGCCGCCGCGAAAGGAGACCGTCATGAACGTGGGATTCATCGGGACCGGGACCATGGGGCAGCCGATGGTCGCGAACCTGATCAAGAAGGGCTTCGCCGTGCTGGCCTACGACGCCGTCCCCGCCGCGCTGGCCGCGGCCGCGAAGCTGGGGGCCACCGGCGCCGCCTCCACCGCCGAGGTCGTCCGCCGCAGCGATCTGGTGGTGACCATGCTGCCGTCGTCGTCGCACGTCGAGGCGGTGTACCTCGGCCCCGGCGGCGTGCTGGAGTCGGCGGCGAGCGGCCGGCTGTGCGTGGACATGTCGACGATCGATCCCGCCGTGTCGCGCCGCGTCTCGGCCGCGCTCGCCGGGCGGCAGGTGCGCTTCCTCGATGCGCCGGTGTCGGGCGGCGTGCCGGGCGCCGTCGACGGGACCCTGGCGATCATGGTCGGCGGCGACGCGCGCGACCTCGAGGAGGCCAGGCCGGTCCTGGCGGCCATGGGCGCCAACCTCATCCACGTCGGCGGCGTGGGCAGCGGGGAGGCGGCCAAGATCTGCAACAACCTCATCGCCGGGGTGGCGGCGGTGGCCGTCAGCGAGGCGTTCCGCATCGCGGAGGGGTTCGGCGTCGATCCCAAGGTGCTGACCGACGTCATCTCGAAGTCGTCCGGCAACACGTGGGTCATGCAGCAGGCGCATCCGGTGCCCGGCCTGGTGGCGCGAGCGGCCTCCAGCCGCGACTACGCCCCCGGCTTCATGACCGATCTGATGGCCAAGGACCTCGGGCTGGCGGTGAACGCCGCGCGCGAGCTGCGGGTGCCGGCCGTGGTGGCCGCCGCCGCCCAGCAGGTCCTGCGTCTGGCCTCGTCGCACGGGCTCGGCCGCAAGGACTTCACCGCCGTCTACACCTTTCTGAAGCCGTCGAGCGATCAGGCGCCCGTGTAGCGGCCCGGAGGCTCGTGTCGCGCGGTGTATACTACGCGACGTTGTCGAGGCCGCGACGTCGCCGCGGGCGGTGTCGGAGCCGGTCGCGATCGCGGCCGCGGTGACGATGGCGGTCCCGCGCGAGGCGTGATGCGAGAGATCGAGGGCGGCCGCGGCCGCCGGGAGAAGAAAGCGCGAGCATGAAAGTTCTCAAGCTGACACCCGAGCGCTGCACCGGCTGCCTGCGCTGCGAGATCGCGTGCTCCTACATGCAGACGGGCGCCTACCAGCCAGCCAAGTCGGTCATCCGTGTCTCGCCGTTCGAGGGCCACACGTCCTACGCGCCGTACACGTGCACGCAGTGCGCCGAGGGCTGGTGCATGACCGCCTGTCCCGTCGGCGCCATCACGATCAACGCGGCCGGGGCCAAGGACGTGCTGGACGACCGGTGCGTCGGCTGCAAGCTCTGCACGATCGCCTGCCCGTACGGGACGATGTTCTACGACACCTCGACCCGCAAGGCGTTCAAGTGCAACCTCTGCGGCGGCGATCCGGCCTGCGCCCACGCCTGCCCCACGGCGGCCATCGAGTACGCCGATGTCCCCACCGACGACTGGATCGGGGACTTTGCGCGCGAGCGGGTCGGCCACGTCCTCGCCGCCGCCGGAGGCCGCTGATGCCGACGCGTCACCTCGTCATCGGCGGCGGGACCGCCGGCATGAACGCGATGCGGACGATCCGCGAGGAGGAGCGCGAGCCCTCGGAGATCACGCTGGTCAGCGCCGAGAAGCCGTACTCGCGCATGGTGCTGCCGTACTACCTGGACCGCTCGATCGCCGAGTCCCACGTCTACACGGCCACCGCCGCCCAGCTGGCGAGCTGGAAGATCAAGGCGCTGGTCGGCCGCCGGGTGACCGCGCTCGACGCCCGGGCCAGCGCCTGCACGCTCGACGACGGCACCCGGATCGAGTACGACGACTGCCTGATCGCCACCGGCTCCTCCGCGGCGCGGGCGCCGGTGCCCGGCGCCGACGGCCGCGGCGTGCACTCGTTCTGGACGCTGGAGGAGGCGCGCGGCGTGCTGGCCGCCGTCACCCCCGGCTGCCACGTGGTGATGGTCGGCGCCGGCTTCATCTCGTTCACGATCCTGAACTCTATCCTGGCGCTGGGCGCCAAGCTCACCGTGGTCGAGCTGGCGCCGCGGATCCTGCCGCGGATGATCGACGCCACCGGCGCCGAGCTGGTCGAGGGCTGGCTGAAGGCCCACGGCGTCGCGGTGCGCACCAACGTCAAGCTGGCCAAGATCGAGGACGCCCGGGACCGCAAGCGCCTGAAGTTCTCGGCCGGAGGGGACCTCGTGGCCGACGTCGTGATCATGGCGACCGGCATCCGCACCAACCTGGACTGGTTGAAGGGCTCCGGCATCGAGGTCAAGCAGGGCGTCGTGGTCGACGACCACCTGCGCTCGAACGTCCCCAACGTGTACGCGGCCGGCGACGTGGCCCAGGGCCGCGACCTGATCTCCGGCGAGCCGGCCGTGCACGCCATCGAGCCGACCGCCCAGGAGCACGGGCGCGTGGTCGGCGCCAACATGGCCGGCCGGGACGTGCGGTACCGCGGCTCGCTGATCATCAACATCGTCGAGGTGTGTCACCTCGACGCAGCGTCGTTCGGGGCGTGGGACGACGTCAGGGCGGAGGCCATCAGCGGGCTCAAGAGCGACCGCAACGCCTACCGCAAGCTGCTCTTCAGCGGCGAGCGGCTGACCGGCGCGATCATCATCGGGCGCTCCAACGACATCTGGACGACGAACGACGTCGGCATGCTGAAGGGGCTCGTGCAGACCGGTCAGCCGCTGGGCCGCTACAAGGAGCACCTGCGCCGCAATCCGTTCGACGTGAAGCTGGCCTTCGTCGCCTCCAAGGCGACGACCACGTTACTGCCCGAAACCGTCCTGGGGCGTCCGTCGAAGGCGCCCGGTGACAGCCCGGTGGCCGTATGAGCCCAGCGACCGCGAGTGTGCCCAGGAAGTCCGTGAAGAGCCCAGTGACGACGCCGGGCGGTTTCGCCGGCCAGCTGCTGCGGGTGGACCTGTCCAAGCGCACGTGCTGGGCGGAGCCGTGGGGCCCCGAGGACATGCGCGACCAGCTCGGCGGCATCGGCCTGGGCTCGCGCATCCTGTATCGTGAGACGCGCAAGGGCAAGGGCAACGTCTCCTGGGACCACCCGGACAACCGCCTGGTGCTCGGCACCGGGCCGCTGGCCGGGCTGCCGGTGTGGGGCACCGGCGGCCTCACGGTCGTGACCATCGGGGCCGGCACCAACGGCCCGACCTCCACCCAGGCCAACGGGTTCTTCGGCACCAACCTCAAGTACTGCGGCTACGACGCGATCGTCATCCAGGGCCAGTCCCGTGACTGGGTCTACCTGTACGTCGACGACGACCGGGTGGAGCTGCGCGACGCGCGCGCCTACCTCGGCAAGGACACGTGGCAGACGCAGGACGCGCTCAGCGAGGACCTGGGGCTGCGCGGCCATCAGCTCTCCGTGTACTCCATCGGGCCCGCCGGCGAGCACCTCGCGCGCTTCGCGGCGATCCAGGGGGACTACGGCCACGTCGCCTCCAAGAACGGCGTCGGCGCCGTCATGGGCAAGAAGAAGCTCAAGGCGGTGGCCATCGTGAAGGGCACGAGGGCGCTGCGGGCGGCCGACCCGCTCGGCCTGGTCGCGGCCGCCGACGACATCGCCCACGACCTGCGGACCGATCCCTCGGCACGCTCGCTGTACGAGTACGGCACGCTGCCGGGGGTGGTGAACCTCAACAAGCTCGGCGCGCTGCCGATCAAGAACTACACGACCAACACGACCGACGCCGACATGACCCAGTGGGAGGCGCCCAAGCTGCGCGAGGGCTTCGACCATCGCGGCCACCAGTGCAACTCGTGCGGCATGCACCACTGCCACATGTCGATCATCCGGCAGGGCGCGTACAAGGGCATCGTCGTCGACGAGCCGGAATACGAGGGCTGGTCGGGGGCCGGCTGGACCATCGGGGTCACCGCCGACAAGGACGGCGTCGCCTGGCTGAACACCCAGCTCGACCGGGCGTGCCTGGACGTGAACGAGTTCGGTTGGGTCTGCGGCTGGGTCATGGAGGGACTGGAGAAGGGCTGGCTCACGCCGCAGCAGGTCGGCTTCGACCTCAAGTGGGGCGACATCGAGGGCGCCAACCGGCTCATCCAGATGATCAGCCGGCGCGAGGGCTTCGGCGACCTGCTCGCCGAGGGCGTCAAGCGCGCCGCCGAGAAGCTCGGCGGCGCCGCGCTCGAGGCGGCCATCTACACGGGCAAGGGCGCCTCGCCGCGCGGCCACGATCACCGCGCGCGGTGGGAGGAGATGCTCGACACCACCACCTCCTCGACCGCCACCATGGAGACGGGCAACCCGGTGCACCAGACCGAGCTGGGGCTGCCGGCGCGCATCAACCCGTTCGACGGCATCGAGGTCGCGAAGCTGGTGGCGGGCTGCCGCGGCCGGCGCAACTTCGAGGACTCGCTCGGCATCTGCATCTTCACCACGCGCACCCGCCTGGAGAACGTCTGCCGCGCCCTGTCGGCGGCGACCGGCTGGAATTACACGGTCGAGGAGGCGATGCGCATGGGCCGCAAGACCGCGGCGATCAACCGCGCGGTGGCGCTGCGCTGCGGCCTGACGCCCGCCCTGGAGGTCCCCTCCAAGCGCTACGGCTCCACCCCCCACGACGGCCCGGCCAAGGGCCAGGCGGTGAGCGTGCAGTGGGAGAAGATGGTCGACACCTGGTACGCGGAAGTCGGCTACGACCGCAAGACCGGCAAGCCGCTGCCGAAGACGCTCAAGGACCTGGGGCTGGACTGGCTCTCCAGGGAGCTCTGGGGCAGCAAGGCCTAGCCGCTCCTCCCACATCCGACCGGCCCCCGGGGCCGGGCCCCGTCCGCGGGCGATCGGCCTTCAACCTTGACCCTTTCCGGACTCCGTGTTACTTGTCGGCGCTCGGCCGCTGGACGGCGAGTAGGGGAGGGCCATGGCACAAGTTATCGGTTTCATTGGACTTGGGATCATGGGCCGACCCATGGCCCGCAACCTGCTCAAGGCCGGTTACTCGCTGGTCGTCCACAGCCGGAGCCGGGGGCCCGTCGACGAGATCGTGAAGGCGGGCGCCGTCGCGGCGGCCTCGCCCAAGGACGTGGCCGGGCAGTGCGACGTGCTCATCACGATGCTGCCCAACTCGCCGGACGTCGAGCAGGTGACGCTGGGGCCGAGCGGCATCATCGAGGGCGCCCGTCGCGGTCTCGTCCTCGCCGATATGTCCACGATCTCGCCGATCGTCTCCCAGAGGATCGGGGCGGCGATGCAGGCCAGGGGCGTCGCGATGCTCGACGCCCCCGTGTCGGGCGGTGAGAAGGGGGCCATCGACGGCGCCCTGTCGATCATGGTCGGCGGCGACAAGTCCGTGTTCGAGCGCGTGCTGCCGGTCTTCCAGGCGATGGGCAAGACGATCACGCTGCTCGGCCCGCTGGGCTTCGGCGGCTTCACCAAGCTCGCCAACCAGATCATCGTGGCCGTCAACCTCACCGCGCTGGCCGAGGCGCTCACGCTCGGCAAGAAGGCCGGTCTCGACCGCGAGCTGCTGCTGACCGCGCTGGCCGGCGGGCTGGCCGGCTCGAAGTGCCTGGACCAGAAGAAGGCCAACTACGTCGCGAGCACCTACAGCCCCGGCTTCAAGGTCGACCTGCACTACAAGGACCTCGGGCTGATCATGGAATCGGCGCGGGAGCTGGGCGTGCCGCTGCCGGCGACGGCCGTGGTCCAGGAGCTCTTCAACGCGCTCCGGGTGAAGGGGCGCGGCGGGCTCGACCACTCGGGCGTCATCACCCTGCTGGAAGACCTCGCGGGCGCCTCGTGAGGGCCACCGTCGACCGCGCGGGTCTCGACCCGCAGGGGCGGCTGCCGAAGGTGCAGATCCGGCGCGTTCGCAAGGGCGACCTCGCCAAGGTCAAGGACGTTCTCGAGCAGAGCTTCGGGGATTTCCTCGAGCGCCAGCTGGGAACCCGGCCCCGCCAGGCGTTCAACGGCGCCCAGTACGTGCACCACCGCTGGCTCATGGAGCCCTGGGGCTGCTTCGTCGCCGAGGAGGACAACGCCAAGATCGTCGGCGCCGCGCTCGCGGTCACCTGGGGCACGCTGGGCGTGCTCGGACCGGTCGCGGTCCTCACGCACTACCACAACCAGACGATCGCCCAGCAGCTCATCCGGGCGGCCCAGGACTTCTTCGACGAGAACAAGGCCACCCTGAACGGGCTGGTGACCTATCCCCACAGCGCCAAGCACCTGGCGCTCTTCCACAAGTTCGGTTACAAGCCGAAGTCGCTCACCGCCATCATGAGCCGCGCGCTCGATCGCGCCGGCAGCCGGCCCCTGCTGCCGCGGGCGCCCAAGGGCGCGCTCACCGTGCGTCGCTACTCGGGGCTGGAAGAGACGAAGAAGAAGGCCGCGCTCGGCCGGTTCCACCGCGTCACCAACGCGATCTACCGGGGCATGGACCTCGCCAAGGAGGTCGAGATCGTCGACGGCCTCGCCCTGGGCGACACGATCCTGCTCGAGCGTGGCGCCGACCTCGTCGGGTTCGCCGTGTACCACACGCCGGGGGTCAGCGAGGCGCCCATGGGAGCGCTCTACGTGAAGTACCTGGCCATCGACCCGCGGCATCGCAAGGCCGAGCACCTCGAGCAGTTCGTGGCGAGCATCGAGGACCTTGCCCAGGAGCAGGGGCTTCCGCGCGTGATCCTGCCCGTCCACTTGCGGTACTGGCTCGCCTACAGCACTCTGGTGAAGTGCGGCTACCAGGTCGACCTGACCATGGTGAGGATGCAGAAGGGCAAGCCGGAGGACTACGAGGACCCCGCCGACCTCGTGCTCGACGACTGGCGTTGACCGGCGCGCTGGGCGGCCTGCTGACCGCCGCGCTCGTGGCGGTGGCGGGCAGCGCGAGCGCGCACTCCCTGCTCCTCGAATCCGTGCCCGCGCCCGGCGCCGCCCTGGCGGAGGCACCGCGGCAGCTGATGCTGCGCTTCAACAACCGCATCGAACGATCCCTGTCGCGCGTGCGCCTCGTGGACAGCCGCGGCGCCGATCAGGCGCTCGTCGTCAGCGTCGGGGTCGCCGAGCCCGCCGACCGCCTGACCGCCGCCGTCCCCCCTCTCGCTCCCGGCCGCTGGCGCGTGGAGTGGCAGGTGCTCTCCACCGACGGCCACGTCGTCTCCGGCCGCTTCGACTTCACCCTGGCGCAGTAGGGTCGGCGCGCCTCTCGACGACGATGAGACCCGCCCACGATCCCCCGACGCTGTCCGGCGACGACCCGTCGCGCGGCCACACCGACTAGATGGCCGGCTTCGTCGACGTCCTCCTGCGAGGCGCGATCCTCGTCCTCACGAGCCTGGTGCTCGGCGGCGTGGCGTGGACGCGCCTCGTCCTCCGCCCGGTCGCGGGCGACGCGCCGTCGCCGGCCGCGGCGCTGGCCCTCGGGGGCGTGGCCGTCGCCGCCGGCCTGGCGTCGCTGGCGCAGGTCGCCACGATGCTCGTCGCCCTCGCCGAGGTGGGCGGCGCCGAGGGCTGGCCGGTCGTCGAGTTCGCCCGGACCACCTTCGCGCTGACCGCGCTGACGCGGGTGGCGCTCGCCGTGGCCGTCGGCGCCGTGGCCCTTCGCCTGTCGCGCCGGCCGGCCGGTCCCGGCGCCTGGGCCGTGCTGACCGTCGGCGCCGTCCTGCTCGTGGCCGCCTCCGCGGTGCTGAGTCACGCCGTGGCCCGGGTCCACGATCGCGGGCTGCTGCTGCTGCTCGATGCAGCCCACCAGGTGGCGGCCGCCATCTGGATCGGCGGACTCGCGCACCTGACGCTGTACGCGGCCTTCCGCGCGCGCCAGGCCCGGCGGCCGCGTTCCGTGGGCGCCCGCGCGGCCGGCCCGGCCGAGCCCGAGGCCGAGGTGCTGGACGTCGTGGCCGCCGGCCCGGGCTCGGCCACGGTGCGCCGGCTGCCGGCGACCGACACCACGATCGTCCGGCGGTTCTCGCGCCTCGCGCTCGTCTCCGTCGTCACGCTGGTGACGGCCGGCGTGCTGTTGACGGTCCGGTACGTCGGCGCCTGGCCGGCCCTGCTCGGCACCGCGTACGGCGTCATGGTGCTGAGCAAGGCGATCCTCCTGGTGGTGATCCTGGCGCTGGCCGCCCTGAACTTTCGCGCCGTGCGACGGGCCAGCGCCGGTGGCGAGCTGCGCCTGCTCCGGCTCGTCGAGGTCGAGCTGGGGCTGGGCGTCACCGTCCTGTTCGCGGCCGCCTCGCTGACGTCGCTGCCGCCCGCGGTGGACGTGACCACCGACCGGGCGACGGTGGCCGAGGTGATGGGGCGTTTCGTCCCGGCCCCTCCGCGCCTCAGCAGCCCGCCGGTCGGCGACCTGATCGCCCGGGCGGAGCCGCTGCTGGCGCCCGTCACGCGCCGGGAGCCGATCGAGCGCGCGTGGTCGGAGTACAACCATCACTGGGCCGGCTTCTTCGTGCTGACGATGGGGCTGCTCGCCGCGCTCGATCGCCTCGGCGTCCGGGTGGCCCGCCACTGGCCGCTCGTGCTGCTGGGCCTGGCCGGGTTCCTGTTCGTCCGCAACGACCCGCGCGCGTGGCCGCTCGGGCCGGCCGGCTTCTGGGAGAGCTTCGCGCTGCCCGACGTGCTGCAGCACCGGGCCTTCGTCGTGCTCGTCATCGCGCTGGCCGTCTTCGAGTGGATGGTGCGGACCGACCGGCTGCCGGACCGTCCGTGGGCCTACGTGTTCCCGCTGCTGTGCGCGCTGGGGGGCGGCCTGCTGCTCACGCACTCCCACGCGATGTTCGACCTCAAGGACGAGTTCCTCGCCGAGGTCACGCACGCGCCTCTGGGGATCCTGGGCGCGCTGGTCGGCTGGGGCCGCTGGCTGGAGCTCCGTCTGCCGGGCGCCAGCCGCGGGCCCGGCTGGCTGTGGACGCTGGGACTGGTCGCGATGGGCCTGCTCCTGCTCGTGTATCGCGAGGCCTGAGCCCTGGGCGAGGAGATAATGGGCGCCATGATCGCCGGCCACGCCACCGGGACCGGCACCACGCGCTACGCCGAGCGCCTGCAGGCCCACGTGCCCGCCGAGCACTTCCGCCCGCTGGCCGGCGGCGCGCTCGCCGCGTCCATCGGGATCGGCACCTACCTCGGCCGCGAGGACGACGCCACCGACTCGACCTACACGAAGGCGGTCGCCCGCGTGCTCGAGCGGGGCATCAACGTGATCGACACCGCGGTGAACTACCGTCACCAGCGGAGCGAGCGGGCCATCGGCCGGGCGCTGGCCACCGCCGTGCGGAATGGCCTCGCCCGCGACGAGGTGGTGGTCGCCAGCAAGGGCGGCTTCCTGGCGTTCGACGGCGAGGTCCCCTCCGACCCCGGAGCCTATCTGCAGGCGACCTACGTGCGGCCGGGCATCATCCAGCCCGGCGACGTCGTCGGCTCCCACTGCATGACGCCGCGCTACCTGCGCGATCAGCTCGATCGCAGCCGCGCCAACCTGGGCGTGGAGACGCTCGACGTCTACTACGTCCACAACCCCGAGACGCAGCTCGACGAGGTGAGCCGCCCGGAGTTCCTGACGCGCATCCGCGACGCGTTCGCGGCGCTCGAGGAGGCGGGCCGTGAGGGCAAGCTGCGGCTCTACGGCACCGCCACCTGGAACGGCTACCGCGTCGACCCCTCCGAGCGCGGGTACCTGTCGCTGCCGGAGCTGGTCGACGTCGCCCGCGAGGTGGGCGGCGCCGACCACCGGTTCCGCGTCGTGCAGCTGCCGTACAACCTGGCCATGCCGGAGGCGTTCACCCGCGCCAACCAGAAGCTCGAGGGGGTCTTCGTCAGCACGCTGGAGGCGGCGCGGCGGCTGGACGTGTACGTCATGGCGTCGGCCTCGGTCTACCAGGGCCAGCTGACGCGGGCGCTCCCGCCCGTGGTCACCGAGTACTTGCCCGGCCTGACCTCCGACGCCCAGCGGGCCATCCAGTTCGTGCGCTCGACGCCCGGCATCGGCACGGCCCTGGTCGGCATGAAGACCCTGGCCCACGTCGACGAGAACCTCGGCGCGGCCGCGGTGGCGCCGATGCCGTGGGAGCGATTCAAGCGGCTGTTCAACGAGGCCTGAGGATCCTTGCGAAGGCCGGGACCCTCGCGTAGTGTGGCCGCCGGGATCTCGCTCGAGCCCCGTGTCGACCGGGCCCGGGGGCTGCGGGTCGGGGTGGCGGCGGTCGTCTTCGATCGCCGCGGCCGCGTCTTGCTACAGCAGCGCTCCGACGGTGGGCAATGGGGATTGCCGGGCGGCTCCGTCGAGATCGGTGAGTCGGTGCGCGACGCCGTGATTCGCGAGGTCCGGGAGGAGACGGGGCTGCACGTGGCCGTGCGACGGCTCGTCGGTGTCTACTCCGCCCCGGCCCTGCAGGTGGTGCGCTATCCCGACGGCAACGTGTGGCACTACGTCAGCGTGTGCTTCGAGTGCGCGGTGCGGGGTGGCCGGCTGACCACCTGCGACGAGACGCTCGCCCTGCAGTACGTGTCGCCGGCGAGGCTGCCCGCCACACTGCTGCCCAACCATCGAATCCGAATCCGCGACGCGCGCCGTCGGCGCCGCGCGGCCTTCGTCCGCTAGGGGGTGCCGGGAGATGCGCCGGATTCATCACGTCGGGATCGTGGTGAACTCTCTCACCGACGCCTACGCGTTCTACCGCGGTGTCCTGGGCCTCCCGCTGATCCGCGAGGCGGAGGTGGCCGAGCAGGGGGTGCGGGCGGCCTTGCTGGCCGCCGGCGACAGCGAGGTCGAGCTGCTGGAGCCGCTGGGGCCGGCCACCGCGGTCGGCCGCTTCCTCGCCAAGCGCGGTGAGGGCCTGCACCATCTCTGCTTCGAGACCAGCGACGTCGGCGCCTCGCTCGCCGACCTCGACGCGCGCGGCGCGCGCCTGCTCGACACCACGCCGCGCAACGGCGTGGCCGGCCGTATCGGCTTCCTGCACCCGAGCGCCTGCTCGGGCGTGCTGGTCGAGCTGGCCACGCCGCCGGAACCCGTCGAGGAGGAGCACGCGGCGCCCCTGCGGCTCAAGCGGCTGGTGATCGGATCCGCCGACGTGCCGGCCACCGCGCGCACGTTCCAGTCCCTGTTCGGCTTCCCCGAGATGGCGATGAACGGAGGCCCGCGCGTGATGCTCGCCGTGGGCCGGGGCTCTCTCCTGGTGGTGCCGGCTCACGAGGTCGGCGGCACGGCCGGCATGGTCGCCCTGTCCTTCGTGGCCGAGGACTTCTTCGCCCTGACCGCGGCCCTCCGCAAGGCGGACGTGCCGCGCCTGGACGGCACCGGCGAGGTGACCGTCGAGCCCCGGGGCAGTCACGGCGTCCACCTGCACATCAGCCGCTACATGTTCCCCTGAGGCCGGCCCGCCGGCGACCGAGCCTTTCCGGGGGCGGGAAAGTTTGACCACCCCGCGCCCCGACCCGGACCGTCACCTCGCGGAATCGAACGCGACGGCCGTGGCACGGCGATTTCAACCCAGACTGCCCGTCGCCACATTCCGCTCGCAGGAGACATGAGATGGTCCGTCACGCAGCGCCTCGTGAGCAGCCCGCCTGGCTCGCGGTCAAGCTCTGGTCGATCGCGCTCGGCGCGGGCCTCCCAGGCGGTCTCGCCATCACGATGTCGGCAAGCGCCGGGCCGAGCGCCGGCATCGCGGGGCTCGGCGTCGCCATGGTGCTGACGGGTCTGGCGCGCGCCGTCGGTCTGCACGCGCTCGTGACGACGCGGCTGCGACTCGTCGTCGGCGCGCTCAAGCGCATCGCCGAGGGCGACTTCACGCGGCGCCTGCGCACGGGCGGTGGAGACGACATCGCGTCGGTCATCCGGACGCTCGACGATCTGGACGACCGGCTCCAGAGCCGGTCGGCCGCTCTGCAGTCCGCCGGGCGCCGCTATCGTCTGCTCTACGAGCACGGCCCCGCCGCCATGTTCCGTACGCGGCTGGACGGATCGGTGGTCGATGGCAATCCGGCCGCGGCCCGCATGCTCGGGTTCGCCGGCGTGTCCGAGGCCAGGGCCCAGAACGCGACGAGCTTCTACGCCGACGCCGAGGCGCGGGCCCGGCTCATCGAGCGCCTCCGCTGCCGCGGTGTGCTGGCCAACCTGCCGCTGACCTTCCGCCGCCAGGACGGACGGCGGCTGCCCGTGCGGCTGACGCTGATGCCGACGCAGGAAGGCGACGAGACCTACCTGGACAGCGTGGCCGTCCTGGATAGCCTCGCGGTCGAGGCCGGCGAGGAGCGCGCCGCGGACGACCGTCCGGCCCTGGCGCTCGACGTGTCGCTGCCGGGAGGCGTGCTGGTCGCCTCCTGATCCCCGCCCGGCCGCTCGTCAGAAGGCGTCGGGCGCGGCGGCAATCGCGTCGAGGTCGCGACGCGTGTAGGACCCGAGGCTGCGGAAGTCGAGATCCACGTAGTTGCGGATCCAGCGCAGGGCGATCTTGACCGCCTTCCGGTAGCGCTCCTGGAGCGCGGCGTCGGCGGGGCGCCGCCGCAGGATGTCCTCCAGCTCCTCGGTCAGCAGCCGCTTCACGAGCGCCGGGTCGTGCGTCGCCGCGGGGCCTTCGGTCGTGCGGGCGGCGTGACGGATGCGCTGGGCGATCTGGGCCACCGACATGCGCCCGGTGGCGAGGTCCTCCATGAGCGCCGGGTGCACGCCCGGCTTGCCCTCCAGGCTGTCGATGCCCTTGGCGCCGCGGCCGTTCAGCCAGCCCTCCACGTACTCGATGAGCATGCGCGTGTTGCGCCGCGTGCCCTCCAGCGTGATCGCCCCGGCCGGGACCTGGATCCGGACCGGGTAGTTGCCGGGATCGGCCATCGCCGGCGTCGGCCGGGAGCCGGAGGCGACCTGCGTGCGGAACGGCTCGGCGGCCGTCTTCATGTGGAAGATGTGGGCGACCCAGGCGCGGATGAAGCCCTGCGCCGCCTCCCACTCCTTGTCCTTCCGGATGGCCTCGGCCGCCACCCGGTTGACCTCGGGGTCCGGGTTGGGCAAGGCGGTGGCCATGCCGCCGATCGGCACCGCGCCGCGCTTGAGACAGATGGCGACCAGCCGCCGGAAGATGTCGGCGATGAACGGCGTCGTCTTGATGTCCACGCCGAAGCGATCGGGCCAGACCGACCTGGGATCGGCCATCACGTACTCGAAGATCGACGCCTTCAGGTCCCAGCGGGCGGCGTTGAGACCGGCCGCGTACGGTCCCAGCTCGTAGAGCATCTCCTCCATCTCGTACACGCAGGGTAGCGACTCCACGAGGACGATCGCCCGGACGGTCGCCGACCGCAGCCACGGCAGCCGCGCCCGGCTGGCGTCGAAGAGGTCGCGGTACAGCCGGGCCTCGGCCGCGAACTCGAGCTTCGGCAGGTAGAAGTAGATGCCCTGGCCGCGCTCGGCCTGGGCCCGGCCGGCGTGGAACAGCGTCAGCGCGGTGCCCAGCACGGCGGCGTTCACCGGCCGGCCGTCGACGGTGACGTCCGCCTCGACGAGATGCAGGCCGCGCTCACGGTGCATGAAGAACGGCAGCTCGCCCTCGGCGATCTTGTACTCGCGATTCCGCTCGGCGTCGCGGAAGTACAGCTCGCGCTGCACGGCCGCCACCCGGTTGTGGGCGGCCCGCACGGTGTCGATCAGGCGGTGTCCGCCGGAATCCTCGTCGTCGTCGAGGTCACCCTCGGCCCGCTCGCCCTCGGGGCCAGGGTTGAGCGCGTTGATGAACATCGAGGTGATCGAGCACGGCCCCGAGATCTCGATTCCCGGCTTCAGGAGATCGGCCGGCACCGGCGGCACGGTCCAGTCGCCGTCGGTGGCCGCCGAGCGGGGCGGATGCGAGGGCGGCGACCCCTGGCGGAGCGCGCGGTCGAGCGCCTCGGCGCGCCGCGCGAGCAGCGCGGTGATGCGCGGCGCGACGGCGTCGTGCAGCGCGAGCAGGTAGTCGACGAACGACGGGGTGAACAGCCCGTCGGCGCCCTCGACGGCGTCGTAGCGGAACCGGGGGTGCTGGGCCATGAGCTCTCCTCGGGCGGAAGATGCGCGCCTTTTCGCATGGCCGCCGCGCGGCTGTCAATGGCAGAATGCGCTTCCGTGAAGGGCGTACCCGACGGTCGCCGGCGGCGCGTGCGAGGGCTGGGCGCCGGCCGCGCGACACGCCGCGTGCTCGCGCGCGGCGGCACCGGCCCCGCCCGCGCGCTCAACGCCGCGCTCGGCGGATGGGAGGGCGTCCGCATCACGCCGATGTTCGGCCGCTGGGGTTACTTCGCCGGCGACCAGCTCTTCGCCTGCTTCCCGCTGCGCGACAAGGACCGCGACCTGTGGGTGCGGCTGGATCCGGTCGACCAGGCGCGCGCGCTGCGCGAGCCGGGCGTCCGCCCGCACCGGCGCTTCGCGCGACGCGGCTGGATCGAGCTGACCATCGTCGACGAGCGCGACCTGGCCCGCGCGCTGCACTGGCTGCGCCGCGCCCGCGCGGCCGTCGCGCCGGCCGGGGCGCCCGGGGCGGACGCGCCGTGAGCGGCCCGATCCGCGCGCTCGCCGAGGCATGCTGGTCGGGCGCCGTGCCGGCAAACCGGCGTGGGCCCGGTGCTGATCGACACCTCGAGCTACGCCGCGCGCGAGCGGACGTTCGCGCTGGTGCGCGCGCTCGATCCCCGGCCGCTCCACGCCGCCATCTACACGCACGGACACGCCGACCACGCGCTGGGGCTGCCGCCATTCCTGGCCGAGGCGCGCGCCCGCGGGTGGCCGCGGCCGCGCATCGTGGGCCATCGCAACGTCGCCGCGCGCTTCGCGCGCGACCGGCGCACCCACGGCTACAACGCGCTGATCAACGCTCGGCAGCTCGGGATCGCGCCGTCCCGGCCCACGGACTACGACGACCCCGACGTCGTGTACGACACCACGCTGGCGTTCACGGCGGGCAAGCTGACGCTGCAGCTGCACCACGCGCGCGGCGAGACCGACGACCACACGTGGATCTGGTGGCGCGAGCGGCTCCGCCGGGCGGCGAGGGCTAGGACGGCGCCTCGCTCCGGGGCCCGACGCGGGCCTCGATCGCCTCGATGTGCACCAGCGGCACGAGCAGCCAGGTCAGCGCCGTGGCCAGGGCGGAGATCAGCACGAGCTTCTCGAAGCCGATCAGCACGTACAGGTGCCCGCCCGCCCACTGCGAGAGCTGCGCGCCCGCGTTGTAGACCGACATCAGGAGCGCGAAGAAGGTGCCCTCGACGGCGGGCGGACAGGCCTTGGCCGCCAGGTCCAGGAACGCCAGGGTCGTCACCATGTAGACCCAGCCGTTGGTGAAGTCGATCACCATGCCGGACCATGGCCCCCGGTAGAGGAGATAGACGAGCGTCCACAGCGTGCTGAGCCCGATGGCGACGTTGATGGTCCGCCGCAGCGGCCACCGCCGCGAGAGCGGCGCGTAGGTGAGGGCGCCGAGCACGGAGCCGATCGACTGCAGGGCGCCCAGGGTCCCGATGAACTGCTGGCTGAAGCCCAGCCGGTCGGTCTGGTAGAACAGGAAGCCGGGGCCGAACGAGGGGCTGAACGTGAAGAAGAAGATGAACCCCGCCACCACCCACACCTCGCGCCCGCGGAGGGCGGCGCGCACGGCCCGCATGCGCTCGCGCAGCGCCGCCCGGTCCGCCCGCGTCCGCGGCTCGCGCACGACGCCGCCGGCCATGGCGAGCGACAGCAGCGGGAACAGCGCGGCCACCACGAAGGCCAGGGGCAGACGCCGCCCCTCCGCCATCCAGCCCCCGGCCACGCCGACCACGATGCTGGACGTGTAGATCGCCGCCCACTGCACCGACTGGAAGGCGCCGGTGAGGTCCAGACGGCGTCCGTTCTCGACCATCAGCGCGTCGACCAGCACGTCGGTGAAGGCCAGGCCCAGCCCCATCGCGGTGAACAGCGCCACCACGGTCCAGTAATCCCGCGGCGCGGTGAGGCCGAGGCCGAATCCGGCGCCGGCGGCCAGCGCGGAGCTGAGGACGAGGTAGCTGAGCCGGCGGCGCCCGAAGAGCGGGAAGAAATCCGAGACCATCCCGTAGACGGGCTTGATCAGCCAGGGGGTGGCGGTCACCACGAAGAAGTTCGCGATGGCGCCCGCGCTGAAGCCGGCGTCCTTGAAGACGATGGTGATCGTCTGGTTGGGCAGGTACCACATGCCCTGGGCGAAGTAGACGACGGCGAAGAGCGCGGCATAACGCTGGGCGTCGCGGGATTTGAAGGCGTTCAGCCGCCGGACGAGGTCGAGCATTCGGAGCGCCGCTAGTCTACTATCGCGGCGTGCGCTCGGTGTGTCCGCACGACTGTCCGTCGGCCTGCAGCCTGGACGTCGCCGTCGAGGGCGGGCGGCTCCGGACCGTCGTCGGTCGGCCGTCCCATCCCTTCACCCGGGGCGTGATCTGCGGCAAGGTCCGGGCCTACGGCGAGCGCGTGCACTCGCCGCTGCGGGTCACCCGACCGCTACGCCGGACCGGGCCCAAGGGCGCCGGCCGCTTCGAGGCCATCGGCTGGCCGGAGGCCGTCGCCGAGATCGCGCGCCGGTGGCGGGGGATCATCGCGACCCACGGGGCCGAGGCGATCCTGCCGTTCTCGTACGCCGGCTCGATGGGACAGGTCCAGTACTTCGCCGGCCACCCGCTCTTTCACGCGCTCGGCGCCAGCCGGCTCGACCGCACCATCTGCGTGGCCACAGCCTACGCGGGATGGCGGGCCACGGTGGGCGCGGTCACCGGCAACGACTCCGAGCAGATGGTAGGCGCCGATCTGGTGATCCTGTGGGGGATCAACGCGGCGTACTCCACGATCAACGTGATGACGCTGGTCAAGGAGGCCCGGGCGCGCGGCGCCTGGGTCGTCGTCGTCGATCCCTACCGGACGGCGACCGCGGAGAAGGCCGACGAGCACCTGATGGTTCGCCCGGGGACGGACGGCGCGCTGGCCCTGGCGATGATGCACGTGCTGGTCGCCGAGAACCGCCTCGACCGCCCGTACCTCGCGCGGGCCACTCTCGGTTTCGAGGCTCTCGCCGAGCACCTGCGCGACTGGACGCCGGCGCGGGCGGCGGCGATCGTCGGGGTGCCGGAGGCGACGATCGTGGGCCTGGCCCGCCGCTACGGCGCGACCCGGCGCTCGTTCATCCGCATCGGCATCGGCCTGTCGCGGCACGACAACGGCGGCATGACGTGCCGCACGCTGGCCTGCCTGCCCGCCCTCACGGGCGCCTACGCCGATCCGCACGGAGGGGCGCTGCTGTCGTCCGGAGGCGCCGCCGGCTTCGACTACGGCGTCGTGGAGCGGCCCGACCTCATGCCCGACCCGCCGCCCCGCGTCGTCAACATGATCGAGCTCGGCCGCGCGCTGACCGACCCGGGCCTGGCGCCGCCGGTCAAGGCGCTCTACGTCTACAGCTCCAATCCGGCGGCCGTCTGCCCCAACCAGGACCTGGTGCTGGCCGGGCTGGCCCGGGACGACCTGTTCACGGTCGTCCACGAGCAGGTCATGACCGACACCGCCCAGCACGCCGACCTGGTGCTGCCGGCCACGACCTCGATGGAGCACGAGGATCTCTACCGCTCGTTCGGACAGTTCTACGTGCAGCTCGCGCTACCGGTCATCCCGCCGCCCGGCGAGGCGCGCTCCAACTGGGAGGTGTTCGGCCTGCTGGCCCGCGCCCTGGGCGTCGCCGAGGGGCACTACGCGCGGCCACCGGCCGACCTGATCCGCGAGTTCCTGGCCCGTGGCGACGCCACCGTGCGCGACATCACCTACGAGCGGCTGCGGGAGGAGGGCTCGGTCCGGCTGAACCTGCCACGCCCGTACATGCCGTTCGCCGACGGCGCTCCCACCGACTCGGGCCGGGTCGAGCTCTACTCGGCGCGGCTGGCCGCGCGCGGCCTGCCGGCGCTGCCGACGTGGACGCCGCTGCGCGAGGGGCCGGAGACCGCCGCGCTCCGCGCGCGCTATCCGCTGCAGTGCATCGTGCCGCCCAACCGGTTCTTCCTGAACTCCTCCTTCAGCCAGTCGGAGCGGCTGCGCCGGCGCCAGGGCTCGCCCACCGTGCTGGTGGCGCCCGCCGACGCCGCCGCCCGCGGCATCGCCGACGGCGACGCCGTGCGCGTGGAGAGCGCGCGGGGCGCCGCTCGCTTCACCGCGCGGGTGACCGACGCCACCCGCGCCGGCGTCGTCGTGATCGAGGGAATCTGGTGGCATCGGTTCCACCCCGGCGGGCGCGGTGTCAACGTCCTCACCGATGACCGCACCGCGGACATGGGCGGCGGCCCGGCGCTCCACTCCAACCTGGTGGAGCTCACCCGGGTCGCGACGCGGGGCCGGGCGGAGGTCTCCGGGACGCGGTCCTGAGGGGGGCGCCGGCGCCGGTGCGGCGCCGGCTCCGGTCACCGCCGAGGCGCCCGACGACCCGGATCAGCGCGCGGGGGCCGTCGCGGGGTGGGGCTCGGGACGGCCGGCGATCGGCGTGGGACCGCGCTGGCCCAGGCGCAGCAGGACGGGGAGCACGACGAGCGCGGCGATGAGGCTGGCGACCGTGCCGAGCGACAGGAGCAGGCCGAGGCCGAAGATCCCGCGGTGGTGGGCGAGCATGAGGCTGCCGAAGCCGACCACCGTGGTGAGGCCGCTGACGAGCACGCCCATCACGGTGGAGCGCGCGACCAGTGGCCCGCCGTGCTCGCGGCCCTCGATGTAGCGCATCAGGATGTTGAGGCCGTACTCCGCGGCCGCGCCCAGGATGAGCGGCAGGCCGAACACGTTGCCGAGGTTGAACTTCAGGTCGAACACGTACATCAGCCCGGCCGTCCAGATCAGGCCGAGCGCCAGCGGCAGCAGCGCCAGCAGCGTCTGCCGGACGCGGCGCAGCACCAGCGCGGTCAGGACGCTCACGACCACGACCGCGTAGAGCGTGCCCTGCCGGTAGGCGCGCTCCATCAGCAGGATGGCCTCGTGGGTGATGATCGGCGTGCCGGTGACCTCGGGGTCCACCGTGCGGAGCTCGGCCACGAAGCGCGCGGCGCCGTCGCGGTCCCAGATGTCCACCGCGGGATGGATCTGCAGCAGGAAGCGGCCGCCCGCGCTGATGAACTTGCGCTTGATCTCGGGCGGCACGTCGGTCAGGCCGACCGTATGCGGGGCGAGATTGGCCTGCAGCCGCTGGAAGCTGGTGCGGAAGTCGCGATAGACCTGCCGCTGCAATAGCTCCAGCGACGCGATCGCCGTCTCCGGATCCGTCTGGCGGAGCTTGATCACCAGGCGCCCGATGTCCTCGGCCGTGCGGATGAGGTCCCGCTGGGCGTCGCCCGGCGGCGTCTCGCCGGCGGCGACGTCGAAGCGGCGCCGGAGCGTCTCCAGGGCGGTGATGAGCCGATCGAGCTCCAGGCGCATGGGCCGGTTGATCCGGACCGGGCTCACGATCGGCGCGAAGTCGGCGATCACCTTCTGCTTCTCGGCCTGGTGATCGGGGATCAGCAGGAGCGCGGAGTCGACCTCGGAGACCGTGGCGAGGCGGCGGAAGGCCTCCTGCTTGCGGCGCAGCTCGTCGAGCGTGTCGGCGCTGGACATCGCGGCGAAACCCGAGCGGCCGGACGTGGCCAGGATCTTCTTCTCCCACGCTACCGACTCGGTACCCTCGGCCTGCAGGTTGAGGAGGTTGTAGTCGAACTGGACCCAGCCCAGGGCCAGGAGGCCGGCCGCGGTCAGGACGGCCGCGATGGCGAGGACGGTCCGGGGGTGACCGGTCACGCGATCGACCAGCGGCACGTGCACGGACTCCAGCGCGATGGCCCGCGGGACGCCGCCCGGCCGCCGGGCGGCGTGACGACGGTCGACCAGCACGAGCGCGGCCGGGAACACCGTCACCATCGCCGCCCACGCCAGCAGGATGGCGGTGCCGGAGATGAAGCCCAGCTCCTGCACGCCCCGGAAGTCGGTGAGCATGAGGACGTAGAAGGTGGCGGCGGCCGTCAGGGCGCTCAGCAGCATGCCGGGGCCGGTCCGGGCCGCGGTGATCTCGATCGCCTCGGTGAGGTTGCGCCCCAGGAACAGCTCCTCCTCGTAGCGGAAGAGGAAGTAGATGCCGTAGTCGATGCCGATGCCGATGACGATCGAGATGAACATCACCGAGAACAGCGACAGGTGACCGATCACGAGGGTGGCGGCGCCGATCGCCCAGCACAGGCTGAGCGCCAGCACGGCCAGCATGATCAGCGGCTTGCCCACGCGCAGGAAGGCGCCGACCAGCAGGGCCAGCGTCAGGCCGAACGCCAGGTAGGTGGCCCGCTGGCTGTCGCCGAAGGCGGCCGTCATCTCGTCGTTGGCCAGCGCCGGCTTGCCGGTGACGCCGACGCTGACGTCCGGGAACTGGGGCTTCAGGCGCGCCACCGTGGCCCGGACGCCCTCGATGGCCGCCCGGTTGCCCGTGAAGCTGCCGGCCTGGCTGTCCGGCTCGACCAGGATGAACAGCAGCCGCTGGTCGTCGGAGAGGAAGTAACCGGCCCCCGCGCTGTCGCCGCCGACCGAGAACAGCGCGCCCCACGGCGACCGGTAGGGCGCGGGCTGGTCGAGCCGCGTCGAGAGCTGGCCGATCATCTCGTGGACGAACTTCAGGTCGAGCGCGCTCTTGCCCGCGGACAGCCCGAGGTCCAGGAAGCCGCCGACGAAGGCGGCGGCCAGCTGCGTGGCCACGCCGTCCACGAGCTGGTCGAGCGTGGGCCGCGCCGCGAACCGCTCCATGAAGTCCTGGTAGTCGAAGATCCGCTCGCGGATCTCGCGGAGCTGGTCGAGCCCCAGGTAGAGCAGCGCACGGCCCTCGAACTGCTTGGGATCGATGCGATAGGCGATGCGGGCCAGCGGCACCCGGGCCGCCCGCAGCTCGCGCACCAGGCGGCCGGCGTAGACGGTGGCCTCCTCCAGCGAGGCGGCCTCGACCACGACGGCCAGGTCGTCCAGCTCGCCGAATTCCCGGTCGTACTGGACGTAGCGCTCGATGTACGGCTTGTCGGCGGGCAGCAGGGCGCGGGTGGAGGTCGCGAACGTCAGCGTGGCCAGCGCGTACGCGACCGAGGCGAGGGCCAGCAGGAGAGCGACGAGGACCGTCGTCCAGGGACGCCGGCAGGCCAGGCCGACCAGCCGGCGCAGGCGGCGCCCGAGCTGCCGCGTCACCGCCGCCGGCTACTCTTCGCCGGCGATGAACCGTTCCAGGCGGTGGTGGGCGACGTCGTCCGGCCACTGCTCGGGCGGCGACTTCATCAGGTACGCCGACGGCGCGAGCAGGCCGCCCTTCAGGCCCCGGTCGAGCGCGAGCTTGCAGCAGCGGATGGCGTCGATGACGACACCGGCCGAGTTGGGGGAGTCCCACACCTCGAGCTTCAGCTCGACGTTGATCGGCTGCTCGCCGAAGCCCCGGCCCTCGAGGCGGATGTGCGCCCACTTGCGGTCCTCGAGCCACGGCACGTAGTCGCTGGGGCCGATGTGCACGGCCTCGGCGGGCAAATCGTGGGCGAGCTGCGAGCGGACGGCGTCGGTCTTCGACGTCTTCTTCGAGACGAGGCGGTCGCGCTCGAGCATGTTGTAGAAGTCGGTGTTGCCGCCGAAGTTGAGCTGGCTGGTGCGCTCCAGGCGGATGCCCCGGTCCATGAACAGGCGCGTCAGCACGCGGTGCACGATGGTGGCGCCCAGCTGCGACTTCACGTCGTCTCCCACGATCGGCAGGCCGCGGTCCTCGAAGCGCCGGCGCCAGTAGCCCTCGCGGGCGATGAACACCGGGATGCAGTTGACGAACGCGCAGCCGGCCTCCAGCACCTGCTCGACGTACCACTTGGTCGCCATCTCGCTGCCGACCGGCAGGAAGTTGACGACCACGTCGGTGCGCGTCTCGCGCAGGATCGCCGCGATGTCGGCCGTGGAGCCGGGCGCCTTGCGCACCATCTGGGCCAGGTACGCGCCCAGACCGTCGTGGGTCATTCCGCGCTGCACGGTCACGCCGAGGGGGGGGACCTGAGCGAACCGCACGGTGTTGTTGGGCGCGGCAAAGATGGCCTCGCCCAGATCGCGGCCGACCTTGCCGGCGTCGATGTCGAAGGCGGCCGAGAACTCGATGTCGCCGACGTGGTAGTCGCCCAGTCGGGCGTGCATGAGCCCGGGAATGAACGCGTCGGCCGGCGCCTGACGGTAATAGTGCACGCCCTGGACGAGCGACGAGGCGCAGTTGCCGACGCCGATGATGGCGACTCGTACCGATCCCACGGGCGGCCTCCTGGCGCGCGACGAGACAGTCCGCCCGGCGAGCGGCCGCGGCGGTGGGCGCGACGATCGGCGCCAGTGTAACACGTCGCGTGTATCATGCAGGTCGCGGGCCGGGGGTGACGCCGGCTGGCAGCGGAGGAGCGGTGAGCGAGGCGACGACGTCGGTGTCCGAGATCGTGGCGGGTGCGCTGGCGGGCGTGGACCTCGCCGCGATCCAGCGGCAGTACCGGGCCCAGGACGAGTTCGTCTACCTCGAGCGCTGGCTGCCGCTGTCGCTGGTCGAGCGCCTGCTCGTCGAGGTCGAGCGCGTGCGGCCGTCCATCAACCGCAACTACATCCCGCGCCACAAGAAAGGCGGCAGCGTCAGCTTCTACACGCTGCTCGAGCAGGCGCCGACCATCGTGGCGCTCTACCGGGCGCCCGCCTTCGTGCAGTTCCTGGCCACCGTCACCGGCCGGCCGCTGCAGGCGTGCCCGCCGGACGATCCGCACTCGTGCGCCCTGTACTTCTACACCGAGCCCGGAGACCACATCGGCTTTCACTTCGACACCTCGTACTACCGGGGCGCCCGCTACACGGTGCTCCTGGGCCTGGTCGAGCGCTCGTCCAGCCGGCTGGTCTGTCAGCTCTACAAGAAGGACCCCGGACGGGCGCCCGTCGAGCTGCAGCTCGCCACCCATCCCGGTACGCTGATCCTCTTCAACGGCGACAGGCTGTGGCACGCGGTGACGCCGCTGGGCGAGGGTGAGGAGCGCATCAGCCTCACGCTGGAGTACGTGACGGATCCCTCGATGAACCCGGTCAAGCGGCTCTTCTCGAACCTGAAGGACGCGGTCGCCTACTTCGGCTTCAGGGCCGTGTTCCGTCCTCCCGTCCGCGTCTGATCCACAGCGCCGCTCGGGTCAGCCAGTACGCGTGGGTGGCGACGGCCACCACGGCCATCAGCGTCGGAAGCAGCGGCGGGGCCAGGATCCGCAGGACGATGAACAGCACCAGCATGGCGTAGAAGCCGTCGCGCGAGGTCAGCGCGTCGAGCATCCCGCGGGCGCTGGCGCTGGGCGCCGTCACCGGCGGCCACCGCTTGCCGACCACCGCGCTGGCCACCACGCCGACCGCGGCGGCCACACCCGCCCCGAGCCCCTCGCCGGTGACGTGCACCGCGGCCAGGCCGAGCGCCAGCACCAGTGCGCTGTGCACCACCGTGTCGGTGGCGATGTCCAGCCACTCGCCCAGGATGGATTCCCGGAGCGTCAGCCTGGCCACCTCGCCGTCGGCGTGGTCGAGCACGACCGCCGCGAGGTAGATCACGAGGCCGGCGATGACCGACCCGACCGCGCCGTCGGCGAAGGCGGCGGCGGCCACCAGCCCGGCCACCCCGCTGGCGATCGTGATCGGGTTGGGCCCGATGCCCAGCGCCAGCGCCGCGCGCGTCACCGGCTTGGAGAGCCGTCGGTGGAGGGCGGAGTCGAGGCGGGAGTCGATGGCCGACCCCAGCTCCCGCCACAGCCGGGCCTCGGCGTCGGCGGCGGCCCGCGGGCCCGTGACCCGAACGAACCAGCGGCCGCTCGACGTGGCGGTGAGGTCGCGCGCCTTCAGCTCGCGGGCGAGCACGTCGCCCAGGGGCTCGCCGGTCCCGAGCGACGGGCCGAGGAATCCCAGCACGGCGGCGTCCACGGTCACCACGGGCGCGCCGGAGGGCTGGGACTCGGCGAGGACCCGGCCGACCGGCGCCTGCAGCAGCGGCGCCAGCGCCGCGGCCGGCGTCAGCGCGGCGGCCGGGAGCAGGAGCGTCGGCTCGGCGTCGAGGGCCTTGCTCCCGTCGACCCAGACGAGCCCATCGCGGGCGAGGGGCGAGGCGCTCACCAGGGCCTCGAGCTCGGGCGTGCGGAGCGCGGCGGGAACGGCCACGCGCCGGGCGCCGGCCCGGAGCGCGGACAGGATGACGCGAAAGACCACGGGCCGCCCCGCCACGGGCAGGTGGGCGGCCGAGATGGCGTCGGCGGAGGCGAGATAGAGAGCGGCCTGACGGATCACACGCCGTCGAGCCGAACGACGTGAGGGAGCACGTCGACCTCGGCACGGCGCAGGTCCTCCACGAAGTCGATCTCGGTCCACGGCAGGCCGGTCACGTCGGCCCAGCCGACGTGGCGGTGGGGCAGCAGCATGTGGAGGGCGTCTTCCCATTCTCCGAGGCCCTGGCTCTCCTCGACGACCTTGCCGAGGCACCGCACCATCTCGGGTCCAGCCTCGGCGCCGCACTTGAAGAACCCCACGCCCTCGCCCACCGCGTCCCACGCCTCCGGCACGACCTTCTTGCCGATGGCGATGACCCGGTCGCCCCGCGTGTAGATCTTCACTTCCTCGCCGGTGTCGTGGAAGCCACGGTCGACCAGCAGCGCGCTCGGCGCCGGCAGCGCCAGCAGGCGCCCGAGGATCTCGCGGGGAAAGAGGACGTCGGCGTCCATGATCAGCGTCGGCTCCCGCAGACAGGCCCGCGCCGCGTACAGCGACAGGGCCGAGCCGCGCGTGTACTCCGGGTTGTCGATGTAACGCACCGCCATGCGGCCCACGCGCTCGCCGGCCTGTCCCCGGACCTGGTCGGCGCAGTGCCCGACCACCAGCGTCGTCTGACGGATGCCGGCGGCGTTCAGGGCGTCCAGCATGCGGGCGAGGATGGGCCGTCCGCCCACCGGCAGCAGCGCCTTGTGCGTGGTGTCGGTCAGCGGGGCCAGACGCCGCGCGACCCCGGCGATGAGGACGAGGGCGTTCACGACGGGTGGCCGCTGGCCAGCTCTTCCTGCTTGGTGCGCATCTTCTTGACCAGCTCCTGGTAGGAGGAGGTCTGGATGATCTTGTTGAACTGGGTCCGGTAGTTGGCCACCAGACTCACGCCCTCGATGACCACGTCGTAGACGAGCCAGCGGTCGCCGGGCTTGCGGTGCATGCGGTACTCGATCGGGATGTCGCTGCCGCTCTTGGTGAGCAGCTTGGTCTGCACGCGGGCCTGCTCGCCGTCGACGGCGTCGCCCAGGTACTGGATCTTCTCGCCGCCGTACAGCTCCACCTTCGAGATGTACGAGCGCTCCAGCAGATCGCTGAAGAGCTGCACGAACTCGTCGCGCTCGGCCGGGGTGCGGCCCGGCCAGTGACGGCCCAGCGAGCGGCGCGCCGTCTCGGTGAAGTCGAAGATGTCGTTGGCGATCCGGCGGACGGCGGCGCGCCGGTCCTTGACCCGGCCGTCCTTCTTGAGGGCGGGATCCTCGAGGACCCTCAGCACCCGGTCGACCTGCGCCCGCAGCTGCTCGCTGGGGGCGCCGGCAGCGGCCGAGGGGGCGGCGACGGCGCTCAGGACGAAGATCAGCAGGAGCACCTGGCCGACGCGCCGGCGAAGCGACCTCATCGACGCCCTCCTAGACCTTGCCAAAAATATACTTCGAGAGCAGCTCCTCGAAGTCCACCGGGGCCTCGACCTCGCGGATCCGGCCGTTGGGTGGAATGATCTTGTCGGAGCCTCCGGGGCTGATGCGCACGTACTTCTCGCCGATCAGCCCCTTGGTCTTGATCGAGGCGATCGAGTCCTCCTGGAGCTTGACGTCACGCTGGATCCGCAGGACGACGCGCGCCTGGTAGTCGGCGAGCCCGATCGACTCCACGCGGCCGATCTCGACGCCAGCGATCTCGACGGCGGATCCGGCCTTCAGACCTCCCACCGATGGAAACTCCACCACGACCGCGTACCCGGAGGTGCCGAGGAACGAGACGCGTCCGAGTTTAATCGAAAGGTATCCCAATGCCAAGAGACCCAGCACCAGGAAGAGACCCACCGCGACGTTGACGCGTCGGTCCATCACCGCTCCTCTCTGCGCTGACGCTCAGGCCCGGGCTTCCGGCTCGCCCCGGATGAACTGCTGCACGATCGGGTTCGACGAGCCCTGGATGTCCGCCGGCGGCCCGAGCTCCACGATGCGCCCCTCGTGCAGCATGCCGACCCGGTCCGCGATCTCGAAGATCTCCGGGATCTCGTGGCTGACCATCACCGCCGTGAAGTGCAGGCGGCGGTGCAGCTCCAGGATCAGCCGGTGGATCGTGTTGACGAGCACCGGGTCGAGGCCGGTCGTCGGCTCGTCGAAGAACACGATCTCCGGCTCGGTGACCAGCGCGCGCGCGATGGCCACCCGCTTGCGCATCCCGCCCGAGACCTCCTCGGGATACTTGTCGCCGACGCCGGCCAGCCCGACCTGGTCGAGCGCGCGCTCGACCCGGGCGGCGATGTCCGCGCGCGAGAGCCGGAGCTTCTCGCGCAGGGGGAAGGCCACGTTGTCGCGGCAGCTCATCGAATCGAACAGCGCGCCGCTCTGGAAGACCACGCCGTAGCGCCGGCGCACCTCGTCCAGCGCGCGGCCGCGCAGGCGGGCCAGATCGACGCCGCCGACCTCGATGCTGCCGCTGTCGGGGCGCAGCAGGCCGATGAGGTGCTTGAGGAAGACCGACTTGCCGCCGCCGCTGCGCCCGATGATGATCGTGATCGACCCGTCGGGAACCTCCAGGTCCACCCCGTTGAGCACTGCCTGTCGGCCGAAGGACTTGCGCAGCCCCTTCACCCGGATCACGGGCGCCGATGATCCTCGTCGGCCGCGAGCGACTCGGGGCTCACTACGGCAGCACGGTCCCCAGGAAGTAGTCCCAGACGAGGATGAGCACGGAGGACAGCACCACCGCCTGGGTGGTGGCCTGGGCGACGCCCTCGGCGCCGCGGGCGACGTGGAAGCCCTTGTAGGTGCACACCCAGGTCACGAGGACACCGAACGAGATCGACTTCCAGAAGCCGGTCATCACGTCGGCGAGGTCCACGAAGGTCTGCATCTCCCCGAAGTAGGTGCCCTCGCTGAGGCCGAGCAGCTCGACGCCGACCAGGTAGCCGCCGAAGATGCCGACCACGTCGAACAGGGCCGTCATCAGCGGGAACGTGATGACGCCGGCCAGGATGGAGGGCGCCACCAGGTAGCGCATGGGCGACAGCGCCATGACGGTGAGGGCGTCGATCTGCTCGGTGATGCGCATGATCCCGAGCTCGGCGGTGAGCGCGGAGCCGGCGCGCCCCGTCACCATCAGGGCGGCCAGCACCGGCCCCAGCTCGCGGATGAGCGACAGGGCCACCGCCGGTCCCAGGAAGGCCTCGGAGCCGAACCGCGAGAGCGTCAGGAAGATCTGCAGGCCCAGCACCATGCCGGTGAACGACCCGGTCAGCAGGATGATGAGCAGCGAGCGAAAGCCGATGTAGTGGATGCGGCCCAGCAGCGGCCACAGCTTGAAGGGGGGCGTGACCATGGCGGCGGCGGCCTGGCCCAGGAAGCTGCCGAAGCGGCCGAGTGACTCGACGATCCAGATGGCCCTCCCGCCGAGGCCCTCCAGCGGCCGCAGCGCCGGGGCGACGGCCGGATCAGTCATGCATGCGCGCGTCGGTACACGCCGAGAGCCCAGAGGGGGAAGTAGCGCGCGTAGAGATGGTACTTGAGGTAGAAGACCCGCGGGAAGCCGGTGCCGTTCCAGGACGGGTCTTCCCACGCGCCGTCGGGCCGCTGGGTGCGGAGCAGGTAGGCGATGCCGCCGTCGACCGTGAGGCCCGACGTGTGGCCGGCCGCGAAGAGGGCCAGCAGCGCCCACGCGGTCTGGCTGGGGATCGAGGCGCCCCGTCCGGCCAGCTCCGGCCGCGCGTAGCTCTCGCACGTCTCCCCCCAGCCGCCGTCGCCGTTCTGGCGGCGGACGAGCCAGCGCACGGCCCGCTGCACGAACTCGTGGCGCGGGTCGACGCCGACGGCCCCGAGGCCGCGGAGCACCGACCAGGTGCCGTAGATGTAGTTCACGCCCCAGCGCCCGTACCAGGGCCCGTCGTGACGCTGGCTGTGCCGGATGAAGTCGAGCGCGCGGTCGGCCGGCTCGAAGTCCAGCCCGTAGCCGAGCGTGCCGAGCAGCTCGAGGCCGCGCCCGGTCAGGTCCTCCGTCGAGGGGTCGAGCAGGGCCCCGTGGTCGGCGAACGGGATGTTGTTCAGGAACAGGCGGTTGTTGTCGGCGTCGAAGGAGGCCCAGCCGCCGTCCTGGTTCTGCATGCCGAGAAACCAGCCGAGCCCCCGCTCCTTGGCCAGGCGCATGCGGTCGGGATCCACGCCCTGCACCTTCTCCAGGGCCATCAGCACCATCGCGGTATCGTCGAGGTCCGGATAGAACGGGTTGTCGTACTGGAAGGCCCAGCCGCCCGGCTGCACGTGCGGGCGCTTCACCTGCCAGTCGCCGGGCAGCGCCACCTGCTTGGCCAGCATCCACTCGACGGCGCGCACGAGCGCGGGGTGCCCGGGCGCCACGTCGCTCTCGATCAGCGCGTTCACCGCCAGCGAGGTGTCCCAGACCGGTGAGGGACAGGGCTGCAGGGCCATCTCGTCGTCGCGCTCCACGACCAGCGCCTCGATCTCCTTGAGCTGCCCGAGGATCAGCGGATGGTCGTCGGGGTAGCCGAGCACCCGCAGGGCCAGCACGGAGTTGGCCATCGCCGGGTAGATGCCGCCCAGGCCGCCGGGCACCGACAGCCGCTCCTCCAGCCACAGCCGTGCCGCCTCGATGGCGCGCTTGCGGAGCGGCCGGGGCGAGAAGCGCTCCCAGATCTTCAGCCCGTCGTCGACGCCGATGAAGAAGCTCTTCCAGAACAGGCCCCGCCAGGAGAACGGCTCGGGCACCCGCGGGAAGCGCAGGCTGGTCTGCTCGCGGGGCACGGGCCACAGCTCGTCGAGCGACTGGTGGGGCGGCAGCCACTTGATCGGCTTGCGGTCCATGATCACCAGCAGCGGGACGATCACGCAGCGCGACCAGTACGAGACCTCGTAGATGTTGAACAGGAAGAACGGCGGCGGCAGCAGCATGATCTCCGCGGGCATCGTCGGCACGCCGTTCCAGTCGTACTCGCCGAACAGCGCGAGCAGGATCTTGGCGAACACGCTGGCCCGGGCCGGCCCGCCCATGGCCCGCACGCGCTCACCGGCCCGGAGCATCGCGTGGTCACCCGGCGCGACGCCGGCCATCTTCATCGCGAAGTAGATCTTGATCGTGGCCGACAGGTCCGAGGGGCCGCCCTCGAAGAGGCTCCAGCCGCCGTCGGCATTCTGTCGCCGGCGCAGGTAGCGGATCGCGCGCTGCTCGGCGCCGCGGTCGACGTGATCGAGCAGATGGCAAAAGAGCAGGTACTCGGCGGTGAGTGCGCGATCGGCTTCCAGCTCGCCGACCCAGTGCCCGTCGGGTGCCTGGATCGACAGCAGGTGGTCCTGGGCGCGCGCGATGGCGTGCTCGAGGGCCGTCACGAGCGCAGATGGTAACATGCACACTCGGCTGCGGACCACCCGAGTCTACGCATGGACGTCCTGATCGGCACCGTCGTGCTCCGCCCGTACGTCTTCGGGTTCCTCCTCGCGTTCCTGCTGACGGGCGCGGCCGATCTCGGCTGGCGCCGGACGCTGCTCTTCGGCGCCTGGGTCGGCCCCGTGGCCTGGCTCGCCGAGTTCAGCTCGACCCGCACCGGGATTCCGTTCGGGCTCTATCACTACACGGGCAGCACCCGCGGCCAGGAGCTGTTCGTCGCCGACGTGCCGCTCATGGACTGCCTGTCCTTCACGTTCCTGGCCTACGCGTCGTTCTGCCTGGCCCGGGCGACGCTGCGCGCCCGGCGCGCGCCGGCGCCGGCGGTCGTCGGCCTCTCGGGCGCGCTGATGATGCTGCTGGACGTCGTCATCGACCCGGTCGCGGTCCGCGGCGACCGCTGGTTCCTCGGGCGCATCTTCTACTACCCCGAGGGCGGCCTGTACTTCGGCGTCCCCCTCTCGAACTTCGTCGGCTGGATGGTGGTCGGGATCGTCGGCGTGGCGGGCTACGCGGCATGGAGTCACTGGCAGGACGCCCGGTTCGGTCAGACCACATCGTCCGGGTTCGACCGCTACGGAACCGGGGTCTGGCCGGGGATCGCGTTATACTACGCCGTGCTCGGCTTCAACCTCGCGATCACGGGGTGGATCGGGGAGTGGTGGTTGTTGGGGGTCGGCGCCGCGGTGCACGCGGCGGCGGCCATGGTCCTGTGGAGTCTGCGTCAACGACCCGCCGCCCGGCTGGGTCTGGAGAACCAGCGCGCATGAGTGTCCCGATCTCCCAGATGTGGACGGTCGCCTCGTACGTCGTCCGCCAGCGGCTGCGCGGTCGCGCGCGCTACCCTCTGGTGCTGATGCTGGAGCCGCTGTTCCGCTGCAACCTGGCCTGCGCCGGCTGCGGCAAGATCCAGTATCCCGCCCACGTGCTCCGGAAGGACCTCACCGTCGAGCAGTGCCTGGCCGCCGTCGAGGAGTGTGGCGCGCCGATGGTCTCGATCCCGGGCGGCGAGCCGCTCATGTATCCCGAGATCGGCCGTCTCGTGCGCGAGCTGGTCGCGCGGCGCAAGTACGTCTACCTGTGCACCAACGCGATCCTGCTCAAGCAGCGGCTGCAGGAGGGCGTCTTCACGCCGTCCAAGTACCTGTCGTTCAGCGTGCACATGGACGGGCTGCGCGAGGAGCACGACGAGGCGGTGTGCCGCGAGGGCGTGTACGACCAGGCGGTCGAGGGCATCCGCGAGGCGCTGGCCCGCGGCTTCCGCGTGACCACCAACAGCACGCTGTTCGACGGCGTCAATCCGGTCCGGATGCAGATGTTCTTCGACGAGATGATGGATCTCGGGGTGGAGGGCATGATGCTCTCGCCCGGCTACTCGTACTCGAAGGCGCCCGACCAGGAGCACTTCCTGCGCCGGCAGAAGACGAACGAGATCTTCGTCAAGATGCTGTCGAACCCCAAGCGCCGCTGGCGCTTCAACCAGTCTCCCCTGTTCCTGCAGTTCCTCATGGGCAAGTGGGACTTCGACTGCACGCCGTGGGGCATGCCGGCCTACAACATCTTCGGCTGGCAGCGCCCGTGCTACCTGCTGCAGGAGGGTTACGCGTCCTCGTTCAAGGAGCTCATGGAGAGCACGCGGTGGGAGCAGTACGGCCACCGCAGCGGCAACGAGAAGTGCAAGGACTGCATGGTGCACTGCGGCTACGAGGCGACGGCCGTGCACACGACGTTCACGTCCTGGAAGGGTCTGACTGCCGCCGCGCGGGCGACACTGACGGGCCGGCTATGAGCGACGAGCCGGCCAGCCTCGAGGGCTGGGCTCCCGGCCCGGCCGATCCGGCCACCCTCGCGGAGATCGTCGAGCGGGCCTTCGACTACCGCGGCGACGTCACCGTCGCCCTGGACGACGGCCACCAGTTCGAGGGCTACCTGTTCAACCGCAACCGCGACGTGGCGGAGCCCTTCGTGCAGATGTTCCTGCGCGGTGAGCCCGAGGCCGCGACCGTACCGTACGCGCGCATCCGCGAGATCCGCTTCACCGGCAAGGACACCGCGGCCGGCAACTCGTACGCCGCGTGGCGCGAGCGACGGCAGGCGGCCAGGGTGGAATCGGGCGGCTGAGCGCCCGGGCGTGCCCCGCCTGCTGGTCCTCACCGCCGTCGACCTGGAAGCGCGCCAGCTGGCGCGTCACCTGGGCCTCGTCCCCGCCAGCGGCGGCGCGTGGCCACGCTTCGCCGGCGGAGTGCTCGAGATCGTTCCCGTCGGCATCGCGGCCTCCCGGCTCGCCGAGCGGGTCGAGCCGCTGCCCCGGCCCTCCCTCGTGATCTCCGCCGGCGTGTGCGGCGCACTGGCTCCGGAGCTCCGGGTGGGCGCGCTGGTCGTCCCCGAGGCCGTGCTGGCCCCCGACGGTGACCGTCACCTCACGGCCGTCGTCGCCGGGGCGCGGCGGAGCGGAACCCTGCTGACCACGGATCGCGTGGTGGAGGACGCCGCGGCCAAGTCCCGGCTCTGGCTGCAGACCGGCGCGCTGGCCATCGACATGGAGTCGGCCGCGATCCTCGCGTGGGCGGCGGCGTGCGGCCTTCCCGGCCTCGTCGTACGCGCGGTCTCCGATCCCGCCGGGCGCGGAGTGCCCGCGGACCTGGCCCGCGTGGTGCGCGACGACGGCCGGGTGCGGCCGGTGCGCGCGGTGGCCGCCGTGCTCGCCCGGCCGCGCGCGCTGGCCGACGCCGTCGCGCTCCGCGCCAGCACCGCCGCCGCGCTCAAGACCGTGGCCGCGACGCTGGCGAGCCTGGCCCGGTCGGCATGACCCAGGCGCTGGTCACCGGAGGGACCGGCTTCGTCGGCGCCAACGTCGTGCGCGAGCTGGTCGCCGCGGGCGCGAGCGTCCGGGTGCTGGCCCGCGCCGGCGGCGACCGGCGCGCGCTGGACGGTGTGCCCGTGGAGATCGTCGAGGGCGACGTGCTGGACGCGGCCTCGGTGCGGCGCGCGGTGCGCGGCGCGCAGACCGTCTACCACGTGGCCGCCGACTACCGCCTGTGGACGCCGGACCCGGCCGGCCTCTATCGGACCAACGTCGAGGGCACGCGCACCGTGCTCGAGGCGGCCGGCGAGGCCGGCGTCGGCCGGATCGTGCACACGTCGAGCGTCGGGGCCCTGGGCGTCCCCGCGGACGGCCGGCCCGGCACCGAGGACACCCCGGTCACGCTGGCCGACATGGTCGGCCACTACAAGCGGTCCAAGTTCCTCGGCGAGCAGGTCGCGCGCGAGCTGGCGGGCCGCGGGCTGCCGGTGGTGATCGTGAACCCGTCGGCGCCGATCGGTCCCTGGGACGTGAAGCCGACGCCGACCGGCCAGATGGTAGTCGACTTCATGCGCGGCCGCATGATCGCGACGGTGGACACCGGCCTCAACGTGGTGCACGTCCGCGACGTCGCCCTCGGCCACCTGCTGGCCGCCGAGCGCGGCCGGCCGGGCGAGCGCTACATCCTCGGCCACCAGGACCTGGCGCTGGTCGAGATCTTCCGCCTGCTGGCCGAGATCACCGGCGGCCGGCCACCCCGCTTCCGCGTGCCCTACGCGCTGGCGTGGCTGGGCGCTGCCTGCTGCGAGGGCCTGTCCTGGCTCACGCGCCGCCCGCCGGCGGTGCCGCTGACCGCCGTGCGGATGGCCCGCAAGCGCATGTACTTCAGCCCGGCCAAGGCGGTGCGGGAGCTGGGCCTGCCGCAGACGGACGTGCGGGTCGCGCTGGCCGACGCGGTCGCCTGGTTCGCGGCGCGCGGCTACGCGCGGGCGCGCCGAGTGGCGGCGGCGTGAGCCTCCGGAGCCTCAGCGCGACGCTCACGCGGCGGAGCCGCTCCAATTTCTACTACGCGTTCCTCACGCTGCCGCGCCCGCGGCGCGACGCCCTGTACGCGGTCTACGCCTTCTGCCGCATCGTGGACGACGTCGCCGACCTCGGTCGCGACGCCGGCGCCCAGCGAGCCCAGCTGGCGCGCTGGCGGGAGGACGTGGCCCGGTGCTTCGAGCCGGGACCGCCGCCGGACCATCCGGTCGCCCGTCAGCTGGCGGCTGCCGTGCGCGCGTACCCGATCCCGCGGACGGCGCTGGAGGCCATCATCGACGGCTGCGAGATGGATCTGGCGCGCGCCCGCTACGAGACCTTCGAGGACCTGCGGCCCTACTGCGACCGCGTGGCCTCCGCGGTCGGCCTGTGCTGCATCGAGATCTTCGGCTACACCGACCCCCGCGCGCGGGAGTACGCCGTCCACCTCGGCACCGCCCTGCAGCTCACGAACATCCTGCGCGACGTGGGGGTGGACGCCCGCGACGGCCGCGTCTATCTCCCGCAGAAGGAGCTGCGGGAGTTCGGCGTCGGCGAGGCCGACCTGATCGCCGGTCGCCACGGCGAGGCGTTCGTGCGGCTCATGCGTCATCAGGCGGCCCGGGCCCGGCAGTTCTACGCGACGGCGGCCGCCGCCTACCCGGTCGTCGATGCCCGCTCGCTGATCGCCGCCGAGATCATGGGGGGCATCTATCACGCGCTGCTCGAGGAGATCGAGGCGCGGCGCTTCGCCGTCTTCGACGAGCGCATCACGGTGCCGGTGCGGCGCAAGGTCGCCATCGCGCTCCGCTGCTGGGCGGCCGCGCGGCTGCCGCGCCGCCGGCGGGTGGCCTGATGCGCGTAGCCATCCTGCAGGCCGGCGGCCGGCTGGTGGCCGGGGAGTGGCCGCGACCCTCCGCCGGCGCCGGCGAGCTGCTGCTGCGCGTGCGCGGGTGCGGGCTGTGCGGCTCGGACATCGCCAAGATCACCACGTCCTCGACGCGCCCGCCGCTGGTCCTGGGCCACGAGGTCGTCGGCGACGTCGTCGAGGTCGGGGCCGGCGCCACCGGCTTCGTCGAGGGCGACCGGGTCGTGGCGGCCCACCACGTGCCGTGCGGGGAGTGCCACTACTGCCGTCGCCGCAGCGAGTCCATGTGCCGGGCCTTCAAGACCTCGAACCTCGACCCGGGCGGCTTCGCCGAGTACGTCCGGGTGCCGCCCGCCAACGTGCGCCACGCCACGTTCCGGATCCCCGAGCACCTCACCGACGAGGAGGCGTCGTTCGTGGAGCCGCTGGCCTGCTGCGCGCGGGCGGTGGAGCGCGCGGCGGTGAGCCCGGGCGACACCGCCGTGGTGGTGGGGCTCGGCTCGATCGGCTGCCTGCTCGTCCAGCTGCTCCGGCGCGCCGGGGCCACGGTGGTCGGCTGCGATCCGCTCGCCGCGCGCGGGAAGCTCGCGTGGGCGCTCGGCGCCCAGACCTGCGGCGCGGCCGACGTCGCCGCCGAAGCCACCCGCGCGCTGAGCGACGGCCGGGGCGCCGATCAGGTGGTGATCACCGGCGGCGGCGCCGACGTGCTGCCGTGGGCCGCCTCCGTCGTGCGCGAGGGCGGGACGCTGCTGTTCTTCGCCGGCGGGCCGGGCGACAGCCTGCCGCTGCCGCTGAGCGTCCTCTACCATCGCGAGCTGACGATCACGTCCAGCTACTCGTCCTCGCCGGCGGCGCTCGGACGCGCCTTCTGGCTGCTCGCGGCCGGCAAGGTCGAGGTCGATCGCCTGATCTCCCACCGGCTGCCGCTGGCCCAGCTGGCCGAGGGCGTCGAGCTGATGCGCCGCCGCGAGGCGCTGAAGGTGTACGTGACGCCGTGACGTCGATGCGGGCGCAGGTGTTCTACGGCCCCGGCGATCTGCGCGACGAGCGGGTCCCGGTGCCGACGCCGGGCGCGGGCGAGGTGGTCCTGCGCGTCGACGCCGCCCTGACGTGCGGCACCGACGTCAAGACCCTGCGCCGCGGCCATCCCGTGATGATCCCCCGCGTGCCGACGGTCTTCGGCCACGAGTTCGCCGGGCGCGTGGCCGGCGTCGGCGCCGGCGTGCGCGGCGTGCGCGAGGGCGACCGCGCGGTCGCCGCGAACTCGGCGCCCTGCGGCCAGTGCCGGTCGTGCCAGGCCGGCCGCCCCAACCTCTGCGAGGACCTCCTGTTCGTCAACGGCGCCTACGGCGAGTTCATCGCGCTGCCCGCGCGACTGGTGGCGACCAACGTCGTGCGCCTGCAGCCCGGCACGCCGGCCGCGCGCGCGGCCTTCGCCGAGCCGCTGGCCTGCGCGCTCGGCGGAGTCGAGCGCGCGCGTGTGGAGGGCGGCCAGACGGTGGTCGTGTTCGGCCACGGGCCGCTGGGCTGCCTGCTCGCGATGGTGGCGGCCGCCCGCAAGGCGCGGGTCATGCTGGTCGGCAAGACGGGCTGGCGGCTCGATCGGGTGCGCAGTCTCGGCATCGCCGAGGTGCTGGACGCCGCCGCGGTCGGCGACGTCGTGGCCGCGCTGCGGGCCGCCACCGCTGGCCGCGGCCCCGACGTCACGATCGACGCCACCGGGCGGCCGGAGGTGTGGCAACAGGCCATGGAAGCGGTGAGCCGCGGCGGCAGCGTGGTATTCTTCGGCGGCTGCGCGCCCGGCACGACCGTCAGCGTGGACACGCGGCGGGCGCACTACGAGGAGCTCTCGCTCCTCGGCGCGTTCCATCACACGCCCGAGCTGATCCGGCGCGCGGTGGAGCTGCTGGAATCGAGCGTGATCGAGCCCGAGCCCCTCGTCACGCACCGGATGGGCCTCGGCGGAGTCCGCGAGGCCCTGGACCTGATGGCTACCGGCAAGGCCCTGAAGGTGCTGATCGAGCCGTGACACGCGCGCTGACCGCCGCGCTCGTCGGCCTGGCGGCGATCGCCTGGGCGGTGTCGGCGCCGGCCTTCGACGCCGCCGCCACCTTCCAGAAGGGCTCCCTCGTGATCTCGCCCGAGGCCGGCTACGGCCAGCAGTTCGCGCTGCAGCATTGGCACGACTTCACGGGCCTGGAGCTCGCCAACGTCGGCGTGCGGGTCGGCTGGCTCCCGTTCCGGCCCGTCGGCCCCGGACCGCTGCACGGCTCGCTCGAGGTGGGGCTGGAGCCGCTGTACCAGCGCTACGTCGATCCGGTCGACGCGTTCTTCGCCGGGCTGGGCGCCGTGCTCCGCTATCACGTGATCACGCTCGGCCGCGTGGTGCCGTACGTGGAGGTCGGCGGGTTCGCGGGCGGCACGGATTTGAAGACGGCCGAGATCCGCTCGGACTTCACGTTCCTCGTGTTCGGCGGCGTCGGCGCCGCGTTCTTCGTCGGCGACCGCACGGCCATCTACGGCGGGTATCGCCTCCAGCACGTGTCCAACGGCAACACCCAGCAGCCCAACCGGGGCTTCGAGTCGCACACCGGCGTCGTCGGTGTATCCTTCTTCTTTCAGTGAGGTGCGGATGAAGGCCTCGATCGCCGAGATCCTCCTGGCCGGGCCGCGCGGGTTCTGCGCGGGGGTCGAGCGCGCCATCGACATCGTCGAGGTCGCGCTGTCGGTGTGTCCGCCGCCCGTCTACGTGCGGCGCGAGATCGTGCACAACCGGCTGGTCGTGGAGACGCTGCGCCAGAAGGGCGCGATCTTCGTCGACGAGCTCGACGAGGTGCCCGACGACGCCACCGTGATCTTCAGCGCCCACGGCATCTCGCCGGCGGTGCGCGAGGAGGCCCGGCGGCGCGGCCTCCGCGTGATCGACGCGACCTGCCCGCTGGTGACCAAGGTGCACCTCGAGGCGATCCGGTACGCGCGCGAGGGCTACTCGATCATCCTGATCGGCCACGAGGACCACGACGAGGTCATCGGCACCCTGGGCGAAGCGCCGGAGCGCATCGTGGTGGTCGATACCGTGGCCGAGGTCGAGCGGCTGTCGCTGCCCGACCCCGACAAGGTGGCCTACCTCACGCAGACGACCCTGTCGGTGGACGACACGCGCGACGTCATCGACGCCCTGCGCCGCAAGTTCCCCAAGATCATCGGCCCCTCGCGCGACGACATCTGCTACGCCACGCAGAATCGCCAGACCGCGGTCAAGCGGCTGGCCGACGACGTCGAGGTGCTGCTCGTGATCGGCGCCGGCAACAGCTCCAATGCCAACCGCCTGGTGGAAGTCGCGACGATGGCCGGCACCCGGGCGTTCCTGATCAACGAAGTGGGCGACATCCGCCCGGAGTGGCTGGAGGGCGCCGAGCGGATCGGCATCACCGCGGGCGCCTCGACGCCGGAGGTCCTCGTGTCGCAGGCCGTGGAGGCGCTGCGCACCGACGGCGTGAAGGTCCGCGAGGTGCACGTCGTGGAGGAGGACGTCCGCTTCGCCCTGCCGCAGGAGCTGGCCCAGACCGCCAAGGAGCGCGGCCTGACGCTGCCGGAGCGGACGGTCATGCGGCGATCGATCTGAGCGCCGCACGCTGAGACCAGGCTCGCGGCGGATGGCGGCGGTGGAGGGACCATGCGGCTGGTGACGTATGGGAAGGGAGCGGCCGGGCCGCGGGTCGGCGCCATGGTCGAGGAGGCGGTGCTCGACCTCGGCGGGCTGGCCGCGGACCTGGCGCGCGAGCGGGGCACCGTCCGGCGGGGCCGCGGCGGCTTTCCCCGGACGATGCTCGAGCTGATCCAGGGCGGTCCCGCCGCGCTGACGGCGGCCCGCGAGGCGCTCGAGCACGGCCGCGGCGTGCTGAAGCACGACGGGCTGGCGGCCCTGTCGGAGCGCCGGCTCGGCGCCCCGGCCGGCACGGTGCGGCTGCAGGCGCCGATCCCGCGGCCGGCCCGCAACGTCTTCTGTCTCGGCCGCAACTACACGGCGCACGCCGCCGAGCGCGGAGCCGAGGCGCCGCCGCATCCCGTCTTCTTCACCAAGGCGCCGGAGACCGTGGTCGGCCCCGGCGCGCCGGTGATCCACCACGCGGCGACCAAGGAGCTGGACTACGAGGTGGAGCTGGCCGTCGTCATCGGCACCGCCGGCTGCGACATCGGGCGCGAGCGCGCGCTGGAGCACGTGTTCGGCTACACGGTCGTCAACGACGTGACGGCGCGCGACCTGCAGAAGCGCCACGGCCAGTGGTTCAAGGGCAAGTCGCTCGACACGTTCTGTCCGATGGGCCCGGTGCTGGTGACGGCCGACGAGATCCCGGACCCGCAGGCGCTGGCCGTGGCCATGCGCATCAACGGCGAGACCCGGCAGTCGAGCCACACGTCGAGGATGATCTTCCCGGTCGACGAGTGCATCGCGGTCCTGTCGGCCGGCTTCACGCTCCTGCCCGGCGACGTCATCGCCACCGGCACGCCGGAGGGCGTCGGCGCCGCGCTCGGCACGTTCCTCGCCGCCGGCGACACGATGGAGGCCGAGGTCGAGGGCATCGGCGTGCTGACCAACACGATCGCCGCCCCCTGAGTGATCCGCCCGCGGGGCGGACGCCCGGACCACGCATCCCGCGACGAGAGACGACCGATGAGCTTCGTCACCCACGTCGAGTGCACCGTCTGCGGTCATCACCACGATGCCCGTCGCCCGCTCACCGTCTGCACCCGCTGCGGACAGATGCTGGCCGTCCGCTACGACCTGGCGCGCGTGAAGGCCGCGGTCGACAAGGCCGCGCTGCGCTCGCGGCCGGGCGGGATGTACCGGTTCCGTGAGCTGACGCCGCTGGACGAGGGGGAGGAGCCGGTGACCCTCGGCGAGGGCGGCACGCCGCTGCTGCCGCTGACCCGGCTGGCCGCCCACCTGGGCCTGCGCCACGTGTGGGGCAAGGACGAGGGGGCGAATCCCACCGGCTCCTTCAAGGCCCGCGGCCTGGGCATGGCGATCACCCGGGCCCGGACGCTGGGCGCGCGCGGCTTCGTCATCCCGTCGGCCGGCAACGCGGGCGGCGCCGCCGCCGTCTACGCGGCGCGCTGCGGCTTGCCGTGCGCGGTGATCGTGCCGCGGGGCACGCCGCCGGCGGCCGTGGCCGAGGCCGCCATCGCCGGCGCCCACGTCTTCACGGTGGAGGGATCCATCGCCACGGCCGGCCGGATCGTCGCCGCCGTCGCGCCCGACCTCGGCTGGTTCGATCTGTCCACGCTCAAGGAGCCGTACCGTCTGGAGGGCAAGAAGACGATGGGGCTCGAGCTGGCCGAGCAGCTCGACTGGACCCTGCCCGACGTCCTGCTCTATCCGACCGGCGGCGGGACCGGACTGGTCGGGATCCCCAAGGCCTTCGACGAGCTGCGCCAGATGGGCTGGGTCACCGGCAGAACCCGCTTCGTCGCGGTGCAGGCGGAGGGCTGCGCGCCGGTCGTCAAGGCCTTCCACGACGGCGCCGAGACCACCGCGGCCTGGGAGGACCCGACGACCCACGCCGCCGGGCTGCGGGTGCCGTCGCCGTTCGCCGGCCGGCAGATGCTGCGGATCCTGCGCGACTCTGGCGGCGACGCCATCGCGGTGAGCGAGCGCGCGATCGTCGAGGCCCAGCGCCGGCTGGCCCGGCTGGAGGGCATCTGGACCTCTCCGGAGGGCGCCGCGCTGGTGGCGGCCCTCGCGGTGATGAAGGACCGCGGCCAGGTGAGCGCCGACGCCCGGATCGTCGTCATGCTCACCGGAGCCGGCATCAAGTACGCGCCGCCGGAGCTGCCCACGCCCCTCGACCTCGCCGGCAGCGACGACGCTGTGCGGGCGGCGGTCCGTCGCGTCGTCGGGACTTAACCCGCTCGTCGTTCGGTGGTAGCATTCGCCCCACCGCATCGTCCGTCCAGGAGGTGGGGCAATGGCGCTCGAGACCGGGAAGATCCGCAACGTCGGTGTCGTGGGTCACGGAGGCGTGGGCAAGACCTCGCTGGTGGAGTCGCTGCTGTTCACGGCCGGCGCGGTGAGCCGCCTCGGGAAGGTCGACGACGGCACCACCACCACCGACTTCGATCCCGACGAGATCAAGCGCAAGATCTCGATCAACACGGCGATCGCCTACTGCGACTACAAGGGCCACCGCGTCAACCTGGTGGACACCCCCGGCTACGGCGACTTCATCGCGGACGCACGGGCCGGCCTGCGCGTGGTCGAGGCCGCGCTGGTGGTCGTCGATGCGGTGGCCGGCGTGCAGGTGCAGACCGAGAAGGTCTGGAAGTTCGCCAGCGAGTTCGAGCTGCCGCGCGCCATCGTCGTCAACCGGCTCGACCGGGAGCGCGCCGACTTCTTCCGCACGCTGGAGTCGCTGACCCGCCGGCTCAAGGGCCGCATCGTCCCCGTCCACATCCCGGTCGGCGAGGAGAGCGGCTTCCGCGGCTTCGTGGACCTGGTGACCCAGCGGGCGACCCTCCACGCGGACGGCAAGCCGGCTGACGCCGCCGTCCCGGCCGACCTCGCCGATCGCGTCAAGGAGTGGCGCGAGAAGCTCGTCGAGGCCGCCGCCGAGACGGACGACGACCTGCTGGCCAAGTACCTCGAGGAGGGCTCGCTCGACGAGACGGAGATGGTCAAGGCCCTGCGCACGGGCATCACCCAGGGCAAGATCGTGCCCGTGCTGTGCGCGGCCGCCAGCAAGGGCATCGGCAGCCAGGCGCTGCTCGAGCTCGTCGTGCACGAGTTTCCCTCCCCCGCCGACCGGGGCGAGGTGGGCGGCACCGATCTGAAGGCCAAGCAGGCCGGCGTGCGCGAGGCCGACCCCAAGGCGCCGGTCGCCGCGCTCGTGTTCAAGACCCTGTCCGACCCGCACATCGGCAAGCTCACGCTGTTCCGCGTCTGCTCCGGTACGCTGCGGGCCGACTCCACGCTCTACAATGCCGCTCGCGGCAGCCGGGAGCGCATGGGGCACGTGTCCTGGCTGCAGGGCAAGACGCAGAAGAACGTGGAGGCGCTGGGGCCGGGCGAGATCGGCGTGGCCCAGAAGCTGAAGGAGACGCAGACCGGCGACACGCTCTGCGAGGAGGCGCACCCGTTCGAGCTGCCGCGCATCACCTTCCCGGAACCGGCCATCAACTTCGCCATCCAGCCCAAGACCCGCGGCGACGAGGACAAGATCTCCAACGCGCTGGCCCGCATCGCCGAGGAGGATCCGAGCGTCCACCACCACTTCGACCCCGAGACCAAGCAGCTGCTCATCTCCGGCGTCGGCAGCCTCCACGTCGAGATGACCGTCGAGCGCATGAAGCGCAAGTACAACGTGGACGTCTCGCTGCTGCCGCCGCGCATTCCCTACAAGGAGACGGTCAAGGGCCGGGCCGAGGGGCAGGGCAAGTACAAGAAGCAGACCGGTGGCCGCGGGCAGTACGGCGACACCTGGCTGCGGGTGGAGCCGATGACGCGGGGCGGGGGCTTCGAGTTCGTCGACGACATCTTCGGCGGCGCCGTGCCCCGCAACTTCATCCCGTCGGTGGAGAAGGGCGTGCGCGACTGCATGAAGAAGGGCATCCTGGCCGGCTACCCGGTCGTCGACCTCCGGGTCACGCTCTACGACGGCTCCTACCACGACGTCGACTCCTCCGACATGGCCTTCCAGATCGCGGCGTCGATGGGCCTGCAGAAGGTGTTCATGGAGGCCCACCCGATCTTGCTGGAGCCCGTCATGAACGTCGAGGTGACGACGCCGGCCGACGTCGCCGGCGACATCATCGGCGATCTGAACTCGCGGCGCGGGCGGATCGTGGGCATGGAGCCCAGCGGCGAGACCGCGGTGGTGCGCGCGTCGGCGCCGATGGCCGAGATGCTGACCTACGAGTCGAGCCTGCGCTCCATGACCGGCGGCCGCGGCGGCTACTCGATGGAGTTCTCGCACTACGAGGAGGTGCCCGCCTTCCTGGCCGAGAAGATCGTCAGGGAGGCGAAGGCCGACAAGGAGAAGGCCGAGAAGCACTGAGGCATCCCGGCTCGCGGAGCGTGGGGGGTATGGGGGGCATCTCGGGGCCGCATACGCGACTTCAGCGGTCGCGGAGCGTCGCGGCTCCGCCGGGGCGCGGAGCGTGGGGGGTATGGGGGGCCATATCGGGGCCCCTCATGTAAAATACCCCTGCCATGATCTTCCAGCAGATCGTCAACGAGGACTCCGGCTGCCTGTCCTACCTGATCGGATGCGGGGAGGCCGGGCAGGCCGTCGTCGTCGACCCCGGCCGCGACCGCGTGAACGAGTACCTGCGGCTGGCCCGCAAGAAGGGGCTGCGGATCGCGCACATCGTCGAGACGCACACCCACGCCGATCACATCTCGGGCAACCGCGACCTCGCCGCCGTCACCCGGGCGCCCATCCTGGTCCACCACGGAGCCGGGGTGGCCTTCGAGCACCAGGACGTGCGCGACGGCGACACCATCCGGGTCGGCAACGTCGAGGTCCGGGTGGCCCACACTCCCGGGCACACGCCCGACTCGATCTCGCTGTTCGTCGTCGACCACTCGCGCGGACCGGATCCCTGGTTCGTGCTGACGGGGGACCTGCTGTTCGTCGGCTCGGTGGGCCGCCCCGATCTCGGCGGCGCCCGCGCGGCCGAGGACATCTTCGACAGCCTGCAGCGCGTGCTCCGGCCGCTGGACGATCTCGTGGAGATCTATCCGGCCCACGGCGCCGGCTCGTCCTGCGGCAAGGCGATGTCGGCCAAGGCGGGCTCCACGATCGGCTTCGAGCGGCGCTTCAACCCGGCCTTCCGGTACGACGACCGCCGCGCGTTCGTGGACTTCGTCATGGACGGCATCCCGCCCAAGCCGGCGGCGTTCGACAAGATCGTCGCCAAGAACAAGGGCCTGGCGCCGCTGGTGGCGGCCAAGCCCCGGCCCTACTCGGCGCGGGAGGCGCGCGAGGCGATCGCCCAGGGCGCCTGCGTGCTCGACCTCCGCGAGGTCGCCGACTTCGGCGACGGGCACGTGCCCGGCAGCCTCAACGTGTGGATCGACGGCCCGCAGTTCGCCGAGCGCGTGGCCGGGCTGGTCCCCACGGGGGCGCCGCTGCTCCTCATGGGCGCCCCGTCGGACGTCGACCGCGCGGTAGCCGCGCTGTCGCGGGTCGGCGTGGACGACGTCGTCGGGTTCCTGCAGTGGGGCCTGGTCGAGTGGCGCAGCGAGGGCTTTCCGGTGGAGAGCGTGCCGCAGATCACCGTGCACGATCTGGCCACCTGGCTCGAGGAGGGGCGGGACGTCGTCGTGGTCGACGTCCGCGAGCCCTCCGAGTGGGACGAGGGTCACATCGACCGCGCGCTGCACCTGCCGATGTTCGAGGCCGTCGCCCGGCGCGCCGAGATTCCCGGCGGGCGGCCGATGGCCGTCGTCTGCGCCGGCGGCCTCCGCTCGAGCGCGGTGATCAGCGCGCTCCGGCGTCACGGCGTGGACGGGCTGCACAACGTGACCGGCGGCATGGCCGCCTGGGCCAAGGCCGGCTACAGCGTCAGCCGCCAGCGGGAGACCCCGGCCGGGCATTGATGGGCCCGGCGCTTTCGGCGCGCTACGCCGCGCTGTTCGGTCGTCCGTGGCCCGTGTGGGCCGCCGCCGTGCTGATCGCGACCGTCAACGTCTTCCTCTTCGCGTTCGACCGTCCGTGGACCGCCTCCGACGGCCTGCGCAACTGGGGCGACTGGCTGCTGACCGGCCTCGGGCTGGCCCCGCGGCCCGACCTGGTGGCGCCGTGGCTCTACTCCGGCTCGCTGCTGAACCTCGGCGTGCTGCTCGGCGGCTTGACCGCGGCCTTGCTGGCCCGCGAGTTCGCGATCCGCGTGCCGCCTCGCGGCGAGCTGGTCAAGGGCGCCGGCGGCGGCCTGCTGATGGGCGCCGGCGCCATCCTCGCCTTCGGCTGCAACATCGGCGGGTTCTTCTCGGCGGTGAGCGCGCTCAGCCTCTCGGGCTTCGGCATGATGCTCGGCCTCGGGCTCGGGGCCTTCCTGGGCCTGCGGTATCTGCTGTGGGAGACGGAACGCCGTCCGCGGTGGTCGAGCGGCACCGCGCGCGTCTGGGGAGCCTCGCGCGGCGCCGCGCCGGGCCGGCAGCCCGCGGCCGGCGCGCTGCTGGCGGCGGCCTTGCTCGCGCTGCCGTTCGTCTTCGCGCGGGCGGGCCTGCACACGCAAGGCGTGTTCCTGCTCTTCGGCGTCGTCTTCGGCGTGGTGTTCCAGCGCTCCCGCTTCTGCCTGGTGCGCGCGTTCCGCGAGCCGTTCATGACCGGCGACGCCGAGCACACGCGGGCGGCCGCGCTGGCCCTGGCCGTCAGCATGCTCGGCTTCGCGATCCTCAAGTTCACCGACCTCAAGGACCGGGGCGACTGGGTGTTTCCCGGCGCGGGGCTCGGCGCGCTGACCGGCGGCACGCTCTTCGGCGTCGGCATGACGCTGGCGGGCGGCTGCGGCGCCGGATCCATCTGGCGGGCCGGGGAGGGCCACGTGAAGCTGTGGGCGGCCCTGGCCGGGTTCGCGCTCGGCGCCTCGCTGTCCCGCCTTGTCCTCGCGCAGGCCGGCGCTCTGCAGAAGCTGGGCTGGGCGGTGTTCCTGCCCTCGGCCATCGGCTGGGGCGGCGCGCTCGTGGCCACGCTGGCGGTGCTGGCGGCCTGGGCGCTCGTGGCCACCTGGAACGAGGACGCGCGGGTCTTCACGGCGCTGGAGTGAGCGCGCCGCGCAGGAGTCTGCTATTTTTAGCGGCGCTGTCCACGAGGAGGCGCGCGCCCATGGCACGGTTGACACGCAGGGAGTTCCTGGCCGCCGGCGGCAAGAGCGCCGCCGGCGCGCTCACCGTCGCCGGCCTGGCCGGGTGCGCCGCCATGCGCGGCGAGACCGAGTCGACCAGTCGCCGACGGGTGGTCGTGGTCGGCGGCGGCTGGGGCGGCGCCACCGCGGCGAAGTACGTCCGGCTCGCCGATCCCACCATCGAGGTCGTGCTGCTGGAGCCCAGCGCGACGTTCGTGTCGTGTCCCTTCAGCAACCTCGTGCTCAGCGGCGTGCGCGGCATCGGCCAGCTCACGTTCGGCTACGAGGGGCTGCGGAAGCACGGCGTCAAGGTCCGGCACGAGGCGGCCACCGCCATCGAGCCGGACACGCGGCGCGTCCGCGTCGGCGACGGCATGCTCGCGTACGATCGGCTGATCGTCGCCCCCGGCGTCGACTTCCTGCTCGACCAGGTCGAGGGGCTGGCGGCGGCGCAGGACCGGATCCTGCACGCCTGGAAGGCCGGGCCCCAGACGGTCGAGCTGGCCCGGCAGCTGCACGCGATGCCCGACGGCGGCGTGTTCGTCCTCACGGTGCCGCCGGTCGCCTACCGCTGCCCGCCCGGGCCGTACGAGCGGATCTGCCAGGTGGCCTGGTATCTGAAGGCCCACAAGCCGAGGGCGAAGCTCATCGTGCTCGACGCCAACCAGAACATCGTCTCCAAGGCCGCGCTCTTTCGCGCCGCCTGGCAGGCGTACCCGAACATCGAGTACCGCGCGTCCAACAAGCTGGCCAGGGTCGATCCCGGGGCCCGCGAGGTCACGACCGACTTCGGGGACACCGTCCGCTACGACGTCGTCAACGTGATCCCGCCGCAGCGGGCCGGGGCGATCGCGGTGCAGGCCGATCTGGTCGGCGCCGACAAGCGGTGGTGCGAGGTCGATCACGTCACCTACGAGTCCGTCAAGCACCGCAACGCGCACGTGGTCGGCGACGCCACCATCGGCCTGCCCGTTCCCAAGTCGGGCACGATCGCCAACGCCATGGGCAAGATCTGCGCGAACGCGGTGGTGAGCCTGCTCGCCGGCCGGCCGGTGGCCGCGGTCCCGCCCCTCAACACCTGCTACTCGTGGGTGAACGACCGCGAGGCGATGGCCGTCGTCAACGCCTACAAGATCGAGAACGGCAAGGTCGTACAGATCGAGCAGAAGCTGACGGCGGGGCACTCGACGCTGTACGCGCAGCACGCGGAGGGCTGGGCGCGCAGTGTGTGGACCGACATTCTCGGGTAGCCGGGCGATGGGAGGATCGGCATGACGTGGGCGGTGGTGGCGGCGGTGGTGGTGGCGCTGGCGCTCGGCGCCACGGCCGGGGTGGGGCGCGCCGAGGAGCCGGGGTATGCGAAGGCGGTGACGTGCAGCGCGTGCCACGGGTTCGGTGGCAACAGCCGCGTGGAGGCGGTGCCGATCCTGGCGGGCATGGCGCCGGCGTACTTCAAGAAGGCGATCGAGGACTACGCGGCAGGCCGGCGCGTCTCGGCCGAGATGGAGCCGTTCGCCAAGCAGGTCACGCTGCTCGGCGTCGACGAGCTGGCCGCCTTCTTCGCGGCGCAGCGGCGCGCGCCGGTCGCCTCGCGGCCCGACCGCGACGCCGCCGAGCGCGGCCGCGCCGCCGCCGGGCCGTGCGCGTCGTGCCACGGCGCCCAGGGCCAGGGCGACCAGGCCAAGGTGATCCCGCGCATCGCCGGTCAGCAGGCGGCGTACCTGCGCAACCAGCTCCTGCTGTTCAAGGCCGACAAGCGCAGCCCCGGCGACGAGGCGGTCACCAAGATGAAGGCGGCGCTGAAGGAGATTCCCGACGCGGCGCTGGCCGACCTCGCGGCCTACTACTCCGGCCTCCGGTAGCGCGGTCGCGTGACGATTCCGTTTGCGCTGACCCTGACGACGCTGGGGCTCGTCGGCGCGTTCGTCGCCGGCCTGCTCGGCGTGGGGGGCGCCATCGTGATGGTGCCGCTGCTGCTCTACGCGCCTCCGCTGCTCGGCCTGGCCGAGTTCGACATGAAGTCGGTCGCCGGCATCACGATGGTCGAGGTACTGGCGGCGGCCGCCTCGGGCGTCCTCGCCCACGCCCGCATGCACGCGGTCCACGGCGAGCTCGCCTGGATCGGGGGGCTGACCATGGCGGTCAGCTCGTTCGCGGGCGCCGTCGCCTCCCACTACGTGAGCGGCCGGGCGCTGCTGCTGATGTTCGCCGTGATGGCGACCGGCGCGGTGGCACTGCTGGCCGCCCGCGTGGAGACCGTCGCGCAGCCGATCTTCGCCAGGGCCGTCACCCTCGCGCGCGGCCGGGTGATCGCGGTGTGCCTGGGCGTCGGCGGCCTGGCCGGGCTCGTCGGCGCCGGCGGCGCGTTCCTGCTGGTGCCCCTGCTCATCGCGGTCGCCGGCGTACCGATCCGTGTCACCATCGGCAGCTCGCTGGCGATCATCGCGATGTCCGCGGTGACCGGCTTCGCCGGCAAGGTGGTCACCGGCCAGATCCCGTGGGCCCCGGCCGTGCTCGTCGTGGTGGGGGCCATGCCTGGAGCGCAGCTGGGCGCGCTGGTGAGCCGCCGGCTGTCCGGCGAGCGGCTGCGGCGCGTGCTCCTGGCCGTCGTCGCGCTCACCGCGCTGCGGGTCTGGTGGGACCTGCTCCACCCGTGACGCCGGGAGGCTGAGACCAGGGTGCGCTACGGCTTCGTGATCGACCATCGACGCTGCATCGGGTGCCACGCGTGCACGGTCGCGTGCAAGGAGGAGAACCGCGTCCCGCTGGGCGCCTTCCGGACCTGGGTGAAGTACGTCGAGAAGGGCGCGTTCCCCGACACCCGCCGGTACTTCTCGGTGCTGCGCTGCAACCACTGCGACGACGCGCCGTGCGTGACCATCTGCCCGACCGTGGCGCTCTACCGGCGGCCCGACGGCATCGTGGACTTCGACAACCGGCGCTGCATCGGCTGCAAGTCGTGCCTGCAGGCCTGCCCGTACGACGCGCTGTACATCGACCCCGACACCGGCACCGCCGCCAAGTGCCACTACTGCGCGCACCGGCTGGAGGTCGGGCTGGAGCCCGCGTGCGTGATCGTCTGCCCCGAGCGGGCCATCATCGCGGGCGATCTCGACGATCCCCGCACGGACATCGCCCGCCTGGTGACGCGCGAGCAGGTCGAGGTCCGCAAGCCCGAGCAGGGAACCCGACCGAAGGTCTTCTACGTCGGCGCGGACTCCTCGGCCCTGACGCCAGCGCTGCAGCGGCCCGGCACCGCGTACCTGTGGGGCCAGCGGCCGGCCGCCGAGATCGATCTCGTCCAGATGGTCGCGACCGCGCAGGAGGCGCAGCCGGGCGGCGACGGGACGCTGAGCCGGCCGGTCTACGACGTGCCGCACGCGCCGCGGCCGTGGGGCTGGCGGGTGTCGACGTACCTGTGGACGAAGTCGATCGCGGCCGGCGCGCTGCTGGTGGCGGCGGCCGGGAGCGGCACGTTCTTCACGGTCGCCGCCCCCGCGCTCAGCCTCGTGTTCCTCGCGCTGACGACGGCGCTGCTGATCGCCGACCTCAAGCGTCCGGACCGATTCGCGTACATCCTGCTCAGGCCCAACTGGCGCTCGTGGCTCGTCTGGGGCGCGTGGATCCTGATCGCGTTCGGCGGGGCGGGGACCCTCTGGCTGCTCGGGGGGCTCGCGCAGCATCGCCTGCTGCTGACGCTCGTCACCGGCCCCGGCGTGCTGCTGGCCCTGGCCGCGGCCGGCTACAGCGCGTTCCTGTTCGGCCAGGCCGAGGGCCGGGACTTCTGGCAGAGCCCGCTCGTGCTGCCGCACCTCGTCGCCTCCGCCCTCGTCGCCGGGGTGGCGGCGTGCGCGCTGATGGCCGCCGCCTGGCCGCCGCCGGTGGCCGCGTCCGGATGCCCGGACGTGATCGTTCCGCCGAGCCGATGTCTGCCGGGACGCCCGCTCCTCGACTGGCTCATGCCCCTGCTGTGCGCGGGCCTCCTCCTCCACCTGCTGCTGCTCCTGGCCGAGCTCTTCAGCCGGCACCCCGTCCGCGACGCGTCCCTGGCCGCCCGCCTGATCACGCACGGCGGCCTTCGGCGGCGTTTCTGGCTCGGCGTCGTCCTCGGCGGCGCGCTGGCGCCGCTCGCGCTGAGCGTCCTCGGCGCCGTCTCCGGCTCGACGGCGGCCGCCGTGGTGGCGGCGGCCCTCGCCCTGGGCGGCCTGTGGCTCTGGGAAGACCTCTGGGTCCGCGCCGGCCAGTCGATCCCGCTCAGCTGATGAGCGTCTAGGAGAACGATGGACTCTTCGAGCGTCGAGCCCCTGCATCCCGCCGCCCGCGAGCTGCCGCCACCCGGAGGCGGGCTCGCCTCCTATCCGCCGGTCGCCCGCTGGGGCGACTGGGAGGAGTACGATCCGATCGCGTGGCCGCGCAAAGTCACGCGACGCTACGAGCTGATCCCGACGATCTGCTTCAACTGCGAGGCGGCGTGCGGGCTGCTCGCCTACGTCGATCGCGACACGCTCGCCATCCAGAAGTTCGAGGGCAACCCGGTCCATCCCGGCAGCCGCGGCCGCAACTGCGCCAAGGGTCCGGCCACGCTGAACCAGGTGCAGGACCCGGAGCGCATCCGCTACCCGCTGCGACGCAAGGGGCCGAGGGGCGGCGGCGCGTGGGAGCGCGTGAGCTGGGACGAGGTGCTGGACGACATCGCCGGCCGCATCCGGCGGGCGCTCGTGGAGGGCCGTCAGAAGGAGGTCATGTACCACCTGGGCCGGCCGGGACACGAGCTGGTCTACCTGCAGCGCGTCTTCCACGCCTGGGGCATCGACGGCCACAACAGCCACACCAATGTGTGCTCGGCCAGCGCGCGCGCGGGCTACGCGTTCTGGCACGGCATGGACCGCCCGTCGCCGGATCACGCCAACGCGCGGTTCATCCTGCTGCTCTCCTCGCACCTGGAAACCGGGCACTACTTCAACCCGCACGCCCAGCGCATCATCGAGGCCAAGCAGCGCGGGGCGAAGGTGGCCGTGATCGACTCGCGCCTGTCCAACACCGCCTCGATGGCCGACGAGTGGCTGGCGCCCTGGCCCGGCTCGGAGGCGGCCCTGCTGCTGGCCATGGCCCACGTGCTCATCCGCGAGCATCGCTACGACCGGGAGTTCGTGCGCCGCTGGGTCAACTGGGAGGAGTACCTGCGCGAGGAGCGGCCCGACCTGCCGGTGACGTTCGACGCGTTCCACCAGGCCATCGACGAGCTGTACGCGTCCTACACGCCGGAGTTCGCGGCCCGCGAGAGCGGCGTGGACGCCGAGACCGTCGTCCGCGTCGCCCGCGGCGTGGGTGACGCCGGCTCCGCGCTCGCCACGCACATCTGGCGCAACACCGCGGCCGGCAACCTCGGCGGCTGGCAGGTGGCCCGTGCGCTGGAATGGCTGGTCGTGCTCGTCGGCGCCGTGAGCACCCCCGGCGGCACGGCGCCCAGCGCGTGGAACAAGGCGATCCCGGCGCCGCCGATGATGCCGCCGCCGGGCAAGGTGTGGAGCGAGCTGCTCATGCCGAAGGAGTATCCGCTGGCCTTCTTCGAGATGAGCTTCCTGCTCCCGCACTTCCTGCGCGAGGGCCGGGGCAAGCTGGCGATGTACTTCACGCGCGTCTACAACCCCGTGTGGACCAACCCCGACGGGATGTCCTGGATCGAGATGCTGACCGACGAGGCCAAGGTCGAGCGCCACGCCTGCCTCACGCCGGTGTGGAGCGAGACGGCGTGGTTCGCCGACTACGTGCTGCCGATGGGCCACGCCTCCGAGCGCCACGACCTGATGTCGCAGGAGACGCACGCCGCCCGCTGGATCGGCTTCCGACAGCCCGTGCTGCGCGTCGCGCTCGAGCGGCGCGGTCGCACGTTCGACCTCACGTGGCAGGCCCACGAGGCGGCCGGGCTGGGCCAGGTGTGGGAGGAGGACGAGTTCTGGATCGAGCTGTCGTGGCGGATCGACCCCGACGGCGCCCTGGGCATCCGGAAGTACTTCGAGTCTCCCTACCGGCCCAATCAGAAGCTGCGCGTCGAGGAGGTCTACCGCTGGATCTTCGAGAACAGCGTGCCGGGTCTGCCCGAGGCGGCCCGGCACGAGGGGCTCGCCCCGCTCGAGTACATGCGCAAGTACGGCGCGTTCCTCGTCGAGGACGAGGTCTACCGGACCCACGAGCAGCCCCCGCCGGCCCGGGACCTCGACGGCGCCGTCGTCGATCCGACGACCCGGCTGATCAGCAAGGGCGGGAGCGTGGTCGGCGTGGAGATCGACGGGCGCCCGTGCGCCGGCTTCCCGACGCCGTCGCGCAAGCTCGAGTTCTTTTCCCGGACGCTCAAGGAGTGGAAGTGGCCGGAGCAGTCCGTGCCCGGCTACATCCGCAGCCACGTCCACTGGTCCAACATCGAGCGGGCGCGCGGGGAGATGGTTCTCCTGCCGACCTTCCGCCTGCCGACGCTCATCCACACCCGCTCGGGCAACGCCAAGTGGCTCTACGAGATCTCCCACACGAACCCGCTGTGGATCCATCCCGACGACGCGCGCCGGCTGGGTGTCGTGACCGGCGATCTGCTGAAGGTCGCCACGGCGATCGGATTCTTCGTCGACAAGGTATGGGTCACCGAGGCGATCCGTCCGGGCATCGTGGCCTGCTCGCACCACCTGGGACGCTGGCGGCTGGCCGAGGACTCCGGCGGCGAGCGCTGGTCCACCGCGCTGGTGGACCTACAGCGCCTGGGCCCGGGACGGTGGCGGATGCGACAGGTCCACGGCGTGCGTCCGTGGCCGAGCGCGGACCCCGACTCCGGGCGCGTGTGGTGGGAGGACGCCGGCGTCCACCAGAACCTGACGTTTCCCGTGCAGCCCGACCCGGTCAGCGGTCAGCATTGCTGGCACCAGAAGGTGACCGTGACCCGGCCGGACCCCGACGATCGCTACGGCGACGTCGTGGTCGACACCGACCGCTCCTTCGAGGTGTACCGCGAGTGGCTCGCCCGGGCGCGTCCCGCGCCGGGCCCAGGCAACCTCAGGCGGCCGCTGTGGCTTCCCCGTGCGTTCAAGCCGGACGCCTCGGCCTACCGCCTGGACTGACCGAGGGGAGGCAGCCGGCCCGAACTCCGATCGACATGGATGGGATCCCGTGCTTTCATGGTGGCCTCCGGGGGGAGGGGCAGATGGCTAGCGGGCAGGGGATGACGCGGCGGCGCGTGCTGGCAACGCTGGGAGCGGCCGGCGTCGTGACGCTCGCCGGCGTCGCCCTGTCCCCGCGGACCGGCGGCGCGCAGGCCCTCGGGCAGAACGAGAGCCTGGAGGCCGCGCTCCAGCGCGTCTTTGGCGGCCGTCCGCTGCGCGACGGCAGCGCGACGATCAAGTTCGACGTGCCGCTGATCGCCGAGAACGGCGCGGTGGTGCCGGTGGCGGTGGAGGTCAACGCCCCGATGACGCCGCAGAGCTACGTCAAGCACATCTACGTCGTCGCCGACAAGAACCGGATTCCGATCGTCACCCGCGTGGCGCTGACCCCGGAGTCGGGCCAGGCTTACATGGGCGCCAACATCCGGCTGGGCGAGACCGGGGACGTGCGGGCCATCGTCGAGCAGAGCGACGGGACGCTGCTGCAGGTGAAGCGTGAGGTGAAGGTCACCGTCGGTGGGTGCGGGGGCTAGCGTGTCGGACATCGGCAAGGTGCGGCTGCGGCTGCCGGCGAGCATCAAGACCGGCGACGTCGTCCGGGTGCGGTGCCTCGTGATCCATCCCATGGAGCGCGTCGAGCGGGACAAGGCCGGCAAGATCGTCGACAAGAAGTACCGCTACATCGACAAGGTCACGGTCACCTATCTCGGCCGGACGATCGCGTCGTTCGACACGACCCAGAGTGTCAGCGAGAACCCGTTCTTCGCGTTCACGTTCAAGGCGACCGACCCCGGCAAGCTGGCCGTCACGTTCCACGACACCCACGGCGAGACGTACGAGGGCACGGCCGACATCCGGTTCGGCTGAGATCCCGGTGACGCGGCACGCCACGCGGTGGGTCGCCCTGGCGATGCTCGCGGTCGGCTGCGCGGGCGCCACCGACCGGCCACCCGCCGCCGCTCCGCCCCGCTGGTCCTCGCGCGCGATTCCCGCGGCGCGCGGCGAGGTGCGCGCCGAGGCCGACGGACGAAGCATCGCCGTGCGGTACCCCGGCTGGACGACCCGGGACTTCGGTCGTTTCCGGACCTACGCGTACGACGACGCGCGTCCCGAGCCGCCCGTACGGCGCGGCGGCACGCCTCCCGCCGTGGCCGGCGATCCGGTCAAGGGGCGCGCGCTGTTCATGGATCGCGCCCGGGGACCCTGCACGGGGTGCCACCTGGTCCCCGGCGAGGACGTGTGGCCGGCCGGCAACGTGGGCCCGGACCTGTCCACGCTGGCGGACCGCCGATTGCCCGATGCGTACCTCTATCAGCAGCTGTGGGATCCGCGGGTGACGTTCCCGAACACGGTCATGCCGCCGTGGGGAGCGCAGGGGATCTTCACCCCCGAGGAGCTCGTGCACCTGGTCGCCTACCTGCAGATGCTGCGAGGACCGGTGGCGCCCGACCGCGACCCGGAGCGCAACCCCTCGACGCGTCACCGGCCGGTCGGGTTCGGTGACAACCTCGATCCCACGAACAATCCCGCCGTGCTCCGGGCCGAGGCGGCCGAGGCGCTCTGGAGCGCGCGCGGCCCGGGCGGGAAGTCGTGCGCCGACTGTCACACCGGCGGGATCGACCGCGCGATGCGGGGCGTGGCGACGCGCTATCCCAGGCCCGTGCCGGCCTACGGGCGCGTGATGGCCATCGAGGACCTTCTCTCCGTGCACGGCCCCGAGAGGACGGGACGGGAGCTGGCGGTGGAGAGCCCCGAGAACCTCGACCTCACGATGCGCGTCAAGATGGCCTCCAACGGGATGCCGGTGGCGGTGGACGTCGCCACCCCGCCGGCGCGCGCGGCCCTGGCGCGCGGCAAGGCGACGTTCGAGCGGCGGGTCGGCGAGCGGAACCACGCGTGCGCCGACTGCCACACGCCCGAGCGCGGAGCGAGCAAGTTCCTGGGCGGTCGATTTCTCGGCGACGTCACCGCCGGTCTCACCCGGCACTTCCCCACGTGGCGGACGAGCCAGAACGACGCCTGGGACATGCGCCGCCGTTTCCAGTGGTGCATGACGCCGCTCGGCGCCAACATGCTCGCCGCCGACTCGGTCGAGTACGCCGAGCTGGAGCTCTATCTCGCCCACTTCGACAACGGCAAGCCCATGAGCGTCCCCGGCATCCGACATTGAGCCCCGGTCGCCGCGTCGGCTCGGCATGGAAGTCACGCGGCGGGATCTGATCAGGCTCGTCGGCGTCGGGGCGGCGGCCGGGCTCGGGCCGCGGGCCCTGGCCGAGGCCGGGCAGGCGCCGGAGCGGCTACTCGACTTCGAGCCGCTCGGCAACGTGACCCTGCTGCACCTGACCGACACGCACGCCGCGCTGCTGCCGGTCTACCTCCGGGAGCCCGACACGCTGCTCGCGGTGGGCGACGAGCGCGGGCGGCCGCCGTACCTGACCGGCGCGGGCCGGCTGGCGCACTACGGCGTGGCGCCCGGCTCGCCGCTGGCGTACGCGCTCGCCCACGTCGATTTCCCGACCCTCGCCGCCCGGTACGGGCGGATGGGCGGATACGCGCACCTGGCCACGCTGGTCAAGCGCACGCGCGCCGAGCGGCCGGGACGAACGCTCCTGCTGGACGGCGGCGACGCGCTGCAGGGGTCGGCCACGGCCCTGTGGAGCCGCGGCGAGGACATGCTGCGGGCGACGAACCAGCTGGGCGTCGACGTCTTCACCGCGCACTGGGAGTTCACCTACGGTCTGGAGCGCGTGCGCGAGCTGTTCGGCGACCGCGAGCGGCGGGGCCACTTCACCGGCGACTTCGTCGCCCAGAACGTCAGCGAGGCCGGCTGGGGCGAGCGCGCGTTCCCGCCCTACACCGTGCGCGAGGTCGGCGGCGTGCGCGTCGGCGTCATCGGTCAGGCCTTTCCGTACACGCCCATCGCCCATCCGCGCCGCTTCGTGCCGGACGTCACCTTCGGCATTCGCGAGGACCAGGTCCAGGCGCTCGTCGACGAGCTGCGCGACGCCCGGCGCGTGGACTGCGTCGTGCTGCTCAGCCACAACGGCATCGCGGTGGACCTCAAGCTGGCCGGGCGCGTGCGGGGGCTGGACGCAATCCTCGGCGGCCACACCCACGACGGGCTGCCGGAGCCGATCACGGTCGGCCGCACGCTCGTGGTCAACTCCGGCTCGCACGGCAAGTTCCTGAGCCGGCTCGACCTCGACGTGCGCGGCGGCCGGGTCGTGGCCCACCGGTACCGCCTGCTGCCCGCGCTGGCCGGCGTGATCCCGGCCGACCCCGAGATGACGCGCCTGATCGCCGAGCTGCGCGGGCCTCACGCGGCGCGGCTGGGCGAGCGGCTGGCCGTGTCGGAGTCGCTGCTCTACCGGCGCGGCACGTTCAACGGAACGTTCGACGAGCTGATCCTGGACGCGCTGCTCAAGCGCGCGGACGCCGAGGTCGCGTTCTCACCCGGGTTCCGCTGGGGGATCACGCTGGTGCCGGGGCAGCCGATCACGCTGGAAGACGTCTACGCGCACACCGCGCTGACCTACGCCGGCACATGGACGCGGGAGATGACCGGCCGCGAGATCGTGCAGGTCATGGAGGACGTTGCCGACAACCTGCTGCATCCCGACCCGTACTACCGCCAGGGCGGCGACATGGTCCGGGTCGGCGGCCTCACCTACGCCATCGAGCCGGCCCAGCCGATCGGCCGGAGGATCCGCGACGTCCGTGTCGGCGCCCGCCCGCTCGATCCGGCGCGTCGCTACCGGGCGACGGGCTGGGCCTCGATGGGCGAGGCCGACGGGCCGCCGGCCTGGGACGTCGTGGCCGATCACCTGCGCGCCCTCAAGCGGGTCCGGCTCGATCCCCGACCGCGCGTGCGGGTGGTGTGAGCTGGGCGCCGTCGACCTGCGTCGGTGAACTGGTAGAGTAACGAGAGTGCCCGTCGGGGCGACAGGGGGGACGATGAGGCTCACGCTCGCGCTGTTGCTGGCCACGCTCACCGCGGTCGCCGCGCCGGCGGTCGCCGCCGACAAGGCGCTCGACGACCTGATGTTCGACCTGCAGCTGGTGCCGCAGTCCGGACAGGTGCCGCCGCCGTTCGAGCTGGAGCGGCTCGGCGACGGCAAGAAGGTGACGCTGGCCCAGTACCGCGGGCACCCCGTCATGCTCTACTTCTGGGCGACCTGGTGACCGTACTGCACGAGGGAGTTGCCCTCGACCATCGAGCAGATCCACCAGCAGTACCGGGACGCCGGCCTCGTCATCCTGCCCATCAGCATCGAGGAAGGCCGGAGCAAGGTCGCCCCGTGGACCCAGAAGCACGCGCTCACCCTGCCGTTCCTGCTCGACCCCAGCGGTGAGATCAGCAAGGCGTACCGCATCACCGCGACCCCGACGGTCTTCCTCGTCGGACGCGACGGCAAGCTGATCGCCAAGGCGCTCGGCACCAAGGAGTGGACCTCGGAGCGAGGCCACGCCCTGCTCCGGCTGCTGCTGCAGCGCTGACGCCGTGATCGCCGAGCTCGACACCGACGTCCTGATCCTGGGCGCCGGCGGCGCCGGGCTCACGGCCGCCCTGCACGTCGCCGACGCCTCGCCGGGACTCCGCGTCACCGTCGCGGTCAAGGGCCTGCTGGGTCGCGCCGGGTGCACCCGCATGGTCCAGGGCGGGTACAACGCCGTCCTCACCGAGCCGGACTCGCTCGACGCGCACCTGCGCGACACGCTGGCGGGCGGCGGCTGGATCAACGACCAGGAGCTGGTGTGGACGCTGGTGACCGAGGCGCCGCGGCGCGTCCTGGAGCTGGAGTCGCGCTACGGCTGCCTGTTCGATCGCACCCCGGCCGGGCGCATCCACCAGAAGCCGTTCGCCGGCCAGAGCCACGACCGCACCATCCACAAGGGCGACCTCACCGGCATCGAGATCATGAACCGCCTCACCGAGCAGGTGGTGGCGCGCTCCTCGATCTCGGCTCTCGAGGAGTGCCGGGCCGTCGAGCTGCTGCTGGACGACGGCGGCCGCGCGGCGGGGGCGCTCCTGCTCGACATGCGCGCGGGGACGTTCGTGGCGGCCCGGGCCCGCGCCACGCTGCTGGCCATGGGCGGCGGTCCGACGATGTACCGGGTCATCGCCTGCTCGGCCGACAAGTCGGCCGACGGCATCGCGCTGGCGTACCGCGCCGGGCTCCCGCTGCGCGACATGGAAATGGTGCAGTTCCACCCCACCGGTCTCGTCATCCCGGGCTCGCTGATGAGCGGGGCCCTGCTCGAGGAAGGGCTGCGCGGCGCCGGCGGGCACCTGCGCAACGGCCTCGGCGAGCGCTTCATGGCCCGCTACGACGCCGCGCGCCTGGAGCGCTCGACCCGCGATCTGGTGTCACGGGCGTCCTTCACGGAGGTCGTCGAGGGGCGGGGCACGCCGAACGGCGGCGTGTGGATCGACGTCTCGCACCTGGGGGCCGACGTCGTCGAGCGCAACTTCCGCGGCATGGTCAGGCGCTGCCGCGACTTCGGCCGCGACCTGGCCCGCGGCCCGGTCGAGGTCGGTCCCACGGCGCACTTCCTCATGGGTGGGGTCGTCATCGACTCCGCGTGCCGCACGGCCGTCGAGGGTCTCTTCGCGGCCGGCGAGGACACCGGCGGGGTGCACGGCGCCAACCGACTGGGCGGCAACGGCGTGGCCGAGTCCACGGTGTTCGGCGGTCTGGCCGGCGACGCCATCGCGGACTTCGTCGAGGGCCGCGCGCTGCCGCGCCTGGACCTCGCGGCCCTGCGCCCGCGGGTGACGACCATGACCGCGCCGTTCGCCCGCCCGGCCGGGCCGGCGCTGTACACGCTGCAGCGCGAGCTGCGCGACGTCATGTGGGAGGACGCCGGGCTCGTGCGCGACGACGACAGCCTGCGTCGCGCGCTGGCGGCCATCGAGCGCATCGAGCGGGGCCTCGACACCGTCGGGGTCGCCGGCGACCCCGCGCTGAATACCGCCTGGCAGGACTGGCTGAGCCTGCGCAACCAGGCCGTGGCCGCCGACCTCGTCGTCCGCTCCGCGCTCGAGCGGCGCGAGAGCCGCGGCGCCCACTACCGGCGCGACTGCCCCGTACCGGCGGCGGGCCAGCCCTACACGGTCCGCGTCCGGCGGGCCGAGCACGGGCCGGTCATCACGACCGCTCCGGTCGCGTTCACCCGGGCCACGCCACCAGCCAACGCGACCGCCCGCCGGACCGTCGAGATCGGCGACTGACCCCGGGCCGCGCGGCTCGTCGCCGCCCGGGCGGACTCGGGCCGGGCCGCCGTCCGGGGCTGAGGTATCATCGCTCGCCATGGATCGGACCGTGCTCACCGGCGCCACGCTCGTCGACGGCAGCGGCGCGCCGCCGGTGGCCGGGCAGGCCGTGGTCGTCGAGGGGGACCGCATCGAGGCCGTCGTCCCCGCGCGGGAGGCGCCGCCCGGCGCGTCCCTCCGGCTCGACGGGCTCACGCTGCTGCCGGGCCTCATCAACTGCCACGTGCACCTCTGCTTCGGCGGTGAGGCCGACCCGGCCGCGGCGCTGCAGCGCGACTCCTACGCGACGACCGTCATCAAGGCGGTGCTGCGCGCGCGGCAGACCGTGGAGGCCGGGGTCACCACCGTGCGCGACCTGGGCGGCCGCGACTACGCCGAGCTGAGCGTCCGCGACGCCGTGCGGGCAGGCATGATTCCCGGACCGCGCGTGCTGGCCGCCGGGCGCGGCATCTGCATCACCGGCGGGCACGGCTGGCACCTGATCGGACGCGAGGCGGACGGCGCCGACGACGTGCGCCGGGCGGTCCGCGAGCAGATCAAGGCCGGCGCCGACGTCGTGAAGCTGTTCGCCACCGGCGGCGTGATGACGCCGGGCGTCGACCCCGGCTCCGCGCAGCTGACGCTCGACGAGGTGCGGGCGGCGATCGAGGAGGCTCGCAAGGCCGGACGCCGCACCGCCGCCCACGCGCAGGGCTCCGACGGCATCGCCAACTGCCTGGAGGCCGGCATCACCACGATCGAGCACGGGATCTTCCTGACCGACCCGCTGTGCCGCCGCATGGCCCGGGACGGCGTCGCGCTGGTCCCGACGCTGATCGCGCCGGCGGCGATCGCCGGCGGCGGGCTGGCGGCCGGCATCCCGGAGTTCGCGGTGCGCAAGTCCGAGGTCGTGCGCGAGCCCCACCTGGAGAGCTTCCGCCTGGCGCTGCGGCTGGGCGTGCCGATCGCGGCCGGCACCGACGCCGGCACGCCGCTGAACCCGCACGGCACGATGGTGCCGGAGCTGGCCCTGATGGTGAAGGCCGGGCAGGCGCCGCTGCAGGCGATCCACGCGGCCACCGGCGCGGCCGCCTGCGCGCTGGGACTCGAGCGCCAGACGGGGCGGGTCGCGCCCGGCCTCGCCGCCGACCTGCTGGCGGTGGCCGGCGATCCCACCGAGCGCATCGAGGCGCTCGACGAGGTGCGGCTGGTGATGGCGCAGGGACGAATGATCGTCAACCGGACGTGAGGAGGAGACCCATGGCGTTCGACGGCGAGCGGTTCATCGCGGGCTTCAACACGGTGTGGAACGGGCACGACATCGACGGGATCCTGGCCATGATGACCGACGACGTCATCTTCGAGGCCTCGTTCGGCAAGGACCCGTGGGGCTCGCGGGTCGTGGGCACGGCGGCCGTGCGCGAGTTCCTCGGCGACATGTTCGCGCGCATCCCCGACGTGCGCTGGGACGAGACGCGCCACTTCGCCAGCCCAGAGCTGGCCGTCGTCGAGTGGGTGACGAGCGGGACGCCGCGGGGCGCCGGCCGCTTCGAGACGCACGGGTGCGACATCCTGACGCTGCGCGACGGCCGGATCGCCGCCAAGCGCTCCTACCGCAAGGCCACGCTCTGAGCGGCCGGGGCCGGGACGCCGAGCGGGCCAGCGCGCCGCCGGGCCGGCGGGCGTGGAGGGCGCTGCTCATCTTCGCCGTGGTGCTCGCGGCCGTGCTGGCCCCGGTCGTCGTCGACCTGTCTCCCGGATGAGCGGACCGCGCGCGCTGCGGCGGGAGTGGACCACACCCGAGGGCTGGCGCGGTACGCGGCTGGGAATGTGGGCGTGGCTCATCCAGCGGGCGGCCGCCGTCGGGCTCCTCGGCGTGATCGCGCTGCACCTGGTCAATCCGTTCCGGCAGGGCGTCCAGGCCGCGCTGCTGGCTCTCGTCCTGCTTCACGCGCTGCTGGGTGTGCGCTCGCTGCTGCTCGACGTCGGCCTGCCGTTGCGCTGGCACCGGCCCCTGTTCGTCGGCGCCCTCGCCCTCACCGTCGCGGTCTTCGTCCTGGTCTGGCTGGTCCGCTGGTACTGAGACCGGTCGCCGCCGGGGTGAGGCGAGGGGGCTAGGCCGGCCGCGATCCCACGATGTCGGCGTAGAGCGCCGTCTGCAGGAAGAAGTGTCGCAGCACGAAATGCTCGTTGACGTCGTGCTGCTGGTTGTCGCTGTTGGCGGCGGGGATCCACAGCGCCGGGATGCCGAGCGTCTCCGTGAACACCCACAGCGGCAGCGTGCCGCCCAGCGTGGGCAGCGCGACCGGCTCCGCGTTGCCGTGCTGCTCGAGCAGGCGCAGGAGCCAGCCGAACTCGGGACGGGTGGGCGAGGTGTAGCTGGCCGGCTGACTCGCCAGCCGCACCGTGAAGGTGAGGCCGGGCGCGCGGTCGCGGTGCTCGGCCACCACGCGCTCGACGATCGCCTCCATCGCCGCCGGCGGCGTGTCCGGGGTGATCCGGATGTCCAGCCGCGCGTGGGCCGTGCGCGGGATGATCGTGCGCCGCGCCGTCGGCGAGGCGCCGTCGCTCATGAAGTGGTTGACGTTCACGGTCGGCCGCAGGAACGGCGTCCACACCGCCCGGTCCTCCCACTTCGCGAACAGCTCGCCGGCCTCGCGGCGGAAGGCGTCGTGAGCCTCGCCGTAGTCGCGGACGCGCGCCTCGATGTCCTCGATGAGCCGGGCCAGCGGCAGCACGGGATTCGGCACGATGTTGCCGTAGTTGCCCGAGTGCAGGGAGGCCGGCCGGCCGTTGTCGGCGACGAGCTCGACGCCGACGAGGCCGCGCACGCCCATGACCAGGGTGGGCGCGTTCTTCTGCTTCGGGCCGTCGGAGCCGACGAGCAGGTCGGCAGTCAGACGGTCGCGATGGGCGCGGGCGATGGCGTCGAGGTTGGGGCTGCCGTGCTCCTCCTCGCCGTCCAGGACGATGCGCACGCGCCACTGCGCGCGGCCGGCCCGCGCCGCGTCGAGCGCCCCCAGCACGTTGGCGAGGTGCTGGCCCTTGTTGTCGGCGCCGCCGCGCGCGAGCACGGTGACGTCGTCGAGGGCGCGCTCGTCGAGCGAGCGCGGATCCACCGGCCGGCCGCCGTGGAAGTACGTCGGCTCGAAGGGCGGGCAGGCCACGTTCTGCCACCGCCAGCGCTCGACGTCGCCGGTGGGCTGGACGTCGTAGTGACCGTAGAGCAGTAGCGTCGGCGCCCCGGGCGGCCCGGCGATCTCGCCCCACAGCGCCGGCGTGCCGCCGCCGCCCGGCACCGGCAGGACGTCCAGCTGGAGACCGAGGTCGCGCCAGAAGCCGCGGACCTCCTCGACCATGGCCGGCGTCACCTGGCGGCTGACGGTGGGGATGCGCAGGTAGCGGTCCAGCAGGGCGAGGCGGTCGTGGCGCTGGGACACTCGGGTTCCTCCGTCGGTCGCGCTAGTATAGCCGCCATGACGCGCACGCTCTCGGTGTTCCGCTTCACGCCCGGCGGCGCCGAGCGCTGCCAGACGTTCGAGGTCGAGGCGGGACCGGACACGACCGTGCTCGACGCGCTGGTCGCGATCCAGCGCGGCCAGGATTCCACGCTGGCCTTCCGGTACGCCTGCCGCGTCGGCATGTGCGGCTCGTGCGGCCTGGTGGTCAACGGGCGGGAGCGCTGGGCCTGTCGCACCCGCCTGGCCGCGCTCGAGGCCGGTCCGGTCTCGGTGCGGCCCCTGTATCACCTGCCGCTGCTGCGCGATCTCGTCGTCGACATGACACCGTTCACCGCGAAGCTCAGGGCCGTCGGCGCGGCGATGGTGCCGGCGGCCGGGGCGGCGACGTACGCGCTGATCCCGGCCGACTCGGTCGAGCGGCGCGAGATCGATCCCGCCATCGAGTGCATCGGCTGCGCGATGTGCGTGTCGGCCTGCACGATGGTCGCCCACGACCCGCGCTTTCCGGGCCCCGCCGCGCTGAACCGCGCCTACACGCTGGCGCGCGACTCGCGCGACACCGGACCCCAGGCGCGCTGGTCGGTGCTGCTGTCCGACGACGGGCTCGCCCGCTGCCACGGGCAGGGTACCTGCACCGAGGTGTGCCCGATGGGCCTGGCGCCGACCACCTCGATCATCCGCCTGCGTCGGCTCGCCACGCGCAGGCTCCTCGGCCTGCGCGGCTGATCGGCCGGCCGCGTCACCCCTCGACCCGTCGTCCGAGGATCACGAGGTCGCGCTCGATGGCGTCGAGCCGCGCCACCCGGGGCAGGTATCCCCAGCGGGCGAAGCCCTCGCGCTCGAACAGCCGCAGGCTGGGCTCGTTGTGTCCGAAGACGAACGCCAGCAGGGTGCTGACGCCCAGCCCGGGCGCGCGCTGGAGCGCGCGCGCCAGCAGCTGGCGGCCGATCCCGCCCCGCTGGGCCTCGTGGCTCACGTAGACGCTCAGCTCCGCGGTCGCCGCGTAGGCCGGCCGGCCGTAGAACGACTGGAAGGAGAGCCAGCCCATCACGACGCCGTCGCGCTCGGCGACCCAGAGCGGCCGCCGCCCGGGCGTGTGATCGGCGAACCACGCCTGGCGGCTGCTCACCGAGATCGGCTCGGTGTCGGCGGTGGCGCGGCGCAGCGGGATGGCCTCGTTGTAGATCGCCACGACGCGCGGGAGGTCCCGCTCGCGCGCGTCGCGGATCAGCAGACCGGGTACGGGCATGGCCACCATCCTGCCTGACTTCGACGACGATCGCGCGCGGCCACCATCCTTGACCCTCCGAGCGCAGAGCGTTAAAGTAATTCGTCATTTACGACGCCTCCTCGCCCCTGGTGGGGAGGCGCTCTTTTTGCCCGCGAAAAGGGAGGCCGTGATGTCCGTCTCGCACGCCGGCTCGCTCTACGCCTCCATGGCCGACCGCATCGCGCACGCGCGGCGCAGCTTCGGCCGGCCGCTGACGCTCACCGAGAAGATCCTGGTCTCGCACTGCTGGGACTTCGACTCCCAGGCGTGGGAGCGCGGCAAGGCGATCCTGAGGCTGCGGGTCGACCGGGTGGCCCTGCAGGACGTGACCGGCCAGATGGCGCTGTTCCAGTTCATGATGTCCGGACGCAAGCGGGTGGTGGTCCCCTCCTCGCTGCACTGCGACCACCTGATCCGCGCCGAGTCCGGCGCCGCCGACGACCTGCAGCGCGCGATCCGGGAGAACGAGGAGGTTTACAACTTCCTGCGCTCGGCCGCGCGCAAGTACGGCATCGACTTCTGGCGGCCGGGGGCCGGCATCGTCCACCAGGTCGTGCTGGAGACCTACGCGTTCCCGGGCGGGCTCATGATCGGCGCCGACTCGCACACGCCCAACGCGGGCGGCCTCGGCATGATCGCCATCGGCGTCGGCGGGGCCGACTGCGGCGAGGCGATGGCCGGCCTGGCGTGGGAGGTGCTGCATCCCCGGCTGGTGGGCGTGCACCTCACAGGGAAGCTCGGCGGCTGGACGGCCCCCAAGGACGTCATCACCTATCTGTGCACGCTGCTCACGGTGAAAGGCGGGACGAACAAGGTCATCGAGTACTTCGGGCCGGGCGCCGCGTCCATCAGCGCGACCGGCAAGGGCACGATCTGCAACATGGGCGCCGAGCTGGGCGCCACCACGTCGCTGTTCCCCTTCGACCCCCGCATGGCGGCGTACCTGCGCGCCACCGAGCGTGCCGAGATCGCCGGGCTGGCCGAGGAGCATCGCGCCCACCTGGTGGCCGACCCCGAGGTGCTGGCCTCGCCGGCGAAGTTCTACGACGAGATCGTCGAGATCGACCTGGACCGGCTGGAGCCGCACGTCGTGGGCCCGCACTCGCCGGACCGGGGCCGGCCCATCTCGAAGCTGGCCGCCGAGGCCCGCGAGAACAAGTGGCCGACGGCGGTCACCAACGCGCTCATCGGCTCCTGCACCAACTCGTCCTACGAGGACATGCGACGGGCCGAGCACATCGCGCGGCAGGGCGCGAAGGCCGGCCTGAAGGCCCGGTCGAAGTTCCTGATCACGCCGGGCTCCGAGCGGGTGTTCCAGACGATCAAGCGCGACGGCGTCGTCGAGACGTTCGCGAAGATCGGTGGGACCGTGCTGGCCAACGCGTGCGGCCCGTGCATCGGTCAGTGGAAGCGGACGGACATCGGGCCCGATCAGACGAACACGATCGTCAGCTCGTTCAACCGCAACTTCCCGGGCCGCAACGACGGCAGCGCCTCCACGCTGTCGTTCATCACCAGCCCCGACGTGGTCACGGCCCTGGCCCTGGCCGGCACGCTCGAGTTCAACCCGCTGACCGACACGCTGACGGCGCCGGACGGCAGCCAGGTGCGGCTGACGCCGCCCGAGGCCGAGGAGCTGCCCCGCGACGGGTTCGTGCGCGGCACGACCGGGCTGGAGGCGCCCGCCGACGACCCCGACTCGGTCCGGATCGAGATCCCCGACAACAGCGAGCGCCTGCAGCTGCTGGGGCCGTTCGTGGCCTGGGACGGCACGGACTTCATCGACCTGCCGATCCTGGTCAAGACCAGGGGCAAGACGACCACCGACCACATCTCGCCGGCGGGCCCCTGGCTGCGCTATCGCGGCCACCTGGACAAGATCAGCGACAACATGTTCCTGGGCGCGCTGAACGCCTTCACCGGCCGGGCCGGCACCGGCGTGAACCCGCTGACCGGCGAGACCGACCAGCCCCTGTCCAAGATCGCGCGGGCGCTGAAGGCGGCCGGCCAGCCGTGGATCGCCATCGGCGACGAGAACTACGGCGAGGGCTCGAGCCGCGAGCACGCGGCGATGTCGCCGCGCTACCTGGGGGCGGCGGCCGTGCTCGTCCGCAGCTTCGCGCGGATCCACGAGACGAACCTCAAGAAGCAGGGCGTGCTGCCGCTGACGTTTCAGAACTCCGCCGACTACGACCGGTTCGAGCAGAGCGACCGCGTGTCGATCGTGGGCCTCTACACGCTGGAGCCCGGCAAGCCGGTGACCGTCCGCATCACCAAGCCGGGCGGCCGCACCGAGGAGATCCAGGCCCGCCACAGCATGACGCGTGAGCAGATCGCGTGGTTCCGGGCGGGCTCGGCGCTCAACGCCGGTCAGCCCATCGATCCCAGGACCGGGGAGACGCCGCCGATGACCTCGGCCGCGCTGGAGCCGGGCGACACCAAGGCCAAGCCCGGGAAAGACGTGTGATGCAAGTCGGGAAAGCCGAGATCCTCAGCGTGGCGCACCGCCGCCCCAAGATCACCGTGGTGGGCGCCGGGAACGTCGGGGCGACGGCGGCGCAGTACATCGTCGAGAAGGAGCTCGGTGACGTCGTGCTGGTCGACGTCATCGAGGGGATCCCCCAGGGCAAGGCCCTGGACCTCGCGCAGGCCGGGCCCGTGCACGGCTACGACAGCGCGCTCAGTGGCGCCAACGGCTACGACGACACCGCCGACTCCGACATCGTCGTGATCACCGCCGGGATGGCCCGCAAGCCGGGCATGACCCGCGACGACCTCCTGTTCAAGAACGCCGAGATCGTCGGGTCGGTCGTCGAGCAGGTGGCGCGGCGCTCCCCGCACTCGATCCTGCTCCTCGTCACCAACCCGCTGGACGCGATGGTCCAGCTGGCCTGGAAGAAGTCGGGGTTCCCGGCCGAGCGCGTCGTCGGCATGGCCGGCGTGCTCGACTCCGCGCGGTTCCGGACCTTCATCGCGCGCGAGCTGAACGTGTCGGTCGAGAACGTGACCGCGTTCGTGCTGGGCGGCCACGGCGACACGATGGTGCCGCTGCCGCGCTATTCCACGGTGGCCGGCATCCCGATCACCGACCTGCTGCCGAAGGAGACGATCGACGCGCTGGTCACCCGCACGGCCAACGGCGGGGCGGAGATCGTGAACTACCTCAAGTCGGGCAGCGCGTACTACGCCCCCGGCGCCGCCGCGGTGGAGATGGTGGAGGCGATCCTGAAGGACAAGAAGAAGATCCTGCCGTGCGCGGCCTACCTGAACGGCCAGTACGGCGTGCGCGGCCTCTACGTGGGCGTGCCGGTGAAGCTCGGCCGGGGCGGGGTCGAGCAGATCATCGAGATCGCGCTCCGGCCCGACGAGCAGGCGGCGTTCGACAAGTCGGCGGCGGCGGTGCGCGAGCTCGTGGACAAGCTCAAGCTGTAATGGGGGTTGTGATGGCCAAGAAGAGCACGAGGACGAAGCGCGCGCCCGCGCGCGGCACGAGCAAGGCGCCCGCGCGCCCGGCGGCGAAGAAGGTGTCACCGGTCCCGCCGGGCTACCACACGGTCACGCCGTACCTGACCGTCAACGACGCGACGAGCGCCCTGGCATTCTACAAGCGCGCGTTCGGCGCGCGCGAGATGATGCGCATGCCGGCGCCCAACGGCAAGATCGGCCACGCCGAGATCCGCATCGGCGACTCGCACGTCATGCTCTGCGACGAGTTCCCGGGGACCGGCGCGAAATCGCCGACGACGCTCGGCGGGACCACCGGCTCGCTGATGCTGTACCTCCCCAACGTCGACGCCGCGTTCACGAGGGCCGTGGAGGCCGGCTGCACGTCGCTCATGCCGCCCACGGACATGTTCTGGGGCGATCGCTTCGGCAAGCTCCAGGACCCCTACGGCAACCAGTGGGGGATCTTGACCCACAAGGAGGACGTGCCGCCCAGGCAGATGGCCGAGCGGGCCAAGGCCGCGATGGCCCAGATGGCGCAGGGACAGGGCAACGCCTGATGCGCGACGTCCACGTCAGCGCCATTGCCGACGCGGTCAAGAAGCTGTGCATGGAGGCCAACGTCAGCCTCGAGCCGGACGTGCTCCGCGCCTTCGACCGCGCGCTCGGCACCGAGCGTTCACCGGCCGGCAAGCAGGTGCTGCAGATCCTGAAGGACAACGCCGAGCTGGCCCGCACCCGGCGCATTCCCTACTGCCAGGACACCGGCATGGTCGTGTGCTTCGTCGAGCTGGGCCAGGAGGTGCACGTGACGGGCGGCGCGCTCGAGGACGCGATCAACGAGGGCGTGCGGCAGGGCTACCGGGAAGGCTACCTGCGCGCCTCGATCGTGAAGTCGCCGTTCGACCGGGTGAACACCGGCGACAACACGCCGGCGGTGATCCACACCGAGGTCGCGCCGGGCGCCACGCTCAAGATCATGATCATGGCCAAGGGGGGCGGCTGCGAGAACCGCTCGAAGTACACGATGCTGACGCCCGCCGCGGGGCTGCCGGCGGTGAAGGACTTCATCATCGAGTGCGTGAAGACCGCCGGACCGGACGCCTGCCCGCCGCTGATCCTGGGCGTGGGCATCGGCGGCACGTTCGAGAAATCCGCGATCCTGTCCAAGAAGGCCCTCTTCCGCGAGCTCGGGAGTGCGAACCCGGATCTCATGCTGGACGCGCTCGAGCATGAACTGCTGGAGCGTGCGAACCGTCTCGGTATCGGCCCCCAGGGCTACGGCGGCGACACGACTTCCCTCGGCATCCACATCCTCAGCTACCCCTGCCACATCACCTCGCTGCCCGTCGCGGTGACGATCGAATGCCACGCCCACCGCCACAAGGAGGCGACGCTGTGACCGCGGCTTCAGGAACGATCGCCCCGGGGAAGATCGTCTGGACGGAGATCGACGAGGCGCCCGCGCTGGCCACGTACTCGCTGCTGCCGATCGTCCGGAAGTTCACCGAGGGGACCGGCATCACCATCGAGACCGCGGACATCTCCCTGGCCGGGAGGATCCTCGCCAACTTCCCCGAGAACCTCACGCCGGCGCAGCGGGTGCCGGACTGGCTGACGCGGCTGGGGGAGCTGGCGAAGCGGCCCGAGGCCAACATCGTCAAGCTGCCGAACATCAGCGCGTCGGTTCCCCAGCTCAAGGCCGCTATCAAGGAGCTGCAGACGAAGGGCTATGGGGTGCCCGACTACCCGGAGAATCCCGCGACCGACGCCGAGCGCACGATCAAGGCACGCTACGCCAGGGTGCTGGGAAGCGCGGTCAACCCCGTGCTGCGCGAGGGCAACTCCGACCGGCGGGCCGCGGCCGCGGTGAAGGCCTACGCGAAGAAGCACCCGCCCCGGATGGGCCGGTGGACGCCGGACTCGAAGGCGCACGTGGCCACCATGAGCCGCGACGACTTCGCGTCCAACGAGAAATCGGTGACGGTCCCCGAGGCGACGACCGCCCGCATCGAGTTCGTCGATACGAAGGGGGCCGTGACGGTCCTGAGAGAGGCCATCGCGCTCAAGGCCGGCGAGGTGATCGACGGCACCTTCATGAGCCGGGCCGCGCTGGAGCGCTTCCTCGAGGCCCAGATGGAGGACGCCAGCAAGCAGGGGGTGCTGTTCTCCATCCACCTCAAGGCCACGATGATGAAGGTCTCCGACCCGATCATCTTCGGCGTGGCCGTGCGGACCTTCTTCCGGGACGTCTTCGACAAGCACGCGGCCACCTTCGAGGAGATCGGCGTCGACCCCAACTACGGGCTGGGCGACCTGTACGCGAAGATCGCGCGGCTGCCGAAGGCCAAGCAGGCGGAGATCGAGGCGGACATCCAGGCGTGCTACGACAAGCGGCCGCCGCTGGCGATGGTGAACGCGGACCGGGGGATCACCAACCTGCACGTGCCGAGCGACGTGATCATCGACGCGTCGATCCCGCCGATGATCCGCGACTCCGGGCAGATGTGGGGCCCGGACGGCAAGCTCAAGGACGCCAAGGTCGTGATCCCCGACCACAGCTACGCGCCGCTCTACCACGAGGCCATCGAGCACTGCAAGCAGCACGGCGCCTTCGACCCCAAGACGATGGGCACGGTGCCGAACGTCGGGCTGATGGCCCAGCAGGCCGAGGAGTACGGCTCCCACGACAAGACCTTCCAGATTCCGGCCGCCGGCACGGTGCGCGTCGTCGACCAGCAGGGCCGGGCGCTGATCGAGCACGCCGTGGAGGAGGGCGACATCTGGCGCGCCTGCCAGGTGAAGGACGCGCCGATCCGCGACTGGGTGAAGCTGGCCGTGACCCGTGCGCGGATCACCGGCGCGCCGGCGGTGTTCTGGCTCGACCGCACCCGGGCCCACGACGCCCAGCTCATCGACAAGGTGACGCGCTATCTGAAGGACCACGACACCCGCGGGCTCGACATCCGCATCATGGCCGTCGGCGAGGCCGCCCGGTTCTCGCTGGAGCGGATGCGGGCCGGCCAGGACACGATCTCGGTGACGGGCAACGTCCTGCGCGACTACAACACCGACCTGTTCCCCATCCTCGAGCTCGGCACCAGCGCCAAGATGCTGTCCATCGTGCCGCTCATGGACGGCGGCGCCCTCCTCGAGACGGGCGCCGGCGGCTCGGCGCCCAAGCACGTCCAGCAGTTCCAGGAGGAGGGGCATCTCCGCTGGGATTCGCTCGGCGAGTTCCTGGCCCTGGCCGAGTCCTTCGATCACATGGCCCGGGCCACCGGCAACGCCAAGGCCAAGGTGTTCGCCGAGACCCTGCACGCGGCCAACGCCAAGTTTCTCGACAGCGACAAGTCGCCGTCCCGCAAGGTGGGCGAGCTGGACACGCGCGGCAGCCACTTCTACCTGGCCCTGTACTGGGCGGAGGCGCTGGCGGCCCAGACCGAGGACCGGGAGCTCCAGGCGCGCTTCGCCGCGGTGGCCCGGCAGCTCCGGGCGAGCGAAAGCACCATCGTCGCCGAGCTGAACGCCGCCCAGGGGCGGCCGGTCGACCTCGGCGGATACTACCGGCCGGACCCCGACCTGGCGTCGAAGGCGATGCGGCCCAGCCCGACGTTCAACGCGATCGTGGACGCCATCTCCCGATGAGCGTCGCCACCGCCGCCGACGGCATCAAGGAGATCACGACGCCGCTGAGCGACGCCGACGTCCAGTCGCTGAAGGCGGGGGATCGCGTCCGCATCACCGGGGTGATGTACACCGCGCGCGATGCGGCGCACGGGCGGCTGCTGCCGCTGATCGAGCGGGGCGAGCGGCTGCCGATCGACGTCAAGGGCGCGATCATCTACTACACCGGCCCCACCCCGGCCCAGCCGGGCGACGTGGCCGGCGCCATCGGGCCCACGACGGCCAGCCGCATGGACAAGTTCACCCCGGCCCTGCTGAAGCTCGGGCTCAAGGGCACGATGGGGAAGGGCTATCGTGGGCAGGCGGTGAAGGACGCGCTGCGCGAGCACCGGGGCGTCTACCTCGGCGCGATCGGCGGCGCCGGCGCCGTGCTGTCCCGGCACGTCAAGAAGCTGGAGGTCGTCGCCTACGAGGATCTCGGCACCGAGGCGATCCGGCGACTGGAAGTGGAGGGGTTTCCGGCCATCGTCCTCAACGATTGCCACGGCGGTGACCTGTACGAGGACGGACAGAAGCAGTACGCCCGGGACGACGCATGAAGGGCCTGGCCCCCTTCGGTCGACGGATCGCGGGCCATCGCGGGGCCTTCCACGAGGAGAGATCCGCATGAGTCGAGTGCTGACAACCGGCGCGCGGCCGCCGATCCGGGCCGCGCACCTGCGCAAGGACGCCTGGTGGGCGCTGCCGGTCACCGTGGTGATCGTGCTGGGCAGCTTCATCGTGTACTCGACGTGGGCGGCGCTGCAGAACGCCCACTATTTCGCCGATCCGTACCTGTCGCCGTTCTACTCGCCCTGCCTGTCGGCCACCTGCGCCCACGTGACGTTCGGGCGGGGGCTGCCCGACATCACGCTGCCGATCGTCGGCCTCGTGTCGCCGGCGTTCCTCATCCTGGGCGGTCCCGGGCTGTTCCGGCTGACCTGCTACTACTACCGCAAGGCCTACTACCGCTCGTTCTGGCTGGCCCCGGCCGCCTGCGCGGTGCGCGACGCCAAGCGGGGCTACACGGGCGAGACGCGCTTCCCGCTGATCGTCCAGAACTTCCATCGGTACGCCTGGTACGTGGCGGTGTTCTTCGTCGTGGTGCTGACGTGGGACGCGCTCCTCGCGTTCCGCTTCCCGTCCCCGGACGGCGGCCACCGCTTCGGCATCGGGGTCGGCACGCTGGTCATGTGGATCAACGTGATCCTGCTCGCCGGCTACACGTTCTCCTGCCACTCCTGCCGCCACGTGTGCGGCGGCCACGTCGACGTGTTCTCGCGGGCCCCGGCCCGCTACCGGGTCTGGCAGGTCTTCACCCGGCTGAACGAGAAGCACCCGGCGTTCGCGTGGCTCTCGCTGTTCAGCGTCGGACTGACGGACCTCTACATCCGCCTCGTTGCGATGGGAGTGATCCGAGACGCGAGGATCGTCTTCTAGCATGGCCAAGACAGCGTACGAGACCCACGAGCACGACGTCCTCGTCATCGGCGCCGGCGGCGCCGGCCTGCGGGCGGCGATCGAGGCCGCCGCCCAGGGCGTGTCGGTTGGCCTCGTCTGCAAGTCGCTGCTCGGCAAGGCCCACACCGTCATGGCCGAGGGCGGCATCGCCGCCGCCATGGGCAACGTGTGGCCGGAGGACAACTGGCAAGTCCACTTTCGCGACACCATGCGCGGCGGCAAGATGCTGAACAACTGGCGCATGGCCCAGCTCCACGCCCAGGAGGCGCCCGACCGCGTGCTGGAGCTGGAGCGCTTCGGCGCGCTGTTCGACCGCACCAAGGACGGGCTCATCTCCCAGCGCGACTTCGGCGGCCACCGCTACGCGCGGCTGGCCCACGTGGGCGACCGCACCGGCCTGGAGATGATCCGCACGCTGCAGTACCACGCCATCCACCAGGGCATCGACGTCTACATGGAGTGCAAGGTGGAGCGGCTGCTGAAGGACGGTGACCGCATCGCCGGCGCCTTCGGCTACTGGCGCAACACCGGCGAGTTCGTGCTGTTCAAGGCCAAGGCGGTCGTGCTGGCCACCGGCGGCATCGGCAAGGCCTGGAAGGTCACCTCGAACTCCTGGGAGTACACCGGCGACGGGCACTCGACCGCGCTGTGGGCCGGCGCCGACCTGATCGACATGGAGTTCGTCCAGTTCCATCCGACCGGGATGGTGTGGCCGCCGTCGGTCCGCGGCATCCTGGTGACCGAGAGCGTGCGCGGCGACGGTGGCACGCTGAAGAACAAGGACGGCCAGCGGTTCATGTTCAACTACATCCCGGAGTTCTTCAAGGGCGAGACGGCCGACAACGAGAAGGAGGCCGACGCCTGGTACACCGACAAGAAGAACCGGCGTACGCCCGACCTGCTGCCGCGCGACGAGGTGGCCCGGGCGATCAACAGCGAGGTGAAGGCCGGCCGCGGCTCGCCCCACGGCGGCGTCTTCCTCGACATCTGCACGCGCCGGCCGGCCGACTACATCCGCAAGCGCCTGCCCTCGATGTACCACCAGTTCAAGGAGCTGGCCGGCGTCGACATCACCCGGGAGCCGATGGAGGTCGGGCCGACCTGTCACTACGTCATGGGCGGCGTCCGCGTGGACGCCGACAGCACCCAGGCCACGGTGGCCGGACTGTTCGCGGCCGGCGAGGTGGCCGGCGGCATGCATGGCTCCAATCGCCTGGGAGGCAACTCCCTGTCGGACTTGCTGGTCTTCGGCCGGCGCGCCGGGCTGCACGCGGCGCTCTACGCCAAGAACCTCGGCGGCCAGCTGGTCGCCGACAGCGCGCAGGTCGAGTCGATCGCCCGCGCGATGCTGGAGCCGTTCGGCCGCAGCGGCGGCGAGAACCCGTACGCGATCCAGGCCGACCTGCAGGAGACGATGCAGAACCTGGTCGGCATCATCCGCACCGAGGCCGAGATGCGGCAGGCCCTGGCCACGATCGAGGCGCTCAAGGAGCGGGCCAGGAAGGTCCGCGTGGACGGCGGGCGGCTCTACAACCCGGGCTGGCACGTCGCCCTCGACCTGGCCTCGCTGCTGACGGTGGCCGAGTGCACCACCCGGGCCGCGCTCGAGCGCCAGGAGAGCCGGGGTGGCCACACCCGCGACGATCATCCCTACACCGACGACACCTGGGGCAAGGTCAACGTCGTCCTCCGTCTGCGCGACGGCGCCGTGCAGGTGAGCCGGGAGCCGCTGCCCGAGATGCCCGCCGAGCTCAGGGCGCTGTTCCAGGAGAGGAAATAGCCCGATGGCGACGACGACCTTCACCATGAAGGTGTTCCGCGGCCAGGCCGGCCACGGCGACTTCCGCGACTACAAGGTCGACGTCGAGGAGGGCATGGTCGTCCTCGACGTCATCCACCGCATCCAGGCGACCCAGGCGCCCGACCTCGCCTGCCGCTGGAACTGCAAGGCCGGCAAGTGCGGCTCGTGCAGCGCCGAGGTGAACGGCAAGCCCCGGCTGATGTGCATGACCCGCATGGACATCTTCCAGCCGGGCGAGACCATCAGCGTGGCGCCGATGCGGACCTTTCCGCTCGTCCGCGACCTGGTGACCGACGTCTCCTACAACTACGTGAAGGCCCGCCAGGTCCCCCCGCTGCGGCTGAAGCCGGCCGATCCCGACGGCAAGTACCGCATGATGCAGGAGGACGTCGATCGCGCGCAGGAGTTCCACAAGTGCATCGAGTGCTTCCTGTGCCAGGACGTGTGTCACGTCATCCGCGACCACGAGGAGCACAAGCCGGCCTTCTCGGGCCCGCGCTTCCTCATCAAGATCGCCGGCCTCGACATGCACCCGCTGGACACGGTGGATCGCTCGGACTTCGTGCGCGCCCAGGCGGGCGTCGGCCTCTGCAACATCACGAAATGCTGCACGGAGGTGTGCCCGGAGCACATCCACATCACCGACAACGGCATCATTCCCATGAAGGAGCGGATGGCCGACAACTACGACCCGATCGTCTGGCTCCTGCGCAAGTTCCGCGGCGCCCGCCAAGAGCCCGCGTGACGCTCCGCCCGTGAAGATCCACGAGTACCAGGCCAAGGTGCTGCTGCGCGAGTTCGGCGTGCCCGTGCCCGACGGCGACGTCGCCGACACGCCGGCCCGGGCGCGTGAGATCGCGCAGCGGCTCGGCGGCCGCGTCGTGGTCAAGGCCCAGGTCCACGCCGGCGGCCGCGGCAAAGCCGGCGGCATCAAGCTGGCCGACGATGCGGCGGGGGCCGAGGGCGCGGCCCGGCAGATCCTCGGCATGCGGCTGACGACGCCGCAGACGCCGCCCGAGGGCATCCTGGTGCGCTCGGTGTGGGTCGAGCAGGCCTCGGCCATCGAGCGCGAGCTGTACCTGTCGATGACGCTCGACCGGGCGCGCTCGACCCACGTGGTCATGGCCTCGCAGGCCGGCGGCATGGAGATCGAGGAGGTGGCCGCCCGCACGCCCGAGAAGATCGTCCGCGAGTGGACGCATCCGGCGCTCGGTCTCGGCGACTTCCAGGCCCGCCGGCTGGCCTTCGGGCTGGGCCTGCAGGGCGACGCGTTCAAGCAGGGCGTGAGCCTGATCCGCAACCTGTTCCGGCTCTACCTGGCCCGGGACTGCTCGCTGGTCGAGATCAACCCGCTCGTCGTCACCCGCGACGGCCGCGTGCTGGCGCTGGACGCCAAGCTGAACTTCGACGACAACGCCCTCTACCGGCACCAGGAGATCGTCGCGCTGCGCGACATCCACGAGGAGGATCCCCTGGATGTCGAGGCGTCGAAGCACGGCCTCAACTACATCAAGCTCGACGGCAACGTGGCCTGCATGGTCAACGGCGCCGGCCTGGCCATGGCCACGATGGACATCGTCAAGCTGGCCGGCGGCGAGCCGGCCAACTTCCTCGACGTCGGCGGCGGCGCCTCTCCCGAGCAGATCGAGAACGCGTTCCGCATCCTGTCGTCCGACCCCGCCGTGAAGGCGATCTTCATCAACGTCTTCGGCGGCATCCTGCGCGTGGACCGGCTGGCCGAGGGCGTGATCGCGGCGGTGCGCAAGCTCGGCCTGACCCTGCCGGTCGTCCTGCGGGCCGAGGGCACCAACGTCGAGCAGGGCAAGAAGATGCTGGCCGACTCCGGCCTGCCCCTGATCATGGCCGACGACATGGGCGACGGCGCCCGCCGGGCGGTCGAGCTGGCGAACCGGGGAAGCGCATCATGAGCGTCATCGTCGGCAAGGCCACGCGGGTCGTCGTGCAGGGCATCACCGGCAAGGAGGGGGCGTTCCACGCCGCCCGCTGCAAGGAGTACGGCACCCAGGTGGTCGGCGGGGTCACCCCCGGCAAGGGAGCCACCACACACGAAGGGTTCCCGGTCTGGAACACGGTGGAGGAGGCGGTGAAGGCCGAGGGCGCCGACTGCGCGCTCATCTTCGTGCCGCCGCCGGCGGCGGCCGACGCCATCATGGAGTCGGCCGCGGCGGGGGTGCCGCTGATCGTCTGCATCACCGAGGGAATCCCGGTGGCCGACATGGTGCGGGCCAAGCACTACCTGGGCTCGACCCCGAGCCGGCTGATCGGGCCGAACTGTCCCGGCGTCATCACGCCGGGCGAGGCGAAGATCGGCATCATGCCCGGGCACATTCACAAGCGGGGCCCGGTGGGCGTCGTCTCGCGCAGCGGCACGCTCACCTACGAGGTCGTCGGACAGCTGAGCGCGCGCGGGGTCGGCCAGACGAGCTGCGTGGGCATCGGCGGCGACCCCGTCAACGGCACCAGCTTCATCGACGTCCTGCGGCTGTTCAACGACGACCCGGAGACGCGCGCGATCATGATGATCGGAGAGATCGGCGGCACCGCCGAGGAGGACGCGGCGGCCTTCATCGCCGCCCACGTGAGGAAGCCGGTGGTCGCGTTCATCTGCGGCCAGACAGCGCCGCCCGGCCGGCGCATGGGGCACGCCGGCGCCATCATCGCCGGCGGCAAGGGGACCGCGGCCGAGAAGATGAAGGCGCTGGCCGCCGCCGGGGCCACGCTGGTGCGCAGCCCGGCCGACATGGGCGCCACGGTGGCGCAGGTGCTGGGCCGATGAGCGAGCGCACGCTGGCCATCATCAAGCCCGACGCGGTCGCCGCCGGGGCCGCCGGGAAGATCCTGGCGCGCGTCGAGGCGGCCGGCTTCCGGGTCCTCGCGCTCAAGATGATCCGGATGAGCGCGGCGGAGGCGGCCGGCTTCTACACCGTCCACCGGGCGCGTCCGTTCTTCGACAGCCTCTGCGCGTTCATGACCCAGGGTCCGTGCATCCCGATGGTCCTCGAGGCCGACAACGCCATCCAGCGCTGGCGCGACCTCATGGGCGCCACCGACCCGGCGAAGGCGGCGACCGGCACCATCCGCAAGGACTTCGCCAGCTCCATCGAGGCCAACGCGGTTCACGGCTCCGACGCGCCGGCCACCGCCGCGTTCGAGATCCCCTACTTCTTCAGCGCGCTGGAGCTGGCCCCCCGCGAGTAGTGGTCGCGGACGGCGGCCCCGCGCCGCCGGAGGGGCAGGCCGGACGGGGTCGACCGATCATTCGATGATCTGACCGGCTCGCGCCAGGATCTCGGGCGGGACGGTCACTCCGAGGGCGCGAGCGGCCTTCAGGTTCACGATCGTCTCGAACTTCGCGGGCCCCTCCATCGGGAGACTGGCCGGTGCGGCGCCCTTCAGGATCCTGTCCACGTACCCCGCGGCGCGCCGGTACATGTCGGCGCCATCGGGCCCGTAGGCGAGCACGCCCCCGGCGCGGGCGAACGCCGGAGAGCCGATCGTCGGCAGGCGGTGCGCGACGGCGAGCCCGGCGATCTGGCCGCCGAGCGGGTTGAGCAGTGACGTGTTCGGCACGACGACGGCGTGCACGCCGTGTCGCCCCAACTCCTCGAACGCGCCGGGAAGATCGTTCGCCCCCCGCACCACGACCCGGTGGACGTCGAGCCCGACGGCGCGAGCAGCGTCGTCCTCCTTTCGCCGCCAGAGGTCGGCGACCTCGGGTCGCTCGATGCCCGGCACGTCGAGCCACCCCACCCGGGACGCCTGCGGGACCAGCTGCTTCACGAGATGCAACCACGTCACCGTCGACTCGAACTCCTCGAGCACGAGCCCCGTCACGTTGCCACCCGGCTTCGAGAGGCTGCCGACCACACCGCTGGCGACCGGGTCACCGACCACGGCGATGACGATGGGAATCGTGGGCGTGGCCTGCTTTGCGGCGCGCGACCCCGCCGATCCGTGGGTCACGATGACGTCGACCCCGAGGCCCACGAGCTCGGCCGCCAGGGCCGGCAAGCGATCCAGCCTCCGCTCGGCCCAGCGATATTCGACGACGAGATTCCGGCCTTCCTCGTATCCGCGATCCCGGAGGCCCTGTCGAAGCGCGCCGATCTGGCGGACGAGATCCGCGGCGGCCGTCTGCCCGAGAAAGCCGAGCCGGTAGAGGCGCTCCGCGGTCTGCGCACGAGCGGCGAGCGGCTCGACGAGGAGCGCGAGGACGACGAGGACGATCGCCGTCGTGTTCGCGCGCGATCTCGCCGTGAAGCTCATCGATCCCACGGGCGCTCGGTACTCATCAGAACAGCGCCGTCTGGCCAGGATAGCTTACCCGGCCGGCCACGATGCGCGCACGGGTATTCAGGGCGTGGGGGGGCGCCAGACGCTCGCTCAGGATGTGGCTCACCTCGACGCCGCGGGCGACGAGGGCGTCGGCGATGAGCGAGCGGTGAAAGCGCTGCGGGCTCGCCTCGGCGCACATGATCGCGCTCGGCGCCAGGGCGGCGATTGTCATCAGCGCGGCCAGATGGCCGGCGAACTCGTCCGTCTGCATGTAGTCGGCGTAGCCGCGGAACGCCGGCTCCGCCCCCGTGTTGACCGAGTCCGGGCGCGGGGGGCGGAACCCGCCGAGGCCGGGCATCGGAGCATAGCGAATCCCGGCCGCGGACAACCCGGACGCCAGGGCGTCGCCGTCGAACTGCGGATGACGGCGCGAGCGCGGATGACGGCGGACGTCAATGACCTGGCTCACCCCGTGGACGCGCACGAGCGCGAGCAGCTCGGCGAGCGAGCGCCGCGAGTGACCGACCGTCCACACGCCGCCCGACCCGGTCAGCCGCGCTTCTTGCGCTCCCGCAGGTCGATGGCCCCCGGGCGGCGGCGGGGGTCCTCGCCGCGCGGGAAGATCTGGGCCTTCTGGACCTTCTGCGTCCCCGTGGTGGGCAGCGAGGGCACGAACAGGATCCAGCCGGGCGCCTTGAAGTAGGCTAGCCGCGTGCGGCACCAGTCGGCCAGCGACTCGGCCAGCGCGCGGTCGGCAGCGCTGCCGGCCATCGGCACCACGCAGGCCATCACCTCCTCCTCGCGGACCTCGTCGACCACGGCCAGCACCGCCACCTGGGCGACCGCCGCGTGGGCCTGCAGCGCGGCCTCCACCTCGGCGGCGGCGATGTTCTCGCCGGAGCGCCGGATGATGTTCTTCTTGCGGTCCACGAAGCACAGCATGCCGTCGGCGCCCTGGCGCACGACGTCGCCGGTGTGGAACCAGCCGCCGCGCCAGGCCTCGGCCGTCGCCTCCGGGTTCTTGAGATAGCCCGCGAAGAAACCGTGGCGCGGCCCCTCCGGGCCGCCCCAGCGCACGAGCAGCTCGCCCTCGACGCCGCGAGGGACCTCCCGGTCCTGCTCGTCGACCACGCGCGCCTCGAGACCGCCGCGCGGGCGCCCGAAGGCGCGGGTGGTGATCTGGCGGGGCTCCTCCGCGTCGGCGTAGAGGCGGCCCGTCTCGGTCATGCCCCACACCTCGACGAGGGGGAAGCCGAAGCGCTTCTCGAACGCCTCGTGCAGCTCGGGCTCGACGCCGGCCCCGACGCCGAACCTCACGCGATGGGCGCGCTCGTCCGGAGCGAACGGCTGGTTGAGCAGCATCGGCGGTACCACGCCCAGGTAGTGCACGATGGTGGCGCCGGTCGCCACGACGTCGCGCCACCAGCGGCCCGGCGAGAACCGCTCCGGCAGGATGAGGCAGCCGGCGGTCAGCAGGACGGCCATCGCCGTGATGCCCTGGCAGTTGACGTGGAAGAGCGGCAGCGGGTTGTAGACGCGCTCGCGTCCCCACTCGAAGCGCACGAGGCCGCCGAGGTCGCGGTACCACCGTCCGCAGTTCAGGTAGTAGAAGTTCGTCAGGATGCAGCCCTTCGGCCGGCCGGTCGTCCCCGAGGTGTAGAGCAGGCTGCACTCGGTGTGGAGCCCCGGCGCGCCCGCGGCCGGCGGCGGCCCGGGGCGCGGCAGGGACGCCGGCATCCGCTCGGCGCCGATCACGGGCAGCGGCCGGGACCGCTCGCGCGCGACGGCCTGCATGTCCTCGAGACGGCTCTCGATGGTCACGACGAGATCGGCCTCGGAGTGGTCCATCTGGTAGAGGACCTCGTCGTGCCGGTAGTCGGGGTTGATCGGCACGATCCCGGCCCCGAGCGCGTTCAACGCCAGGTAGTGAACGAAGAACTCCGGGCGGTTCTCGAGCAGGAGGCCCACGCGATGGCCGTGACCGTAGCCGGCGGCCGCGTAGCGCTCGCGCAGCGCGAGCGCCTGGCCGCGGACCTCGGCGTACGTGAGCTCCACCCCGCCGGGATGGTAGGCGCGGCCCGGCGCGGCGGGCGCGGCCAGGAACGCGCGATCCGGCGCGGCGGTCGCCGTCTCGACGAATGCCTCCCACACCGTGTTCATGCCGGCCCCCGGGCTCGCATCGACGTCCGGGTTGGAAACCTAGCGCACCGCTGGCGGCTGCGCCCGGAGTTTTTCGCTGGCGCCGGGCTCAGCGGCCCGGCGGGATCTCCACCGGCGCCTCCGGCACGGTGGGGGTCGCGCCGAGCAGCCGGCGAACGATGGCCGCGTCGATGCCGGCCAGCCCGTCCAGCCGCCCCAGCAGCATGGCCCCGTCGCACAGGTCGTTGATCGCCCGGGGAACCCCGCGGCTGGCCTGGTGGATGAGCGTGACGGCGTCGCGGCTGAACAGTTCGGCGTCGCCGCCCGCCACCGTCAGCCGGTAGCGCACGTACAGGGCGGTCTGCTCGGGGTTCAGCGGCGCCAGCGCACAGCGAATCGACACGCGCCGGTCGAGGTGCTGCACGCGCCGGACGGCCTCCGTCAGCTCCGGCGTGCCGGCCAGCAGCAGCGTGACGAGCGTCCGCTCGTTGGTCTGGATGTTCAGCAGCGCGCTGAGCTCCTCGAACCAGGTCGGGTCCTCGGCCTGCTGCGCCTCGTCCACGATCACGAGCGTCTCGCGCCCGCGTCGCGCGCTGGCCACGACCAGATCGTGCACGGTGTGCAGCAGCGCGGCCCGCGAGGTCTCGGCGGTGTCCACGCCCAGCTCGTAGAGGACCTGGCGCAGCGCGTCCGTGCGGCCTCCGTGCGGGTTCGTCAGCAGGGCGATCTCGTAACGGCTGGGCTCCAGTCGCTGGACGACCGCGCGGGTCAGCAGGGTCTTGCCGCAACCGGACTCGCCGGTGAGAACCGCGCAGCCGCGACGCTGGCGCAGCGCATAGGTGAGGCGCACGAGCGCGTCGGAGTGGCTGGGCGACAGCCACAGGTAGCGCGGGTTGGGCGCGTTGTCGAAGGGCGACTCCCGCAGCCCCCAGCCGGGCTCGTCGGCCAGGTCGTCCAGCGCCGGCTCCGCCGGGGCCGGAGGGCCGGGGGGTTCGGCGGCCGACGTCTCCCTCGGGAGTCTGGTCGCGCGCTCGGTGTGGAGCTCCTCCTCGAGGTGGCGCGCCGCCTGCTCGCGCTCCTCGAGGCGCCGCCCGAGCGAGTTGACGCTCCGGGCGAAGCGGGCGAGCAGCCCGGTGCGCGCGTCGCCGCGCCGCGTCCGCGCGCGCACGTCGCCCGAGCCGAGGCTGCGCATCACCCGCAGGATGCCCTGGGCGGGCTGCGCCACGAGTCGATCGACCACCAGCGCGCCGCACACGACGAGCGCGAGGACGAGCAGGCCGAGGCCGGCCAGCTCGAGCCAGACCAGGCGGTCGGCATCGCCGAATACCGCGCGCCGCGGCAGCGCGATCACGATCGTGACGTCGGCGGCGCGAGCGGTATCGCGCAGCAGCGGCTCGGCGAGGACCAGGCTGGGCTCGCCGTCGAGCCACGGCGTCTCGATCAGACCGGCGCCGTGCTCGGCCAGCCGCGGCCGGAGCGCCTGGTCAACGATCTCGCCCCTCCAGCGGTCGGGGCTGGGGTGATGACCGAGGACCACGCCGTCGCCGTCCACCAGCATCATGGCGCCGCCGGCGGGCAGGGGCGTCTCCACCACCGCCCGCTCGAGCTGACCCAGATCCAGCGCGGCGACGATCACGGCGCGCACGACGCCGGCGTCGTCGATCGCCGCGCCCGCCAGCGCCACGGTGGGTCGGCCGGCCGTCCGATCGATCCCGTATCGACCGAGCGTGGTGTGGCCGGTCTCCGCGGTGCGCCGGAGGTCGGCCGGCTCGAGACCGGTCGGCAGCCGGTCGCCCCGGTGCGCGGCGCAGATCGGCTCGCCATCCGGCCGGACGACGAGCAGATCGAGATAGCCGGGGAGCGTCCGGACGGTGCCCTCGGCGAGCGCCTCGCAGGCGCCACGGTCCGGGCCGAGGATCTCGGGACGCTGTGCCAGCGTCACCAGGAGCTGCCGGGCGCCGTCGAGCTGGCGCTCGTGCTCGCGGGCGATCGACCGGGCCAGGGCGGCGGCGCCCCGGCCGGCCTCGCGCAGCGCCTGGCGACGGGCCTCGACGCGAAGCACCAGCGCCAGGACCACCGGCGCCCCGACCGCCAGGATCGCGATGAGGATGATGCCCCGCCACGCGCGCACGCCCTCGGGGCGCAGGGCGCGGGGCAGCAGGCGGTAGCGCATGGAACTGGAGGATGGCACGATGGACCGCCGGGCCGGAAGGATCTTCGACGGCCCGTAGTAGTATTTCGGCGGTGGAGCCTCTCGCCGAGCCGTTCAACGCGGCTACCTGCTTCGTCGACCGCCACGTGACCGAGGGCCGGAGCCCGCGCACGGCCTTCCGGATCGCCGGCGCGACGGTCACATACGGCGAGCTGGCCGACCGCGTGGCCCACGCCGCCGGAGCCCTGGCCGAGGCCGGGCTGGACGTCGAGCAGCGCGTGCTGCTGGCGCTCGACGACGGCCCGGCCTTCCCCGCCGCGTTCTGGGGCGCCGTCAAGCTCGGCGCCGTCGCGGTGCCCGTCAACACGCTGATGAGCGCGGGCGAGTACGAGTTCCTCCTGAACGACAGCCGGGCTCGCGTCGCGGTGGTGGACGCCGACGTGGCCTCTCGCGTGCGGGAGGTCCGCGAGCGCTGTCCGTGGCTGAGGGCCGTGCTGGCGGTCGGCCGCGGCGCCGACGGCGGCCTGGACTTCGACGCGGCGCTCGCGCAGGCCAGGCCCGTGGCGGAGGCGGCCGCGACCACCCGGGAGGACTTCATGTACTGGGGCTACACGTCGGGCTCGACCGGCCGGCCGAAGGCCGCCGTGCACTCGCACCAGGACTTCGTCGCCGCGGCCGACCTGGTCGGCGTCGGGGTGTTCGGCCTCGGCCCCGACGACCTGGTCTTCTCCGCCTCGAAGCTGTCCTTCGCGTTCGGGCTCGGCAACGCGCTGTACTTTCCGGCCCGGGTGGGCGCCGCCTCGGTCCTCGTGGCCGGCCGGATCACGGCCGAGCGCGCGCTCGAGATCCTGGCGGCCGAGCGGCCCACGGTCTTCTTCGCGGTGCCGACGCTCTACGCGCGCATGCTCGACGTGCCCGACGCCGAGCGCCGCTTCGACCTCTCGTCGCTGCGCTACGGCGTGTCCTCGGGCGAGGCGCTGCCCGCCGCCATCTTCGACGCGTGGGCGGACCGCTTCGGCCTGGAGCTGGTCGAGGTGGTGGGCTCCACCGAGGCGCTCCACGACTTCATCGCGAACCGGCCCGGCCAGGCGCGGCGGGGATCGGCGGGCCGCACGGTGCCCGGCTTCGAGGCGCGGGTGGTCGACGACGTCGGCTCCCCGGCCCCCGTCGGCGCGGTCGGCCACCTGCTCGTGAAGGGCCCGACGACGTCGCCCTACTACTGGAAGCGGCCGGAGCGGACGCGGCGCACGATGCTCGGCGAGTGGCTGCGCACCGGCGACATGTTCCGCCAGGACACGGAAGGCTGGTTCTACTTCGAAGGGCGGTCCGACGACATGCTGAAGGTCTCCGGGCAGTGGGTCTCCCCGGCCGAGGTGGAGGCCCACCTCGCGGCCCATCCCGCCGTGCTGGAGGCCGGGGTCGTCGGCGACACCGCCGACCGCGGCCTGACCCTCGCGCGCGCCTGCGTCGTGCTCAAGGACGGGGTCGCGGCCTCGCCGGCGCTGGCCGCCGAGCTGCGCGAGTTCGTGCGGCGGCGCGCGGCCGGGTACAAGACGCCGGCCCTGATCGAGTTCGTCGCCGACCTGCCGAGGACGCCGACCGGCAAGATCCAGCGGTTCCGCCTGCGGCGTGCCTGAGGCGGCCGAGGACGCGCCGAGCCGGTGAAGGTCGTCGTCGACGGCGTGTCGCAGACGTACACCGACCGGCGCGGCCAGCGCGTGGAGGCGCTGGCCGGCGTGACGTTCACGGTGGAGGCCGAAGAGCTGGTGGCGGTGGTGGGGCCCTCCGGCTGCGGCAAGTCCACGCTGCTGAGCCTGCTGGCCGGCCTGCTGGCGCCGACGTCCGGGCGTGTCGGCTTCGAGGGTGAGCTGCCTGCCGGACGCCCGGCGACGGCGATGGTGTTCCAGGAGTTCGCGCTCTTTCCGTGGCGCACCGTGCAGGGCAACGTGGAATTCGGACTGGAGGAGGCCGGGCGAGCGGTGGCCGAGCGCCGCGCGATCGCGCAGCGGTACCTCGAGCTGACCGGTCTGGTCGGCTTCGAGCGCAAGTATCCGCACGAGCTGTCGGGCGGCATGCGCCAGCGCGTGGGCATCGCCCGCGCGCTGGCGGTGGACCCGGCCGTCCTCCTGATGGACGAGCCGTTCTCGGCCCTCGACGCCCAGACCCGGCAGCTCATGCAGGAAGAGCTGCTGGGGATCTGGGAACGAACGCGCAAGACGATCGTCTACGTCACGCACAACATCCAGGAGGCGGTGTGGATGGCCGACCGCGTCGTGGTGCTCTCCCGGCGGCCCGGACGCGTGCTGGATGTCGTCCCCGTCGAGCTGAAGCGGCCCCGCACGGAGGCGATGCTGGGTGAGCTCGCCTTCGTGCAGGCGGTGGAGCGGATCTGGGGCCTCGTCAAGGCCCAGGCCCGCGCCGCCCTCCTGGAAGGCGCGGCGCCAGCCGGGGCCGACGAGGGAGGCCAGCGGTGAGACCGGTGCCGGACCGCACGCGCGCGCTGCGACGCCGCGCCCACCCGCTGGCGCGGGCGCTGGGTCTGGCCGCCCTGCTGGCGGCCTGGGAGGCGCTCGCGCGCAGCGAGGCGGTGCCGGCGCTGTTCCTGCCCTCGCCGCTCGCCGTCCTGGCTGCCGCGGGTCACATGCTCCGCTCCGGCGAGCTGCTCGCGCACGTCGCCGCCAGCCTGGGGCGGATGGCGCTGGGCTTCGGGCTCGGCGCGCTGGGCGGCGTCGCGGTCGGGCTGGCCGTCGGCGTCTTCAGCTTCGTGGAGGCCGTCGGCACGCCGCTCATCGCCGCCACGTTTCCGATCCCCAAGATCGCGCTGCTGCCGCTGCTGATCCTCTGGCTTGGCATCGGCGAGGCGTCCAAGGTGGCCGTCATCGCGCTCGGCGTCTTCTTCCCGATGGCGATCAACACCTACACCGGCGTGCGTCACGCCGACCCGCTGCTCCTGCGGGCGGCGGTGAGCTTCGGGGCGGGGCGCTGGAGCCTCGTCCGCAAGGTGATGCTGCCGTCGGCGCTACCGACGATCTTCGCCGGCCTCAGGCTCGGCGCCGGCACCGCCCTGCTCCTGCTCGTCGCGGCCGAGATGATCGCGGCCAGCTCGGGCATCGGGTTCCTCGTGCTCCACGCGCAGAACCTGATGGAGACGACGGCGCTGATGGTGGGGATCGTCGTCCTGTCGGTGCTCGGCCTCGCGTCCCACTGGCTGCTGACCCGACTGGAGCGCCGCGCCATCCCCTGGAAGGCGGACGCGTGATGTCGGGGGCCCGCGCTCGGGGCCCGGGCGGCGGGCCCGCGGCCGGGGCGCTCGAGGCGACCTCGGGGTAGGATGGCAGGACGCCGAAAGGAGACTCGATGAAGCGTCGCGTGGCGGTGGTGGCCCTGCTGCTCCTGCTCGCCGTCCCGCCGGCCGGCGCCCAGACGGGGCAGGCGGTGAAGCTCGGCGTGCTGAAGCTCACGTCCTCGGCGGTGCTGTTCCTGGGCGTGGAGAAGGGCTACTTCAGGGAGTTCGGGATCGAGCCCGAGCTCGTCTACTTCCAGGCCGCCCAGCCCATCGCCGTCGCGCTGGCCTCCGGCGACCTGCAGGTCGGGGCCACCGGCCTCACGGCCGGGCTCTACAACATCGTGGCCGGCGGCGTGCGCATCTGGATCGTGGCCGACAAGGGGCGCGAGTGGCCGGATCACAACCTGACGGCGCTGGTGGTGCGCCGGGATCTCTACGACAACGGCATCCGCTCGATGCGCCAGCTCCGGGGGCGCAAGGTCGGTGTCACCCAGATCGGCTCCACGTTCCACTACAACGTCGGCCGCTACCTCGAGAAGGAGGGAATGGCCCCCGGCGACGTCGAGCTGGTGCCGCTGCAGGCGCTTCCCGCGCTGAACGACGCGCTGGTCGCCCGCCGCGTGGACGCGGTGGCCACGGCCGAGCCCTTCGTGTCCCGGCTGGAGAGCACCGGGGCCGGCGTCACGATCGCCGAGACGGGAGACACGTTTCCCTGGCAGATCGCCACGGTGATGTACTCCGACGCGTTCGCCCGCGACCGCGCGCGCGCGGTGGCCTTCATGAAGGGCTACGTGAAGTCCTCGCGCCATTACTTCGACGCCGTGATCGCCCGCAAGCAGGGGCCGGCCTTCGACGAGGTCGTCGCCATCACGTCGCGGTACACGGGCGCCAGCCCCGAGCTGATCCGCAAGGGATTTCCCTACCAGGACCGCAACGGCCGCCTCATGGCCGGCGACGTCGGCCGGCAGATGGCCTGGTGGCACGCCCAGAAGCTCGTGAAGACCCCGGTGCCGGAGAAGGACATCGTGGACGAGAGCTTCCTGCGCGACGCGCTGAAGGACCTCCGCCCGTGAGGATCAAGAAGCTGCTCGTCGCCAACCGCGGCGAGATCGCGGTGCGCCTCATCCGCGGGTGCCGCGAGCAGGGCATCGCGACGGTCGCGGTCTTCTCCGAGGCCGACCGCGAGGCCCCGCACGTGCTGATGGCCGACGAGGCGCTCCCGATCGGCCCGCCGCCGGCCGCCGAGAGCTATCTGGCGATCGACACGCTGGTGCGGGTGGCCCGCCGGTGCGGCGCCGACGCCGTGCACCCGGGCTACGGGTTCCTCGCCGAGAACGCGCGCTTCGCCGAGGCGTGCGCCGAGGCCGGGCTGACGTTCGTGGGCCCGCCGCCGGCCGCCATCCGCGCGATGGGAGACAAGACGGCGGCGCGCGCGCTGGCCCGCGAGCTCGGCGTGCCCATGGTGCCGGGCACGCTGGCGCCGGTCCGGTCCGACGACGAGGCCCGCGCGCAGGCGCGCGAGGTCGGCTACCCCGTGATGCTCAAGGCGGCCATGGGCGGGGGCGGCAAGGGCATGCGGCTCGTACGCGCCGAGGCCGACCTGGCCGACGCGCTGCGGGCGGCCCGCGCGGAGGCGGGAGCGGCCTTCGGCGACGCCGCCGTCTACCTGGAGCGCGCGGTCAGCGAGCCGCGCCACGTCGAGATCCAGGTGCTGGCCGACGCCCACGGCGCAGTCGTGCACCTGGGGGAGCGCGAGTGCTCGATCCAGCGGCGCCACCAGAAGCTCGTCGAGGAGAGCCCCTCGCCCTGCGTCGACGCCGGGCTGAGGACCCGCATGGGCGAGGCGGCGTGCCGCCTGGCCCGCGCCGCCGGCTACGTCAACGCGGGCACCGTCGAGTTCCTGGTCGACGCCGAGCGGAACTTCTACTTCCTCGAGATGAACACGCGCCTGCAGGTCGAGCACCCCGTGACCGAGATGGTCACCGGGATCGACCTCGTGCGCGAGCAGCTCCGGATCGCGGCCGGCGAGCCGCTCGGGTACGGGCAGCAGGACGTGACCTGGCACGGATGGTCCATCGAGTGCCGGATCAACGCCGAGGACCCGCTGGCCGGCTGGATCCCATCGCCGGGGACGATCACCGGGCTGCGGCCCGCGAGCGGACCGTGGGTGCGCGACGATTCCGGCGTCTACGAGGGCTACACCGTGCCGCGCTGGTACGACACGCTGATGGCCAAGCTCATCGTGTGGGCGGAGGACCGCCCGGCCGCCATCGAGCGCATGCTGCGGGCGCTGGCCGAGTACACGGTGGTCGGCGTGCACACGACGATTCCCGCGCTGAGCCGGATCGTGGCCCATCCCGACTTCCGGGCCGGCCGCCTGTCGACCGCGTTCCTGGAGCGTCACCTGGCCGACCTCCGCCCGGCCGAGGCGCGCCAGGCCACGATCGCCCTCATCGCCGCCGTGCTGGCCGAGCACGCGCGAACCCACGCGGCGACCGTCCCGCCCGTCGACAGCGCGCCCGCCCGCTGGCGCCTGGCTGCGCGCCCGGGCAGGGGCCCGCGGTGAAGTACGTCGCGACGCTGGGCGGAACGCCCACCGCCGTCGAGGTGATCGGCGGCGGCGGCCACTACCGCCTGACCGTGGGCGACGAGATCTGGGAGGTCGACGCCCGGCTGTTCCCGGACGGGATCGTCTCGCTTTTGGTCGGCGGCGTGTCCCACGTGGCCACCGTCGTGGATCGCGACGGGACGTGCCTGGTGCGGGTGGCGGGGGAGACGCACGAGATCCGGGTCGAGGAGCAGACGCGCTGGATCATCCGCACCCGCGGGGGCGCCGGCGGCGCCGGACACGGCCAGACCCTGATCGCGCCCCTTCCGGGTAAGATCACGCACGTTGCCGTGCGGCCGGGCGAGCCCGTCCAGCCGGGCGACACGCTGGTGGTGATCGAGGCCATGAAGATGGAGAACGAGGTCAAGGCGGCGGCGGCCGGCACCGTCGCCGAGGTGCGTGTGCAGACCGGCCAGGCGGTGAACCCGGGCGACGTGCTCGTCGTTCTGGAGTAGGGATGGCCGAGGCCGCGATCGCGTTCGCCGGCGTCAACAAGTGGTATGGCAAGCTGCACGTGCTGCGCGACATCACGCTGTCGGTGGCGGCCGGCGAGGTCGTGGTCGTCTGCGGCCCGTCGGGCTCGGGCAAGTCCACGCTCATCCGGACGGTCAACGGCCTGGAGGCGGTCCAGCAGGGCGACATCGTCGTGCTGGGCGAGACCATCACGCGCCGGGGGGTGAACCTGCCGGCACTGCGCACGCGCGTGGGCATGGTCTTCCAGTCCTTCAACCTGTTCCCCCACATGACGGCGATCGAGAACATCATGCTGGCGCCGATGAAGGTGCGGAAGCTGTCCCGGGCCGACGCCGAGCGGACGGCCCGCGCCCTGCTGGAGCGCGTCGACCTCGGCGACCGGGCCGCCAACTACCCGGCCAACCTCTCGGGCGGCCAGCAGCAGCGCGTGGCCATCGCCCGCGCGCTGGCCATGCAGCCCCGCATCATGCTGTTCGACGAGCCCACCTCGGCCCTCGACCCCGAGATGATCAACGAGGTGCTCGACGTCATGACCGCGCTGGCCCGCGACGGCATGACGATGATGTGTGTGACCCACGAGATGGGCTTCGCCCGCCGCGTGGCCCATCGCGTGGTCTTCATGGACGAGGGGCAGGTGGTCGAGGAGGCGGCGCCCGACGTCTTCTTCACCGCGCCCCGCTCCGACCGCGGACGGCAGTTCCTGTCCAAGATCCTCACCCACTAGGAGGCCTTTGATGACACGGATGCTCGCGCTCGTCCTCGTGCTGGTGGTCGCCCTGGCCGCGACCCCGGCGCTGGCCCAGGACACGCTGGACAAGATCAAGAGCAGCGGGACGCTGACCATCGGCACCCGCACCGGCTCGCCCCCCTTCGCGTACGTCAACAAGGACAACCAGTGGGTCGGCTTCTCGATCGACCTGGTCGAGATGCTGGTCAAGCCGGAGGTCGAGAAGGCCGTCGGCAAGCCGATCAAGATCGAGAAGAAGGAGGCGACGCCGCCCACGCGCATCCCGCTGCTCACCTCCAACGCGGTCGATCTCATCGCCGGCACCATGACCGACACGCCGCAGCGCCGCGAGACGGTCGACTTCAGCCTGACGTTCTTCTACACGGGCGCCCAGTTCCTGGTGAAGAAGGGCAGCCCCATCAAGAGCGTCAACGACATCGGCGGCAAGCGCATCGCCTCCCAGCAGGGCTCGACCAACGCCAAGATCATCCGCGAGAAGTACCCGCAGGCCCAGCTGCGCGAGTTCCCCGACCAGCCGGCCGCCTTCCAGGCGCTGGTCCAGGGCCAGGTCGACGCCTACACCAACGACGGCATCCAGCTCTACGGCCTCAAGGCCAAGGCCCCCAAGCCGGACGAGTGGGACGTCGTGGGCGATTTCTACTCGGAGGAGCCCTACGGCATGGCCATGCGCAAGGGCGACGCCAAGTTCAAGGCGGCCGTGGACGCCGGGCTGCGTGGCGGCCTCGAGAGCGGCAAGTACTTCGAGATCTACGACAAGTGGTTCGGCGCCAAGGGCGAGCTGCCGTACCCGATGACGCCGCAGGTCAAGGCCTACCTTCTGAAGCAGGTCGGCAAGTAGCGGGAGGGGCCGCCCCCGCTCGTGAATTACACGTTCAAGTGGAGCGTGCTCTGGAGCGGCCAGTCGGGCAGCTGGCTGCTCCAGGGCCTGCTCACCACGCTCGAGCTGTCGGCGCTGGCCTGGATCCTGGCGGCGACGCTGGGGATCCTGGCCGGCGCCCTCCGGACCGTCCCGGTGGCGCCGCTGCGCTGGGTCGCCACCGGCTACGTCGAGTTCTTCCGCAACGTCCCGCTGCTGGTCTGGATGTTCTTCTGGTACTTCGGCGTGCCGCCGCTGTTGCCGCGCCCCGCCCAGGACTGGCTCTTCAGCCACGGCGCCGAGTTCTGGGCCGCCACGATCGCGCTGGGGGTCTACCACGGCGCCCGCATGTCCGAGGTGATCCGGTCCGGCATCGGCGCCATCCCGCGCACCCAGTTCGAGGCCTCGGTGGCGATGGGGCTCACGACGTTCCAGGCCTATCGGCTCATCATCCTGCCGGTGGCGCTCCGCCTGATCGTGCCGCCCGGCACCAACGAGTCGCTCAACCTGCTCAAGAACTCCTCGGTGGCGCTGACCATCAGCGTCGCCGAGCTCACCTTCCAGACCCGCCAGATCGAGACCTACACGGCGAAGGCGATCGAGGCGCTCACCGCCGGCACCGTGATCTACCTGCTGCTCTGCCTCTCGATCGCCACCGTCATGGCCCGCGTGGAGCGCCGCTATGCGATCCCCGGGTTGATCGCCCGCGTCGGCGCCGGCTGATGCCCGGCGCCGCGCGCGAGGACGGCCGATGACTCCCGTGGACCTCGGTGACACGGGGGCGCGCACGGCGTGGCCGCGGGCGCGCCAACATGACGTGCCTGTCGCCGTAGCTCGCTCCGGGCCCGGCTCGCTCGGGCCCCCCTTCCCCCGAGGGGGCTGGGTCGGCGGCCAGCAGAGGCGAGGGCGGCTCGCTCACCGGTCCCTGCGCTCGAACGGCGACAACGGCTCGTCATGATGGCGCGCCCGCGGCCACGCCGTGCGCGCCCCCGTGTCACCGAGGTCCACGGGAGTCATTAGGTGGACGTCTCGGTCGTCGTCGCCAACTTCAAGTTCCTGATGCTGCAGGGGCTGATCGGGTTCGGGCCCTTCGTCGGCGGGACGCTGCGGCTGGCGCTGCCGGCCATCGTGCTGGGGTTCGCGCTCGGCATCGTCATCGGGCTGGCCCGTCTCGCCGCCGCCGCCTGGATCCGCGTGCCGGCCACGGCCTACGTCGAGTTCTTCCGCGGCGTGCCGCTGGTGATGGTGATCTTCTGGATCTGGTTCATCATCCCGCAGCTGCTGCGCCTGCCGATCCCCGAGTACGGCGTCGCGCTGACCGCGTTCGTCATCTTCGAGGCCGCCTACTTCGGCGAGATCGTGCGGGCCGGCGTCCAGTCGGTGCCGCGCGGGCAGGTGGAGGCGGCCACCGCCCTCGGCATGACGCCCACCCGGACGATGGTCCACGTGGTCCTGCCGCAGGCGCTCAAGAACATGGTGCCGTCGCTCGTCACCCAGATGATCGTGCTGTTCAAGGACACGTCCCTGGCCTCGATCATCGGCTACGTGGACCTCACCAAGGCCGCCCAGATCGTCAACAACCGCGAGATCAAGCCGTTCGAGCTCTATCTCTTCATCGCGGTCGTCTACTGGATCTGCACGTACTCGATGTCCGTGATGGCGCGCCGCCTCGAGCGTCGTGCCGCCTGACGTGCCTGAGGGGCTCCTGCCCAACGGCGTGCGCCTGCACTGGCGCGAGGCCGGCCACTCCACGCGACCGGCCGTCGTGTGGATCCACGGCGGCTCGATCGAGGACTCGTCGTTCGTGGTCGGCGACCTGGCGCCGTTCGTCGGCCGCCTGCGCGTGCTGTGTCCCGACGCGCGCGGCCACGGCTCGTCGTCCACGTTCGAGCGGGCCGAGGACAACGACTACGCGCACAAGGCCGAGGACCTGCTGCTGTGGCTCGACGGGCTCGGCCTCGAGCGTCCGATCTGGGGCGGGGCCTCGATGGGCGGGGCGCTCTCGCTGTGGGCGGCCATCCACGCCCCCCACCGCGTCCGCGCGGTGATCTCGGTCAGCGGCCCGCCGTACCCGCCGCCGGCCCGCGAGGTCGCGTGGTGGCGCGCGCACCGGCCGCTCGTCGAGACCGGGCGCCTGGCGGAGTACTTCGACGCCAACGTTCGGTTGCGGATGGGCGACGACGCGCTGGCGCGCTTCAAGGCGCGCCCCGAGCGCTACGCCGAGATCGTCGAGCGCCTGGGCGGACGCTCGCGCGCGTCGCTGCTGGCGCTGCTGGACGAGACGTACTCGCGCGGCGACTGGCTGGCCGAGTGCGCGCGCATCCGGTGCCCCGCGCTCGTCGTCGCCGGCAGCGCCGACCGGTTCCCCACGGTCGCCATGTCGCGCCGGGTGGCCGAGACCATCCCCGGCGCTCGCTTCCACGTCGTCGAGGGCGGCGGACACTTCCCCAACCGCACGCACCGTGCGGAGGTGCAGGCCGCCATCGCCGACTTCCTCGATCGGATCGGCGCCTGACGCCGGCCGTCGCAAGTCACGATCTTCGTCCGGCCGGGCGCCCGGGACGGGGCTATCATGAACCGAATGCTCGCCCGATCCGTGATCCTCCTCGTCCTGGTGGCCCTCGGGCTGGTCGGCTGCCGGGGGGAGCTCCCCGCCGCCGCGCAGGAGAAGGCCAAGGCTCAGCCCGGAGCATCCGCCCGCGAGGTCCGCGTCGTCCCGGCCGCCGAGCGTGCGCTGCCGAGGACGGTCGCGGTGACGGGGACGCTCGCCGCCGAGGACCAGATCACTCTCAGCGCCAAGGTTGCCGGACGTGTCGAAAAAATTGACGTCGACCTGGGGAGCCGGGTCCGCCGGGGCCAGACCGTGGCCCAGCTCGACCAGACCGACTTCAAGCTGCGGGTGGAGCAGGCCGAGGCGGCGCTGCAGCAGGCGCGGGCGCGGCTGGGGCTCCCCCCGACCGGCGCGGACGAGAACGTGGCGCCCGAGAAGACGTCGATCGTGCGCCAGGCCCGCGCCGTGCTCGACGAGGCCCGGCTCACGCGCGATCGCGGCGTCAGGCTGCTCCAGCAGGAGCTCATCGCCCGCGCCCAGCTCGACACCGCCGAGTCGAACCTCCAGGTGGCCGAGGGACGCTACCAGGACGCGCTGGAGGAGGTCCGCAACCGTCAGGCCGTGCTGGCCCAGCGCCGGACGGAGCTGGAGCTCGCCCGGCAGCAGCTGGCCGACACGGTGGTGGCGGCGCCGGTGGACGGCGCGGTGAGCCAGCGCCAGACCTCGCCGGGCGAATACCTGGCCGCCGGGGCGCCCATGGCCACGCTGGTACGGATCCACCCGCTGCGGCTGCGCGTGTCGGTGCCCGAGCGGGAGGCTGCCGGCGTGCGCGTCGGGCAGCTGGTGCGCCTGACCGTCGACGGCGACCCCGCGGTCTACACCGGGCGGGTCGTGCGACTGGCGCCCGTCGTCCAGGAGCTGAACCGCACGCTCGTGGTGGAGGCCGAGGTGCCCAACGAGCGGGGCGCGCTGCGCGCCGGCTCGTTCGCGCGCGCCGACATCGTCACCGACGCCGCCCAGCCGATCGTGACCGTGCCGGCCAGCGCCCTCGTCGTCTTCGCCGGCGTCGAGAAGGTCCTCGTCGTGCGCGCCGGCAAGACGACGGAGCTGCGCGTGCAGACCGGCCGTCGCCTCGGCGAGGAGGTCGAGATCCTCGACGGCCTCAAGCGCGGCGAGTTCGTCGTCGACCGCCCCGGCAACCTCACCGGCGGCCAGGCCGTCAGCGTGCGCCCGCCATGACGCGCGGGGACGCTCGCGGAGCCGGCGGCGGCGCCGACGCCGGCGGGAGCCGCTAGACCGTGCAGAAGCTGGCCGAGGTCTGCATCAAGCGGCCGGTGTTCGCGTCGATGATCGTCATGGCGCTGGTGGTCGTCGGGGTAGCCTCGTGGTTCCGGCTCGGCGTCGATCGCTTCCCGTCGGTCGATCTCCCCACCGTCACCGTGCGCGTCGAGCTGCCGGGCGCCTCCACGGAGGAGATGGAGACCACGGTCGCCCAGAAGCTCGAGGAGCAGATCAACACGATCCAGGGCATCCAGGAGCTGCGGTCGATCTCCAGCCCGGGCAACTGCCTCGTCATCGTCACGTTCGTTCTGAGCCGCCAGATCGACGTGGCCGCCCAGGACGTGCGCGACAAGGTGTCCATCGCCCAGCGCAACCTGCCGCGGGACATCCGCCCGCCCGTCATCTCCAAGACCGACAACGACCAGGCGCCGGTCGTCACCATCGCGCTCTCCGGTGACCGCTCGATGCGCGAGCTCACCGAGATCGCCGACAAGACGGTGCGGCCCACCCTGGAGCGGTCCACCGGCGTGGGCGAGGTCCGTCTGGTCGGTGGCCTCCTGCGCTCGGTGAACATCTGGGTGGACGCCGACCGGATGGCGGCCTACCAGATGCCCATCACCGCCGTGCGGGAGGCCCTGGCCCGCCAGAACGCCGACCTGCCGGGCGGCAACGTGACGGCCGGGCTGAACGAGGCCTCCCTGCGCACGATGGGCCGGGTCGCCGATCCCAGGGGCTTCAACGACCTGGTGGTGGCGACGCTCAACGGCGTCCCCGTCCGGGTGCGCGACATCGGCGTCGCCGAGGACGGCACCAAGGAGCAGCGCTCGGCCGCCCGCCTCAACGGCGCCCCCACCGTGATCCTCGAGGTGCGCCGCCAGTCGGGCGAGAACACGGTCGCGGTCATCGAGGGGGTGAAGGGCAAGTTCGAGCGGCTGCGTCAGCAGCTGCCCGCCGACGTCCGCCTGGAGGTCATCCGCGATCAGTCCCGGTACATCTACGCTGCGCTCCACGAGATCAACCTCCACCTGATCCTGGGCTCCATTCTGGCCTCGCTGGTCGTGCTGGCCTTCATGCGCTCGTGGCGCTCGACGTTCATCGCCGCGGTGGCCATCCCCGCCTCGGTCGTGTCGGCCTTCGGCATGATGTGGGCGCTCAACTTCACGCTCAACAGCGTGACGATGCTGGCCCTGGTGCTGATGGTGGGCATCGTCATCGACGACGCCATCGTCGTGCTGGAGAACGTGTTCCGGTTCGTCGAGGAGAAGAAGATGCGGCCGTTCGAGGCGGCCCGGGAGGCGACCGCCGACATCGGGCTGGCCGTCATGGCCACGACCTTCTCGCTGGTCGTCATCTTCGTGCCCGTCTCCTTCATGTCGTCGATCTCGGGCCGCTTCCTCTACCAGTTCGGCCTGACGGCGGCGGTGTCGGTCCTGGTCTCGCTGCTGGTGTCGTTCACGCTGACGCCGATGATGTGCGCGCGCCTGCTGCGGCCCGAGGACGCCGCCGCCGGCGGGGACGGCCATGGGCCGGCCGCCTCGCGCGGCGGGTTCTACGCCTGGCTCGACCGGGGCTACACCTGGTCCCTGCGCCTGGCGATGCGTCACCGGTGGGCGGTGGTGGCGGTCAGCGTCGCCGTCCTCGTGACGACGGTGCCGATCTACCGGGAGGTGAAGCAGGAGTACATCCCCACCGACGTGGACGAGTCCGAGTTCGAGGTGCTCGTGTTCGGGCCCGAGGGCATGAGCCTGGCCGCCATGGACGAGGCGATGCAGGCGGTCGCCCGGGCGGCCCAGGAGACCCGGGGCGTCGCGCTCACGCTGGCCTCGGCCGGCGGCAGCTTCCTGGCCCGTGTGAACCAGGGCTACATGTACGTGCGGACGGTGCCGCACACCGAGCGCACGGTGAGCCTGCACCGCCTGTGGGAGGGGCTGCGCCGCGGCGATCCGCTCGCCGCCTTCCGCGGCAACTACAGCCAGCGCGACGTGATGCAGGAGCTCCGGCGGCGCTTCCGGAGCTTCCACGACATCCGGACCCAGGTCCGCAACATCGCCGGCTTCAACATCGGCGGCGGCACCTTCGACATCGACCTGGCCCTGCGCGGCCCGGAGCTCGAGAAGCTGGCCGCGTACGGCGCCGCGCTCAAGGAGAAGGCCAGGGCCACCCCCGGTATCGTCGACGCCGACACCACCCTGCAGCTGGACAAGCCGGAGCTGCGCGTCGTGATCGACCGCGAGCGCGCCGCCGATCTGCGGGTGGACACCTCGCAGATCGCCACCGCCCTGCGCCTGATGGTCGGGGGCGACGACCAGGTCTCGCGCTTCCGCGACCCCACCGTGAACGACGACTACGACGTCCAGGTCCGCCTCATGGACGCCTACCGGGGCGACCTGAACACGATCTCGCGGCTCTACGTCTCGCGCGACTCGGCGTCCAACAATCAGGCCACCGGCGCCGCCGCCCAGGTGGGCATGGCGCCGGCCGGCGGCCTGGTGCGCCTGGACAACGTCGTCCGCATCGAGCGGGCGGCGACCGCCTCCCGCATCGACCGGACCGACCGGCAACGCGAGGTCCGCCTGCGGGCGCAGGTCGCGCCGGGCTTCGGCCAGGCCGACCGCATCGACGCGCTCAAGCAGGCCGCCGCCGGGCTGAACATGCCGATCGCCTACACGACCACCGTGACCGGCAAGGCCCGGGAGATGGAGAAGACGTTCACCGAGTTCCTGTGGGTCTTCCTCCTCTCCTTCGTCTTCATGTACATGATCCTGGCCTCGCAGTTCGAGAGCCTCATCCACCCGCTGACGATCCTGCTCTCGCTGCCCCTGTCGGTGCCGTTCGCCATGCTGTCGCTGTGGTACACGGGCAACACCCTGAACCTGTACTCGGCGCTCGGAATCCTGGTGCTCTTCGGCGTCGTGAAGAAGAACGCGATCCTCCAGATCGACCACATGAACGCGCTGCGCGCCCACGGCCTGGACCGCGCGGAGGCCATCATGCAGGGCAACCGGGACCGGCTGCGGCCGATCCTGATGACGACGCTGGCGCTGGTGGCGGGGATGCTGCCGCTGTGGGTCGGCACCGGCCCCGGCGCCGAGGAGCGCCGGGCCATCGCCGTCGTCGTCATCGGCGGCCAGTCACTCTGCCTGCTGCTGACCCTGCTGGTGACGCCGGTCGCCTACTCGCTCTTCGAGGATGCGGCGCGCGCGCTCCGACTGTCGGCGCCCTCGCTGGCCCCCTGGCGGCGGTCGGCCCGCGCCGACGAGCGCCGGGCCTGGCGCCAGCGTCTACGCCGGCCCTGGCGGCGCGCCCCCGCCCGCGAGATCTCCGGCGGCGCCAGCGGCGACGACGACCGCTGACGACGCTCGTGGAGTCGGCGACCCCGCGGGCGCGCGCGCCGTGACCGCGGGTGCGCCCGCGTGACTGGCCTGTCGTCGTAGGCCGCTCCGGGTCCGCCGCCCAGCGGCGGGGTCCGGAGCCGGGGCTTACGCCGCGCGCGGCATGTTGCGATCGATCCAGTCGCGTCCCTGCTGCACGCCGGCTGCCTCCGCCTCCGGCTGGCTCGCGAATCGGGTGTCGTGGACGGGCAGGTCGGTCACCTTCTCGCCGTTCGGCGAGCGATGCGTGACGGAGGCGACGACGGCCCAGCGGTCGTCGGACATCCGCTCGGTCACGACGGCGATGCTGTACTCGTCGTTCACGGGGACGGTCGCACGGTGGATCATGCTGTGCCTCCCACGTGGGGCCCGCGCGGCCCCGGCATTGTCCGGCCCGGCTCGCGGCGCCCCCGGCATCGGGGCGGGCGGACGGAGCGCCGGTGGCTCCAGTGGGCCACCGGCGCGGCCGCCGGTCAAGCGGAGGCGAGGGCTACTTGGCCTTGGTCGCCCACTCCGGGTGGTACTCGATCCCGATGGCCTTCATCTCCGCCAGCTTCTCGCCCCAGGCGGCCTTCTGCTTGTCGCGGTTGCGGCGATCGGTGATCTTCTCCCACTCGCGAGCGGCCGCGTCCAGCGCGTCCTTGGGCGACTTGCGCTTGGCCAGGGCCTCGGTGATCTCGAACGACAGCTTGCGCTGGTACTCGTCGGCGCCCGGGATGACCGGATCCGGCACGACGAGCGGGAAGGTCTTCTCGATCGCGTCGAGATACTCGGCGGCGCCGGGGAACGCCTTGCGGAACTTCTCGGAGCGGAAGTGCGAGACACGCCACGGGTCCATGATGGTCTTGGGGTCCATGACGATCTTGAGGCTCTGCTCGGGCAGGGAGATGAACTCCAGGACCTTCATCGTCGGCTCGATCTTCTTGGAGTACTTCGACACGGCCATGGCGCGACCGGGCGTGATGGCCGGGCGATGGACCATCTTGCCGTCGATCTCGGCTCCGGGCACGACCCCGAACCCGGCCTTGCCGACGATGACCGACTCGCGGGCGTCGCCCACGCGCTTGCCGGTGCTCGTCCACGAGTAGAGCATGGGGACCTCGCCCTTGACGAGCATGGTCTTGGGCTCCTCGGACTCGAAGAGCAGGACGCCGGGCGGGTAGTACGGCATCGTCCGGACCATCTCCTCCAGCGCCCGCAGCGCGGGGGCGGTGTTGATGAGCGGCTTCATGTCGGCGTCGAAGTACTGGCCGCCGTACGAGAAGAAGCGCGACCGCCACCAGTGGTACGAGTAGCCGCTGCCCGAGGGCTTGTAGGAGGCGCCGGCCCCGAACAGCTTGTTGTCGGTCCCGTCCCAGCCCCAGCCGTGGAAGAATTCGGCGGCGTCGTCCCACTGCTTCCACGTCTTGGGCGGCGCCAGGTCGTACTGGTAGCGGGCCTTGAACTTCTTCTTGTTGTCGGCCCGCTCGAAGGCCACCTTGTTCCAGAACATGATGTGCACGTCGCCGTCGTAGGGCATGCTGACCAGCTTGCCGTTGTGGCGGAGCATCAGCTTCTTGTAGACGTCGGCGATGTCGTCGAGCTGGAAGTCGAGCTTGAGCTTCTGGGCCCACGCCTCCAGCGGCTCGAAGTGCCGGCCGTAGTCGGGCATGTTGCTGGGCCCGAACATGACCAGGTCCCAGGGACTGCCGCCGCCGTTGAACTCCAGCAGCGTCTTCGGCACGAAGGCGTCGAGCGGGATGACCTCCACGTCGAGCTTGATGCCGAGCTTGTCGTACAGGTCCTTCTCGACCAGCGACAGCGAGTACTTCACGTACTCCGCGTTGACCACCGCCCGGATCGTCGTCCCCTCGTACGGGCGATTGCCCTGGGCGGGCGCCGGCCCCGGCCGCAGGGCGGCCGCCACGACGGCGACGAACACGAGCGCGATCCCGACGAGCGCCAGTCGCTTCATGAGCGAATCTCCTTTGGACTACGGAGCTGGTACGACAACGGCATGGCCGGTTTCATCGGCCCGGTCATCCCTTGGTGCCGCCGAGGGCCAGACCCTTGACCAGGTACCGCTGCAGCAGGAACGCGACCACGAAGGCCGGCAGGACGCCCAGCACCACCGAGGCCGACGCCTCGCCGTAGAACATGTCGGTGCCACCGCTGGTGTAGGTAGTGACCAGCACCATCATGGTCTTCGTCTCGATGCCGGTCAGCACGACGGCGAACAGGAACTCGTTCCAGGTCGCGATGAACGAGAACAGCGCCACCACCGCCAGGCCGGGGGCGATGATCGGCACCACCACCCGCAGCAGCGCGCCCACCCGCGAGCAGCCGTCGATCATCGCCGCCTCCTCGATCTCGACGGGGAAGTCCCGCAGGAAGCCCACCAGCAGCCACACCGCGAAGGGGATGTAGACGACGGTGTAGAGCATGACCAGGCCCAGGTAGGAGTTGGTCAGGCCCAGCTGCTTGTACATCAGATAGACGGGGATGATCAGGGCGATGGCGGGGAGCATGCGGAGCACGAGCAGGAACGTGCCGAGCAGGCCGCCGCCGAATCGCCAGCGGGCGATCGCGTAGGCGGTCGGCAGGCTGACCACCAGCGCGGCCACCATGCTCATGGAGGAGATGGTCAGGCTGTTGAGGAAGTAGCGGAGGCCGCTGGCCCGGGTGAACAGGCCGACGTAGTGCGCCAGGGAGGGATGGCTGGGAATCCACACCGGGGGAAACGCGAAGAAGTCGCTGTCCCCCTTCAGCGAGGTCGTCACGATCCAGAAGAAGGGCCCGAGAAAGAACACCAGCGCCCCGGCCAGGCCCAGGTAGGTCAGCCCGGCGGCCAGCCGCCGGCGCCACCGGTAGCGGCGGGCGGACCGCACGACCACGGCGGGGGTCGCGGAGACGAGGGTGCTCACGCCGCCCGCGCTTCCCGGCGGCGCTGCACGGCCTGGAAGACCAGGGTCAGGGTCAGCACGCCCAGCACGATCACGTAGGACAGCGCCGCCGCGTAGCTCATCCGGAAGTCCTTGAAGCCGACCAGGTAGGTGTTGAAGGCGACCGTCTCGGTGGTCCCGCCGGGCCCGCCGAAGGTCAGCACGAAGATCAGGCCGAAGAGCTTGGTGAGGTCGATCATGCGGATCATCACGCCCACCACCATGGTGAACTTCAGCAGCGGCAGCGTGACGTGCCAGAAGCTCTGGCGGGGCGACGCCCCGTCGACGCGCGCGCTCTCGTACAGCTCCTGGGGAATCGACTGCAGCCCGGCCAGCAAGACCAGCATCATGAACGGGGTGTTCTGCCAGATCTCCACCAGCACCACCGCCACGATCGACATGATCGGCGTGGAGAACCAGTCGAAGTAGACGTCGAGCAGGCCGAGCTGGCGGCCCAGGTTGTTGATCGCCCCGTACTTGACGCCGAACATCATCCGCCAGGCCATGGCCGCCATCACCGGCGACACCATGGCCGGGATGGCCAGCAGGGCCGTGATGATCGGCCGGCCGCGGGTGGCCCGGCTGAGGAGCAGCGCGATGCCGAGACCCAGCAGCAGCTCGCCGACCAGCGAGGGGACGATGAGCACCACCGTCGTCCACACCGACTGGATGAAGCGTTGGTCGCGCACCAGCGCCTCGGTGTAGTTGCGGACGCCGACGAACGTGTGGTCGGGGCCGACCGAGAGGTCGAAGTCCTGGAACGAGAGGTAGAACGAGTAGGCGAGCGGAAAGACGATCACGATCGCGATGAGGACGAGCGCCGGGGTCGCGAACGCGAACGGCTCCCACTGCCGGCGCTTCAGGGCGATCGCGGGGATCCGCACGTCTTCCTCCCGTCCGGCCGACGCCGCGTCCGTTACTTCACGGCGCCGGCGGTGAGACCGGACACGTAGTAGTCGAGGAAGAAGACGTAGAGCACGACGATCGGCACCGAGCCCAGCACGGCGCCGGCCATGAGCTGGCCCCAGAAGTAGATGTCGCCGCGGATCAGCTCGCTGGTCACCCCCACGCTCGCGGTGATCTGGTCCGACGAGGACGTGAAGGTCAGCGCGTAGATGAACTCGTTCCACGACAGCGTGAAGGCGAACAGCGCCGCGCAGACCAGGCCCGGGACCGTGATGGGCAGCACGATGCGCCACAGGGCCTGGATGCGGGTGGCCCCGTCGACCATGGCGCACTCCTCGACCTCCTTGGGGACGGTGCGGAAGTAGCCCATGAGCAGCCAGGTGCAGAACGGGACCAGGAAGGTCGGGTAGGTCAGCACGAGCGCCCACTTGGAGTCGGCGATGCCGAGCCAGTTGATGACCTGGGCCAGCGGCAGGAACAGGAGCGACGTCGGGACCAGGTAGGTGACGAAGATGCCGGTGCCGAAGGCGTCCACGCCGAAGAACTTCAGGCGGGCCAGCGCGTAGGCGGCGACGGTGCCGATGAGGACGGAGGCCGTGGTGGCCAGCACCGTCACCAGCAGGCTGTTCTTCGTCCAGGTGAGGAACTCGGTGTCCCACAGCAGCTTGGTGTAGTGCTCGAGGGTGGGACCCTGCGTGATGACGAGCGGCACCGCGTGGCGGTCGTAGAGCTCGCGGTCCTGCTTCAGCGACGTCAGCGTCATGTGGTAGAAGGGGAACAGCGCGAAGACGAGAAACGGCAGCAGCAGCAGGTGCATCACCACGCGCCGGGTGAGCTTGCGGCGCCCCATCAGTAGGCCTGCTTGCGCACGAAGCGGAGCTGGAACCACACCACGAACGCCAGCAGCGGGAACAGGTAGAGCGAGATCGCCGCGCCCTCGCCGATCCGGCCGCTCTCCAGCCCGATCATCCGCGAGTACGTCGCGAACAGGTGCGTGGAGTTGATGGGCCCCCCGCGGGTCAGGACGTACACGATGTTGAAGTCGCTGAACGTGAAGATCGTCGAGAACAGCACGACGATGGCCAGGACCGGCTTCAGCATCGGCAGGGTCACGTACCAGAAGCGCGACCACGCCCCGGCGCCGTCGGACTCGGCCGCCTCGTAGAGCTCCTTGGGGATGGCCACCAGGCCGGCCAGGATCGTGATGACGAAGAAGGGCAGCCCGCGCCAGATGTTGACCGTGATGACGGCCGCCATCGCGTAGTACCGCTGCCCGAGCCAGTTCGGCCCCGGCGGGTCCATGATCCCCAGCGCGATGCCCGTCCAGTTGACCACGCTGTAGAGCGAGTTGAACATCCACCACCAGCCCAGCGTCGACAGCGCGGTGGGAATGACCCAGGGCAGCAGGACGACGCCGCGGATCAGCCGCTTGAACCAGAGCTGCTCGTTGAGCAGCAGGGCCAGGATCATCCCGAGGACGATCTTGAAGGCGATGGCGATGCTGGTGAACACGAAGGCGTTCTGGAACGTCTGCCGGAAGGCGTCGCTGTCCCACAGCTGGATGAAGTTGGTGATCCCGATGAAGGAGCTGGGCCGGCCGATGAACGCGTTGGACAGCGAGAAGTAGAGCGCCATGCCGAACGGGTAGGCCACCAGCAGCAGGATCAGGATCATGGCCGGCGTGATGAAGGCCGGACCCAGGATCCGCTCGCGGTCCAGGAGCTCGCTCAGCCGCGTCCGCCAGGGCAGGCGCGGCTGAGCGGCGACGGGCAGGGTTCCGATCGCCATGAGAGTCCTAGCCCGCCATGATTTTCTTCATCTCGGTCTCGGCCCAGGCGATGGCGTCCTTGGTGGGGGTGCCGGTCACCGCCTTGGCGATCATGTTGGGGAGCAGGTAGGCGTTGGTGATGAGCTGCACCTTGTCCGACGGCGGCGCCGGCCAGCCGTAGGTGTGGTACTGCACGCCCTCCCCCTTGAGCGCGGCGTACTTGGGGTCGCTGCGCAGCACCGGGTGGTCCTGCAGCTTCTCGTAGACCGGCAGGTTGAAGGCGTCCCCCGACAGGATGTACTCGTCGTACACCTCGCGCTTGCCGATCAGGTAGCGGAGCCACTCCTTGGAGGCCTCCACGTTCTTGGAGAACTTCCAGATGCCGATGTGGCGCGGGGTGTCGGTCTCGAACCGTCCGGCCGGCCCGCCCAGGCTGCGGTGGTGGTTGATGCCGTCGGCGGTCACCAGCTTGCGCTGCTTGGCGATGATGTAGGCGCTGACCGGGTTGTGGATCCAGCCGGCCTTGCCCTGCTGGATCGACTCGTTGTTGCTGGCGTCCGACCACGACAGCACCTCGGGCTCCATGCAGTCGCGGAACATCTTCTTGTACCACTCGATGGTCTGCGCCGTCGCCGGCGAGTTGATCCTGACGGTCTTGCCGTCCTTGTCCACCTCCATGCCGCCGAACGACCACAGCACGGGGCCGGCCGTGGAGATCGAGTCGTAGTTCTGGCTGATGGGGATCCCCACCGGGTTCCCCATCTTCTTGAGCTCCTTGCCGGCCGTGTAGAGGTCCTCCCAGGTGTCGGGCACCTTCAGGCTGGCCTTCTTGAAGAGGTCCTCCCGGTAGGTCGCCACGAACATGCCGTGGTACTGCGGCACCGCTTTCCACACGCCGTGCACGTGGGCGCCCTCGTAGGCGGACGAGATGGCCTTGCCGTACTTCTTCTCGAGCTCGCCCACGACGTCGGAGACGTCGACCAGCTGGGGCTCGTACAGCCAGGGGAAGTGCATGCGCATCTCGACGAGGTCGTGTCCGGCCTGCGTCTGCACCTCGGAGGCGTACTTGGCCTGCTGGGGGCCCATGTGGGAGATGTGGTCGATCTTCAGCTTGATGCCGGTGTCCTTGGTGAACCGCTGGCCGATCTCGGCCAGCTTCTTGTCCGAGGCCGGCGCGAAGTTGTTCCAGCAGAGATACGAGATCTCACGCTGCTGGCCGACCGCCGGTGGAATCCTGGTGGCCAGGATCCCGGCCAGGCCGGTCGCGGTAGTGGCGAGGAACTGCCGACGACTGTGTCGCATGGACCCTCCTCGGCGGTCGGACCGTCCAGAACGGCGAGACGGAACGGGTTGTTGCCGGACTGTAGAGGCCGGAGGCCGCACCTGTCAAGCTGGCGCCGGAATCCGCTCAGGCCCCGTCCGGCGTCCAGTCGCGAAACCGCTCGCGCAGCACCTTCTTGTCGAACTTCCCGACGCTCGTCTTCGGCACCGCCTCCAGCAGCACGACCCCGTCGGGCAGCGCCCACCGGGCCAGCCGGGGGCGCAGGTAGTCGACGATCTCCCCGGCCTCCAGGGTGACCCCCGGCCGGGGGACGACGCAGGCCAGCGGCCGCTCCACCCACTTGGGATGCGGGACGGCGATGACCGCCGCCTCCAGCACCTTGGGATGGCCCATGATCATGGTCTCGACGTCGATGGAGGAGATCCACTCGCCGCCGGACTTGATCAAATCCTTGGTGCGGTCGGTGATGCGGACGTAGCCCTCGGCGTCGACGGTGGCGACGTCCCCCGTGCGGAACCAGCCGTCGGCGGTGAAGCGGTCGGCCGACTCGGGATTGTCGTAGTAGGACCGGATGATCCAGGGCCCGCGCACCTGGATCTCACCCATGGCCTGGCCGTCCCAGGGCTGCTCGACCCCGGCGTCGTCGACGATGCGCAGGTCGACGCCGACCGACACGTAGCCCTGCGTCGCGCGCACCGCGTACTGCCGGTCCTCGGGCCACTCGCGCATGTAGCTCTTGAGCCGGCTGAGCGTGCCGACCGGGCTCATCTCGGTCATGCCCCAGGCGTGCATCATCGAGGCGCCGAACTGCTTGTCGTAGTGCTCGAGCAGGCTGCGCGGCGCCGCCGAGCCCCCGATCGGGATGCAGCGGATGGAGGAGATGTCGTAGCCCTCCCGCTCGACCAGCTCCTTCACGGCGATCCACACCGTCGGCACCGCGCCCACGAAGGTGACCTTCTCGGCCTGGACCAGCTCGCAGATGTCGCGCGGCTGCGGATTGGGGCCGCCGAAGATCTGTGTGGCGCCGAGCATCGTGCCGCAGAAGGGCACGCACCACGCGTTGGCGTGGAACATCGGCACGATGTGCAGGATCACGTCGTTCTCGGAGAGCGCCATCGCGTCGGTCATGGCCTGGGCCAGGCAGTGGACGTAGAGCGCGCGGTGCGTGTACACGACCCCCTTGGGGTGGCCGGTGGTGCCCGACGTGTAGCACATGGCGACGGCATCGGTCTCCGCCGCCGGCGGCCACGCGGCCAGCGGGGTGGCCGAGGCCAGCAGCGTCTCGTAGTCGGGCAGCTCGGGCGGGACGGCCGCGGGGGCGCCCGCCGGACCGGCCCCGCCGCCGGCGGCGTCGCGCATCACGACGATCGTCCGCACCGTGGTGAGCTGGTCGCGGATCGCGGCCAGGACCGGCCACACGCTGGCGTCCACGAAGATCACCCGGTCGCCGGCGTGGTTGACGATGTAGGCGAGGTCGTGCGCGGAGAGCCGGAAGTTCAGGGTGTGCAGCACGGCGCCGCTGAGGGGGATCGCCCAGTACAGCTCCAGGTGACGATGACTGTTCCAGGCCAGCGTCGCCACGCGATCGCCCTTCTGCACCCCCAGCTCGCGCAGCGCGCCGGCCAGGCGGAACGTGCGCTCCGCGAAATCCGCGTAGCTGTACCGGAAGAGCGGCTGACCCGGCCGGCGGGTGGCCAGCGTCTTGCGCGCGAAGAGTCGCCGGCTGCGCTCGAAGAACTGCGTGAGCGTCAGCGGGTAGTCCATCATGAGGTCGTGGATCGGCGCGGCCATCAGTAGCCTCCCGGGTCTTCCGACGTCGCGCAGCGGAACCCCACGTGGTGGTGTCCGGCCGCGGCGCCGCGGCGGTCGTACGAGCGCCGGGTCGACACGTGCAGCGCGCCGGCCGGGTCGTCGTGGCTGGCCCCGCGCACGACCACCCGGCCGGCGCCCGTGAACGGCTCGCGACCGTCGTCGGCACGGTAAGGGTACGCGCGCAGCGTCGTCGACGTCCACTCGCGCAGGTTGCCGAGCAGGTCCTCCACGCGGTGCCGGCTGACGGCGGCGGGACGCGCGTCGCCGGGCTCGGTGGCGTTGTAGGCGCGGGCGAAGACCGCCAGCGCGCGCGTCGGCGGCGTGGTGCCCCAGGGGTAGGGCCGCGTGTCGTCGCCGCGCGCGGCCTTCTCCCACTCCGCCTCCGTCGGCAGCCGCCGCTGCGTCCACGCGCAGTAGTCGCGGGCGCCGTACCACGAGACCTCGACGGCCGGGTGGCGCTCGAAGCCCGCGTCGGCCGCCCAGGCCGCATGCTGCTCGGCGGCGGGCACCAGCCGGATGCGAGCGTCGGCGTCGTCGGCGTCGTAGCGACGCATGCCGTCGGCGCTCGTGATGCCGCGGGCGTTGAGGAACGCCGCGAACTCCGCGTTGGTGACCTTGTGGCGCTCGAGCCAGACATCGCGGACGTCGACGCGATGCATGGGCCGCTCGTCGTCGGCGCCGTCGTCGCGCCCCATCCAGAACGCGCCGGCCTGGACGAGCATGATTCCGCCGGCGAGCGCGGGCGGCCACGCCAGGACCGTCAGCGCGACGGCCAGCCCGAACGCGAGCGCGGCTCTCATCCCGGTGGTTGTAACACTTGCCGTCGCCACCCGGACGTCCGAATACGCCGCGGCTCGCGGGCGTCTCACTGCCTGACACGGACAAGGAGGCTGCCATGGAACGCAATCCCTGGAAGCTCGCGACGATCGGCCTGGCCCTGGCGGGGACCGCCGCCCTCGGCACCGGCATGACCACGGCGTACGTGATGCGCGCGCCGGCGTCGCCCGCCGCGCCGGAGAGCGCGACCTCGACCCGCGAGGCCGTTGCGCCGCGGGCGCTGGTGACGCCGCGCGGGGCCGTCGCCTCGCCAACGCTCGGCCGGCCTGCCGCGCCGGCCCCGCCGCGCGTGACGCCGGTCTCGACGGCTGCCGCGGGTCCCGCGGATTGCGACACGGGCGGGGAGCGCGCGGTGCGGATTGCCAAGCCCGGTGTCGTCGGCGCGCTGCTCGGGGCCGGCCTCGGCGCGGCCGGCGGCGCCATCGCCGACGGTGGCAAGGCCGCCGGCAAGGGCGCGCTCATCGGCGGGCTCGCCGGCGCCGCGCTCGGGACCGGCTACGGCGCCTACCAGACGAAGAACGAGTGCGGCACGATCTTCGGCGACGCCGCCGCTCCCGGATCGGCCCTGGCGCCGGCCCCGGCCGGCGCGCGCGGGCAGGCTCTGACGGTGTACGACGCCCGCTGAGCGCGGGCCCGAGCATCCGGGCCGTGGTCGATTCCAGGGCCGCGGCCCGCGGCGCGCCCGCCCCGCCGGGGTCCGGCGTCGCCGCCTGAGGCCGGAACGGCCCCGCGGGCGACGAACGGCGGCGGGGCGCCGTGGTATCGTGGCGCGATGCGATCGCGCTGGAACGATGCCGAGGCCGTCGCGCTCGAGGGCGTCGACCTGCTCGTCTACGCGTCCCGCCTGATCGGCGCCGAGCCCTCCCTCGTGGTGTGGGGCGGCGGCAACACCTCCGTGAAGGTCGTCGAGTCCGATCATCGCGGCCGGGCGATTCCCGTGCTGCGTGTCAAGGGCAGCGGCTCGGACCTCAAGTCGATCCAGCGCAAGGATTTCCCCGGCGTCCGGATGGACGACATCCGGGCGCTCCTGGACCGGCAGGACATGAGCGACGAGGAGATGGTCGCCTACCTGGCCCACGCGCTGCAGGAGCCGGGCGGCGTGCGCCCCTCGATCGAGACGCTCCTGCACGGGTTCGTCGACGCCTACGCGGTGGTCCACACCCACGCCGACGCGGTCGTGTCGCTGACCAACAACGACCGCGCGGGCGACGTGCTGGCCGGCGTCTACGGCAAGGACGTCGTCGCCCTCGACTATCGCCGGCCCGGCTTCAAGATCTCGCGCGACGTCGCCGACGCCATCGCCGCGGCCCCGCAGGCCCGCGCCCTGCTGCTGGCCAAGCACGGCACGATCACCTGGGGCGCGACCGTGCGCGAGGCCTACGAGGCCACCGTCGAGCTGATCACCCGCGCCGAGGACGCGATCGCCGAGCGCCGGCGAGGCCGCCGCGCCTTCGGCGGGCCGCGGGTGCCGGTGGTGGAGCCCGCCGCCCGCCGCGCGAGCGCGCTCGAGCTGCTGCCGCGACTCCGCGGCAACCTCTCGCGGGAGCGCCGGGTCATCGTCCGGTACGACGACGCGCCGGCCGTCCTGGAGTTCGTCTCCTCCGTGGAGGCGCCGGCCGCCAGCCAGGCGGGGCCGGCCACGCCCGATCACACGATCTACACCAAGCGCCGGCCGTGCTTCGTGCCCCTGGACGATCCGGCTGACCCGGCGTCCGCGTGGGTGACCGTCGAGCGCGCCCTGGACGCCTTCGCGCGCGACTACACCGCCTACGTCGACGCGCACCGCGGCCCCGGCGTCGAGCTGCTCGACCCGCGCCCCCGCGTGGTGCTGGTGCCCGGGCTGGGCATGTTCACGGCCGGCCGCGACGCGCGCACGGCCGGGATCGTCGACGACATCTACCACCACACCATCGACGTGATCGGCAACGCCTCGGCCTTCGGCCGCTACGTCTCCCTCTCGGCGAAGGACGCCTTCGACGTCGAGTACTGGCCGCTCGAGCTGTACAAGCTGAGCCTGGCGCCGCCGGACAAGGAGCTCGCGTGTCGCGTCGCGCTGGTGACCGGCGGCGGCTCGGGGATCGGTCGCGCGGTCGCCCACCGGCTCGCCGCCGAGGGGGCCCACGTGGCGATCGGCGACGTCGATGCCGACTCGGCCCGCCGCGTGGCCGACGAGGTGACGAGGGCGGCGGGCGCCGGCCGCGCGCTCGGGCTGGCGATGGACGTGACGAGCGAGGCCTCGGTGCGGGCCGCGTTCGAGGAGACCGTCCTGGCCTGGGGCGGGCTGGACGTCCTGGTCTCCAACGCCGGCATCGCCCACTCGGCGCCGGTCGACCGCATGGCGCTGGCCGACTGGGAGCGCTCGTTCGCGGTGAACGCGACCGGGCATTTCCTGGTGGCGCGAGAGGCGATGCGCGTGCTGATCCGGCAGGGGATCGGCGGGGCGCTGGTCTTCGTGGCGACGAAGAACGTGATGTCGCCGGGCAAGGACTTTGCCGCCTACTCGGCGGCCAAGGCGGCCGAGGCCCAGCTGGGCAAGGTCCTGGCACTGGAGGGCGCGCCGCACGGCATCCGCTCGAACATCGTGAACCCCGACGCGGTCTTCCAGGACTCCCGGCTGTGGTCCGAGGAGATCCGCCGCGAGCGCGCGGCCGCGCAGGGCATCACGGTGGAGCAGCTCGAGGACTTCTACCGCCGGCGCAATCTCCTCGGGGCCCGCATCCTGCCCGAGGACGTGGCCGAGGCCGTGCTGTTCCTGGCCACCGACCGCTCGGCCAAGACGACCGGGTGCACGCTCACCGTCGACGGCGGCGTCAAGGACGCGTTCCCGCGGTGACCATGCGCTTCGGGGTCCAGCTCTCGCTCAGGCCGCCGGCCGAGCAGTTCGCGCTGGTGCAGCGCATCGAGGCGCTCGGCTTCGAATCGGTGTGGACCGGCGACCATCTGTCGTTCCACGGCCCGATCCACGAGTCGCTGACCCTGCTGGCCACCTTCGTGCCGATCACGCGCCGGATCCGGCTCGGCACCGCCGTCTACCTGCTCGCGCTGCGCGCGCCGGCCGTCGCGGCCAAGGCGACCGCGTCGCTCGACGTTCTCTCGGAAGGCCGGCTGATCTTCGGGGTCGGCGTCGGCGGCGAGAACCCCAAGGAGTTCGAGCTGTGCGGCGTGCCGCACCGCGAGCGCGGCGCGCGGGTCAGCGAGGGCATCGAGGTGGTCCGCGCGCTCTGGCGGGACACGCCAGCCACCTTCCAGGGGCGCTTCTCCCGCTTCGAGGGCGTCTCGATCGATCCCAAGCCGGTGCAGCGGCCGGGCCCGCCGATCTGGATCGGAGGCCGTTCCGACGCGGCCCTCACCCGGGCGGGCCGGCAGGGCGACGGCTGGGTGTCGTACGTGGTCCAGCCCGAGCGCTACGCCCAGAGCGTCGGCAAGATCCGGTCGGCGGCGCAGGCGGCCGGCCGCCCCCTCGACGACTTCGCCTTCGGGCACCTGGGGTTCGTCACGGTCGGCCGCGACTGGGAGTCGGCCAAGGCGGTGTGGGCCAGGCACCTCTCGAAGCGCTACGCGCAGGACTTCGAGCCGCTGGCGCGCAAGTACGGCATCATCGGCACGCCGGAGCAGTGCGCCGAGCAGATCGTGCGCTTCGAGGCGGCCGGCTGCGACTACCTCATCGTCAACGCCATCGGCGATCCCCAGGACGAGCGCGAGCAGATCGAGCGCATCGCTGCCGACGTCCTGCCCCGGCTGCGGCGCTGATCGATGCCGGGCAAGCCGGCGGCCTGCCGCGCTTGCGTGGCGGCCGTGCGCGGGCTGGCGGCCGACGTCCTCGAGGTGGACCTGGCGATGGTCGAGCCGCCGGCGCTCGCCTTCGAAGCGGGGCAGTGGGTGTCGGTGCCGTTCGGGGCCAAGCTGGTGCGCGCCTACTCGATCGCGTCGACGCCCCGCTCGGCCTCGCTGATCACGCTCTGCGCCGACGTCACGCCGGGCGGTCTCGGCTCCCGGTGGTTCCGCGCGCTCGCCCCCGGCGCCGCCGTGGAGTTCAAGGGGCCGCTGGGCGGCTTCGTCCTCGGGCGCGAGGAGACGCGCGGCCCGCTGTTCGTCGCCGAGGAGATCGGCATCGTGCCGATCCGCTCGATCATCCTGGATCTCGACGAGGCCGGATCGGCGACACCGGCCACGCTCCTGTACTGGGCGCGCGACGCCAGCTGGCTCGTGTACGACGCCGAGTTCCGCGCGCTGACCCGCCGGCGTCCCGACTTCGCGTATCATCCGGTCGTGCCCGACGGCGCCGGCGGCGCCCCGACGCCGGCCGCGCTGGTGGACCGGCTCGTGGCCGACGTGACCGGGCGGGTCGCCTACGTGGCCGGCGGCGGCGACACGATCGCAGCCGTGCGCGAGGTGCTGATGGCCCGGGGCCTCGAGCGGAAGACGGTCAAGTGGGAGAAGTTCTGGTGAGTCCGTCCGCGCGCGCGGACGACGGGGGCGCCGCCCGCTGATGGCCGATCTCACCGGCGGCGAGCTCGTGGCGCGGGTGCTGAAGCAGGCCGGCGTCGGACACGTCTTCACGCTCTGCGGCGGCCACGTCCTGCCGATCTACGACGGCTGCCTGCAGGAGGGGATCCGCGTCATCGACCTGCGCCACGAGCAGGCGGCGGCGCACGCGGCCGACGCCTACGCCCGGCTCACGCGCGGCATCGGCGTGGCGATCGTCACGGCCGGACCCGGCGTCACCGACGCGGTGACGGGCGTGGCCAACGCGCACGCCGCGCGCAGCCCGCTGCTGCTCATCGGGGGGGCAGCACCGCTGGGTCTGCGCGGCCTCGGCGCCCTGCAGGAGATGGAGCAGGTCGGCCTGCTGCGTCCCATCACCAAGGGCGCGTGGTCGGTCGTCGAGACGCGCCAGATCCCCGACGTGCTCACCACCGCGATCCGCGTCGCCCTGTCGGGACGGCCGGGCCCCGTCTTCGTCGAGATCCCGGTCGATCTGCTCCTGGCCACGATCGAGGACCGCCTGGCCCCGCTGCCCACCGGCTACCTGCATCGCGCCCCGGCCGCCGGCGATCCCGCGGCCGTCGAGCGGGTGGCCGAGCTGCTGGCGGCAGCCGAGCGCCCGGTCGTGCTGGCCGGCGCGGGCGTGTACTGGGACGACGCCGCCGCGGCGCTGGCGACGTTCGCGGAGGGAGCCGGGGCGCCGGTGTTCATGAACGGCGCCGGGCGAGGCTGCCTGCCGCCCGACCATCCGATGGCCTTCGCCCATGCCCGGGGCTTCGCGCTCGGCCAGGCCGACGTCGTGCTCGTGCTCGGCGCCCCGCTCGACTTCCGGCTCGGCTACGGCCGGCCTCCGACGTTCGCCGAGGACGCCCGCGTCTGCATGGTCGACAGCGACCCCACCGAGCTCGGCCGCAACCGTCCGCTGGCGGTCGGCATCGCCGGGCACATCGGCCGCGTGCTGGAGCAGCTGACCACGGCGCTGCGGGGCGGGCCGGCCGTCCGCCTCGCGGGCTGGCGCGCGGTGGTCGCCGCCCGGGAAGGCGAGGCGCGAGAGCGCCTGGAGGCGCAGTGCGCCTCCGACGACGTCCCGGTCTCGCACTACCGCTGGGCCGCCGAGATCGCGCGTCACGTCACCGACGACACGATCGTCGTCGGTGACGGCGGCGACGTCGTGGGCTGCGCCGCCCGCCTCGTGCGCGTGCGCCGTCCCGGCCAGTGGCTCGATCCGGGCCCGTTCGGCTGTCTGGGCGTGGGCCCGCCGTTCGCGATCGCCGCCAAGCTGCTGCACCCGCACCGTCGCGTGATCCTCATCGCCGGCGACGGCGCCTTCGGCCTCAACGGGATGGAGATCGAGACGGCCGTCCGCTTCGGTCTGCCGATGACCGTCGTCATCGGCAACGACGCCGGCTGGGGCCAGATCCGGAATCCCCAGCTGTCGTTCTTCGGCGAGGCGCGCGCGGTGGCCACCTCGCTGCCGACGACGCGCTTCGACCTGATGGTCGAGGCGCTCGGCGGCCGCGGCGCCTTCGTGCGCGAGCCCAAGGAGATCGGGCCCGCGCTCGAGCGGGCGCTGGCCTCCGACGACGTCTGGTGCATCAACGTCGCGCTCGATCCCGCCGCCTACCGCCGCACCGGCCAGGTCTCGATGGCCATCTGAGGTGTCGCGGGCGCGCGGTGACGCCCTGAGAGTCACGTTCCTCGCGCCGCACCTGCGGATCGCCGGCGGCGTGCGCGCCATCCTGACGTACGCCGACCGGCTCGCCGCCGGCGGGCACGACGTCACGCTCGTCGTGCCCGCCGGCGGCCGCGCCGCGGCGTGGTGGCGCCGCGCGCGCCGCCGGTCGCCCGAGTGGGTGGCGGGCTTCCGGCCGCGCATCCGCTGGGTCGCCCGGTGGGCGGCCGACGCGCTGCCCGAGGCCGACGCGATCGTCGCCACGGCGTGGCAGTCGGCGCCGGTGGTGGCGGCGGCGCCGGGGCGGTGCGGCGCGAAGTTCTATCTCGTGCAGCACTACGAGAGCCTCTATCACGGTGATCCGGTCGCGGTGGACGCCACCTACCGGCTGCCGCTGGCCAAGATCGTGATCTCCACGTGGCTGCGCGACGTCATGCGCGAGCGATTCGGCGTGGACGCCGAGGTCCTGGTGACGCCCGTCGACCCCGCGCTCTTCCACCGCGTGTCCGTCGAGGTCGCCACGTCCAGACCGCGCGTCCTGATGCTGCACCACGAGTACCCCTGGAAGGGCGTGAGCGACGGCCTGGCCGCGGTGGCCCGCGTGAAGCCGCGGGTGCCCGGGCTGCGGCTCGTCGGGTTCGGCGTCAAGGCGCCCCGCGAGGCGCTGCCGTACGACGAGTTCCACGCCAACCCGCCCCAGGCCACGCTGGCCGCCCTCTACAGCGGCTGTGACATCTACCTCTGCCCGTCCTGGGACGAGGGGCTGGGGATGCCCTCGATGGAATCCATGGCCTGCGGCGCGGCGCTCGTCACCTACGACAACGGGGGGTGTCGCGACTACGCGCGGGACGGCGAGACGGCGCTGGTGGCGCCGCGGCGAGACGTCGAGGCGCTGGCCTCCGGCCTGGCCCGCCTCGCCACCGACCCGGACCTGCGCCGGCGCCTGGCGGCGGCGGGCGCCCGGCACGTCACGAGCGCGTTCGACTGGCGACGGGCGACGGCGCGACTGGAGGTCCTGCTGGCGGGAACTCGCGCTGGTGCTGGTCCAGCTTGAACGTCAGGGCGTCGATCTCGCGCTCGAGCTGGCTCAGACGCCGCGCGAGCCGGTCTCGCTCCTCGCGGAACGACTTGGCCAGCGACACCACCGCCTCGATGAGCCGTTGTTCGCGGTCGTCGGCGTGCGGGGCCTCGGTCATCGGTGCCCTCCGACAAGGCTGGCGGACCCGGCAGCAAGAGGGATGCCGCGCGCCGGGTCCGCAACGGCGCGGAGTTGTCGCGCCGCCGTGTCGTCGACCTGACAGGCTGACGTCAACCGCGAGCGATGCGCGACCGTCGGGCCAGCGTGGCACGCGCGCGGGGCGCCTGCTAGAATCACGTGCGCCATGCCGATCTACGAGTACGACTGCGGCGATTGTCGGCGTCGCGTGAGCCTGCTCGTACGCTCGTTCGCGGCCTCCGCCGACGCGGCCTGCCCGCGCTGCGGCGGCCGCCGGCTCGCCCGCGTCATGTCGCGGTTCTCCACGGTGAAGAGCGAGGACGCGCGGCTGGACTCGCTGGCCGATTCGGCGTCCCTCGGCGACCTGGACGAGAACGATCCCAGCAGTGTCGCGCGATTCATGAAGAAGATGGGGCGGGAGTTCGGGGACGACCTCGGCGAGGACTTCGACTCGGCGGTCGACGAGGCCATGGTCGAGGGCGAGACCGGCGGCGAGGGGGGGGAGGGCGGGGCGGAATCCGTCGACGCCGGCGGCGAATCAGAACTCTCGGCGCCGTGAAGATCGACGTCCACGATACGCTCGAGGCGGTCGGCCCCGAGGCCTGGGATGCGCTGCACGCCCGGTCCCGACTGCGCTCGCCGTTCCTCGGCTGGACCTGGCAGCGCGAGTGGGTGGCCGTGTTCGGCGAGGGCCGGCGGCTGGAGCTGCGGCGCGTCGTCGACGGGACCGGGCGGCTGGTCGCCCTCCTGCCGCTGGTCGAGGTCGCTCCCGACCGCTGGCTGCTGGTCGGAGGCGCGGACGTCTCGGACTATCTCGACCTGATCGCCCTCCGTGACCGCGAGGAGGAAGCGTGGACGGCGCTGCTCGCCGCCCGGGCGGCCAGCCGGGCGGTCTGGGAGCTGCACGCGGTGCCGGGGGCGTCGGCCACCGTGACCGCGATGCCGGCGCTGGCCACCGCCGTCGGCCTCGGCGTCGAGGCGCCATGCGAGGAGCGATGTCCGGTCCTGGCGCTGCCCGAATCCTGGGACGCTCTTCTCGCCTCGCTCTCCGGCAAGCATCGGCACGAGTTGACCCGCAAGCTCCGTCGCTTCGCGCGTGAAGCGCCCGACGGCCGCGTCACGTGGCAGAGCACACCGGCCGGGATCGAGTCCCGCCTGGACGACTTCCTGGCCCTGCACCGGCGCTCGCGCGAGGGCAAGGCCAAGTTCATGGACGCCCGGATGGAGCGATTCTTCCGCCGCGTGGTGCCCGCCCTGGCCGCCGGCGGCGGCGCCCGCCTGGCGCTGCTGGACCTGCCCGACGGGCCCATCGCGGCCTTCGTGACACTCGAGTGGGACGACACGGTGGGCCTCTACAACTCCGGCTTCCAGCCGGAGCGCGCCCCCCTGTCGCCCGGCCTCGTGCTGCTCGCCCACGTGGTGCGCGACGCGATCGAGCGGGGCCGGCGTCGGTTCGACTTCCTGCGCGGCGAGGAGCGCTACAAGTTCGAGTTCGGCCCCACCCCCGAGCCCGTGCACGCCGTCATCATCGGGGCCCGCCCGTGAGCCTGCGCGTGGCCGTGCTCAGCGTGCACACCTGTCCGCTGGCCGCGCTGGGGGGCAAGGAGACGGGCGGCATGAACGTGTACGTGCGCGAGCTGGTCCGCGAGCTCGCCCGCATGCGCGTCAGGGCCGACATCTTCACCCGCTCGCAGAACCCGGCGATCCCCCGCGTGGTGGCGGTGGCCGAGGAGGTCCGGGTCGTGCACCTGCCGGCGGGCCCCCAGGCCCCGATGGCGCGCGAGAAGGTGTACGAGCACCTCGACGAGTTCGTGGACGGCGTCGAGGCCTTTCGCATCGGCGGCGGGATCGAGTACGACCTGATCCACGCCCACTACTGGCTGTCGGGCTCGGTGGGCCTCACCCTGCGCGAGTGCTGGGGCGTCCCGCTCGTGCAGATGTTCCACACGCTGGGGCGTCTCAAGAACGACGCGACCCGCGACGCCGCCGACCGGGAGCCCGACCTGCGCATCGCCGAGGAGGCGCGGATCGTGGCGGCCGCCGATCGGATCGTGGCGGCCACGGCGGTCGAGCGCGGCCACCTGGCGACCCACTACGCGGCCGACACCTCGCGCATCGCGGTGATCCCGTGCGGTGTCGATACCGGGCTGTTCGCGCCGGGCGACCAGGCGGCCGCGCGAGCGGCGCTGGGGCTCGACGAGCGACCGCGGCTGCTCTACGTGGGCCGGCTGGCGCCGATCAAGGGACTGGACACGCTGCTGGACGGCATGGCCCGACTCCGGGCCGTCGACCACCGCGCCCAGCTGTGCATCGTGGGTGGCGACGCCGACGAGCCCCTGGACGGCCACGAGGGCGAGCTCCGCGCGCGGCTGAGCCGGCTGGGTCTCGGCGACGCGGTCATGTTCGTCGGCCCCCAGCCGCAGGAGCGGTTGCGCGCCTGGTACGTCGCGGCCGACGCCACCGTGCTGCCGTCGTATTACGAGTCCTTCGGCATGGTGGCGCTGGAGGCGATGGCGTGCGGCAGCCCGGTGATCGCCTCGCGCGTGGGGGGCTTGCAGACCACGGTGCGCGATCGGGTGACCGGCCTGCTCGTTCCGGACCACGACCCCGTCGCGCTCGCCGAGGCTCTGGGCCGCGTGCTCGACGACGCCGACCTGCGGTGGCGCCTGGGGCGCGAGGGCGTCCGCTGGGCCGTGCAGCACCGCTGGCCCTGCGTGGCCGAGGCGGTGTGTCGCGAGTACGCCGCGCTGGTCGACCTCGCCGCCTCCCATCTCGCCGCGGCTCGCTGCTCCGACGGAGGCCTCGCCCCCCGATCGGCAGCGCAGCGCGGCTGACCGCCACCAGCGTCGCGCCGTCGGGCGCCCGCGAGCGCTTCTGGCACGGGCGCCGCGCCGGGGGAGCGGCGACGGGCGTGTGTTACACTCCGCGGACCGTGGGCAAGCTCCTCGAGGTCCGCAATCTACACACCCACTTCTCGACGCGCGGCGGGGTGGTGCGCGCGGTGGACGGCGTGTCGTGGGACGTCGACGAGGGCGAGACGGTGGCGCTCGTCGGCGAGTCGGGGTGCGGGAAGTCCGTCACCGCCCTCAGCATCATGCGGCTGGTGGCTTTGCCGGCCGGACGCATCGTGGGCGGCCAGATCCTCTTCAAGGGACGCGACCTACTCACGCTGGACGAGGAGGAGATGCGGCGCGTGCGCGGGCGGGAGATCGGCATGATCTTCCAGGAGCCGATGACCTCGCTGAACCCGGTGCTCACCATCGGTCGCCAGCTCACCGAGGGGCTGGAGATCCATCTGGGCATGTCCCGGACGGAGGCCGAGCGTCGGGCCGCGGAGCTGCTCTCGCTGGTCGGCATCCCCGACCCGGCGCGGCGCCTGCGCCAGTACCCGCACCAGTTCAGCGGCGGCATGCGGCAGCGCATGATGATCGCGATGGCCCTGGCCTGCGATCCGCCGCTCGTGCTGGCCGACGAGCCGACGACCGCGCTCGACGTGACCATCCAGGCGCAGATCCTCGAGCTGATGAAGGACCTCTCGCGGCGGCTGGGCGTGGCCATGCTGATCATCACGCACAACCTGGGCGTCGTGGCCCGCTATGCCGACCGCGTGAACGTCATGTACGCCGGACGTATCATCGAGCGGGGCACCGCGCGGGAGCTGTACGCCCACCCGCGTCATCCCTACACGCTGGGCCTGCTCCGCTCGGTACCGCGGCTGGACGAGCCGCGCCGCGCCCGCCTGGCGCCGATCGAGGGCCAGCCGCCGGACCTCACGCGCCTGCCGCCGGGCTGCGCGTTCGCCCCGCGCTGCGCGTTCCGCGTCGAGCGCTGCGCCCACGAGGCGCCGCCGCTCGAGCCGGTGGGGCAGGGCGACCACGTCAGCGCGTGCTGGGAGTCGGCTCGCCTCCAGCCGGACTATGAGCCCGCGCGCTGAGGATGCGACGGCCACGGCCTCGCTCGCCGTCGCCGACGGCGAGGTGCTGCTCGAGGTGCGCGGCCTGGTCAAGCACTTCGCCGTCGGCGGCGGTCTGTTCGGCGGCCGACCCGGCGCCGTGCGGGCGGTCGACGGCGTCAGCTTCAGCCTGAGGCGCGGCGAGACCCTGGGGCTCGTGGGCGAGTCGGGCTGCGGCAAGACCACGACCGGCCGCTGCATCCTGCAGCTGGAGCGGCCGACGAGCGGCCAGGTGATCTTCGAGGGCCGGGACCTGGGCCCGCTCTCGGATGCCGAGCTGCGACCGATGCGCCGGCGCATGCAGGTGATCTTCCAGGACCCCTATGCGTCCCTGAACCCGCGCATGACCGTCGGGCAGATCCTAGCCGAGCCGATCGCCGTGCACGGCCTGGTGACCGACCGTCAGGCCCGCCGCCGCCGCGTCCACGAACTGCTCGGTCGGGTGGGGCTGCTGCCGCAGCACGCCGACCGCTACCCGCACCAGATGTCCGGCGGCCAGCGTCAGCGGGTGGGGATCGCGCGCGCGCTGGCGGTCGAGCCCTCCCTGATCGTCTGCGACGAGCCGGTCTCCGCGCTCGACGTGTCCATCCAGGCCCAGATCATCAACCTGCTGGAGGACCTGCAGGCCGAGCTGGGCCTGACCTACCTGTTCATCGCGCACGACCTCGCCGTCGTCCGGCACATCTCGGATCGCGTCGCCGTGATGTACCTCGGCAAGATCGTCGAGATCGCCGACCGCCGGGAGCTGTACGACAATCCCCTCCACCCCTACACGAAGGCGCTCCTGGCGGCCGTGCCGATCCCCGACCCGGCGCTCGAGGCCCAGCGGACGAGAACCGTCCTGACCGGGGAGGTGCCGAGCCCGCTCAACCCCCCGTCGGGGTGCGTGTTCCACCCCCGGTGCCCGATCGCGATCGAGCGCTGCCAGGGCGAGGTCCCGCCGCTGCGCGAGATCACCCCGGGGCACTGGGCCGCCTGTCTGCTCGCTTGACAGTGTGGTCTGACCGCGGGTACGTTGCCAGAAACCTTTGACGCCCGCGGTCGGTTTGATCGCTGAACTCGCCCGGCCTCGCCTGCGGTCGAGGTCCGACTGGAGGCTGTACATGCGTCGTTCCGTGCCCGTGTCGATCGCGCTCATCCTGGCGCTGCTCCTGGTCGGCGCCGCTCCGGCCCCCGCCCAGGACAAGCCCCGGTCCGGTGGAGAGCTGGTCTTCGTCGTCCCCTCCGAGCCGCCGTCCTACGACGCGCACCAGGAGGAGACCTTCGGCGTCATCCATCCCATGGCGCCCCACTACAGCACGCTGCTGCGCGTCGATCCGACCGACAAGACGGGAACGAAGCCGGTCGGCGACATCGCGGAATCGTGGACGGTGTCCAAGGACCAGCTCACGTACACCTTCAAGATCCGCAAGGGAGTCAAGTTCCACGACGGCAGCGAGCTGACGTCAAGGGACGTCAAGGCCTCCTACGAGAAGATCCTGCACCCGCCGGCCGGGGTGAAGTCGCTGCGCAAGGAAGCCTACGGCTCGGTCGCGTCGGTGGACGCTCCCGACCCGGGCACGTTCGTGCTGAAGCTGAAGTATCCGGAAGCGTCGATCCTGCTCAACCTGGCGTCGCCGTGGAACTGGATCTACAAGGCCGACATCCTGGCCAAGGACCCCCACTGGTACGAGAAGAACGTCATGGGCACGGGCCCCTTCAAGTTCGTCGAGCACGTCCGGGGCTCGCACTGGGTCGGCAAGAAGAACCCGGATTACTGGGACAAGGGCAAGCCCTACCTGGACGGGTACCGCGCGATCTTCATCAGCAACTCCGCCGCGCAGGTGGCGGCCGTGCGCGGCGAGCGGGCCATGATCCAGTTCCGCAGCTTCAGCCCGCCCGAGCGCGACAGCCTCGTGCAGGCGCTGGGGGCCAAGGTCGCCGTGCAGGAGAGCCCCTGGGACTGCGCCAACCTGGTGGCGATGCACCACGACAAGAAGCCCTTCGACGACAAGCGGGTGCGGCGGGCCCTGACCCTGGCCCTGGATCGGTACGAGGGCTCCAAGGCGCTGTCGAGGATTACGCTGGTGAAGGACGTGGCCGGCATCCAGGTGCCGGGCACGCCCTACGCCACGCCGCCGGCGGAACTGGACAAGCTGGCCGGCTACGGCCACGACATCGCCAAGAGCCGCGCCGAGGCCAAGCGGCTGCTGAAGGAAGCCGGCGTGCCCGACGGCTTCGCCTTCACGTTCAAGAACCGGGGCATCCCGCACCCCTACGAGCACCTGGGGATCTGGCTCATCGACCAGTGGCGGCAGATCGGCCTGAACGTGAAGATGGAGATGATCGAGGCCAGCGCGTACCACCCGATGCTCAAGCGCGGCGACTTCGACGTGGCGATGGACTTCCAGTGCGGCTTCATCGTGGAGCCCGACCTGGACCTGCCGCGCTTCCTCAGCCACTCCGACGCGAACTACGGCAAGCACAAGGACACCGTCATCGACGACCTCTACAGCCGGCAGGGTCGGGCCACCGACCTCGAGGAGCGCAAGAAGATCCTCCGCCAGCTGGAGAAGCGCCTCCTGGACGAGGAGGTCCACGTGTTCTACACGTTGCAGTGGCACCGGATCATCCCGCACCTGGCCAAGGTCAAGGGCTGGACGATCACGCCGAGCCACTACCTGAACAACCAGCTCGACACGGTGTGGCTGTCCGAGTGACGTGCACCGGTACCTGATCAAGCGCTTCCTGCTGATGCTGCCCACCCTGTTCGGGGTGGCGCTGGTGACGTTCCTGCTCATCCGCGTCATCCCGGGCGACGTGGTGGAGCTGCGCTACTCCGGCGACCGCGGCTCGGTGTCGCAGGACATCATCGATCGCGAGCGGGCCCGGATCGGCCTGGACAGGCCGATCTGGCAGCAGTTCATGACCTGGATGCTCGGCATCGTGCGATTCGACTTCGGCACCTCGATGTGGACGGGCGCGCCGATCCTGGAGGAGATCAAGCTGCGCTTCGTGCTGTCGCTCCAGCTGGCGATCATGGCCACCATCGTGGCCGTGCTGCTGGCCATCCCGCTCGGCGTGCTGTCGGCCCTCAAGCAGGACACCTGGATCGACTACGCCGTGCGGCTGTTCTCCATCGCCGGCCTGGCGATGCCGTCGTTCTGGCTCGGCATCGTGCTGATCTTGCTGATGCTGGTCGTGTTCAAGTGGCTGCCTCCCATGGTCTACACGCCGTTCTGGACCAACCCGGTCCAGAACCTCGCCCAGCTCATCTGGCCGGCCCTCGCGGTCGGCTACCGGTACTCGGCGGTCGCCACGCGGATGACGCGCTCGGCGATGCTCGAGGTCCTGCGCGAGGACTACATCCGCACGGCCCGGGCCAAGGGGCTCATGCAGAAGCTGATCCTCGCCCGCCACGCCCTGAAGAACGCGATGCTGCCGGTGCTCACGGTGGTCGCGCTGGAGTTCGCGTTCCTGATCGGCGGCCTCGTCGTCACCGAGCAGGTGTTCAACCTGAACGGGATCGGGCTGCTCTTCGTGCAGGCGGTGGCCCACCGGGACTACACGCTGCTGCAGGCGCTCGTGATGCTGGTCGCCGGGTCCTTCATCGTCGTGAACTTCCTCATGGACGTCGCCTATGCCTGGCTCGATCCGCGCATCCGTTACCGCTGAGGCGCCCGGCCGCTCGTCACCGCGCCTCGCGCCGGGGACGCCGTGGCGCTGAATCCGCCCCTCGACCGCGCGCTGGACGTCGAGGTGCCGCGGACGCGGCTCGGCGTCCGGGAAGCGGTCCGCGAGTTCTGCGTGCGCCGTCCGCTGGGGGCCGTGGGCGCCGCGATCATCGTGCTCATGCTGGCCGTCGCGCTGCTGGCGCCGCTCATCGCGCGCTACGATCCGGTCGTGAACGACTTCGCCGCCATGCTGGCCGCGCCGTCCGGCGCGCACTGGCTGGGCACCGACGCCTTCGGCCGCGACGTGCTCTCGCGGCTCATCTACGGCTCGCGGACGGCGCTGCTGGTCGGGTTCGGCTCCTCGGTCCTGGGCGCCACGCTGGGGGCCGTGCTGGGCGTGGCCAGCGCGTACTTCGGCGGGCGCGTCGACCTCTACCTGCAGCGGGTGATGGACGTGTTCCTGTCGTTCCCGCTCATCATCCTGGCCCTGGCCCTGGTGGCGATCCTGGGGAACTCGATTCCGAATCTCATCATGGCCATCATGATCCCGATGATTCCGCGCTCGGCCCTGGTGATTCGCTCCTCGGCCCTGGCGATCCGCGAGATGCCGTACGTGGACGCCGCCCGCGCGGCCGGCTTCAACCACCGGCGGATCATCCTGCGGCACATGCTGCCCAACGTGATGGCGCCGTACCTGATCATGCTCACCGCCTTCCTCGGCCAGGCGATCCTGCTCGAGTCCTCGCTGTCCTTTCTCGGTCTCGGCGTCCAGGAGCCGATCCCGGCCTGGGGCCTGATGCTGCGTGGCGCCGCCGTGGAGTTCGCGGAGGCCGCCCCCTGGATGGCGATCTTCCCCGGGCTGGCGATCAGCCTGTCGGTGTTCGCCTTCAATCTCTTCGGTGACTCCCTGCGCGACGCGCTCGATCCGCGCCTCAAGACGCAGTAGCGCGACGCGTTAGCCGACACGCCGAGTCTCGCCTACACGGGATAACGTACCGAAATGCTTGACACCCTCCGCCCGGCGCGCTACAACTGGCAGGTCTGACCGGCGAGGGATGCGCGCCAGCAGGCGCACGATATCGGGAGGCCCCAGATGCCGTATGTGATCGCTGAGCCCTGCATCAACGTCAAGGACAAGGCCTGCGTCGAGGTGTGCCCGGTGGACTGCATCTACGAGGGCGACACGCAGCTCTACATCCACCCCGACGAGTGCATCGACTGCGGGGCGTGCGAGCCGGTCTGCCCGGTGAAGGCGATCTTCGCCGAGGACGAGGTGCCGGACCAGTGGAAGAACTTCACGGAGCTGAACAAGCAGTTCTTCAAGGACCACCCCGGCGTCAAACCGGCCACGAAGGCGTAACCGCCGCCGACGCGCGATCGCGGCGAGGGCCCTCACCGGAGGGCCCTTCGTTTTGTGCACGGGCGCCACGCCCGATGGGCAGCCGGCCTCGACCGATCCCCCGGCGCGGGCCGCAATCCACCGCGATCCGCTCTGGCACACGCGTTGCGACCGGCCACGCGCGTGATGAACACGATTCCAGCCACGACCGTCGCCATCGCACCGCCGCTCGCACGCCCGCTCGGCTACCACGGCGCCGTCTGCGACTTCAAGCGCCAGCTGATCGAGGCGACCCTCCACCAGATGCGCGGCAATCGCACGCACACGGCGCGCGCCCTGGGCTTGCAGAGGACCTACCTGCTGCGGCTCATCCGGGAGCTGGGAGTGGCCGCGCCGCCGCCCCCGCCGCGCCGCCGGAACCCGCCCGGCTGAGGGCCCGGCGCCGACCGAGGCGGCGGCGTCCCCTCGCCGCCCGGCGCGAGCCGGCTCGTCTCGAGGCTCGGTGCGCCGACCGGTTCGGGGAATAATGGACGACATGCAGCTCGTGTTCGTCGCCGGCGTGGGCATGACCCGGATCGGGCGTCGGAGTGAGCCGCTGCCCGAGCTGATGGCCGAGGCCTCCCGGCTGGCGCTCGCCGAGGCCGGCATCGACACGCCCGAGGCCATCGTCGTGGCGACGATGAACCCGGAGGAGTTCCTGGGCGACGGGAACTTCGCGTCCAACGTGGCCACCCACATGGGCTTCGCCGACGTGCCCGCGCTGCGGATCGAGACGGCCACCTCGTCCGGCGCCGCCGCCTTCTACGCGGGCTTCGCCCAGGTCACCGCCGGTCTGCGCCGCACCGTCCTGGTGGTGGGCGGCGAGAAGATGACCCACCTGACCACGCCCCGGGTGTCCGAGATCATCGGACGCTCCATCGATCCGTACGAGCGCACCTACGGCGCCACCATGCCCGCGCTGGCCGGTCTGGTGACCCGGGCGTTGATGACGCGACACGGCGTGGGGGCGCGGGAGATCGCCCAGGTGGCCGTCAAGAATCACGCGAACGCGACCCGCAATCCGCTCGCGCACTTTCAGCAGGCCGTCACCCTCGACGAGGTGCTGAGCAGTCGCATGGTCGCCGATCCGCTGCGGCTGATGCACTGCTGCCCGATCTCCGACGGGGCGGCCGCCGTCGTGCTGAGCGCCCGTCCCTCGCCCGTGCGGGTGGCCGGCGTGGGGCAGGGCACCGACACGCTGGCCGTCCGTCATCGACGCGAGCTCACGAGCTTCGCCGCCACCCGGACGGCGGCGCGCGAGGCGTACGCGATGGCCGGCATCGGCCCCGAGCGCGTCGACGTCGCCGAGATCCACGACGCGTTCGCCCCGTTCGAGCTGATCTCGCTCGAGGACCTCGGCCTCGTTCCGCCCGGCAAGGCGGGGCGCGCCACGCTCGACGGCGACACGGCACTCGACGGTCGGCTGCCGGTGAATCCTTCCGGCGGCCTCAAGGCGCGCGGCCACCCGCTGGCCGCCACCGGGCTGGCCCAGATCGCCGAGTGCGTCTGGCAGCTCACCGGACGCGCCCGGGACCGGCAGGTCGCCGACGTCCACTGCGCGCTCGCCCACTCCATCGGGGGGCTGGCCACCAACAACTGGGTGACCATTCTGGCGCGGGCCTGATGGAGACCATCGCCGCCTCGCACTGCCCGCGCTGCGGCCTGGTGGTCGCTCCCCCGGCCGCGTATTGCCCGCACCATCCGGTGAGCATGGCGCCGATCACGCTGCCCGGGGTGGGCGAGGTGGTCTCGTTCACCACGCTGCACACGCCGCCGGCCGGCTTCCGCTCGCCGCTGCACATCGCGATCGTGGAGCTCGAGGGTGGCGGTCGGTTCGTCTGCCACGGCGCCGAGGTCCAGGGGCTCAAGATCGGCGCGACGGTCGCCATCGAGGCGGTCGACAACGTCTACTACTTCTCGCACCTGGGAGCGATGGAGCGGGCGCGGCTGTTCTGGCGGCGCGCCGGTCATGCCGGAGACCGCGTCAACGCGATCGCGCGAAGCCTCGCCAAGCGGGTGTGGAAGTCGCGGGCCGTGAACACGGACGCCTAGCGGGCCGAGCGTGGCGCGGGCCTCCGTCCGGATCACCCCGTGCGACACTCGAGCGCGACGACCACATCGAGGAGACCATTCGACGTCCGCCCGCCTGGGCAGGGTGGCGCGGGCCTGGAGGAGGCAACGTGGCGCGAGCCGATCGTCCGCTGGCCGGAGTGCGCGTCCTGGACCTGACCCGGGTGCTGGCCGGGCCGTTCTGCTCCATGATCCTCGGCGACATGGGCGCCGAGGTGATCAAGATCGAGGAGCCGGGCAAGGGCGACGACACCCGGACCTGGCCTCCCTTCGTCGCCGGTGAGGCCACGTACTTCATGGCCGTGAACCGCAACAAGCAGAGCCTGACCCTCAACCTCAAGGCGGCCGAGGGAAGGGCGATATTCGAGAAGCTCGCCCGCAAGGCCGACGTCGTGCTCGAGAACTTCCGCACCGGCACGATGGAGCGACTCGGGCTCGGCTTCCGGACACTGGGGCGCCTGAACCCCAGGCTCGTGTACTGCGCGATCTCCGGGTTCGGGGAGTCGGGGCCCGAGGCCGCGCGGGCCGGCTACGACCTCGTGGTGCAAGCCGAGTCCGGGATCATGGACATCACCGGCTTCGAGGACGGTCCGCCGGTCAAGGTCGGCACCTCCATCGCCGACCTCGTGGCCGGCATGTCGGCCGCCCATGGCGTCACGCTCGCCCTGCTGGCCCGTCAGCGCACCAGGCGCGGGCAGAAGGTCGAGATCTCCATGCAGGACGCGATGGCCGCGCTGCTGACGTACCAGGCCGGCATCTACTTCGGCACCGGGCAGAAGCCCGGCCGGCGCGGCAACAAGCATCCCTCGATCGTGCCGTACGAGGTGTTCCGCGCGGCCGACGCCTACCTCACCCTGGGCGTGGCCAACAACTCGCTGTGGGAGCGCTGCTGCACCGCCCTGGAGCACCCGGAGCTCGCGAAGGACCCGCGGTACGCCACCGAGGCCGCCCGGGTGCAGCACCGGGAGGAGCTCGTCCCGCGCCTGAACGAGCTGCTGGCCGCGCGCTCCGCCGACGAGTGGCTGAAGCGATTCGAGGCGGCCGGGGTCCCGGCCGGGCGCATTCGCACGGTGGCCGAGGTCTGCGAGAGCGCGCATCTCAGGGCGCGCGGCATGATCGTCACGCTGCCGCATCCCAAGGCCGGCGAGGTCCGCGTGCTGGGCGTGCCCATCCGCCTGCACGGCACGCCCGGCAAGGCCAGGACGGCCCCGCCACTGCTCGGCCAGCACACCGAGCGGGTGCTGCGCGGCGTGCTGGGGCTGGGCCGCCGCCAGGTCGCCCGGCTGCGCGCGGACGGCGTCGTCTGAGCCCCGGGGACCTCCAGTGCCGGCCGACCGGCTTACCTCCGGTTGCCGACCACGACCAGGATGACGCCGACGACCAGCGCCGCGGCGCCTGCGATCGGCGGCAGCGGGATCGTCTTCTCCCGCTTCGCCTCCACCTTGAGCGGGCCGAGGTCCACGACCTTCTCCCTCGTGGTGTACGTGATGCCCTGGTAGGCCAGCGCCACGATGCCGACCACGATCAGGATCACGCCGATGACGGTGAGCGGCTTCATGGGCGACCTCCCGCGGCGATGTGGATGCCTGCGGCCATGGTACCTGCCGGCGCAATTCTTGACACCCCGCGAGCCCCGTCGGATCATGGCGGGTCTGCACGGGGGTGAGGAGCCGACGATGCGTCGCTCGATCAAGATCTACGACACGACGCTACGCGACGGCACCCAGGGCGAGGGGGTGTCGTTCTCGATGGAGGACAAGGTCCGGCTGGCCGGCCGGCTCGACGCCTTCGGCATCCACTACATCGAGGGCGGGTGGCCCGGGTCGAACCCCAAGGACCTGCGCTTCTTCCGGCGCATGCAGGACGTCTCGCTCAAGCACGCCAAGCTGGCCGCCTTCTCCATGACCCGACGGGCCGGCGGCGCCACCGAGAGCGACCCGAACATGCAGGCCATCATCGACTCGGGAGCGCCGGTGGCCACGATCGTCGGCAAGTCGTGGGACTTCCACGTCACCGGCGCGCTGGAGACCACGCTGGCCGAGAACCTGGCCATGATCCACGACTCGATCGCCTGGCTGCGGTCGCGGACCGACGAGGTGATGTTCGACGCCGAGCACTTCTTCGACGGCTTCCGCGCCAACCGCGAGTATGCCCTGGCCACGCTGAAGGCGGCCGAGACGGGCGGCGCTCACTGGCTGGTGCTGTGCGACACCAACGGGGGGACCCTGCCCGCCGATCTCGCCGCCATCGTGCAGGCGGTGAGGCAGGCGGTGAAGACCCCGCTCGGCATCCACGTGCACAACGACGCCGAGTGCGCGGTGGCGAACTCGCTGGCGGCGGTCCTGGAGGGCGTGGACCAGGTGCAGGGTACGCTCAACGGGTTCGGCGAGCGCTGCGGCAACGCCAACCTCGTGTCGATCATCCCGACCCTGGTGCTGAAGCTGGGGATCGACTGCATCCCGGTCGCGCACCTGCACGAGCTGCGCGATCTCTCCCGCTTCGTGTCGGAGCTAGCCAACCGCACCCCCTGGTCCGCCCAGCCCTACGTCGGGGACTCGGCGTTCGCGCACAAGGGCGGCATGCACGTCTCCGCCGTCCAGAAGCACCCGGAGACGTACGAGCACGTCGATCCGCAGGCCGTGGGCAACCATCGGCGCGTGCTGGTCTCCGAGCTGGCCGGCAAGTCCAACATCCTCTGGAAGGCCCGCGAGTACGGCATCGATCTCGACCGCGACACGCCGGACTCCCGGCGGATCCTCGACCGGCTCAAGGCGCTGGAGGACCAGGGCTTCCAGTTCGAGGGCGCCGAGGCGTCGTTCGAGCTGCTGATGGAGCGCGCCCTCGGCCGCCACCGGCCGTACTTCGAGCTCGAGGCGTACCGGGTGATCGTGGAGGAGCAGACCGCCGACGAGGCGCCGGTGGCCGAGGCCACCGTGCGGGTGCGAGTCAAGGGGATCCTGGAGCACACGGCCGCCTCCGGCAACGGCCCCGTCAACGCGCTCGACCACGCGCTGCGCAAGGCGCTCGAGGAGTTCTATCCGCGCCTGCGCGAGCTGAAGCTGCTCGACTACAAGGTCCGGATTCTCGAGGAGTCCAAGGGCACCGCCGCCAAGACCCGCGTGCTGATCACCTCGGGCGACGGGCGGGAGACGTGGGGCACGGTCGGCGTGGCCGACAACATCATCGAGGCCTCGTGGCAGGCCCTGGTGGACTCCGTGGAGTTCAAGCTGCGGGCGGACGAGCGGCGGCAGCCCGCATGATCATCGTGGTCGTCGACGACGAGCCGACCATCGTGCTGATGTGCCGGCGGGTGCTGGAGGCGCAGGGGCACGCCGTCCACGGCTTCACCGACGTGCACTCGGCGCTGACGCACCTGCGGGCGGAGCCGGCCGACCTCCTGGTCGTCGACTACAAGATGCCCGACCTGAACGGCCTCGAGTTCATCCAGCGGGCGTGGGACGTCCGGCCCGGCCTGCGCGTCCTGATGATCACCGCGCACGGCACCCGCGAGGTGATCGGGCAGGCCTCGCAGACCGGCGTGCAGAACATCGTGCTGAAGCCGTTCACGCCGACCGAGCTGGTTCGCGGCGTGGCCGCCGCCGTGGCGGGCGTCGACACCCCGCCTCCGGCGCCCTGACTCAGCGCCGCCGCGCGCGAGCCTCGAACCGCCGCTCCCACATGGCGACGCCGTCGCACCCGCGGGGCGTCGAGCGACAGATGAAGCCTTCCACGTAGGAGACCGTGAACGACCGGGGGTGTTCGCGATCGCCGGCGAACTCGAACGTCCCGCCCGAGAGGTGAGGCACCGGCGGCGGGCCCACGATCGGCAGCGGTGAGGGGAAGGTGAAGCGCGTGAGCCCGGCGGGGCCGATGAGCCCGCGACCGGTTGCGTCGGGGCCTCTCCACTCCAGGCGCATGACGCTCGGCCCCACCCGGACGAGGCGGGCGACTGCATGCCCCGATCGCTCCCCGGCGGCCACCGGCCGCAGCTCGTAACCTTCCCAGGTCGCCTGGCGGGCGAAGGTGGTCCACGCCAGGTCGTAATCCTCCTGGCCGACCGAGGGGTTCGCGACCAGCGTGAGCGCGGCCACCAGCAGCCACACGCGCCTGGACCCTCCCGCGCGCACCACGAGAACGCGCTGGTCCGGCACACAGCAAGGCCGGTGCCGGCGACGAGACGATCAGACGCCGCGCGCCGTCCGCCAGGCCCGGACCTGCTCGGCGTGCTCGCGGTAGTGGTGGGCGCTGTTGCCGTCCACGATCTTCCACGCGGTCTTGCCCGGCTGGAAACGCTCGGCCGGCACGCCGGCCGCGGCCCGCAGGAAGAACTCGTGGGTCTTGTCGAGCTCCAGGAGGACGTCGGCGACCGTGGTGTGGCGTCGCGCCTCGGCGAAGCGCGCGTTCCAGGCGTCGACGTCGTCGTAGGACACGCCGTCCCGAATGGGACGCTCGCCCCGGGCGAGCCGCTCGAGCGCCGGCGCCATCTCCTGGTGCCAGCCGGCGATGTGCGCGACGATGTCGCGCACGGACCAGGTGCCCAGCCACACCTCGGTCATCTGCGTCTCGTTCAGTCCCTGCAGCGCCTCGTGCAGCGCCTTGTACTCCCGGGCCGCCTCGTTCAGCAGCTCGTCCTTCGTCGTCGGCGCCATCCCGCACCTCCTCCTCTCCGCGTCGAGTCGGCCAGCGTCCAGTCCGAGTCTCTCACCGCCCGGCGGGCAAAGCCACCGACCGCCCCGCGGGACGGGACGCGGCTCGTCCGGCGCTGTCGAGGATTCGGCTGGCCCCGGCGCGCGCCCGGCCGGCGCCTCCGGGGGCAGGGCTCGCCCGCGGCACTGTCCGTCGGATCCGGGCAGCAGGGCGAGCGTGCGGTGACGCTCGGAGGGGCCGAAGCCCCTCCGGGCCTAGTAGGTTCCCGGGCGGATCTTCTTGTACAGCTCCTTGAGCTTCTCGGCCGAGAAGTCGCGCGACTGGCAGACGCTGATGATCTGGCGCTCGTCGGCCTCGACCTTGGCCACCGCCTCGGGGATCTTGTCGGCGATGTCGACCGGGATCGTGACCGCGCCGTGCTGGTCGGCGTGGATCAGGTCGCCGGGCTTGATCCAGACGCCACCGACCTTCACGGGCAGCCCGAAGTCGACCATGTGGACGTAGGCGTGAGAGACGGACACGTGGGCGGCCGCGAACTGGAACCCCAGCGCCTTGACCTCGTCGAGGTCGCGCACCGAGCCATCCGTGATGACGCCCGCGCACCCCAGCGCGCGGTGGATGTTGGCCTGGACCTCGCCCCACTGGGCGCCCTGGCCCCGCGGCTCGTCGAGGTCGTGCACCACGACGACGCGAGGAGCCGGAATGGTCAGGACGTAGTCCCACCACCCGTACGTGCTGGCCCGGTGGCCCGTCAGCGGCTGGGGCTCGGCCCGGATGACGCAGGTGACGGCGTAGCCCACGAGCGGGCCGAGCTCGGGGAACAGCGTCCGGATGTCGGAGGACAGGTTGCCCTGGTTGCGCGGACGGACGTTGAACGTCTCGATCGCGTTGGCGACGCTCGGACTCGTAATCTTTCGTAGCGCGTCGATCACGGCGTGTCTCCTGGTTGGAAGGTCAGATCATGTCGCGGCGGCGCTGGCGCAGCAGCGCCCGCAGCGCCTCGATCGTCTGCGCGACCTGGTCGAGGTTGGGGTTCACGGCGAGAGCCTTCTCCAGATACTCGATGGCGCGGGCCGGCTGGTCCAGCCGCATGTAGATCATCCCGTAGCCGGAGAGCGCCCCCCAGTGGTAGGGATTGCGCGCCATCACCTCGTCGCAGTCGGCGAGCGAGCGGCGGTAGTCGCCGAGCACGAAGTACGCGGTGGCCCGCTTGTTCCAGCCCTCCGCGAAATCCGGTCGGCGCTCGATCACGCGGGTGAACGTCTCGACGGCGGCATCGAGCTGATGCCGGCCCAGCTGCTCGACGCCGCGCGCGAACAGCCCGTCGACCTCGGCGTCCTCCGATCGGCTCCAGACCGACCACATGGCCGACTCGACGAGGCCCCGGACGACCGGGTCCGGGTCGCGCAGGCTCCGGGCCAGCACGGGGAGGTCGGCCATCACCCCGAGGTCGGCGAGCTGCTGGACCGCGCTCCGGCGCACCCGCGCATCCTCGGCCCGCGCGAGATCGCTCAGCGCGCGCTCGCGAACCGACTGCGCCAGAGCGGGCGCTGGCGCCATCAGGCCCACGACGACGAGGACGAGCAGCAGCGTCCTCACGGAGTGAAGACCTCGTTGACGCCCGTGGCGGCGAGCCCGGGCTCGGTCCCGCCGGCCGGCACGAACACCCGGCCGTCGAGGACGACCGCGCCGATGCCGTGCCGCGGCGTTGGCATCGGCTCCTTGGAGACCCAGCGCTGGCCCCTGACCTCCCACATCTCGGTCGCGTTGAAGATTCGCAGCGGCGCCTCGCCCCCGAAGACGAGCACCCGGTCGGCGAGGGCGGCTGCGGCCAGCCCGCCACGGCCGGCCGGCAGCGGGCTGCCCGTCCGCCAGGAATCCGTGGGGGGATCGTAGATCTCGACGTTGGCGTACTGCTCGCCCATGAACGAGGCGCGGCCGCCCAGCGCCCACACACGGCCCTGGAAGGCCACGGCGGCCAGGTGGTCGCGCGCGGTCGGCATGGCGTTGGCCGTGCTCCACCGATTCGTGACCGGATCGTACACCTCGTGGGCGTTGCTGACACGCTCGCCGCTGCCGCCGAGAGCGTGCACGCGGTCGTTCACCACCGCGACCGCCAGGCCCCCGCGCGGCGTCGGCATGGAGGCGCGGGCCTCCCACGCTTCGCGGCCCGGCACGAACTCGTACACCGCGTCCGAGGCGGTCCAGCGCACGCGTCCGCCGGTGTAGCCGCCCACGACGAACAACCGTTCCCCGACGACGGCGGCGGCCGCGTGATGCAGGGCCACCGGCAGCGGCACGCGCGGCTCCCAGAGGTCGAGCGCCGGGTCGAAGGTCTCGACCGTGGGGACCGGCTCGGCATTGGCGGCGAGCCCACCGATCACCCAGACGCGGCCCCCGACGGCGGCCGCGGCCACTTCCTGACGCGCGGAGGGCATCGGCGCGAGCTGGACCCAGCGCCCCGGCGCCGCCTGGTCGACCGGCGCCGGCGAGTCGGTCGTGTGCCCGACACAGCCGGCGAGCCCCGACGTCAGCAGGAGCAGGCCGAGGATCGCGCACGCGCGAACGAGTGACGTCATGTCGCCTCCCGCGGTCGGCCTATGATGCCTGACGGGTGAGGTCGAGGAAAGCGGCTTCGTCCAGCAGCGGCACGCCGAGCCGGCGCGCGTCGTCGGCCTTGCCGCCCGGCGACTCGCCGACCACGACGAAGTCGGTCTTGCGGGTCACCGCCGACGTCACGCGCCCGCCCAAGGACTCGACGAGCTCGCGCGCGCCCTCCCGGCTCAGCGACGCCAGCGCGCCGGTGATCACCAGCGTCTTGCCGGCCAGCGGCCGCGGTCCCTCGACCGTCGCCGTCCGCTCGGTGAGGTCGACGCCGAGCCGGCCCAGCTGCTCGAGGATGCGCCGGTTCGACGCGTCGTCGAAGAACGTCCGGACGGACGCGGCGATCGTCGGACCGATACCGTGGGTCTCGGCCAGCGCCTGCTCGGAGGCGGCCAGCAGCCGCTCGAGCGTGCCGAAGCGCATCGCCAGCAGCCGCGCCACCCGCTCGCCGACCATGCGGATGCCGAGCGCGTTGAGCAGGCGGGCGAGCCCGCGCCCCTTCGAGCCCTCGATCGCGGCGACCAGGTTCTGGGCCGACTTGTCGGCCAGCCGCTCCAGCTCGGCGAGCTGGGGCGCGCGCAGCCGGTACAGGTCGGCGAAGTCCTTCACGAGCCCCCGGTCCACGAGCTGCTCGACGACCGCCTCGCCCAGGTGCTCGATGTCCATCGCGCGGCGGGAGCCGAAGTGTCGGAGGCGCTCCTTGAGCTGGGCGGGGCAGGCGGCGTTCATGCAGCGCCAGTACGCCTCCCCCTCCGGGCGGAACGCCACGCCCCCGCAGGCCGGGCACCGGTCGGGGAACGCGTACGGCGCCGCGTCCGGCGGACGCCGGGACAGCACGACCTGGACCACGTAGGGAATCACGTCGCCGGCACGCTCGATCAGCACCGTGTCACCGACGCGCACGTCCTTGCGGCGCAGCTCGTCCTCGTTGTGCAGGCTCACGTTGCTGATCACCACGCCGGCCAGCGGCACCGGCGCCAGCTTGGCCACCGGGGTCAGCGCGCCCGTCTTGCCGACGTTGACCTCGATCGCCTGCACGACGGTGGTCGCCTGCCTGGCGGTGAACTTGAACGCGATGGCCCAGCGCGGATGGTGCGTGGTCGAGCCCAGCCGCCGCTGCAGATCCAGCGAGTCCACCTTCACCACGACGCCGTCGGCGTCGTAGCCGAGCGCGTCGCGGTCGGCTTCCAGCGCCGCGCAGGCCGCGACGACCTCGTCGATCGAGCCGGTCCGCGTCGAGCGGGGATTGGTGCGGAAGCCGGCCGCGCGCAGGGCCTCCAGCGCCTCCCAGTGGGTGGCGAGCACGAGGCCGGGCGACCAGGACACGTGGTACAGGAACGCGTCGAGTGGACGACGGGCCGTGATGGCCGGGTCCTTCTGGCGCACGGCGCCGGCGGCGGCATTGCGGGGGTTGGCGAAGGTCGGGTGGCCGCTCTCCTCGAGGCCGCGGTTGAGCCGCTCGAAGTCGGCGCGCGGCATGAACACTTCGCCGCGGACCTCCAGGTCCTCCACCTCGGCCAGGGCGCCGCGCAGGACCATCGGCAGGCTGCGGATGGTCCGGAGGTTCGCGCTGATGTCCTCGCCGACGCGCCCGTCACCGCGGGTGGCGCCGCGCACGAACCGGCCCCGCGCGTACAGCAGGGCGACCCCGAGCCCGTCGATCTTCGGCTCGCCGACGTAGGTGAAGCGCTGACCGGGCAGGGCCCGCGTGATGCGCGCCTCGAACTCGCGCAGCTGGTCGGGGGTGGTCGCGTTGTCCAGCGACAGCATCGCCACCCGGTGCTGCACCGGCTGGAACGCCTCGACCGGCGCGCCGGCGACCCGCTGGGTGGGGCTGTCCGGCGTGACCAGGTCGGGGAACTCAGCCTCCAGCGCCCGCAGCTCGCGGACCAGGGCGTCGTACTCCGCGTCGGAGACCTCCGGCCGCGCCTCGACGTAGTACAGGTAGTCGTGGTGGTGGATCTGCTCGCGCAGCTCCATGATCCGCTGCGCCGCGTCGGCCCGGGTCATCCCGGGCAGGATATACCCGGCGCCGCTCCCGCCCGGCCGCCGATCTCGGCAGCCGTCCGCGCCGTTCTCGGCTATACTCGACGGCGACGGGGAACGGGAGGCATTAGGACAGCCTAAGATGCAGAAGTCGCAGCTCCTAAGGACGAGGCCGAACGGCGCCACCACGGCGTCGGTCCAGGACTACCTGGCCGCGATCTACGATCTGGGCGGCAGCGGCAAGTCGGTGATCGGCGCCCGCCTGGCCAAGCACATGGGCATCTCCGCGCCCGCGGTGACCGAGTCGATCCAGCGCATGAGCCGCGGCGGCTACGTCAAGGTCGGGCGCAGCAAGGAGCTCGTGCTCACCACCAAGGGACGGCACATCGCCGAGGTGATGGCGCGCCGCCACCGGCTGCTGGAGCGCTGGCTCACCGACACGCTCGGGCTGAACTGGACCGACGCCCACGAGGAGGCGCATCGCCTCGAGCACGCGCTGTCGCCGCGCGTGGAGGACCGCCTGGCCGAGATGCTCGGCATGCCGTCGACCTGCCCCCACGGCAACCCCATCCCCGGCATGGCCCGACCGAGGGTACGGGTCGTGCCGTTCCCGCTGGCCCAGGCGCGCGAGGGCGATGCGGTGGTGGTGGAGCGCATCACCGAGGAGGCCGAGGCCGACAAGAACCTGCTCGAGTACCTGTGGCGCTACAACGTGCGGCCGGGCCGCCGGCTGAAGATCAGCGAGGTGGCGCCGTGGGCGGGGACCATCACCGCCGCGGGGGACGGGCAGTCCATCACGCTCGGCTTGCCGGCGGCTGCCAAGATCTGGGTCTACCGTCCCAAGGACGCCTGAGCGCGTGACGGGTCTGGTCGGCGCGTGAAGCTGATCTTCTGGGCGATCGTGATCGTGGGCCTCGGCTACGCCGCCTACTCGGGCATGATCGCGGCCTGGTCCTGGATCGCGGTCAACAACGCCGTCGACGAGGTCCTCAGCAAGGACGGCGTCGAGACGGTGCCGGAGCAGGAGATCCGGGCGCGCGTGCTCAGCTCGACGAGCGAGGCCGGCGTGACGCTCAGGGAGCGCGAGATCGTCGTCGCGCGCGGGGACGGGACGACCCGCGTGGAGGTGACGTGGACGATCCCCGTCGTCGTGGTGCGGGGCGAATCGGTCCTGGCCGTGCCGCTCTCGGTCCGGCGCGCCTCCACCGGCACCGGCATCACCCGCTGAGGCTCAGCGCCGGGAGCCAGCCTGGGCGCGGGCATCAGCCAGGAGCTTGACCACCCGGTCGCGCTCCTCGCCGGGCGGTGACACCGCGATGAACTTCTCCCACGACGCGATCGCGCCCGCCACGTCCTTGCGCGCCTCGAAGAGGACCTGCCCCCGGTAGAGCAGCGCCGGCGGGTAGTCCGGGTCGAGGGCCAGAGCCCGGTCGAACAGCTGGAGCGCACGGGTCACCATCTCCGGCCCGTGGTCGCCCTGGGCGGCGATCGCCGCGATGAGCCCCATGTGCGTCATGGCGTCCACGTTGTCGGGATCGCGCTTGAGCACCGCCTGGTAGGCGGTGATCGCCTCGTTGTAACGGCCGGCGAACAGACTGGACCGCGCGGCCTGCAGCATGCCTTGCAGGATCTCCGGCGTCACGGGCCCGCGCGGAGCGTTGGCCGCCCCGGGCATCTCGGGGCCCGCCGCCGGCCGCCCTTCCGGCGGCGCCGCGCCGGCCATCCGCTCGGGCTCGGTGTAGCGCACGATCCCGACGCCCAGCCCCACGCCGAAGACCACGAGCGCGACCGCCGCCACGCCGATCGCTACCGGGTGGCGCCAGCCTCCGCGGGCGACGACCGGCGGCGGCTCGACGGGCGGCGGCGGAGCCGGCGCCGGGCCCAGACGGTCCAGCTCGACGAGGACCTGCGCGGCCTCGGCCTCGTAGCGCGCCCGTAGATCCGCGTAGTCGGCGTCGGAGACGTGGCCGGCGTCGTGCTCGAAGGCGAGCTCGCGCAGGGCGCGCAGGGCGGCGCGCTTGTCCTCCTCGAGCTGCTCGCGGGCGTCCGCCGGCAGGGGCAGCAGGGCGCCGCGGCCGGGCCGGCGGCGCAGCAGCGGCCAGACCGCGAACGCGAACGCGGGAACGCCGATGGCCACGACGGCCAGGGTCACGCCGACCGTCGACGTCACGGCTCGCGCTCCAGCTCCTGCCGGATGCGCTCGCTCATCACGGCGTCGATGGCCGGCCGGGCCTTCGGCCGGCGCCTGGTCCAGCGCCGGACGAGCAGCGCAACGACCACCAGCCCCACCAGCACGGCCACCAGCGGGGCCAGCCAGACCAGCAGCGTGAAGCCGCGGCGAGGCGGGGCCAGCAGGATCCAGTCGCCGTAGCGCCCCACGAAGTACTGGCGCACCTGGGCCGGCGTCTGGCCGGAGGCCAGGCGCTCGCGGACGATCGCCCGCATCTGGCCGGCCATCTCCGACGGAGAGTCGGCGACGGAGAGATTCTGGCAGACCACGCACCGGAGCTCGGACGCGACCTCGTACACCTGCTGCTCGCTCGGCGCGGGCCCGCCTTGGGCGGTGGCCGGGAGGGCGCCGAGCAGCAGCGTCGCCGCCGCCAGGACCGGGACGAGACCCAGGACGGCGGGCTGCCGTGACAGGAGGCGTCGGCGGCCACCTGCGCCCGGATTCCCGACGCCCGGGGCTGACGCGCGCATCATCGAGCCGGCACCGGCTCGGCCAGGAGCCTCTCCACGGTCTCGCGAAACACCTGGTCGGTGACCGCGCTCACGTGCTTGACCCGGATCGAGCCGCCGCGGTCGATGAAGAACGTCTCCGGCACGCCGTACACGCCGTAGTCGACCGAGACCTTGCCGGCGGGATCGGGGCCGTTGGCGAACGTGAGGCCGAAGTCGCCGATGAACTTGCGGCCGGCCTCGTCCTTGTCCTGGATGTCCACGCCGAGCACCACGACTCCGCGGTCGCGGTACGCCCGCCAGCCGCGCTCCAGGACGGGCGCCTCCTCGTAGCAGGCCGGGTAGCACCACGACGCCCAGAAGTTCAGCACCACGACCTTGCCGCGCAGCGCGGCCAGGTCCATCGAGGTGCCGTCGTAGGCGGTCAGCACGAACGCCGCGGCCGGTCGGCCGAGCAGCGGCGAGGGGATGTCGCGCGGGTTCACGCGGAAGCCGTAGGCGAGCAGCGCGAGCACCGGCACCGCCGTCAGCGGCAGCAGATACCGCCAGGACCGCGTCACGCCGCCTTCCGCCGCTCCGGCAGCACGGCCAGCACGGTGCCGAGGGTGAGCACGAGGCCGCCGATCCAGATCCACGAGACCATCCGGTTGACCTGGAACTTCACGGTCGCGTGGCTGCCGTCGCTCGCGAAGTCGCCCAGGACCAGGTAGAGGTCGTCCACCAGGCCCAGCCGGTAGTCGACATAGGCGATCGGCGATTGCTCCTGCGGATAGAACTTCTTGGCCGGCTCCAGCACGGCGCCGGCGCCGTGACCGCCGACGACGGTGAAGGTGCCGGTGACCTTGCCGTGATTCGACTCCTGGCTCTCGCGCAGGCCGTCGAACCGGATGCGATAGCCGGCCAGCTCGGTCGCCTCGCCGCGCTTGAGCGTCGTCTCCGTGTGGACCGACCACGCCTGCGAGCCGGTCACCCCGACGGCCACCACGAGGATGGCCAGGTGGATGACGAAGCCGCCGTAGCGCCGGTTGTGGCGCAGCAGGAGGTGGCCGAGGGCGGGCAGGGCGCGCTCGCCCAGGCGGCGGCGGGCGCGGGTGGCCCGGACGAGATCGACCCCGATGGTCGCCACCACGAACACGGTCAGGGCGAGCGTGGTCACGGCCAGGATCGAGCCGACGCCGAGCAGCCGGAACAGCGCCGCCGCCGCCACGCCGATCACGACCGGACCGAGGAAGTTGCGCCGGAGGTTCTCCAGCGAGGCGCGCCGCCAGGCGATGAGCGGACCGACCCCCATGAGGAAGATGAGCGAGAGGAACAGAGGCACGTTCACCTGGTTGAAGAAGGGCGCGCCCACGCTGACCTTGACGCCGCGCACGGCCTCGGAGAGCAGGGGGAAGACCGTGCCGAAGAAGACGGTGAAGGTCGCGGCGACCAGCAGGACGTTGTTGAGCAGGAACGCCGACTCCCGGGACACGACGGAGTCGAGCTCGCCCTGGGCGCCCAGCGCGTCCCAGCGCCACGCGATGAGGGCCAGGGCCACCAGCACGACCAGCGAGAGGAACGTGAGGAAGAACACGCCGATCGAGCCCTGGGTGAACGCGTGCACGGAGGCGATGACGCCCGAGCGGGTCAGGAAGGTGCCGAACAGCGTAAGGCTGAAGGTGAGCATGACGAGCGCGATGTTCCAGAGGCGGAGCATGCGACGGCGCTCCTGGATCATCACCGAGTGCAGCAGGGCCGTGCCGGTCAGCCACGGCATGAAGGCCGCGTTCTCGACCGGGTCCCACGCCCAGTACCCGCCCCAGCCGAGCACGTGATAGCTCCACCAGCCGCCGATGAGCAAGCCCAGGGACAGGAAGTACCAGGCGACGATCGTCCAGCGCCGCGTCGTCGTGATCCAGAAGTCCCCCACCCGGCCGGTGACCAGCGCGGCCACCGCGAAGGCGAAGGGGACCGTGAAGCCGGTGAAGCCCAGGTACAGGGCCACCGGGTGCGTGATCATCCCGGAGTCCTCGAGCAGCGGGTTGAGGCCGCGACCGTCGGCGGGCACCGGTGTCAGGCGGGCGAAGACCGGGGCCGGGACCGTCATCACGACCAGGAAGAACGCCACCACGCTGAGCATCACCGTCAGCACCCAGGGGTAGAGCTGGCGCGCGCTGGTGCGGTGACGCACGATCACCAGCAGCGTGTAGATGCTCAGCATCCACGCCCACAGCACGATGGAGCCCTCCAGGGCGCCCCACAGCGCGGTGATCCGGTAGTAGAAGGGCGTGCCGAGGTTCGTGTTGGTGGCGACGTAGCGGACGGAGAAGTCGAACCGGAGGAACGCGTAGACGAGCAGCAGGACGGCGGCCGTGAGCAGCGCGAAGACGCCGAGCGCGGCGTGCTGCGCGGACTCCACCAGGGCCGGCCGGCCGCGGCGGCCTCCGACCGCCGCCGCCGCGGCGCCGTACACGGCCAGGATGAGCGCCACGAGCAGCGCGCCGGTGCCGACCTCGGGGATCATCGTTCGCCTCGCTCGAGGGTCTTGAGCAGGCCTCTGGACCGTGCGTCCGTCGAGTCGTGGGGCGCCTTGTACTCCTCCGAGTGCTTGGCCAGGATCTGGGTGGCCTTGAAGTAGCCCTCGCCCGTCCAGCGGCCCTCGACGACGGCGCCGCGTCCCTCGCCGAACAGGTCGGGCGGCGCGCCGCGGTGCCGCACGGGGACGGAGGTCTTGCCGTCGGACACGCTGAACGTCAGGTCGAGCGTCCCCGGGTTCCAGTGCAAGGTGCCGCGCTCGACCAGGCCGCCCAGCCGATAGGCCTTGCCGTCGACGGGGGCCGCGCTCAGCTCCGAGGGCGTGACGAAGTAGACCGCGGACTGGGTGACGCCGGCCCAGATCATGTACGCCAGCGCCAGCACGATCACGGCGCCGCCGATGACGAACTTGGGCTTCATCGCCGCGTGACGGGCGGCGCGGCGTCCGCCCGCGAGGATGCTGGCCGTGGGGAGCGCGGCCCGCTCCGGACCGTCTCCCGGCCGGCGGACGCCGCGCGGTCCCGGCGGCCGGCCGCGAGCGCGGCCACCTCGCGCTCCCGCCGCCCCAGCCTTAGCCAGTAGGCGCCGAACACGACGACGGCCAGCCCGTAGGCGCCGATCACGTACCCCCAGTTGTCCGGCATCAGGCGAGCGCCTCCTCCTCCTCGGCGGCGAGCAACCGCGTCCGGCGCGCAACGAAGTATGCGCCCAGGAGCCCCAGCGCGACGAAGTTGACGAGCAGGGCGGCCACGATCACCGCCGGCATCGTGCTCGAGCCCGCCTTGAGCAGGGACGGCGGCTGGTGCAGGGTGCGCCACCAGTAGACGGAGAAGTGGACGAGCGGGATGTTGAGGGCGGCCACGATCGCCAGCACGGCCGCGTAGCGGGCGCCGCGCTCGCGGTCCTCGATGGCCCCCCGCAGGAGCAGGTAGGCGAGGAACATCACGAACACGACGGCGACGCTGGTCAGCCGCGCGTCCCACGTCCACCAGGTTCCCCACGTCGGCTTGCCCCAGATGGCGCCGGTGGCGATGTTGACGCCGAGGAACACGGTGCCGACCTCGCAGGCCGCGTGGGCGAGCCGATCGGCGCCGGGCCGGCGCCGGGCGAGGAACACGATGGAGGCGCCCAGGCCGACGGTGAACGCCACGTAGGCGACCCAGACCGCCGGGACGTGGAGGTACATGATGCGCTGCACGGTGCCCTGGGTCGCCTCGCGGGGCGCCACCCCGAAGCCCACGACGAGCCCGACCGCGAGACCGATCGCGGCCAGCCAGCCGAGCCACGCGCTCATCTGTCCTCAGCCCTCCAGGATGACGTCGAAGGTCAGGACGCCGACCGCCAGGTACACCAGGTCGGCGGCGATCAGCAGCGTGAGCCAGTGTCCCACCGAGCTCAGCGCCTCCCGCAGCAGCAACGCCTCGGTGGCCTTGACCGTTCCCAGCAGCACCGGCACCAGCACGGGCAGCAGCAGCACCGGAAACAGCAGCTCCCGCGCCCGCACCTGCGCGGTCATCGCGGCGAACAGCGTGCCGACCGCCGCGATGCCCACCGTGCCCAGGGCGATGACCAGCGCGAGGGAGGGGACGGACGGCCCCAGGTCGACGTTGAAGAAGACCACGAACAGCGCGAGGACGAGCGCCTCGACCACCAGCATGAGCGCGAGGCTGCCGAGCAGCTTGCCGAGGTAGATCGCGGACTTGTCGCCCGGCGCCAGCAGCAGGGCCTCCCAGCAGTCGTTCTCGTGCTCGACGAGGAACGCCCGGCCGAGCCCGAGCACGCCGCTGAGGATGAAGCCGAGCCAGAGCAGCCCGGGCAGGACCGAGGCGAGCCGCTCCCGATCGGGTCCGAGCGTGAACTGGAAGACGAACAGCAGGGCCAGCGAGAAGAAGAGCAGCGCGTTGAGTGTCTCCTTGGAGCGCCGCTCGACCAGCAGATCCTTCCAGGCCACCGTCAACGCGCGCCGCGCGTAGCTCAGGACGCGTCCTCGGTGTGGGCCGCGTAGAGCCGCTGGACGTCCTGGGCATCGAGCCCGGCGCGAGGCGTGTCGAGGACCACGCGGCCGGCGACGAGAATGGCGAGTCGGTCGGCCGCGCCGAGCTCGCGTCCGAAGCTGTGCGTGGCCATCAGCAGGGCAGCGCCATCGGCCTTCAGCGCCTCCAGGCGAGCCTCGAGCCACTTGCGAGCCCGCTGATCGAGCCCGGCATAGGGCTCGTCCAGCAGCAGCACCCGCGGCTGCGTGAGCCCCAGCCGCGCCAGCGACAGTCGCCGGCGCATGCCCGCCGAGAACGTGCGCACACGCGCGTCGGCCTGGCGGTCGAGGTCGACGTCGGCCAGGGCGGCGTCGAGCGTGTCCCGATCCGCGCGCAGGCCGTTGAGGCGGAGCCAGAACGCCAGGTTCTCCCGGGCCGTGAGGTCGTCGTAGACGTGGGTGCCGTGCGCGATGACGCCCAGCAGCGCCCGGGCGGACTCGGCGGCCCGGACGCAGTCGTGTCCGCCGACGGCCGCGCTGCCGCGGGTGGGGCGCATCAGGGTGGCGACGATCTTCAGGAGGGTCGTCTTGCCCGCGCCGTTGGGGCCGAGCACGGCGACCGCCTCACCGGCGGCGACGTCGAGATCGACGCCATCGAGAACCCGCTGGGCGCCGAACACGCGAACGAGACCGGCGACGCGGACGAGAGGCACGGCACTCATGCGTCGAGTCCGGCCATTCTGACGCAGGGCCCCGAGGCGGTCAAGGAAGCGGCGACTCGTCGGCGGCGCGGACGCCGCCGACGTGATGCAGGATGAATCGCTAGCCGATGCGCATGGCCCGCAGTCGGGCGATCCGCTCCTCAATCGGCGGGTGCGTCGAGAACAGCCGCATCAGCGCCTGGCCGCTCAGCGGATTGACGATGAACAGGTGCGCGGTGGCCGGGTTGGCGTCCATTGGCACCACCTGCTTGGCCATCTCGAGCTTCTCCAGCGCCTTCGACAGGCCCCAGGTGCGTCCGGCCAGACGGGCGCCGGTGGCGTCGGCCTGGAACTCGCGCGCGCGGGACACGGCGAGCTGCACGAGCATCGCGGCGATCGGCGCCACCATCGCCATCAGCATCATCGCGATCGGGCTCGGCGCGTCGTCGTCGTCGCTGCGATGGCCCCCGAAGAACGCCGCCCACTGGGCCATGTGGGCCAGGTAGGTGATCGCCCCGGCCAGCGTGGCGGCCACCGTCGAGATGAGCACGTCGCGGTTCGTCACGTGCGCCAGCTCGTGGGCCAGCACGCCTTCCAGCTCCTCGTCGTCCAGGATCCGCATGATCCCTTCGGTCACCGCCACCGCCGCGTGCTCGGGGTTGCGCCCGGTCGCGAAGGCGTTGGGCTGGTCCGTCGGGATGACGTACACGCGCGGCATGGGGATGCCGGCCCGTGTGGCCAGTCGCCGGACGATGCCGAACAGCCCGGGCGCCTTCGCCTCGGTGACCGGCTCGGCGCGGTACATCGCCAGCACGATCTTGTCGGACCACCAGTAGCTGGCGAAGTTCAGCACGAGCGCGAACCCGAACGCGACGATCATGCCCTGCTGCCCGCCGAGGGCGCCGCCGAGCAGGACGAGCATGGCGGTCAGGACCGCCAGCAGCAGCGCGGTCTTGAAGACATTGGACATGCTTGCCCCCTCCCCGAGAGCCGAGAACGGATCCGAGCGTACCAAAGGGTCCGGGGACGGTCAAACACCTTGACTTGCCGTGACCCCGTGGCTATACTGGCGCGGTTTAGTAGAAAAGATCTTTAATGACAGAGACTTACGGCGTTCCAGCGCACCGTGCCGCGGGGCCGCCGGAGGATGCCGCTTCCATGATCATCCGCGTATCCGAGCTCGAGGAGCAGGGGCTCCGGCTCGACGATGTCGACGCGCTCGCCCCGGTGTTCGCCGACCCGTCGTGGCGTCTGGACTCGGTGGCGCTGGACGTCGAGGCCGACGGCACGGAGGTGTTCGTCCGGGGCCGGCTGTCGGCGACGGTGCCGCTCACGTGCAGCCGCTGCGCCGAGGAGTTCGCGGGCGGCGTCGCGACCGATCTCGACGTGCGGCTGGTGCCGCGTCGCGTGGCCGGCGACACCGTCGAGCTGGGCGCCGACGATCTCGACGTGGACTTCTACGACAACGACCAGCTCGACCTCTCGCGCCTGGTCGACAACGAGACGACCCTGGCGCTGCCGATGAAGCCGCTGTGCCGGCCCGACTGCCGCGGCCTGTGCGCTGTGTGCGGGGCCAATCGCAACGCGGTGACGTGCGCCTGCGTGCCGCACCCGACCGATCCGCGGCTGGCCGCGCTCGGCGACCTGGCCGCCCGGCACACCAGCTGAGATCCCCCGGGACCCACAGAAAGGACGCCCCACCATGCCGCTTCCGAAACGACGCCACTCCCGGGCGCGCGGCCGCAAGCGCCGCACGCACTACAAGCTGGCCGCGCCGACGCGCGCGGTGTGCCCGCAGTGCCGGGAAAGCAAGCTGCCCCACCGCATCTGTCCGCACTGCGGGTACTACAAGGGCCGCGAGGTCCTGTCCGTCGAAACGGCGTAGCGACGCCGCGCCCACGACGCCTGGTGGCGCGCGAGCGGAGCCGGTGAGCGGATGAAGATCGCCGTTGACGCGATGGGCGGCGACCACGGCCCTGCTGTCGTCGTCGAGGGCGCCGTGGCGGCCGTGCGGGAGTTCGGCGCCTCCGTGATTCTCGTCGGGGACCGCCAGGCTGTCGATGCCGAGATCCACCGGCTGGGCGCCCACTCCCTCGGTCTCGAGGTCCGTCACGCCTCCGAGGTCGTCGGGATGGCCGAGAGTCCCTCGCTGGCGCTGCGCCGCAAGCGGGATTCCTCGCTCCGGGTGGCCGCCGAGCTGGTGCGCGACGGCAAGGCGTCGGCCTTCGTCTCGGCCGGCAACACCGGAGCCGCCCTGGCCATCTCGATGTTCGTCATCGGGGTGCTGCGGGGGATCGACCGGCCGGCCATCGCGGCCGTGCTGCCGAGCCTGCGCGGCTTCGCGGTGCTGATCGACGCCGGCGCCAACGTCACGCCCAAGGCGTGGCACCTCTTCCAGTTCGCGATCATGGGGCACGTGTACGCGCGCGACATCCTCGGCCTCGAGCGGCCGCGGGTCGGCCTGCTGTCCGTCGGCGAGGAGGAGGGCAAGGGCAACGACCTCACCCGCGAGACCTACGACCTGCTCAAGGAATCGCGGCTGAACTTCATCGGCAACATCGAGGGCCGCGACGTGTACAACGGCAGCTGCGACGTCATCGTGACCGACGGCTTCACCGGCAACGTCGCCCTCAAGATCTCCGAGAGCCTGGCCGAGATGGTCGGCGCCATGATCAAGGAGGAGCTGACGCGCGACATGCGCTCCAAGGTCGGCGCGGCGCTGGCGGTGCCCGCGTTCGGACGCTTCCGCAAGCGCGTCGACTACACCGAGATGGGGGGCGCCCCGCTGCTGGGGATCGACGGCGCCGCCATCATCTGCCACGGGGCATCGCCGGTGAAGGCCATCAAGAACGCCGTCCGGGTGGCGGCCGAGTGGGCCAAGGCCGGCCTCAACGAGCACATCAAGGCCGCCCTCGAGGCCGAGATCGCGCGCGGCGGGCGGGAAGGGAGCCGCGAATGACGCGGGCCAGGATCGTCGGCGTCGGCGCCCACGCGCCCAAGCGGGTGCTGACCAACGCCGATCTCGAGAAGATGGTGGAGACCAGCGACGAGTGGATCGTCCAGCGCACCGGGATCCGCCAGCGCCACATCGCGGAGGACGGCGAGGCCACCTCGGACCTGGCCGTGAAGGCCGCCCAGCAGGCGCTGGAGCGCGCCAACCTCGTGCCCGAGGACGTCGAGTTCATCGTGGTGGGCACGACCACGCCGGACATGATCTTTCCCTCCGTCGGCAACATCGTTCAGCATCGGCTGGGGGCCCGTCGGGCGGGATCGGTCGACATGCTCGCGGCCTGCGCCGGCTCGGTCTACAGCCTCGCCACCGGGGCGCAGTTCGTCCAGACCGGCAAGTACCGGCGCGTGCTCTGCATCGGAGCCGAGACGCTCTCCAAGATCACCGACTTCACGGACCGGGGGACGTGCATCATCCTGGCCGACGCCGCCGGCGCCGCCGTGCTGGAGGCGACCGAGGAGGACCGCGGCATCATCGACGTCGACCTGTACTCGGACGGCCAGTACTGGGAGCTGCTGTACATGCCGGGCGGTGGCTCGCGCCATCCGGCGACCGCGGAGACCGTCGCCCAGCGGATGCACTACGCGAAGATGAAGGGCAACGAGGTCTTCAAGGTCGCCGTGCGGATGTTCGTGGAGTGCACGGAGCGGATCCTGTCGCGCAACGGCTTCACGGCCGACGACGTGCGCCTGTTCATCCCGCACCAGGCGAACCTCAGGATCATCGAGGCTGCCTGCAAGCGCGTGAACCTGCCGATGGACCGCGTCTTCGTCAACGTCGACCGCTACGGCAACACCGGCGCCGCCTCCGTCTACGTCGCGCTCGAGGAAGCGCTAGCCGCCGGCCGCATCAAGCGCGGCGACCTCGTCCTGATGGCCGCCTTCGGCGGCGGCTTCGCCTGGGGCGCCGCCCTGATGAGATGGTAGTGCGAGCCGCAGCCGCAGGCGAGGCGAGCCTGTGAATACCCGTGTGCGAGCCGCAGCCGCAGGCGAGGCGAGCGCATGATCGCGTTCGTTTTTCCGGGGCAGGGGTCCCAGGCGGTCGGCATGGGCCGGGCGTTCTCGGAGGCGTCCGGCGCGGCCAAGCGCGTGTTCGAGGAAGCCAACGACGCGCTCGGGTTCGATCTGCGGAAGGTGATGTTCGAGGGGCCCGAGTCGGAGCTGACGCTGACCGCCAACACCCAGCCGGCCGTGCTCACCGCCAGCGTCGCCGCCGCGGCCGGCTGCGCCGAGCGCGGTCTGGTCCCGGCGCTCGCGGCCGGCCACAGCCTGGGCGAGTACTCGGCGCTGGTCGCGGCCGGCGCGCTCGGGCTGGCCGACGCGGTGCGCGCCGTGCGCCGCCGCGGCGAGCTCATGCAGGAGGCCGTACCCGTCGGCACCGGCGCGATGGCGGCCATCATGGGCGTGGACGCCGACGTGGTCGAGCGGGTCTGCTCGGAGGCCGCCCAGGGCGAGGTGGTCGGGATCGCGAACCTGAACTCGGCCCAGCAGATCGTCATCGCCGGCCACCGTGCCGCCGTCGAACGGGCGGTGGCGCTGGCCAAGGAGCGTGGCGGTCGCAAGAGCGTGCTGTTGCCGGTGAGCGCGCCCTTCCACTGCGCCCTGATGGCGCCGGCCGCGGAGGGTCTGGCCGCCGCCCTGGCGGACGTGGTCGTCCGCGACCCGACGATCCCCGTCGTGCGCAACGTCGACGGCGGCGTGACGCGCCGGGCTGCGGACGTCGTCCCGTTCCTGCTGCGCCAGGTGGCCAGCCCGGTGCGCTGGACGGACTGCGTGCGCAGGCTCGCCGCCGAGGGCGCCACCACCTTCGTCGAGGTCGGGCCCGGCCGCGTGCTCGCGGGGCTGGTCAAGCGCATCGTCGACGACGGTTGCGCGGTGTCGATCGAGGACCCCGCCGGGCTCGACAAGGCCCTGGCGACGCTGGCCGCGGCGTGACGGCGCGGCCCCTGGACGGTCGGGTGGCGATCGTGACCGGCGGCAGTCGCGGCATCGGCTGCGCGATCGCCGGGTTGCTGGCCGAGCACGGAGCGGCCGTGGTAGTCTCGGGCCGCGACGCGGCCCGGCTGCAGACCGCCGTGCGAGAGCTGGAGGAGCACGGCGCCTCAGTGCACGGCGTCGTCGCCGACGCGGCCAGGCGCGAGGACGCCGATCGACTCGTGGAGGCGGCCAAGGAACGCTTCGGCCGCCTCGACCTCCTCGTGAACAACGCCGGCATCACCCGGGACGGACTGCTGATCCGCATGAAGGACGACGACTGGGATCGCGTCATGGAGACGAACCTGCGGGGCGCGTTCCTGATGACGCGGGCCGCCGCCAAGTCGATGGTGCGGCAGCGGAGCGGACGCATCATCAACATCGCCTCGGCGGCCGGGGCCATGGGCAACGCCGGCCAGGCGAACTACTCGGCCGCCAAGGCCGGACTGATCGGGTTCACCAAGGCCATCGCCCGCGAGCTGGCCCACTGGAACATCCTCGTGAACGCGGTGGCGCCGGGGCTGATCGACACCGACATGGCCGCGGCGATCCCGGCCGAGGCCCGGGAGGCGCTCCTGGCCCAGGTCCCGCTGAAGCGGATGGGCTCGGCCCGCGACGTGGCGGAGGTGGTAGGATTCCTCGCCGGTGACGGGGCTGCCTACGTGACGGGGCAGGTCTTCCACGTCAACGGTGGCCTCTACATGTAGAGGGCGCAGGGAACCACTTCTTGGGGAGGTGACGGGTTCATGGCGAAGTCAGTCGAGGAGAAGGTGAAGGAGATCATCGTCGAGCAGCTCGGCGTGGAGGAGGACGACGTCAACCCCAACGCGAAATTCATCGAGGATCTGGGCGCCGACTCCCTCGATACGGTCGAGCTCGTCATGGCCCTGGAGGAGCACTTCGACATCCAGATTCCCGACGAGGAGGCCGAGAAGATCGTGACGGTGGGTGACGCCATCCAGTACATCAAGGAGAACTCCTAGCTCCGTGGAGGCGCGGCGGGTCGTCGTCACGGGCCTCGGCGCCCTCACCCCGGTCGGCGTCACGACCGAGGAGTTCTGGTCGGCGCTGAAGCAGGGGAAGTCCGGCATCGGCCCCATCACGAAGTTCGACGCCGCCGGCTTCCCGACCCGCATCGCCGGCGAGATCCGTCACTTCGACGAGGGGCAGTACATCGACAAGAAGGAGGCGCGCCGGCTCGATCCCTACTTGAAGTACGCGATCGCCACCAGCGCCATGGCGGTCGAGGACGCCGCCCTCGATCCCGGCAAGGTCGACGCGACCCGCTTCGGCGTGCTCATCGGCTCCGGGATCGGCGGGATCACGACGCTCATCGAGGGCGAGGAGATCCGCCGCACGAAGGGCGTCGATCGGGTCTCTCCGTTCGTGGTGCCGATGCTGATCATCAACATGGCCTCGGGGCTGGTGTCGATGCGCTTCGGGGCCAAGGGACCCAACTCCTCGGTTGTCACCGCCTGCGCCACCGGCAACCACGCCATCGGCGACGCGTTCAAGATCATCGAGCGCGGCGACGCCGACGTGATGATCGCGGGCGGGGCCGAGGCCATGATCGTGCCGCTCACCATCGCCGGCTTCTGCTCGATGAAGGCCATGTCCACGCGCAACGAGGAGCCGGAGAAGGCCTCGCGTCCGTTCGACGCCGGCCGCGACGGGTTCGTGTGCGGCGAGGGGGCGGGGATCGTCGTGCTGGAGGCGCTCGAGCACGCCGTCCGCCGCGACGCGCGCATCTACGCCGAGATCGTCGGCTACGGCATGACGAGCGATGCCCACCACATGACGGCCCCCGACCCCGACGGGGACGGCGCCACCCGGGCCATGCAGCTGGCCCTGGCCGACGGCGACGTCGATCCCGGCGCGGTCGGGTACATCAACGCCCACGGCACCTCGACGCCGTACAACGACAAGTTCGAGACGATCGCCATCAAGCGCGCCTTCGGCGATCACGCCCGGCGGCTGGCCGTCTCCTCGACGAAGTCGATGACCGGCCACCTGCTGGGCGCCGCCGGCGGGGTCGAGGCGGTCGCCACCAGCCTGGCGCTCTACCACGGGCTGCTGCCCCCGACGATCAACTACGAGACGCCCGACCCCGACTGCGACCTCGACTACGTGCCCAACCAGGCCCGCAAGGTCGACGTCGAGTACGCGCTGTCCAACGCGTTCGGCTTCGGCGGCACGAACGCGACGCTCGCGTTCCGTCGGTACCGCGGCTGATCCGCTCCGGCGGCTGGAGGACCGGCTCGGCCATCGGTTCGCCGACCGCGCGCGCCTGACCCGTGCCCTGACGCACGCCTCCTATGCCGCCGAGCACGCCGGCGTCGAGGCCCAGGACCCGCTGGCGCTCCTCGGCGACGCCGCGCTCGGCCTCGTCGTGGCCGACCATCTGCTGGCCGCGGAGCCCGCGGCCACCGTGGGCCGGCTCACCACGGGCCGGGCGGCCCTCGTGGCCGACGAGGCGCTGGCCCGCTGGGCCGGCACGCTCGAATTGGGGCCGCTGCTCCGGCTGGGCCGCGGCGCCGAGCTGACCGGCGGCCGCACCACGCCGTCGATCCTGGCCACCACGCTCGAGGCGATCCTCGGCGCGCTGTACCTCGACGCCGGTCTGCCGGCCGCCCGCCGCGTCGTGGCCGCGCTGGCCGGGTGGCCCCGGACCGCGTGATAGGCTGACGCCATGAGGCTCTGGCCCTTCCGTCGTCGCGGCGTCCCGCCGTCGCCGCCCCCGGCGTATCTGGCCGAGCTCGAGGACACACTGGGCCGCGCGGTCGACGACGTGCTGCACGTGCGCGACCGCCGGCTCCGTGGTCCCGTCGTCGTCTTCCACGGCGACCTGCGGGTGGCCCACGAGCGCGCGCTCGACATGCTGCTCCTCCGCTTCGCCCCGTTCGGGTACACGCCCTTCCTGCGAGCCGACGGCGCCGGGGTGACCGTGCAGGCGTGGCCGCTGGCCGAGGTGGCCCAGCAGCCTCGACACCTGCGGGCCTTGACCCTGTTCGCGCTCACCGTTCTCTCCACGTTCCTGGCCGGCGCGTTCTTCTTCGTCGGCTCCGAGACGTTCGACGCCTACCGCGCGCTGCGGTTTCCCGGCTGGCTGGTGAGCGGCGCTCCCTTCGCGCTCACGCTGCTGGGTATCCTCGGCGTGCACGAGCTCGGGCATTACTTCACCGCGCGGCACTATCGCGCGTCGGTGAGCCTGCCCTATTTCCTGCCGCTGCCGCCGATTCCGTTGCCGACCGTGGGCATGCTCTTCACCTTCGGCACGCTGGGCGCGGTCATCCGCATGCGCTCGCCGGCCCGCGACCGCAACTCGCTGTTCGACATCGCGGCGGCCGGCCCCCTGGCCGGCCTGCTGGTCGCCATCCCGGCCCTGATCCTCGGTCTCACCTGGTCGCGGGTGGTGCCGGCGACCGGGGACGCCGGCTTCGGCGGCTTCGGCTACTCGATGCTGACCCGCCTGTTCGTGTACCTGCGCTTCGGGCCGCTGTCAGACGGAGCCGCCGTGGCCACGCACCCCATGGCCGACGCCGCCTGGGTCGGGTGCTTCGTCACCGCGCTCAACCTCATCCCCGTCGGGCAGCTCGACGGCGGCCGCATCGCGTACGCGCTGTCGGCCGGACGCCACCGGATGCTCGGGATGACCACGTGGGTCGTGCTGCTCGTGATGGGCGCCGTGACCGGCTCGCTGCACTGGTTCACGTGGGCGGCCCTGATCTTCTTCCTGATCGGCTTCGATCACACGCCGCCGCTGGACACGCTGACGCCGCTGACGCCGGCCCGCCGTCTGGTCGGCGTGGGCTGTCTCGTGCTGTTCGTCCTGCTCATGCCGCCGATGCCGATCCCGATGTAGCGTCGCCGGGGTCGCCGACCGCGTCCGCGGATGGCACGGGCGGCGGCGTTGCGCTACTATCCGCCCCATGCCCGGCCGCCTCGATCGCCGGACGCTCGAATCCCTCGTGCGCACAGGCGACGTGGACACCGTCCTCACCGTGTTCCCCGACGGCTACGCCCGGCTCCTGGGCAAGCGCCTCACCGCCCGCCACTTCCTCGAGCACGCGGTGGACGAGGGCGTGCACGCCTGCGTCTACCTGTTCACCGTCGACATGGAGATGGAGCCGTTGCCCGGGTTCACCCTCACGTCCTGGGAGCGCGGCTACGGCGACATGAAGATGGTGCCCGACATGGGAACGCTACGGGTGATCCCCTGGCTGCCCAAGACCGCGCTGGTCTTCTGCGACGTCTACGGCGAGGACGGCGAGCCGGTGGAGGAGGCGCCGCGCTGGGTGCTCAAGCGCCAGCTCGCCCGGGCCGCCGCCCAGGGCTACGTGGTGAAGACGGCGGCCGAGCTGGAGCTGTACTGCTTCCGCGAGACCTTCGAGGAGGCCCGCGCCAAGCGCTACCACCACCTGACGCCGTTCTCGACCTATCTCGAGGACTACCACATCCTGCAGACGACGAAGGAGGAGCCGCTCGTGCGGGCCATCCGCAACGGCATGGAAGGCGCCGACGTGCCGGTGGAGACGTCCAAGGGCGAGTGGGGGCGCGGCCAGGAGGAGATCAACCTCGTCTATGCCGAGGCGCTGGAGATGGCCGATCGCACCGTGCTCTACAAGCACGGCGCCAAGGAGATCGCCCACCTGCAGGGATGCTCGGTGACCTTCATGGCCAAGTACGACATGGGGGCGGCCGGCTCGTCGTTCCACCTGCACTCCTCGCTGTGGGACCGGACCGGGCGCAAGCCGCTCTTCGGCGGCGGCAAGGGACGCCAGCAGCTGCCTCCGCTGTTCGGCCCCTGGCTGGCCGGGCAGATGACGATGGCCCGCGAGCTCGCGTACTTCTACGCGCCGGGCGTGAACTCCTACAAGCGCTACCAGGCCGGCTCCTTCGCGCCGACGCGCGTCGCCGCCGGCTGGGACAACCGCACGTGCGGCTTCCGGCTGTGCGGCGAGGGGGCGTCGTTCCGCGTGGAGAACCGCATCCCCGGGGCCGACGCCAACCCGTACCTGGCGTTCGCCGCCACCGTCGCGGCCGGCCTGCACGGGATCGGCGGCAAGCTCAAGGCGCCGAGGCTCTACGACGGCAACGCCTACGAGGACGCCTCGCTGCCCCAGGTGCCCAAGACGCTGCGGGAAGCCGTCGCCGAGCTCGAGCGCTCGAAGACGGCGCGCGCGGCGTTGGGCGACCGGGTCGTCGACCACTACCTGCACGCCGCCCGGCTCGAGCAGCACGCCTTCGACCAGGCCGTGACCGACTGGGAATTGATGCGCAATTTCGAGCGGATCTAGGAGCCTCGATGGGTGATCGGTTGAATGGCAAGGTCGCCCTCATCACCGGCGCCGGGATGGGAATGGGGCGCGAGGCCGCTGCCCTGTTCGCCGAGGAGGGGGCCCGGGTGATCGTCGCCGATATCGACGCCGGCGCGGCCGCGGAGACGGTCGCCATCGTGGAGAAGGCTGGCGGCCAGGCCCTGGCCACCATCGGTGACGTCGCGCTCGAGGCCGACGTGAGCCGGATGATCGCCGAGGGCGTGCGGCGGTTCGGCGCGCTCCACGTCCTCTACAACAACGCGGGGGTGCTGTGGAAGGACCGTGACCGCTCGGTGCTCGAGACCGACGAGAGATGGTGGGACCGGGTGATGGCGATCAACCTCAAGTCGGTATTCTGGGTGACCAAGCACGGGATCCCCCACCTGCGCGCCGCCGGCGGCGGCTCGATCGTCATGATGGGGTCGGTGTCGGCCCTGGCCGGATTCACGCGCGCTCAGGACGCCTACACCGCCGCCAAGGGCGCCCTGATCTCGCTGACCAAGTCGCTGGCGATCCAGTTCGCGAGGGACCGGATCCGCTGCAACGTCATCCACCCCGGCATCGTCGACACCCCGCTGCAGGCGCCGTATCTCACGGGCGCCATCCGCAAGGAGTTCGAGGCCGGGATCCCGCTGGGCCGGATCGCGCGGCCGCGCGAGATCGCCAACGTCGCCCTCTTCCTGGCGAGCGACGAGTCCTCGTACGTGACCGGCACCGAACTGGTGGCCGACGGCGGCTTCACGGCCGGCTGAGCCCATGGCGCGCCCGCTCGCCCTGTCGGCGTCCATCGCGACACCGTCGGGCGCCGTGCGCGCCGGCGCCGCGGCCGGGGTGCTGCTCGCGCTGGCGGCGCTGACCCTGTGGCCGCTGGCCGTGGTGATTGCGCACGGGGCGCTCTCGCCGGGCGCCTGGCCCGTGGCGCTGGCGGCGCGGACCGCCGTGGTCGCGGTGGCGTCCACGCTCCTCGTGATGATCCCGGCGGTCCCGTTGGCGGCGACAATCCTGCGCGTGGACGTCCCTGGTAGAAGAACGATCTGGCGCACGTTTCGGTTGGCAGGCCTCATTCCACCGTTCATCGCGCCGCTGGCTCTCCTGGCCCTGGCCGGACCCCACGGCGTCCTCCTGCCCGACGCCCTCGGCGGCAGTCTCGCCGCCATTGTCGCCGGGCAGGCGCTCGCGTACCTGCCGTCGGCCGTCGTGCTGGCGGCCCGCGCGCTGGCCGCCATCCCGGTCGAGCTGGAGCAGGCGGCCGAGGTGCTGGGGGCGCGCCGGCTCACGGTCGTGCGGCGAGTGACGCTGGCGCTGGTCGGTCCCCGCCTGGTGAGCGCCGCGCTCGGCGTGCTGGGGCTCTGCCTGTCGGACGTCGCCAGCCCCCTGCTCCTGGGCGGTGATCGTTCCCTGCTCTCCACGGCGGTGGTCGCCGCCGCGGGGCTCGGGCCGGAGAACGCCGCCCGTTCGGCCCTCACACTCGGGGTTCTCGCCGCGGGCGCGGCGCTCGGCGGCGCCGTCTGGCGCCAGGCAGGATTCGCCGCGGTCGGCCTGCCGGCGCTGCCCCGGCTCGATCGCCCGGCGCGGCCGGCGGCGCGCCGGATCGCGGCGGCGATCGGGTGGGCCGCCGTCGTGGCGCTGATCGCCCCGCTGACGATCGTCGTCGCGGTCTCGCTCGGCCACTGGAGCGCTCTCGGCGCCGGGGCCGTCCTGGGCGAGAGCGTCCTGCTGGGGCTCGGCGCGGCGCTCGTGGGCGTCACGCTCGCGGTGACGACCTCGCGTCTCGTCGAACGGCGGGGCGGCGCGATGGGCCGCGCCGCCGCCCTGCTCGCGCGCGTGCCGGCGATCGGTCCCGGTCTCGTCGCGGCCGTCGGGTATGCGACGGCGACCGGAGCCCCGACGACCGGCCCCGCCGCGCTGGGCATGGCCGTCCTGATCGTCGCCGCGTGGGAGCTGCCGGCGACCGCGCGCGTGGCGGGCGCGGCGCTCGTCGGCGCCGACCGTTCCCTGGAAGACGCGGCCGCGAGCCTGGGCGCGTCCGGCGCCACGACCCTGCGGCGCATCGTCGCGCCGGCGCTCCGGCCCGTGGCGGTCCCGGTGGCGGCGCACCTCTTCGCGGCCGGCGTGCTGGCCGTCGGCACCGTCGTCGTCCTCACCGGCGTCCGGCCCGGCCTGGGCGCCATCAGCCTGCTCACCCTCGCCACCGCCGGCGACGCCGGGGCCGCGTGCGCGTTCGCCGCGGCGCTGGTCGCGCTCGCGGGCGGGGCGCTCGTACTGGGGCGGGCGATCGGCGCCCGCCGACTCGATCCCACGATGCTCGCGTGAAAGGAGACGACGACATGGCTCGCTGGGGGCTCCTGGTGCTCGCGGTGCTGCTGGTGGCGATGCCGGCCCACGCCAAGGACACGGTCGTGATCTACACGGCGCTGGAGCCGGAGCAGATCACCGACTACATGAAGGCCGTCAACAAGACGCTGCCCAACCTGGACGTCAAGATGCTGCGGCTCTCCACGGGCGATATCTCGGCCCGGTTCATGGCCGAGAAGGACAACATGCAGGCCGATCTCATCTGGGGCGTGGCGGCCACGAACATGATGGTCTTCAAGAACGCCGGACTGCTCGAGCCCTACGCGCCCAAGGGCCTCGAGCGCGTCCAGCCGCTGTTCCGCGACAAGGACGCCACGCCGTCCTGGGTCGGCATCGACATCTACATGTCGGCCTTCTGCTTCAACACCGAGGTCGCCAAGAAGAAGAACCTGCCGAAGCCGGCGTCGTGGGCGGACCTGACGAACCCGGTGTACAAGGGCGAGATCGTGATGCCCAACCCGGCCAGCTCCGGCACCGGCTACCTCTCGGTCGCCTCGGTCCTGCAGCGGCTGAAGGAGCCGGAGGGCTGGAAGTATCTCGATGGGCTCGACAAGAACATGGCGGAGTACACGAAGTCCGGCTCCAAGCCCTGCAAGGACGCCGCGGCCGGCGAGCGCGCCATCGGCGTGTCGTTCGAGTACGTCGCGGCCAAGATGAAGAAGGACGGCGCGCCGGTCGAGATGGTGCTGCCCAGGGAGGGCTCGGGGTACGAGATCGAGGCCAACGGGCTGACGAAGAAGGGCAAGGGCAACGCGGCGGCCCGACAGTTCCTGGACTGGGCGATCACCGACGAGGCGATGGGGCTGTACTCGAAGTACTTCGCGGCGGTGGCGGTGCCCGGCTTCCCGGTGCCGGAAGGTCTGCCGAAGGACGTCAGCAAGGTCGTCTACCCGAACGACTTCGACTGGTCGGCGAAGAACCGCGACCGGATCCTGGCCGAGTGGGCCAAGCGGTACCAGAAGTGATCGGAGCGCCACGCGGCGCGCGCCCCCGGGCCGGCCGCCGGCCGTCCGGAGCGCGCGCCGGCCGTGGCCGTCATGCCTGACGCGCGGCCGGCGGCCGTCGCCCTCGAGGGGATCGCCAAGAAGTTCGGTGCCGTCGTCGCCCTGCGCGACGTCTCGCTGGCGGTGGCCGAGGGCGAGTTCGTCTGCTTCCTCGGGCCCAGCGGCTGCGGCAAGACCACGCTGCTGAGGATCGTGGCCGGGCTCGAGCGCCAGAACGCCGGCGTCGTGCGGATGGCCGGGCGTGACGTGACGGGGCTGCCCCCCGGCCAGCGCAACTACGGCATCGTGTTCCAGTCCTACGCGCTGTTCCCCAACCTCACCGTGGCCCGCAACGTCGCCTACGGGCTCCGCGCGCGCCGCCGGGGCGCGCGCGAGATCGAGGCCCGCGTCGCCGAGCTGCTCGCCCTGGTCCGCCTGGAGGCGCACGCGCACCGCTACCCGGCCCAGCTGTCCGGGGGCGAGCAGCAACGGGTCGCGCTGGCCCGGGCCCTGGCGCCGGCGCCGGCGCTGCTGCTGCTCGACGAGCCGCTGTCGGCCCTCGACGCCCGGGTGCGCCTGGCCCTCCGCCACGAGATGAAGGCGCTGCAGCGCCGGCTCGGGATCACCACCATCATGGTGACCCACGACCAGGAGGAAGCGCTCACCATGGCCGACCGCATCGTGGTGATGAACCACGGCGTGGTGGAGCAGGTGGGGACGCCGGCGCAGATCTACAGCGAGCCGTCGTCGCTCTTCGTCGCGCGCTTCGTCGGCCACATGAACCTCCTGGACGCGGTCGCCGAGGGCCGGCCTGGCTGGGCGCGGGTGGGGCCGCTGGTGTTGCGCCACCGCGGGACGCCGGCCACGGCCCCGGGTGCGACGGTCACGCTCGGCATCCGACCCGAGGAGATCGGCGTCGGGCCGGCCGCCCGCGAGGCGGAGAACCGCGTGAGCGCCCGGGTGACGAGCGCGCAGTTCCAGGGCGCGTTCACCCGCCTGCTGCTGCAGCCGGTCGGCGCGGCCGGGCCGCCGCTCGAGTGCGACGTGGCCGCCGGTGCGCTGGGTGAGCTCGACCTCGAGGAGGGCGCCGAGCTGCCGGTGACCCTGAGGGCCGACGCGCTGCGCGTCCTCGCCAGCAGGCCGGCGGCGAGCTGACGGTGGCGATCGGTCGGACGACCGGCGGGGCCGCCATTCCCGACCGGGTGGTCGGGCGCCGGCTCGACGCCGAGCGCGCGCTCGCGCAGGCGGGCCTGGCCGTCTTCGCCGTCTTCCTCTACGTGTTCCTGGTGTGGCCGATGGCCCAGGTGCTCTGGCGCAGCCTCCTCGACAACGACGGCCGCGTGATCGGTCTCGCCAACTACGTGCGGTACTTCCGCACGCCGGCCATCGCTGCCTCGATCACCAACAGCCTGCTGGTGTCGGCGGTCGCGATGATCCTGACGGTGGCCTTGGCCTTCGTGTACGCCTATGCCCTCACCCGCACCCGCATGCCCGGCCGGACCGTTTTCCGGCTGGTCGCCGTGCTGCCGATCTTCGCGCCCTCGCTGGTGTCCGCCATCGCGTTCGTCTACGCGTTCGGCAACAACGGCATCGTGACGCGCTACACCGGCGTCAACGTCGGCATCTACGGCGCCCGCGGCATCGTGCTCGCCGAGGTCTTCTACTGCTTTCCCCACGCGATGCTGATCCTGGTGGCGGCCCTGTCGGCGGCCGACGCGCGCCTGTACGACGCCGCCGCCGCGCTCGGCGCCTCGCGGGTGAAGACGTTCCTGACCGTCACGCTGCCGGGCGTGAAGTACGGGCTGATGAGCGCGTGCTTCGTCGTCTTCACGCTGGTCATCACCGACTTCGGCGTGCCCAAGGTGGTCGGCGGCAAGTTCTCGGTGATGGCGACCGAGATCTACAACCAGGTGATCGGGCAGCAGAACTTCACGATGGGCGCCACCGTCTCCGTCGTGCTCCTGATCCCGGCCGTGCTGGCCTGCGCGATCGATCGCCTCGTCCAGCGGCGCCAGTACGCGCTGGTCAGCTCGGCGGCGCGGCCGCTTCAGCCGGGGCGGGGGCGCCTGGCCGGGGCCCTGCTGTTCGGCTACTGCGGGCTGATCGGCGCCGGCATCGTGGGTATCTACCTGGTGATCGTCGCCTCCTCGGTCGTGACCCGCTGGCCCTACAACCTGACGCTGACCCTCAAGCACTACCGCTTCGACTCGGCCGGAGGCTACACCGCGCTGCTCAACAGCCTGGGCGTGGCCACGCTGACCGCCGTGGTGGGCACCGTCGTCACGTTCGTGGGCGCCTATCTCGTCGAGAAGTACCGCACGCGCGCCAGCGGGCCCCTGGCCATGCTGGCCCTGCTGCCGGTGTCGGTGCCGGGAATGGTGCTGGGCCTGGCCTACATCTTCGCCTTCAACGCCCCGGGCAGTGTCCTCAACCGCCTGTACGGCACCCTCGCCATCCTCGTCGTCTCCAACCTCGTGCACTACTTCACGGTGCCGTTCCTCACGGCGACCACCACGCTCAAGCAGATGGACGCCGAGTTCGAGAACGTGTCCGCCTCGCTCGGCGTGCCGTTCTACCGGACGTTCTGGCGCGTCACCGTGCCCATGGCCCTGCCGTCGATCGTCGGCATCAGCATGTACTTCTTCCTCAACGCGATGGTTACGCTGTCGGCCGTGGTCTTTCTCGTGGCCCCGGGCACCGAGCTGGCCGCCGTCGCGGTGCTGCTGCTCGACGACGCCGGCGAGAGCGCCCAGGCCACGGCGATGTCGGTGCTCATCATCGCCAGCGGGCTGCTGGTGCGGCTGGCCTACTGGGCGGTGCTGCGCGGCGTCACCCGGCGCACCCAGGCGTGGACGGCGGCGACCCAGCCGCCGGGGCGGGGGTGAGCGAGCACGCGCGCGCCGTCGTCGTCGGCGGCGGCGTGGCCGGCGCCAGCGCGGCCTACCACCTGGCCGCGCTCGGCTGGCGCGACGTCCTGCTGCTCGAGCGCCGGTCGCTGACGTGCGGCACCACCTGGCACGCGGCCGGCCTCGTGGGACGCCTCCGCGGGTCGCGCACGGCGAGCCGCCTGGTCGACTACAGCGCCAAGCTGTACGCCAGCCTGGCCGAGCGGACCGGCCACGCCACCGGCTGGCGCCGCTGCGGCAGCCTGGTCGTGGCGCGGACGGCGGAGCGGCTCGTCCAGCTCCGCCGCAGCGTCGCCCTCGGGCGCACGGTCGGGATCGAGGCGCACATCGTCGACCCGGGCGAGGTGGCCCGCCTGTGGCCGCTGTGTCGCACCGACGACCTGACCGGCGCGATGGTCGTGCCGGACGATGGTCGCGTCATCCCGGCCGACGTCACCCAGGCGCTGGCCGCCGGCGCCCGGGCCGGCGGCGTCCGCATCCGCGAGGGTGTGGAGGTGACCGACGTCCGCGTGCGCCACGGCCGCGTCGCCGGCGTGGAGACCTCGGCCGGCGAGGTCCACTGCGAGGTGGTCGTCAACTGCGCCGGCATGTGGGCGCGCGCGCTGGGGCGGGCCAGCGGAGTCCCCGTGCCGCTGTGGCCCGTCGAGCACTTCTATGCGGTGACGCGGCCGATCGCCGGGGTCGCGCCCGATCTGCCCGTCCTGCGCGACCCCGACGGCTGCGTGTACGTGCGGGAGGAGGTCGGCGGTCTCCTGTTCGGGGGCTTCGAGCCGCTCGCCCGGCCCTGGACCGAGACGATCCCCGCCGATTTCGCGTTCGCGCTGCTCACGGAGGATCCCGAGCAGTTCGAGGTGTTGATGCGGGGCGCGCTCGAGCGGCTGCCGGCGCTCGAGTCGGCGCAGGTCCAGCTCCTGCTGGACGGGCCGGAGAGCTTCACGCCCGACGGCCACTTCATCCTGGGCGAGGCGCCGGGGCTGCGCGGGTACTTCGTGGCGGCCGGGTTCAACTCAGGCGGCATCGCCAGCGGCGGCGGAGCCGGCCGAGCCGTGGCCGAGTGGATCGTCAACGGCGCGCCGACGCTGGACCTCACCGCGTACGATCCCCGGCGCTTCCTGCCGTGCCAGGCCGAGGCCGACTTCCTCATGGCCCGGATGCGCGAGGTCCCCGGCATGCACTACGCGATCGCCTGGCCGAACCGCGAGCCCGAGACCGCGCGCGACCTCCTGCGGTCACCGCTGCACGGCCGGCTGGCGGCGCGCGGCGCCTGCTTCGGCGTCAAGATGGGCTGGGAGCGCGTGAACTGGCTGGCCCCGGCCGGCGTGACGCCGCGCACCGGGTACACCTTCGGCCGGCCCGGGTGGCTGGCGGACGCCGCGCGCGAGCATCGAGCCGCGCGGCAGGGCGCGGCCCTCTTCGATCAGACGTCGTTCGGCAAGCTGCTCCTCGAGGGACCCGACGCCGCGCCGCTGCTGGATCGGCTGGCCGCCAACGACGTGGCGGTGCCCGTGGGCCGCACCGTCTACACGCCGTTCCTGAACACCCGCGGCGGATACGAGAGCGACCTGACCGTGTCGCGGGTGGGGCCCGAGACGTGGTTCCTGGTAACCGGCAGCGCCCAGCGCGTCCGGGACGCCGACTGGATCCGGCGCCACGCCGCCGGGCTCCGGGTGACGCTCTCCGACGTCACGGAGGCCTGGGCCACGCTGGGCCTGATGGGGCCGCGGGCCCGCGACGTCCTGGCGCGGGCGACCACCGCCGCCCTCGACAGTCACGCGTTCCCGTTCGGCGCCGTTCGCGACGTGGTCGTCGCCGGCGTCGACGTGCGCGCCATCCGGCTGAGCTACGTCGGCGAGCTGGGGTGGGAGCTCTACGTTCCCACGGAGCGCGCCGCCGAGGTGTTCGACGCGCTCACGGCGGCCGGTGACGTCACGCCGGCCGGCTACTATGCCCTCGACTCGCTCCGGATCGAGAAGGGCTACCGGGCGTGGGGCCGCGAGCTGACACCCGACGACACGCCGCTGCAGGCCGGCCTCGGCTTCACGGTGCGGCTCGACAAGCCGGAGTTCATCGGACGGGCGGCGCTGCTCGCCCAGCGCGAGGCGGGCGTCGACCGGAGGCTGGTGCTGTTCACCCTCGAGGACCCCGGCGCGGTGGCGTGGGGCGACGAGCCGATCTATCGCGACGACGGGCTCGTGGGCGTCCTGACCTCCGCCGCGCACGGCCACACGCTGGGCCGCGCGGTGGGCATGGGCTACGTCGAGTGCCGGCCCGGCGCGCCGGCCGGCGCCGTGCTGGCCGGTCGCTTCGAGGTCGACATCGCGGGCCGCCGGGTGCCCGCGAAGGCGTCGCTGCGGGGCTGGTACGATCCGGGCGGCGCGCGGCTGCGCGCGTGAGGAGCCACGCATGAGAATCGAGACGCTCGCCGTCCACGCCGGTCTCCGGGTAGACCCGACCACCGGCGCCGTCGCGCCCGCGCTGCACACCGCCACGACGTTCGAGCACGAGCCCGACAGCACGGCGCCGCGCGGCTTCCTCTACAGCCGCACGGCGAACCCCAACCGCAGCGCACTCGAGGAGTGCCTGGCCGCCCTGGAGGGAGGCGCCGAGGCGGCCGCCTTCGCGTCGGCGTCGGCGGCCACCGCGGCCGTCTTCCAGGCGCTGTCCCCGGGCGACCACGTGGTGGCGCCGCTCGACGCCTACTTCGGGACCGGCAAGCTGCTGCGCGACACGTTCGCTCCCTGGGGCCTGGCGGTGGACTTCGTGGACATGACGGACGTCGGCGCGGTCGAGGCCGCGCTGACCACGCGCACGCGGGTCGTCTGGATCGAGACGCCGTCGAACCCGCTGTGGCGGGTGACCGACATCGCCGCGGTGGCCGCGCTGGCGCGCGGGGCCGGCGCCCGCTGCGTCTGCGACAACACGGCGGCCACGTCCGTGCTCCAGCGTCCGTTCGCCCACGGCGCCGACCTCGTCGTCTATGCGACCACCAAGTACCTCGGGGGTCACGGCGACGTGACGGGGGGCGCGGTGATCGCGCGCCGCTCGGACCCGTTCTTCGAGCGGATCCGGGCGATCCAGGGCTCCGGCGGGGCCGTGCCCTCGCCCTTCGACTGCTGGCTCGTGCGTCGGGGCATCCGCACGCTGCCCTGGCGCATGCGCGCCCACTGCGACACCGCGCTGCGGGTGGCGACCTTCCTGGCCTCGCATCCCCGCGTGGAGGCGGTGCACTATCCGGGGCTCGGTACCCATCCGCAGCACGAGGTGGCGCGCCGTCAGATGACGGGCTTCGGCGGCATGCTCTCGGTCCAGGTGAGGGGGGGCCGCGACGCGGCGTTCGAGGTGGAGCGCAAGGTACGCGTCTTCACCTGCGCGACGAGCTTCGGCGGCACCGAGAGCCTGCTGGAGCACCGGGCCTCGGTCGAGGGCGCGGCGACCCGCTCGCCGGAGAGCCTCCTGCGGCTATCCATCGGGCTCGAGCACCCCGACGACCTCATCGAGGACCTCGACCAGGCGCTCGGCCGCTGACGGCCGGCCGGCCCGGGCGCCACGGGGACGCGCGTCGCCGGCCTCACGGTCACACGCGGAGGTCGACTAGACTAGCGGCATGGACGAGCTCGTCATCGAGGGTAGAGCGCGGCTGCAGGGCTCGCTGACGCCGAGCGGGAACAAGAATGCGGCGTTCCCGCTGATCGCCGCGGCGGCCCTGACCGACCAGCCGGTGACGCTCCGCAACGTGCCCGACATCTCCGACGTCCGCACGATGCTGCATGCCATGGAGGGCCTGGGGGTCGAGGTGGCCCGGCACGACCGGCACACGGTCACCCTGCACGCGCGGGCCCTGCACTCCTCGGCCCCCGACCCCGCGCTGGTGCGCCGCATCCGGGGGGCCCTCGTGCTCATGGGGCCGCTGCTCGCCCGGGAGGGCCAGGTGACGTTCGGGGCCAGCGGCGGCGATCAGATCGGCCGCCGCCGGATCGACAGCCACGTGCTGGGGCTGCAGGCGCTGGGAGCGCGGCTCGGCGACGGGCCCGACGTGGCGCTGGAGGCCAAGCGGCTGCACGGGGCCGACATCCTGCTCGACGAGGCCAGCGTGACGGCGACCGAGAACGTCGTGGCGGCGGCGGTGCTGGCCGAGGGGACCACGATCATCCGCAACGCCGCCTCCGAGCCGCACGTGCAGGACCACTGCCGGCTCCTGGTTCGCATGGGCGCGCGCATCGAGGGCATCGGCTCCAACCTGCTCGTGATCCACGGCGTGCCGTCGCTGGGCGGCGCGGACTTCGCGCTCGGCCCCGACTTCATGGAGGTGGGCAGCTTCATGGCCCTGGCCGCGGCCAGCGGCGGCGAGGTCGAGATCCGCGGCGCGGGCGTCGACGACATGCGAATGTCGCTGCTGGTGTTCCGTCGCCTCGGCGTCGAGGTGCAGGTCCGCGGCGACGACCTGTTCGTGCCGGGCGGGCAGACGCCAGCCGTCGTCCCGGACCTCGGCAACGCCATTCCGAGGATCGACGACGGCCCCTGGCCGGCGTTTCCCGCCGACCTCATGAGCGTGGCCCTGGTCACCGCCACCCAGGCGACCGGCGCCGTGCTGTTCCACGAGAAGATGTACGAGAGCCGGATGTTCTTCGTGGACCGGCTCATCGGCATGGGTGCCCGCGTCGTGCTCTGCGATCCCCATCGCGCGCTGGTCCACGGGCCCGCGCGGCTGCGCGGCGAGCCGCAAGGGCTTCCGAGCCCGGACATCCGGGCCGGCATCGCCCTGGTCATCGCCGCGCTGTGCGCGGAGGGTCGCACGGTGATCCGCAGCGTGGACCAGATCGACCGCGGCTACGAGGACCTGGACGACAAGCTCGTGGCTCTGGGCGCGCGCGTCAAGCGCGTGCGCGGCTAGCCCGGCGCGCGGATGCGCTTCGAAGGTCGGACGGCGCTCGTCACGGGGGCGGCCCGCGGCATCGGGCTGGCGATCGTCGAGCGACTCCTGAGCGAGGGAGCCCGGGTGGCCCTCGTCGACCGTGATCCCGGGGTGGAGAGCGTCGGCAAGCGGCTGGGGCAAGTGGCCCGCGCGATCGTCGCCGACGTGACGGTGACGGCGGACGTCGACCGCGCGGTGGCGGCGGCCCACGCGTGGGCCGGCCGGCTCGACGTGGTGGTGAACAACGCGGGAATCACCGGACGCTCGTATCCGATCTGGGAACTGACCGACGAGGACTGGCAGCGGGTGATCGCGGTCGACCTCACCAGCGTGTTCCTCGTCTGCCGGGCCGCGGTGAAGCTGATGCTGGCCCGCCAGTATGGACGCATCGTCAACATCGCGTCCATCGCCGGCAAGGAGGGCAATCCCACGCTCGTGCCGTACTCGAGCGCCAAGGCGGGCGTCATCGGACTCACCAAGGCGCTGGCGAAAGAAGTCGCCAGCAAGGGTATTCTCGTACACGCTGTGGCCCCCGCCGTCATCGGGACCGGGCTCCTCGCCCAGATGACCCGGGAGACGGTCGACATGCTGGTGGCCAAGATCCCGATGGGCCGTGTCGGAACGCCGGCCGAGGTGGCGGCGCTGGTCGCCTGGCTGGCCTCCGACGAGTGCACGTTCACGACCGGCGCCGTGCACGACCTGTCGGGAGGCCGCGCGACCTACTGAGGCGGCGCAGCCGGCTGAGCCGCCTGCGCCGCCGCGTTCACACCGGGCGGCGGCCCTGGATCACCCGCAGCAGCACGACCACCAGCGCGATGACCAGCAGGATGTGGATGAAACCGCCCAGAGTGTACGAGCTCACCATCCCCAGCGCCCACAGGATCAGCAGGATCACGAAGATCGTCCACAGCATCGTGACCTCCTGGACGCGCGGCCTGTGTCGGCCGCGCCTCGCGTGACGTTCACTGCGCTCCGGGCCGGCCCGGTCCTGTCGGGCAGGATGCGGGTTCCGTGCCAGCCGGACCGAACGGGTCAGCGCCCCGTCGTCAGCGCGTAGTGGAGGATCGCGACCTTGGAGTACGACTCGGTGATCTCGTCGGCGAGCGCCATGCGGACCGCTTCTCCGAACGGGACCAGCGCGCGCTCGAAGAACTCGTCGTCGTCGGCCGGCAGGGGATCGGCCACCAGCTCCCGCGCGACGTAGCAGTACGCGGTCTCGTCGAGGTACGCGTTGGCGGGATGGAACCGCGTGAGGAACTCGACGCGACCCGCCCGGTAGCCGCTCTCCTCGCGGAGCTCACGCTGGGCGGCCTCGGCCGGATCTTCCCCGGGCAGCGCGCCGCCGCCGGGCAGCTCCCACGACGGCGCCCGCTGCAGGTGACGGTACTGGCGGATGAGCACCACGTGATCGTCGTCGGCGAAGGCGAGCACGCCGACGCCGACGCCGGCCTCGAGGACCGCGTACACGCGCTCGGAGCCGTCGGGGAGTCGCCAGCTGTCCTCGCGCAGCGCGAGCCGGCCGCGCGCGTAGCGCACGGAGGACGTCAGCGGCGTCCAGGAGGCCATCGGCACCGTATGGTATCGTAGAGCGCCATGTCCAAGGAGCGGCACGTCGACACGCTCATCAAGAAGCTGGTGCAGACGATCGAGGCCTCGCTGGCCGCGACGGAGGCCGCCCGCGACGCCGTGCAGGAGATCCTCAAGCGGGGCGCCGACACCGGGATCTTCTTCGCGGGCGCCAAGAGCCGCGGCGCGTTCACGGCCGAGCTGACCGCGCAGGACAAGGAGTTTCTCCGGGCGGTATCCATCAAGCCGGAACGGTGACGGCGTGCGCGTCGTGCTGATCGCGCTGACGATCGCCGTCGTGATCGTGGCCCTGCTGCCGCTGCTCCGCCCTCGCCGCCCGGCGCGCCCGGGAACGCCGCACGAGCTGGTGAAGGACCCGATGTGCGGCACCTACATCGTGCGCTCGCGCGCCGTCAGCCGCGCGGGCGCCGAGGGATACCGCTACTTCTGCAGTCGCGAGTGCGCCAGCCGCTTCGGCGGCTGAGTCTCGCCGGCCGGTGCCCTCGCCCGATCCCTGGCGCGCGCTCGACGCCCAGCCCGACGTCACCGCCCTCATCGCCGGGCTCGAGGCGCGGGGCAGGACGCCGGCCCAGCAGCGCCTGCGGCGCCGCTTCCTGCGCTTCGTGCCGGTGCGGCCCGGAGCGCGCGTGCTGGAGGTGGGCTGCGGCTCGGGCGTCGTCGTGCGTGACCTGGCCACCATGGTCGGCCGCCGCGGCGAGGTGGTCGGGGTGGACGCCAGCCGCGCGGTGCTGGCCGCCGCCCGGCGCCTGCGCGGGCCGGGCGCCGGCGGCGGCCGCGTGGTGCTGCGCGTCGGCGACGCGACCCGGCTGCCGTTCGCGGCCGACCGCTTCGACGTGACGCTGGCCATCACGCTCATCCTCCACGTCGCCGAGCCGGGCCCGGTCGTGCGCGAGATGGCGCGTGTCACCCGGCCGGGCGGACGCGTCGGCCTGCAGGATCAGGACTTCGGGATGGTGGCGGTCACGCATCCCGACCCGGGGCTGACCGATCGCGTGCTCGACGGCGTCGTGAAGCACATCTACGAGGAGCCCTACAGCGGGCGGCGGCTTCCCGGACTGCTGCGTGAGGCCGGCCTCGCCGACGTCCGCCTGCTCACCGACGTCTTCCAGGACACGACGCTGGAGCCGTGGACGCGGACGTTCCTCGAGCGCCGCGCCGAGTACGCCGTGACGTTCGGCCTCGTCGACGCGGCCACCGCGCAGCGCTGGCTCGACGGCTTCACGGCGCTGGTCGCGGCCGGCGCCTTCGTCTTCACGCTGAACTATTACGGCGCGGTCGGCGTCAAGCCGCGATGAGCGGGCGCCGCCTCGCGATCGCCGTCCTCGCGATGCTGCTGGCGGCGTCGCCGGCCGTGGCGGCCGGGCCGACGACCTTCGACGGGGCGGCGGCGCTCAGGCACGTGGAGCGACTGGTGGCGATCGGCCCGCGGGTGGCGGGGACGCCCGGCGGCGCGCGGGCCCGCGAGTACATCGTCGGCGAGCTCCGGAAGCTCGGCGGGGTGCAGGTGACGGTCAGGCGCTTCGAGGCCGACACGCCGGACGGCCGCCAGAGCATGGCCAATGTGGTCGCGGTGCTGCCCGGCGCTCGGCCGGACGTCGTCATGCTGGCCAGCCACTACGACACGAAGCTGTTCAAGGAATTCCGCTTCGTCGGGGCCAACGACGGAGGGTCCAGCGCCGGGCTGCTGCTGGAGCTGGCCCGGCGGCTGGCCGGGCGGCCGCACGACTTCACCTACTGGCTCGTGTGGTTCGACGGGGAGGAGGCGCGCGCGCAGTGGACGGAGCGCGACAGCCTCTACGGCTCGCGGCGGCTGGCCACCGAGCTGGCGCGCGAGAAGCGGCTGCCGCGGGCCATGATCCTGGTCGACATGGTCGGCGACCGGGACCTCGCCCTCCGCCGCGAGGCGCACTCGGCGGCGTGGCTCACGGAGATCATCTGGGACGCGGCGGCCCGGCTCGGGTACGCGCGCCACTTCCTGCGCGACATGATCCCGGTCGAGGACGACCACGTGCCGTTCCTGCGGCTGGGCGTGCCGGCGACCCTGCTCATCGACTTCGACTTCCCGGCCTGGCACACCGCCGCCGACACGCTCGACACCATCTCGGCCGACAGTCTCGCCGTGGTCGGCCGGACACTGCTGGAGGCCCTGCCCTCGGTCGAGCAGTACCTGGCCCGCGAGGGCCGGCGGCCCTGAGCCACGTATAATCCCGCCATGCCCCGCGTCCGCGAGATCGACGATCCCGGCGACGATCCGATCCTGAAGGAGACCTGGGCCCGCGAGCAGGAGGTGTTCGGGGCCATCCTGAACCCGACCAAGGTCCAGGCCCACACGCCCGGCATCATGCGGGCGGCCAAGCAGCTGTCCGCCGCCGTCGAGCGCTCGGGGCTGCTGCCGCCCCAGCTCCTGGCCCTGGTCTACCTGCGCGTGGCGCGGATCAACGGCTGTCCGTTCTGAATGGACATCAACGCATCCCGGGGGATGCGACACGGCGCCGCCGAGGACAAGATCAGGGCCGTCGAGCAGGCGGCCACGAGCCCGCTGTTCGACGAGGCCGAGCGCGCGGCCATCGCCTATGCCGAGGCGATGACGATCACCGGCCAGCGCGTCGGCGACGAGCTGTTCGCCCGGGTCCGCACGCACTTCAGCGAGGCCCAGGTGGTGGAGCTCACGGCCGCCATCGCGCTGGAGAACTTCCGCAGCAAGTTCAACGTGGCCCTCGGCGTCGAGGCCCAGGGGTTCTGCGTGCTCCGGTAGTGACGGCCCTGGCCGACCGCGAGCTGGAGCAGACAGATGGCAGGGCTCGCGACGCCCTGCCATCTGTCTGCAACCCCAGGCTGATTGACGGGGCTCCCCCTTCGCAGTCTCTTGCCTGCAGGACGTGGGCTCAGTGGCCGGCCATGCTGGGCGCCCCATCGCCGTGAAAGACGCTGGCGTCCTCGGGCCCGTCGACGACCAGGAAGCCGGCCAGACCCCGCTCCAGGCGAGCCAGCGCGTGGTCCACGAGGATGTAGCGGCCGGGCACCTCGAGCTTGAACTCCACGATGGTGGCGCCGCCGGCCGGTACCGTCGTCGTCTGCACGTTGGTCGATGGCGCGTGTCCCATCGCGGCCTGGTCGTACACGCGGTCGAAGATCTCGCCGATGACGTGGAACGACGACGTCGCGTTGGGGCCGCCGACCCCGAAGAAGATGCGGACGGTCTCGCCCACGCGGGCCTTCATCGGATACTCCGTCGTGAGCGCCCCGACGGCGCCGTTGAACACGAAGTATTCGGCACGCTCGGCCAGCAGCTTCTCCACGCTGAACTCGTCGTGCCCGCGCTGGCCGAAGCCGCGGTCCGTGTACAGCTCGCCCTGCATCACGTAGAACTCCCGATCGACCTTGGGCAACCCTCCCGCGGGCTCCACGAGGATCAGGCCGTACATCCCGCTGGAGATGTGGTTGGCGACCATCGGCGTCGCGCAGTGGTACACGAAGAGGCCGGGATTCAGCGCCTTGAACCGGAACGCCTTGGTCTCGCCGGGCGGCGTCTGGGTCATCACGGCCCCCCCGCCGGGGCCGGTGACCGCGTGCAGGTCCACCGAGTGGATCATCCGGCTGTCCGCTCGGTTCTTGAACACGAGGTTGACCGTGTCGCCCACGCGCACGCGCACGAATGGGCCCGGCACCTTGCCGTTGAAGGTCCAGAACCGATAGGTCGTGTCGTTGGCGAGCTTGCCCACGAGCTCGACCGCCTCCAGCTCGACCGTCGTCGTTCGCGGAGCCCCGTCGGCGAGCGGACCGGGCAGGTCAGCCGGGTCGCGCGCGATGCTCACGGCGCCCGGCAGGGCCGTCGTGACGGGAGCCTTGCCCCCGCCGACGACCAGCTTGCCCGCCATGCCGGCCTGCTGGTGGCCGGGTAACGAGCAGAAATAGTCGTATTCACCCGACGTGTCGGCGCGGAAGACCGTCACGCTCGCCGCCCCCTTGCGATTGACCCGATCGGTGGCGGCCTTGAACGATGGGAAGACGACGTCGTGCTCGATCCCGTCACCGTTGATGAGGCCGACCTGCACCACCGCGCCTTCCGCCACGCGCAGGGTGGGGTTGACGACGCCTTCGATCTCCCCGCCGATGCCGACGAATGCCATCTTGCCTTCGGCCAGCTCGGTACGCAGGCGAAACCGCACCGTCGGCGTGTATTCCGCGGCCGGGCTCTTGCGCGAGAGCTTGGAGGCGCCCGCCGGTGGCTGCGCGGTCTGAGCCGTGGAGCGCTGCGCGCCATGCTGGGCGAGCGCCGGGGCCGCCGGGGCCGTCAGGGCAACGGCGACGACCCAGGCGAGGGCCTTCACGCCGAGGCGTCTCATGGTTGTCGTCCTCCTCGGGGTTCAGGATGCGGCGAAGTGGCGAATACGAGTTATGAGCGGCGTCATAAACCGACAGTTCAGGCCCGGTAGGCTCTGAGGATCTCGGCGTCAACCGCCCGGGCGTCGCCGCCGGACGTCGATACCGTGACGGTTCGCCGTGCAAATTCGTCAATGGCGCGGCCGGCATCGGCACTGATGGCATCCGCGTTGCGGGCTTCTGGGTGGAGAGCCGAAGGCTCACCCAGGAGGCCATCGATGACGCGGAAAGCTATCATCGCGTTCGCCATCTTCGCGTTCCTTGGAGCCCTTGCATCGCCGGCGTCGGCGGTTGCACCACCTGGCATGCGATGGATGGTCGCACACGAAGGCGATCGGATGGCGACGACGCCAGTGAACGACGGCGCGGCGACACCTGATCGAGTCGAGGGCAAAGTGGTCGCGATCGATCCCCAGCACGGCAGCTTCTTGCTCGGGACGGACGCGGGAATGATCGCCCTGTACGCCCGCGCCGAGGATCTCGCGGAGCTGCAGATCGGCCAGCTGCTCGAAGTCGAGGTCGTCGAGGAGGAGCAGTCCGGCCGCACGTTACCCCAGGGTGGCTGAGAGCCGGCCATGGGGGCGGCATCGGATGTCCGATGCCGCCCCGGGCCGGCGTGACAGGTAGAGCGGCCTCGATCTCGCTGATCCCGCCCGAGGACGTCCAGGACCCCGTCACCGGAGTGTGCGCCCGCGAAGGGCCGCGAACAGAACCGAGCCGGTTGAAGTGGATGGCATCGTTCACGCACTTAGAGAACGGCGACGCGGAGCGCCGCGGCAGGGCGCCGTGGCAGCGAGGGACACCATGACGAGGCTGGCCATCACGCTGATCGCGTGTGCAGTGTTCGTCAGCGGGAGTGCTGACGCCCAACAAAAGGCGACGGCCGACATCCGGGATACGCAGGGAAGGAAAGTCGGCGAGGCAATCCTCGAGCAGCGTGATGAGGGCCTGCAGATCTCCGCGACCTTCAGGGGGCTGCCACCGGGCCAGCACGCGTTCCACATTCACGAGACGGGCAGGTGTGAGCCGCCATTCGAGTCGGCCGGGGCGCACTTCAATCCGACCGGCAAGCACCACGGCAAGGACAACCCCGGTGGCCCCCACGCGGGCGATCTGCCGAACCTACAGGTGCCGCAGAGCGGCGGGCTCAAGGTCCAGATCACGGCCAGGGACGTCTCTCTCGATGGAAGCCGCGGCGGACTCCTCGACGCCGACGGGGCAGCCCTCGTCATTCACGAGGGCGCCGACGACGACAGGTCGGACCCTGCGGGAAACGCCGGCAAGCGACTGGCCTGCGGTGTGATCCTTCGCTGAGCCCAGGCCGCCATCAAGCGCGCGCGACGAGAAAGCCGACCGAGCGCCAGAGGAATCGCAGAAAGGGAGGTTGACGTGTCCAACATCGAGCGATCCATCGAGGTCGAGGTGCCGGTGCGAACCGCCTACAACCAGTGGACGCAGTTCGAGGAGTTTCCTCGGTTCATGGAAGGCGTCCGGCAGGTGACACAGCTGGACGACACGCGGCTGCGCTGGCGGGCGAACGTGGGGGGCCAGGAGAAGGAGTGGGAGGCCGAGATCACCGAGCAGAGGCCGGATGAGCGCATCGCCTGGCGGAGTCGCGGCGGCGCCGCCAACGCCGGCGTGGTGACGTTCCACCGGATCGCCGACACCCGGACGCGAGTGATGCTGCAACTCGAGTACGAGCCCGAAGGCGTGACCGAGAACCTCGGCGATGCGATCGGCATCGTCGCTCGGCGCGTCGCCGGCGATCTCGAGCGCTTCAAGGAGTTCGTCGAGAGCCGCGGTCGGGAGACGGGGGCCTGGCGGGGCGAAATCAAGCGTCCCGGACACGCGGCCTGACAGCGGCCGTCTCCGCTGTCGTGACGAGAACGCCCGGATCCGTTCTCGTCGATGACATGGACGGAGCCTCCTCGGCGAGGCTCCGTCCATTCCCTCTCAGTGTGAGAATCCGCGACGTCTCATGCACTCCGTGTAGGCCAGCTTGAACGCCGGATCACTCTGCCCCGCGGCAGCCATGCCGCGGGATACGTCCGATGGAGACGAGGTCGGAGCCTTGCTCGGGCCGACCGGCGTTCCAGGACCGGCGTCTGTTCGGCCCGTCGGTGCAGGGCTGGGCGTCACGGGAGCTGGCGACGAGGGTGCGGTGCTCGGGCTCACGGGCGTACCCGATTTCGCCGTGCTGGCCTCTCCGGTTCGAAGTGCCGCGCTCGGATTCTCGGTCTTGGCCGCTGCTTCCTTGTTGCAGGCATCGAAGTCGGCCTGCGCCGGCTCTGCAGCATCGGCGAGGCTCGCGGACGCCAGCAGGCTCAGGATGCTGATGCCGAACACGATGGACCTTCGCATGGCTCTTCTCCTTTCTCCAGCAACTCCCCCAGTCCGTTCGGGCAAGTCCCGGGCCGGCCAGATCGCCTTACCAATCGCCATCGCTCATGTGTGGGCCACTGCACGCGATGCGCGGATCAGATCCCGAGGGTTCCAGGCGAAGGCGAAGGCTTGGAGCTATGGAACGAGGAAATCCGCGCCGATACGTGGCATGATGCGCGTGATGGCATCGCTGAGTGGCAGGGAGGCCGGGAGGACGATGAGACATCTCCTGACGGTGCTCGGGCTCGTGGTCGCGGCAGCCGGCGCGGCGATGCCGGGCCCGGCGGCCGAGATCCAGCCCTTGATGGCAGGCTGGGAGCGGGTGTTCACCCTCGACTGGCAGCCCGGGCAGCACCGCGGCCGCCCCGTCGTCGAGGGATACGTGACCAACGTGTCGCCCTACCACACCACGAACATTCGGGTTCTGGTCGAGAGCCTGGATGCGGGTGGCCACGTGACGAGCCAGCAGGTGGCCTGGGTGCCCGGGGAGCTGCTGGGCGGCGGCCGGGCGTTCTTCCAGGTGCCGGCCGCGCCCGCTCCGGCCTATCGCGTGCGGGTCTTCTCGTACGATCGCCTCGAGCTCGACGGCAATTTCCGCTGAGCGCGGACCCATGACCGCCCGCGTCGCATGATGGCCGGCGAATAATGATGGAGAGTCCGCAGCCGCTGGCCGGCTACGAGGTGCTCGTGGTCGAGGACGACGCCGACTCGCGCAACGCCATCCGGCTGACTCTCGAGGCGTCGGGCGCGCGCGTGGCGACCGCGGCCAGCGCGACCGAGGCGCTGGCCAGCCTCGCCGCGCGGCCGTGCGACGTCGTGGTGAGCGACCTCGCGATGCCGGAGCAGAGCGGCTTCTGGCTCATCGCCAAGATCCGGCAGCTCTTCCCGCGCCGGCACGTGCCCGTGATCGCCGTCACCGGCCATCCGTTCCCGGCCGACGGTGTTCGCCGGGCGGGCTTCGACGCGGTCATGCAGAAGCCACCCGATCCCGACCACCTGTGCGCCGCCGTCGCCGCGCTCCTGTCGGGCCGCGACACTCCCGGCGTGCCCCCCGAGTGACCGGCGGCCTTCCCACGACGTCCCGCGTCGTTCGGCCCCACCGGCGCCCTCGCAGCCCGGAGCGCCCGGCGCTCGGCGACGCCCGCGACCTCGTCCTCTGAGCGGCATTCACGAGGCCCACTCCCCCGCGCGCGCCCTTTCCGGTCTTCGCGGCGCCCACATGCTGCCGCTGGCCATGTTTCTCGGTACGTTCGCGTGGTCGTTCGTGTACGTCAGCCTGCCATTCCACATCCAGCGCATCTCCACCTGGGACGCCACGGCGACCCTGCGATGGACGGGCTGGATCCTGGGGATCTCCCCGCTGGCGACGGTGGCGACCGCGCCGCTGTGGGGTCGGCTGGCCGGCCGGGGCAACCCGCGGGCGTACTATGTCCTCGTACAGTTCCTGCAGGGCGTCGGCTTCTTCGCGATGGCCGCCTCGCGGACGCTGCCCGAGCTCTTCGTGAGCCGGCTCGTGCTCGGCGTGATGGGCGCCGCCTCGACGTTCGCGTTCATCAGCGCGGGCCGGGCCGACGATCCCGGTGAGGTCCGACGCCAGGTGGCGGCGATGCAGTCGGCCATGACGGTCGGACAGGTGATCGGCCCCCTGTGCGGCGCCATCGCGGCCGCCCGCCTGGGCTTCGCGCAGTCCTTCGTGCTGGGCGGGTTCGTCCTGTTCGGGTGCGGCGCGCTCGCCCACTGGGGCGTGCCGGACGCCGCGGCGGGGACGGCGCGGCCGGCATCGCCGCGGGCCCGGGCGTGGCGCGAGACGGCCATCGTCTCGCTGCTCGTCCTCGGGGGCTCGACACAGATCTTCTTCCTGACCTCGGTCCTGCCCCAGGTGATGGCCGACCTCGGTATCGCCGCGGAGCGCACCCTGGAAGTGGGCGGCATCATCGTCTTCGCCTCGGGGGCCGCGGCGGCGGTCGGATCGCTCCTGGCGCCACGTCTCGCCGAGTTGTTGCCGGAGCGCCGGCTCGTGGCCGTCTTGCTCGTGGGCTCGTCGCTCGCCGTCGGCGGCCTGGCGCTAGCGCCGGGGCCGTGGACGTACGGCGTGCTGCGCTTCCTGCAGGTACTGTGCATCGCGCCGGTGTTTCCCATCGTGGTCGCGCGGATCGCCCAGACCCACGGCGGCGAGGCGGTCGGCGTGATCAACGCCGCCAGGATCGGCGCCTCGTTCGTGGGGCCGGTCGTCGCCACCTCGCTGCTGGCGACCGGGTCGCCGGGACTGCTCTACACACTGCTGGCCCTGGCGGGTCTGGCCTGCCTGCCGCTCTCCGCGATGCGCGCCCACGTGCCGGCGGTACCACGATGAGCCGGCCGCTGGTCGACATCCGGATCGACGCGCTGTCCACGCGCGGCGGCCGGCCGCCCGGGCTCGACAGCGTCTCGGTGCACGTCCGTTACGGCGAGTTCTTCACCTTCCTGGGGCCGCCGCATTCCGGCAAGACCGACGTGCTCAAGGCCGTCGCCGGCTTCATGCCGGTGACCGGGGGCCGCATCCTCGTGGATGGGCAGGACATCGGCGCGCTGCCGCCCGGCCGGCGCTCCACGGGCTACGTGTTCCAGGAGGGCGCGCTGTGGCCCCACCTCACGGTACGCCAGCACGTGGCCTTCGGGCTCGAGCAGCAGGACGTCTCGTCCGCCGACGTCGCGCGGCGGGTAGAGATGGTCGCGGGCCGGCTCGGCCTGGCCGGCGTCCTGGACCGCCGGCCGCCCACCCTGGACCTCGCCGAGCGGCGGCGGCTGGCACTGGCCCGGGCGCTGGCCGTGGAGCCGCGGGTCCTGCTGCTGGACGAGCCGCTCGCTCACCTCGATCCGCTGGCCCGCAAGACGCTACGGATCGAGCTGGCCAAGTTGCACCGCGACCTGGCCGTCACGACGATCCACGTCACACGGGACGCCGCCGACGCCCTGGCGCTGTCGGACCGGCTGGCCGTGCTGCACCGCGGCCGGGCGCAGCAGATCGGCGACCCGGCCGAGGTCTATCAGCACCCGGTCAGCCGCGAGGTCGCCGAGGCGCTCGGCCCCGCCAACTTCCTGCCCGTGAGAGTGGTCGAGGTGCGGGATCTCGGCGTGGTCGTGGAGACGGACGGCGGCCACCAGATCCCGGTGGTCGGGATCGGCCCCTACGGCAAGGGCAGCCGCGGGCTCCTCGTGCTCCGGCCCGAGCTGCTCGCCCTCACCGAGGCCTCGATGGCCCGCGGGCCCGGCCTGCCCGGCGCCGTGACCCTGCGCGTCTTCGAGGGTGCCCGTCACCTCTACGAGATCGACATCGGGGCCGGCCAGCTCGTGCGCGTGGAGCTCTCGTCGTCCCTGGGCGACCGCATCTTCCGCGTCGGTGACCGCGTCCGCATCGAGACCTCGAGCGAGACGGTGGTCATCGTCCCCGAATCCTAGCCCGCGGCGTGCCCGGAGACGGAAGGCCCCGGCTCCGGTCGGCTAGAAGACGTACGTCTTGTCCTGCTCGATCATCGCGATGCGGTCGTCCCCGATGGCCCCCAGCTCCTCGCCGACCTCGTCGTGGAACTGGGGCTTGACGTGGAAGATCAGCACCGGGACCTCGCCGGGGAGCTTGTCGAGCTCGCGGCGGATCAGCTCCGGCGTCATGTGGCGCGCGACGTCGGCCAGGGCGGCCAGCCTGTTGGGGAACGCGCACTCGAGGATGACGGCCCGCAGCCCGCCCACGTCCGCCGCGGCCTTCCACAGCGCCTCGGTGGGGCCGGTGTCGCCGGAGTAGGCCAGGCCGCTGACGCCGTCGTGCACGATGAAGCCGCTCGCCGGCACCGTGTGGTTAACGGCCACCGGGCGCACCCAGAGGTGGCCGACACGCTGCTCGGCGTCCTCGAGCAGCGACTGGAACCGCAGCACCGGGGCCTGCGCAGTGGGCAGCCGGGTGAAGTCCGGCCACACGGTGTCGTTGAAGATCGACGTCCGCAGGGTGGTGACCACCGGCTCCAGGCTGGCGATGGTCAGCGGTGAGCGCGATTCGCACAGGGCCAGCGTCTCGGTCAGGTACGCGAGGCCGGCGACGTGATCGAGGTGCGAGTGGGAGACGAGCGCGTGCTCGATGTCGAGCTGCTCGAGGCTCGCCAGCGCGCCGCCGACGGTGCCGCCGTCGATGAGCACGCGATCGTCGACCAGGAACGCGGACGGGCGCTGCGCGAGTCCCTCGGCTCCGTAGGCGCCGAGCACCCGGATCTTCATCGTTCGAGGATGGTAGCATATCGTGTCGGCCGGGCCGGTCGGCGGCACCGGTGAGTTGCCGCCCTCTCCCCGCTGTGCTAGAACTCGCTTGATCACGACTCGATCGCCAGGAGGTCCATGAGCGCGGACAGCTTCGACTATCCGACGATGGCGCGAGCCCTCATCCTGGGCGACAAGGACACCGTCGCGCGCAAGACCCGCGAGGGGCTCGACCTCGCGATGGACCCCCGGGACCTCATCTTCAAGGGCCTCATCCCCGGCATGGACGTCGTCGGCGAGAAGTTCCGCCGCAACGAGTACTACGTGCCGCAGGTGCTCCTGTCGGCGCGGGCGATGTACGCGGGGCTCGACCTGCTCAAGCCGCTCATCACCGCCGCCGCCAAGTCGGACGACTACTTCGGGGTGGTCGTGATCGGCACGGCCCAGGGCGACCTCCACGACATCGGCAAGAACCTGGTGGCGATGATGCTCGAGGGCGCCGGCTTCAAGGTCGTCAACCTCGGGCGCGACGTGGCGCCCGAGAAGTTCGTGGCGGCCGTGGAGGAGCACGCGGCCACCATCGTGGGGATCTCGGCGCTGATGACGACGACCATGCCGGCCATGAAGCGCACGATCGACGCGCTCGTTCGGGCCGGCCTGCGGGAGCGCGTGAAGGTCATGATCGGCGGCGCGCCGGTCAGCCAGGCCTTCGCGGACGAGATCGGCGCCGACGGCTACGCCAAGGACTCCACCCTGGCGGTGGTGAAGGCCAAGCAGCTCATGGGCGTCACCGCGGGCGTCGGCGCGTGACCGCGCGGGGGGGCGAGGTGCTCGCGCGCGTGCGGGCCGGGGAGACGCTGGTCTTCGACGGCGGCTACGGCACGATGCTGTTCGCGGCCGGCCTGCTCAACGGCGCCTGCCCCGAGCTGTGGAACGACACGCACGCCGACGTGGTGGCCGGAATCCATCGCGGCTACTTCGAGGCCGGCAGCGACATCGTGGAGACCAACACGTTCGGCGGCACCCGGCTCAAGCTCGACGAGTACCGGATCGGCGATCGCACGCGCGAGCTGAACGTCAAGGGGGCCCGACTGGCCCGGTCGGTGGCGCCGGCCCGCGGCTGGGTCGCGGGCTCCATCGGCCCCACGAGCCGCCTTCCCGTGGACTACGCCCTCGACAACGGCGTGACCGACGAGGAGTACGAGGCCACGTTCCGGGAGCAGGCCGAGGCCCTGGCCGAGGGCGGGGTGGACCTGTTCGCGGTGGAGACGATGATGTTTCCGCAGGAGGCGACCGCCGCGATCCGCGCCTGCAAGGCCGTCGCGCCGGCGTTGCCCGTCATGGCCACGATGTTCTTCCAGTACGAGGAGGGCCACGACCGCGATCGCACGATGTGGGGCGAGAGCCCGGCCGACGTGGCCAAGACCCTGCTGGCGGCCGGCGCCGACGTGGTCGGCATGAACTGCGGACGCGGCCCCGACCGCGCGATCGTCATCATCCGCGAGATGCGCGCCACCACCGAGGCGCCGCTCGTCGCCTATCCCAACGCCGGCCTGCCGATCACGACCGGGGACACCGTGACCTACGAGCTCGGCCCCGAGCCCATGGCCCGCGAGTACCCGGCCCTGCTCGACGCCGGCTGCAACATCGTCGGCGCCTGCTGCGGCTCCAACCCCGAGCACATCCGCCTCATCGCCGACGTCGTGCGCCGCCGTCGCGGCTGAGCCGTGGCCCCGGGAGCGCTCACGCCGGCGATCGCGGGCCCTACGACCGTGCGCTTTCCGCCGCGATGAGCCTCCCCGACGGGATGCAGGTCCTCGACGACCTGCCGCTCGCGATCGATCCGGCCGAGGTGCTGCGGTTCCAGGGGTACAAGGCAGGCCGTGACGTCCCCTCGGCGGACGTGCGTGCGCTGTTCGAGGAGGCGCTGGCGGAGGGCCGACGCCTGATGGCGCCGCGGGCGGTGGCGCAGTGGATGCGGGCGACCGCAGACGCGGACGGGCTCGACGTCGAGGGCGAGCGCCTGGCGATTCCCGGCATCGGCGCGCGGTGGGGCGCGGTCGAGCACGTCGCCGCCGCGGTGTGCACCGTCGGTGAGGCCCTGGAGCGGCGCGTCGCCGCGCTCTGGGAGGCCCGCGAGCTGCCTCTGGCCTCCATGCTCGACAGCGTCGGGTCCGGCGCGGTGGAGAGCCTCGCCGAGTACGTCAACGACCTGCTCTGCCAGCAGGGCCTGCCCGCGCTGCGCGTCACGAACCGGATCAGCCCCGGCTACGGCGAGTGGGACGTCGTCGAGCAGCGACGCCTCTTCCGCCTGTGCCCGGGGAACGCGATCGGCGTGGTCCTCAACGAGACGTGCGTCATGACGCCGGGCAAGTCGATCTCGCTGCTGGTGGGAGCCGGCGTCGACGCCCGCGTCGATCACTACTTCAGCCAGTGCGCGCGGTGCTGGATGCGGGCGTGCGCCTACCGCCGGGGCCCGGCCCTCGCCTCGGTTCGCCGTTCGTGACGCACGGCCGCCTGCCGTGGCCGCTGGTGCTCCAGGTGCTCGGGGTGGTGGCCGCGGTGTGGCTGGTCGTGGCCACGTGGCCGGTGTGGCTGCTGCTGTTCACCGCGCTAATCATCGCGGCCGCGATCCTGCCGGCTGCGCGGCTGGGCGAGCGGTACCGGGTGCCGCGCGCGGTGACGGTGCTGATCGTCTACGTCGCGGCGGCGGGGATCATGACGCTCATGGGTCGCCTGCTCTGGCCGGTCCTCAACGAGCAGTGGAAGCAGTTCGTGGACCAGCTGCCCCGGCTCGTCGACAACGTCAAGGACTGGATCGGTGACGTCCGGGTGTTCTTCGAGCAGTGGGGCGGCGCCATGTCGGTGCCGCCGGCGGACAGCCTGCAGGGCGTGGCCGGCAGCGTGCTGGCCAACACGATGCGCATCACGGCAGGGACCGTCGGCGTGCTGGTCGAGATGCTGGCCGTGCTGGTCATCGCCGCCTACATCGTCATCGACGCGCCCGCGATCGGACGTACCCTGCTCGGGGTGCTGCCGCCGGCCAACCGGCCGACCGCCACCCGGCTGGCTCCCGAGGTGCTGGATCGGATCGGTGGCTACGTGCGCGGGCAGCTCGTCTCCAGCCTGTTCGTCGGCGCCCTCATCGCCGTGGCGCTGACGCTGCTCGGCGTGCGGTACAGCCTGCTCATCGGCGCGCTGGCCGCCGTCTTCAACATCGTGCCGTTCGTGGGCGCCACGCTGGCCGCCGTGCTGGCCGCGCTCTCGGCCCTCAACGAGTCCGTGACCCTGGCCGCGTTGACCGTGGCGGCGATGGCGGGCGCGCAGACGGTCGAGGGCAAGCTGCTGGCGCCGCACTTCGTGGGACGCGCGACCGGGCTGCACCCACTGGCAGTGCTGCTGGCGCTGCTGGCCGGCGCCCACATGGCCGGGCTCATCGGCGCGCTGGTCGCCGTTCCGTTCCTCGCCGGCTTCTGGGAGATCGCGCGCACGCTCTACGTCGAGCCGCATCGCGACCTCTGACGCCGGCCGTCGTTTTTCGCGCCCCGCGGGCGCCTGTGCTAGTCTCGCCGCGCACGTTTCCACCCTCACCGGCGAGGCGCAGGCCGGCCCGCCACTGGAGGCCCGCATGGCGACGCTCCTGATCAATGGTAAGACCCACAACGTCGACGTTGACCCGTCCACGCCGCTGCTGTGGGTCATCCGCGAGCGGCTGCGGATGACGGGCACCAAGTTCGGCTGCGGGATCGCGCAGTGCGGCGCCTGCACGGTGCACCTCGACGGCCAGGCCGTGCGCTCCTGCCAGACGACCGTGGCCCAGGCGGCCGGCAAGAAGATCACCACGATCGAGGGGCTGCACCCGGAGGGCAAGCATCCGTTGCAGGTGGCCTGGATCGCCGAGCAGGTGCCGCAGTGCGGCTATTGCCAGTCGGGCCAGATCATGACGGCGGCGGCCCTGCTCAGCCGCAACCCCAACCCCAGCGACCAGGACATCGTCAACGCGATGTCCGGCAACATCTGCCGATGCGCGACGTACCCGCGGATCAAGCGCGCCATCAAGCGCGCCGCCCAGGGGGTGTAGCCATGACGACGACGCTGTCTCGCCGCGCGTTTCTCTCCATCACCACCGTCGCCGGCGTCGGTCTCGCCCTGCGGATCCCGCTCGCGGACACGGCCGCCGAGGCGGCGGCCGCCTGGGATCCAAACACCGCGCTGACCATCACGCCGGACGGCATCGTCACCGTGCACATCACCAAGGCCGAGATGGGGCAGGGCGTCGGCACCGCGCTGGCGCAGATCGTGGCCGAGGAGCTCGAAACGGAGTGGAAGGACGTTCGCATCGACTACCCCACGGCCGACCCCAAGTTCGGCCTCATGCTCACCGGCGGCAGCTGGTCGGTGAACTGGACGTTCGACACGCTCTCCCGCGCGGGCGCGGCCGCCCGCCTGGCCCTGGTCGATGCCGCGGCCGCCCACTGGAAGGTCAGCGCGGCCGACTGCATCGCGGAGCGGGGCGTGGTGCGCCACCTGCCCAGCGGCCGCTCGAGCCGCTACGGCGAGATCGTGGCCAAGGTGCCGATCACCAGAACGTTCACCGAGGACGACCTGAAGAAGCTGACGCTCAAGAAGCCCGGCGAGTACCGGCTGGTCGGGCAGTGGGTCCAGCGGCTGGACATTCCCGAGAAGACCAACGGCCGGGCGAAGTTCGGTCTCGACACGTTCGCGCCCAACCTGGTCTACGCCAAGGTCGCCTACCCGCCGACCCGCGAGGGCGGCAAGCACACGGCGGTCGACGACGCCGCGGCGCGGAAGGTCAAGGGCTACGTCGCCACCGTCAACCTGCCTCAGCTCGTGGCCGTGGTCGCCACGTCGTACGAGGCGGCCGTCAAGGCGCGCGACGCGCTGAAGGTCACCTGGGATGCCGGCCCGAACGCCGGCGTCAGCACGGAGACGATCTTCGCCAGCTTCGCCAAGGCCAAGGACGATCCCGGAGCGGCGGCCTGGCACGAGCAGGGGGACGTCAAGGCCGCCATGGCGGGGGCCGACAAGCGGCACGAGGCGACGTTCACCACGGATTACGTGGCCCACATGCAGATGGAGCCCATGAACTGCGTGGCCCACGTCGACAAGGACGGCGCCTACCACATCTACACGGGGAGCCAGTTCCAGACCTTCGCCGTCGGCACGCTGGCCGCCGTCCTGAAGGTGGAGCCGACCAAGATCCGTCTGCATCAGCACTACCTCGGCGGTGGCTTCGGCCGGCGGCTCGAGCCCGACATCATGCTCGAGACGGCGCTGATCGCCCGGGAGGTCAAGCGCCCGGTCAAGCTCATCCGCTCGCGCGAGGAGGATCTTCGGCGCGACTTCTATCGCTCGGCGACGCTGCAGGTGGTCAAGGCCGGCCTCGGCGCCGACGGCAAGATCGTCGCCTGGGAGAACACGCTGGTCGCCTCGCATCCGGGCAAGCGGTGGGGCCCGGACTTCGTCGACAAGAAGGGCCTCGACCAGTTCGCGCTGAACGGAGCCGACCACGTGTACGACATCCCCGCCCAGCTCGTGCGGGCGGTGCCGGTGGAGACGGGGATCTCGGTGGGCTACGTGCGAGCGGTGGCGCCGAACTACACGTTCTTCGCGGTGGAGACGTTCATGGACGAGCTGGCGAAGGCGGCCGGCAAGGATCCGCTCGAGTACCGCCTGTCGATGCTCACCGGCGCGCCGCGCCTGGCCCGCGTGCTCAAGCTCGCCGCCGAGCGGGCCGGGTGGGGCTCGCCCCTGCCCCCCAACACCGGCCGCGGCGTGGCCTGCGTCAGCGCCCAGGAAAAGAAGACGCCGACCTGGACCGCCTCCGTGGTGCAGGCCCGCGTGGATCCCTCCAGCGGGGTCGTCCACATCGAGAAGATCGTCTGCGCCGTGGACTGCGGCATCGTCGTCAATCCCGACGGGGCCCGGGCCCAGATCGAAGGCTCGATCCTCTTCGGCGTCAGCAACGCGCTCAAGGAGCGCGGGACCGTGGCCGGCGGCGCGCTGGTCCAGTCGAACTTCCACGACTACCAGGTGCTGCGGATGAACGAGGTGCCCGAGGTCGAGGTCCACATCGTGCCGTCCACCGAGTTCCCTACGGGTCTCGGCGAGCCGGGCACGACGACGGTGGCGCCGGCGCTCAGCAACGCCATCTTCGCCGCCACCGGGGCGCGCGTACGCCAGGTGCCGCTGCTGCCGGATCGCGTCCTGGCGGCCATCCGCGCCAGAGCCTGAGGGTTCTCGTCCGGCCGCCCGGCTCGCGGGCGGCCGGACCTCGGCGGCCCCGCTGTCCCGGAGTGATAGGATGGCGGCTGTGTCGGCTGGCAACGTCGTGCTCGTCGGCTTCATGGGGGCGGGGAAGTCCGTGTGCGGCCGCCTGCTCGCGCGACGGCTCGGCCGGTGCTTCGTGGAGACCGACGACATGATCGTCGCCCGCGACGGGCGCACGATTTCCGAGATCTTCCGGCAGGATGGCGAGGATGCCTTCCGGCGGCTGGAGGGCGAGGCCCTGGCTGCCCTGCGCCTGAAGTCCGACAACGTGATCGCCACCGGCGGTGGCCTGCCGTGCCGCGAAGGCCGCATGGAGGCGCTCCGCTCGCTCGGCACGGTGGTGTGGCTTCGCGGCGACCTGCCCGAGCTGCTGGCCCGCGCCCGCCGCACGGGCGCCCGGCCGATGCTCGAGGGCCGAGCGCCCGAGGACCTCGAGGCGCTCTATCGCGCCCGGGAGCCGCACTACGCCGGCGCTCACCTCACGGTCGACACGGCCGGGCTCGGCGTGGACCAGGTCGTCGGCCGCCTGGTGGCCGCCCTGCGAGACGCGCATGCCATGCGCGCGTAGCCGACGCCCCGCCGGTCTGTCGCGCGCCCGCGCAGCTCGCCGAGGCGCTCCGTGACGTCCGTCGAGCTGACCGCTCTCGGCGTGGTCGAGGCAGCCGAGCGCGTCCGCCGCGGCGAGTGCTCGGCGGTGGCGCTCGTCGAGGCCTGCCTGGCCCGGGTGCGCGCCCTGGAGCCGGCGCTGCAGGCCTGGGCCCACCTCGACGCCGAGGGCGCGCTGGCCGCCGCGCGCGATCGCGACGTCGAGGCCCATGCCGGTCGCGTGCGCGGCCCGCTGCACGGCGTGCCGATCGGCATCAAGGACATCTTCGACGTGGCCGGCCTGCCGACCACGGCGGGCGCGGCCGCCTTCGCCCACACGCGGCCCACCCGCGACAGCGGCGCGGTGGCGCGGCTGCGCGCGGCCGGGGCGATCGTCCTCGGCAAGACGCACACGACGCAGTTCGCCTACCGCGACCCCGCGCCGACACGGAATCCGTGGAACCACGCGCACACGCCGGGCGGCTCGTCGTCCGGATCCGCCGCCGCGGTGGCCGCGTGCATGGTGCCGGGGGCGATCGGGTCGCAGACCGTGGGCTCGATCCTGCGGCCGGGCGCCTTCTGCGGCGTCGTGGGGCTGAAGGGGCCGCACGGCCTCGTTCCCGTCGACGGCGCCGTCCCCCTGGCGTGGTCGCTGGACCACGCGGGGCCCTTCGCCCGCTCGGTCGCCGACGCCGCCCTGCTCCTGGCCGTGCTCGCCGATCGCCCGATGGCGCCGCTCGAGGTCCGGAACCCCCGGCTGGCGATCGGGCGTCAGCTCTTCGAGCGCGCGGAGCCGGGCCTTCGCCGCCACCTGGACACCGTCGTGCGGCGGCTTGCCGACGGCGGCGCGCGGGTGACCGAGCTGGCGCTGCCGCCCGAGTACGACGAGATCCACGCGGCCGGCCAGGTGGTCCTCGAGGCCGAGGCGGCCACGTACCACCAGGCGGCGTTCGCGAAGCACGCCGCCGACTACGGGTCCGGCATGGCGGAGATGGTGGCGCGAGGCCTGCGACGACCGGCTACGGAGTACGTCACCGCCAATCGCGCGCGCCTGGCCTTTCGCGAGGCGATGGTTCCCGTGCTGGAGGGGCACGACGCGCTGCTGTCGCCGACGGCGCCCGGCCCGGCGCCGGCCGGTCTCGGCTGGACCGGGGATGCCTCGCTGTGCGCGCCCTGGAGCTCGGCGGGGGTGCCGTCGATCACGCTGCCGAGCGGCCTCGACGACGCCGGCCTGCCGCTGGCGCTGCAGCTCGTGCAGGCGCCCGGCGGCACGACGCGGTTGCTCGGCGTCGCCGCCTGGTGCGAGCGCGCGCTCGGCTTCGGCGCGCGGCCCCCGGCATGAGCGAGATGCTGGACCTCAAGATCGAGGGCGCGCTGGTGATCGACGGCACCGGCAGCGCCGGCAACCGCGCCGACGTCGGGATCCGCGGCGAGCGCATCGCGGCGCTCGGCGACCTGTCGCGCGAGCGGGCCGGCCGGGTGCTCAACGCCTCGGGCCGCGCGCTGGCGCCGGGCTTCATCGACATGCACTCCCACTCCGACTGGCGACTGTGGAGCAACCGGCGCGCCGAGTCGAAGATCCGCCAGGGAGTCACCACCGAGGTGGTCGGCAACTGCGGATTCTCTCCGGCGCCGACCTCGACGGAGTTCCTGGAGGACATGCGCCGCTTCGCGCTGTACGTCCCGGAAGGGATGGATTTCGCCTGGCGCTCGGTCGGCGATTACCTCGCCGCGTTCGATCGCGGCGGCACCGCGCTCAACGTGATCCAGCTCGTGGGCCACGGCACGCTGCGTGTCGCCGCCATGGGGTTCGCCCGGCGCGCCCCCACCGTCACCGAGCTGACGGCCATGCAGCGCATGCTCGGCGACGCGATGGAGGAAGGCGCCTGGGGCCTGTCCACCGGGCTCATCTACGCGCCGGGGTCGTATGCGAGCACCGAGGAGATCGTGGCGCTGGCCCGGGTGGCCGCGCGGCAGCGCGGCTTCTACGCCAGCCACATCCGCGGCGAGGGCGCGACGCTGCTGGAGGCGGTGAGCGAGGCGATCCGGATCGGCCGCGAGGGCGACCTGCCGGTGCAGATCAGCCACGTGAAGGCGGCCGGGCGTCCGAACTGGGGCAAGGTGGCCGGGGCCCTCGAGCTGATCGACGCGGCTCGCGCCGAGGGGCTGGACGTCATGGCCGACGTCTATCCCTACACGGCCTCGAGCACGTCCCTGCGGACGCTGCTGCCGGACTGGGCGCTCGAGGGCGGGGTCGACGCGATGCTGGCCCGGCTCGAGGATCCGGCCACCCGCGGACGTATCCGCAAGGACCTCGAGGCGCCGCCTGCCGCGGGCCAGAGCCTGCTCGACCGCGTCGGCTGGGACAACGTGATGATCGCCTGGTGTCCGCCGCGCAAGGACGCCGAGGGGCGCCGGATCGCCGAGCTCGCGGCCGCTCGCCGCCTCGATCCGCTGGACACGGTCTTCGAGCTCCTGCGCGACGCCCGCGGTGTCGCCTCCATGATCCTCTTCCAGCTCGACGAGGCCGACCTGCGCCGGGCCCTCCGTCACCCGCAGGTGATGATCGGCTCCGACGGCTCGGCGCTGGCCACGACCGGGGAGATGGCCGCCGGCAAGCCTCATCCGCGCAGCTACGGTACCTTCCCGCGGGTGCTCGGCGAGTACGCGCGCGAGCAGCGTCTGCTGTCCCTGTCCGAGGCCGTCCACAAGATGACCGGGCTTCCGGCGCGGCGGCTCGGCGTGCGCGACCGCGGCGTGGTCCGGATCGGCGCGCGCGCCGATCTGGTGGTGTTCGATCCCCGGCGCGTCGTCGACCAGGCGACGTACGACGAGCCCCACCGCTATCCGGCCGGCGTCGAGCACGTGCTCGTCAACGGCAGCATCGTCATCAAGGACGGCGAGCACACCGGCAGCCTGCCCGGCCGCGTCCTCACCCCGCCATGAGGGTGGCCGTGAGCCCGGACGTCCTGACGCCGCTGGCGACGGCGGTGACGCTCGAGGAGGGCCTGCGCCTGACGCTTCGCCGGCTGGTGCGGCTGACCGGCGCCAGCGCCGGCGCCCTGGCCTTCCGTCCGCCGCGCGGCGAGCCGCTCGTCGTGCTCGCCGGCGGTCCGGGGGGCGCCACCGCGGCGCTGCGCGAGCTGGTCAGCGGCACCGCCGCCGGGGCGCGGCGGGCCGCCGCCGTGCTGGCCCACGGCCGGCGCGAGCGCCTCACCGTGCGGCGCTGGAGCCTGGGCACCGTGGTGCAGCCGCGGGGCGCGCTGGCCCTGGTGGGTCGCGGGCGGCCACAGCGCCCCCTGGCCCTGCCCGACGGCTTCGGGCGCGAGCTGGGCGAGGCCGTCGAGCGGATGTGGCGGCTGCACCGTCGCATGCTGCGCGTGAGCGTGCACAACGAGGTCACCCGGCTGCTGATCTCGGGCGACACCATCGACGAGATCCTCCGCGCGTTCGCCGCGGGGCTCGGCCGGCTGGTGGCCTTCGACGCGCTCGCGGTGGGCCTGCTCGACCCCGAGCGCCCCGAGTTCGAGGTCATCGACGTGCCGGCGCGCTCGACGCCGCTGTCGCCGCGTGACGGCCGCATGCGGCTGGACCGCACGCTGCTGGAGCGGGTCGTCGCCAGCCGCGCGCCCGTGCGCATCGACGACGTGGCCGCGCCCACGGTGCCGGAGGTGAGCCGGCAGCTCCTCGGCGAGCGCGGGCTCCGCTCGGCCCTGCTGGCGCCGCTGGAGAGCCGGGGCCGAGTGTTCGGCGCCCTCACGCTGGCGGCGCGGCGGCTCGGCGCGTTCGACGACGACGACGTGGAGACGGTCGCCGACCTCGCGCGGGCCATCGCCTCGGCCATCGAGCACCGTCGCCTGCTCGAGGAGAGCCACCGCCGCGCCGAGGAGCTCACCGCCCTCTACAGCACCAGCCAGCTGATCACCGCGCGGCTCGACGTGCCCTCGGTGCTCGACCGGATCAGCCGCTCGGTGACGGCGCTGATCGGCTCCACCGGCTGCGGCATCGGGCTCCTCGACGCCGGCCGCGGCCAGCTCGTCCACGCCGCCGCCCACGGCTTCCGCAGTCACGAGTGGCGCGAGCTGACGGTCCCGGTCGGCGAGGGGATCATCGGACGCTGCGCCGAGAACGGCGTCGCCGTCCGGGTGGACGACGTCCGGACGGATCCCCGATCGGCCCGGCGCGACGTCGACGAGCGCGAGGGCATCCGCTCCATGCTGTGCGTGCCGCTGCGGGTGGCCGGCGTGCTGCTCGGCGTGATCTCGGCCTTCTCCACGCGCGCGGCCGCCTTCTCGGCCCACCATCAGCGGGTGCTCGAAGCGTTCGCCGAGCAGGCCGGCATCGCCGTGCAGAACGCCCGGCTGTTCGAGGAGAGCCTCAAGCGCACGCAGGAGACGCGGGCGCTGTTCGAGGCCGGCCGCACGGTGACGGCCAGCCTCGACCCGCAGCGGACCGTGCGGGTCATCATGGAGCAGGCCCGGGCGGTGCTCGGCGTCGCCTCCTGCAGCATCATGACGCTCGACCCGGGCGGCAACCAGCTGCGCCTGGTGGCGAGCCTCGACTTGCCCGAGGAGGTCATGAGCACCGTCCGCGTCGCCGTCGGGCAGGGCATCGCCGGCCGCGCCATGCGCGATCTGCGCCCCCGGCAGAGCGCCGACCTCCTCAACGACCCGCGCGTGCGGTTCCGCCAGCTTCCGCAGCGGAGCGGGCTGCGGGCGGCCCTGGCGGCGCCGCTGCGCGTCGGTGACCGGGCCATCGGCGTGATCGAGGTGTTCCACCGGGAGGTGCACCAGTTCACGGCGGCCGAGGAGGAGCTGCTGGTGGCGCTGGCCGACCAGGCGGCCATCGCGCTGGAGCACGCGCGCCTGTACGAGGGCCTGGAGACCATCGTGGGGGAGCGCACCCGGGAGCTGGACCGCCAGAAGCGCTTCGTCGAGGTCGTGCTGGAGACGCTGCCGCTCGGCGTCTTCGTGCTCGATCCGGCGCTGGGCATCGTGCGCGCCAACCGGGAGGGCGCCCGCACCCTCGGCTGCGATCCCGGCACCCGGGCGCCGCTCCCCAGCGTGGTGGCGCCCGAGCGGGCGGCCGAGATCGAGGCGTTTCTCCGCAGCGCCTTCGCTGCCGGCGAGATCGCCTGCCGGGAGGAGGAGATGGTCGTGGCGGGGGAGCTCAAGCGCTTCCGGCTGACCACGGCGCCGCTGCCCGGCGGCGACGACGGCGCCCACCTGATCGTCCTGGTGGAGGACATCACGCTGGCCAAGCAGCTCGAGCGCCAGATGCTCCTGACCGAGCGCCTCACCACCGCGGGCCGCCTGGCCGCCGGCGTCGCCCACGAGCTGAACAACCCGCTGGCCACGATCGCCGGCTGCGCGGAGTCGCTGCAGAGCCGCCTGCAGGAGGCCGCGCACGCCGGCCGGGCGGAGCTCGTCGACTTCCCGACCTACCTGCGGCTCATCGAGGAGGAGGCCTATCGCTGCAAGGACATCACCGGCAACCTGCTGCAGTTCGTGCGAGACCCGGGCAGCCGGCGCACCGCCACCGACGTGAACGCGCTGGTGCTCAAGACGAGCGAGCTGATCTCGCACCAGGCGCGCTACGCCGGCGCCGCCCTCACCCCCGAGCTCGATGCGACGCTGCCGGCGCTGACCGTCAACGAGGGGCAGCTGCGTCAGGTGTTCCTGGGCCTCGCCTCCAACGCGCTCGACGCGATGGAGGGGCGCGGACGCCTGATCATCCGCACGCGCCGCGTCCGCCGGGATGTCGAGGTCGAGTTCGAGGACGAGGGGCCCGGCATTCCGGACGAGGTGGCGGCGCGCATCTGGGACCCCTTCTTCACGACCAAGCCGCCGGGACAGGGCACCGGCCTCGGCCTGGCCCTCGCGCAGAGCATCGTCACCGATCACGGAGGACGCATCGAGATGCAGACGCACGTCGGGAAGGGCAGCATCTTCCGGGTGGTCCTGCCGGCATGAGGCGCACCATCCGCGTTCTCGTGGCCGACGACGAGACCAACCTGCGCGACCTGATCGTGCGTGAGCTGACCCGGCGGGGCCTGGACGCCGAGGGCGTGGGAGACGGCGACAGCGCGCTGGCCCGGCTGCGCGAGGGCCCCTACGACGTGGTCGTGCTCGACATGAAGATGCCCAGGAAGGAAGGCATCGAGGTCCTGCGCGAGCTCCAGGACTTTCCCGAGCACCCGCAGGTCATCGTCATGACCGGCTTCCAGGAGGTCGCCACCGCCGTCGAGGCGATGAAGCTCGGCGCCTACGACTACCTCACCAAGCCGACCAAGATCGAGGAGCTCGAGGTCCTGGTGCGCAAGGCCGCCGAGAAGGGCCAGCTCCTGCGCGACAACGTGGCGCTGCGCGCCCACGCGCCCGGCGCCGGCCCCTTCGACGGGATCGTCACCCGCAGCCCCAAGATGCAGGAGGTGCTGCGCGTCATCGAGCGGGTGGCCCCCACCGAATCGTCGGTCCTTCTGCTCGGCGAGAGCGGGACGGGCAAGGAGCTGGTGGCCCGGGCCATCCACGAGCGCTCCACCCGGGCCGAGCGGCCGTTCGTGCCGATCCACTGCGGCGCCCTGCCGCGGGAGGTGCTCGAGAGCGAGCTGTTCGGGCACGAGAAGGGGGCGTTCACGGGCGCCGTCAACGCCAAGCCGGGGCTCATCGAGCTGGCCGACGGCGGCAGCCTCCTGCTCGACGAGATCGGCGACATGGAGCCGGACAGCCAGGTCAAGCTGCTCCGGGTGCTGGAGACCGGAATGTTCTTCCGCGTCGGCGGCACCCGGCCCCGCCGGGTCGATGTCCGCCTGATCGCCGCGACCAACCGGGACCTGGCCGCGGCCATGAAGAGCGGCGGCTTCCGCGAGGATCTGTTCTACCGCATCAACACGATCACGGTGGTGCTGCCGCCGCTGCGCGAGCGTCGCGAGGACGTCGGGCTGCTGGCCCAGCACTTCCTGGACACCAACGCGACCTACGGCCTCAAGCACCTGGACGCGGCCGCGCTCGCCGCGCTCGAAGCCTACGGCTGGCCGGGCAACGTGCGCGAGCTCCGGCACGTCATCGAGCGGGGCGTGATCCTGTGCAAGGGCGACGTGATCACCGTGGCCGATCTGCCCTCGGAGATCGCCGGCCGCGGTGGGGTCGGCCCCGCGACGACCCCGGCGGGCTCGGTCGCGGGCGCCCCCACGCTGGAGGCGATGGAGCGCCAGCACATCGTGGCGACGCTCCGCCAGGTCGGCGGACATCGGGGCAAGGCGGCCGCCCTGCTCGGGATCGATCCCAAGACGCTCTACCGGAAGATCCTCGGCTACCAGATCAACGCGACCGAGCTCGGCTGAGCCCGACTCGTGCCGAGATGATCGGGCATTCTGCCCGGTCGTCCGCGCGCTGACACCCCCGCCGACCGGAATGCCGCGGGTTTTCCCTGTTTCCGGCCTGGCACCGCCGTTGCTCTGACCCCCACGGCTCTGCGAAGGAAATCCAGGCTCGACGGGGAGAGGCGATGAATCGTGTGCTCGTGATCGATCAGGACCGGGCGGCGCGCGAGCGCCTGGGGCTCGAATGTCTCGGCCGAGACGTCGGCGTCGCGCTGGCCGAGAATCTGTGCGAGGGCGTGCGGGTGCTGCTGTCCTTGCCGGTGTCGCTCATCGTCGTGGACGCCGCGGCGCTGCGCCTGACCACCCGCGAGCACGCGGTGCTCTTCGAGCGCGTGGCGCCCACGGTGCCCGTGCTGGTCACGGTCGCGCCGGAGACGTCGCTGGAGGTGCGGGTCGGGCTGGAGCTCGCCGGCTTCCGCGTCTCGACGCGGCCGGTGAGCGTCGAGGACCTGCTCGACAAGCTCGCCGCGCTGGCGCCGACGGAGCGTGATCGGCGATGATGCGGGTGTGGGGGCGGTGGATCGCGGCGGCGCTGGTCGCGGCCGGGCTCGGCGTCGCCGGGCTGGAGGCTTACGTCGGCGTCACCGTGGAGCGACGGACCGCGGCGGCGGACGTCCCGTCGGGCCGGGAGCCCGGCGTCACCGAACCCGAGCTGCCGATCGCCGCTGGGATCGGCCAGACCGAGCCGGCGGCCATGCCGCGGCTGACCGATTAGTCACGTTCGCTTGCGCCTCGCCGGAGCGAGTGTACACTGGGCCTGTCCGACTGACTGAAGACGGACCTCGCTTCCGACGTAACGTCTCTTCCGGTTCGCGGGGCGTGTCCGATTAGCGGAAGAGATCGGGGGTTCCCTATGGCATCCAAGCTCTACATCGGCGGCCTTTCGTACTCCACCACCAGCGACGGACTCAGGGAGTTCTTCAGCCAGAGCGGCAACGTCCTGTCGGCCACGGTCATCACCGATCGGTTCTCGGGCCAGTCGCGCGGCTTCGGCTTCGTGGAGATGGCGGCCGCCGAGGAAGCCCAGAACGCGATCTCACAGCTCAACGGACGCGAGCTCGACGGCCGGCGCATCACGGTCGAGCTGTCGAACCCGCAGGCGTCGCGGTCCGGCGGCGGCGGCGGGCGTCCCGGCGGCGGCGGTGGCCGACCGGGCGGCGGTCGACCGGGCGGCGGGCGTCCCGGCGGCGGCGGGCGCGAGAGCGGGTACGCTCATCGGCCCTCCAAGCCCGTCAAGTGGTAGACGGGCCGGACAAGCCAGCGAGAAGAGGTCACCGGAAAGGGCCAGCCCCCGTCGGGCTGGCCCTTGCTGTCTTCAGGGCCGGGGCTCAGCCGAAGATGCGCTCGTAGCGGCCGTAGTCGTGGGCGGCGTCCATGAACCAGCGGACGATCTCCGGGTCGGACTTCGGCGGAATCTCGCAGGACGTCGAGAGGATGAAGCCGGAGTGGCGGGCGGCGGCGTCCACGCAGCGCCGGACGTCGGCGTACATGGCCTCGCGCGTCGTCCTCTCGAACTTCGTGGCGTCCACGTTGCCGATGGCCACGGCCCGGCCCCTGGCCACCTCCATGAAGCGCGTGAGCTGGTCGACGTACAGCGTCGGGTCGGCCTGCTGGTCGAGATCGAATGACACGGTCGTGAAGCCGCACCCCAGGAGATCCTCGAAGATCGGGTAGGTCGTGCCGCAGATGTGAGTGGTGACACCGACCTTCCTGGCCTTGAAGTGGTCGACGAGCTCCTTGTGGTACGGCGCCACGAACTCCCGGTAGTTGTCGGGCGAGATCAGGCTGATCGACGCCGTCGGCTCCGAGAAGCTGAGCCCGATGCCGGTCTTCGCGATCGCGTCTCCCCACAGCTTGCAGAAGTCCGTCGTGACCCGCATGGTGTCGTGGATGAACTGCGGGTCCTCGAAGGTGTCCAGGAGCATGGTCTCCGGGTTGCGCAGGAGCATGGCGATGGTCCACGGACCGACCGCCACCGCCCCGATGGCCGTGGGCGGCTTGGCCTTCACCAGGGCCTCGCACTGCTCGAGGAAGCCCGGCAGCCGCGCGGTCTTGTAGGGATCGGGCATGGGCAGCCTCGCCAGCGCCGTCTTGTCCTCGTGGAGCACGTGCTGGTCGATCGACGGCACCACGTAGTCGGAGTACTTCACGCGGCAGCCGAACGCCTCGGCCTCCTTGGCCAGATCGTTGTAGGCGAGGACGACGTCCGGCTGGTAACGCTCGAAGTAGTTCATCATCGCCGCGATCGCGCGCGTCGGATTCGTGCAGTACTCCTCGATCGACAGCCCGTCCAGCGTGCCCGCGAACGAGGCGACGATGGGGTAGACGGGCACGCGGTCGGCGAAGGAGCGCTTGTAGGCGGCCACCACGCGATCGCGATTGGAGTACGACGCCGTGCCCTTCTCGGTGTCCCAGAGGCGGTTGGCTTCCATGTAGCGTGGCGGCAGCTTGGCCTCGTACTCCATGAACTGGGTGATCGGGTAGCGGATGCCCCCGGCGTGGGTGCCGCGCAGACCCGCGAGGATGTCCTCCATCTGCGCCCAGGGGATCGTGAAGGCCATCTCGTGATCCTGTGTCTGCCCGAAGATACGGTCGCCGGAGCAGGGCAGGATGACCTGCGGCTGGTCCGTCCGCATGGTCGTGACGATGATCTCCGAGCAATCGATCCGACCGCCGAACGCCGAGGCCAGCTTGCCGCCCCGCTTCCACAGCGCCGCCTGGGTCAGACGCATGACCTGGGCAGGGTTGGCGTAGATGCAGACCAGGTGGGGCTCGAAGGTGGCGCGATCCAGCGGCGCCACCAGCAGCGCGTAGTACTCGCCGGGCTCGAAGCGATCCACGGCGGCCTCCGAGCGCTGGCCGGCCTCCTTGCTCTCCGTGTACATGCCCTCGCACAGCGTGCCGGAGGCGTGCAGGTGGGTGGGCTTCTCGAAGCCGAGCGCCGCGATGCCCAGCGAGCAGATGTGGTCCTCGCGCGTCAGCGCGATCGTCCAGCCGTAACGGCGCGCCATGTCGATGACCTGGCAGTTCATCGACAGCTTCTTGAAGTCGCGCGCCGGCCGCCGGGCCTTCTCGGGGATCGGCTCCCCCGGCGTCAGCATGCGGATCGCGACCGGGAACGTCTGGGGGCGGATGTACGTCTGGATCTCCTGGTCGGCGGTCTTGACGTCGATCATGGATCCTCCCGCGCCGAGCGTACTACGCGCGTGCAAGCACCCGCAATGCGGCGCCGCGCCTGGCTCCGGCGGACCCCCGCCGTCCGGCACGGAAGTCGGGAGTGGACGGTACGCCGTTTGCCTCATGGGCCCCCGTGCGCCGCGTCCTGACGCTCGGCCTCGGTGTCCTGATCGGACAATGGTTGGCCTTCGGGTCGACGACCTCGCCTGCCGACTATGCCGTTCGCGCCCAGCGCGCCTGGCGCGGGGCCGACTACGTCGCGGCGATGCAGCTGTGGACGCACGCCGTCGCGCTGCAGCCGGCCGACCCGACCTTCCAGTACCTGCGCGGTACCGCGCTGGCCCGGCTGGGCCTGAGCACCTCCGCCCTCGATGCCTTCCAGACGGCCCTCCTGCTGCAGCCCGAGCCGGACCTGGCGCATCGCATCCGCGAGGACATCCAGCGTCTGACCGCGCCGGTCCGCTCCGGGCGCGGCGAGACGACCGTGGCGCTGGAGCAGACCCTCGGCGTGTGGGTCGTCGCGGTCATGCTCGACGGCACCCGCGCCGGGCGCTTCCTGGTCGACACCGGCTCCGGCGTCACCGTCGTGTCACCCCGGCTGGCGGAGGAGCTCGGGATCGTCCGGAGTCCCGGAGCGCCGCCCGTCGAGCTGCAGACCCTCGGGGGACGCACGACCGGCCCCTCGGCCGTCGTCGGCTCGCTGCGGGTGGGCGACCTGGAGCTTCGCAATGCGCCGGTCGTGGTCCACGAGCCGGGGCCGGGCGTCGACGGCATCCTCGGCAACAGCTTCCTCGGACGCTTCCACGTGACCGTGGACGCCGACCGCCGCCAGCTGCAGCTGCGCCTGCTCGCCCGCGATTAAGTCCCGACGCGTCCCGAACCGCGGAGGTAGAATACCGCCCACTTTCGGTCGCGAACGGGGGAGGCAGCATGATCAACGCTCCAACCGCCAGTCACAGCCTCACGATCCGGCTGACGATCCAGAACAAGCCCGGCATGCTGGGGAAGGTCACGTCCGCCATCGGCAAGGGGGGCGGTGACATCGGCGCCATCGACCTGGTCGAGGTGGGCAAGCACACGATCACCCGCGACATCACCTTGAAGACCAGCGGCGAGCGCCACGGCCAGCAGGTGGTGGACCGCGTCCGCGGCCTGGACGGCGTCGAGGTCGTCAACGTGTCCGACCGGACGTTCCTCATGCACCTGGGCGGCAAGATCGAGGTGCGCGGCAAGATGCCGGTGAAGACGCGCGACGACCTTTCGATGGCCTACACGCCCGGCGTGGCGCGCATCTGCATGGCGATCCACCACGACCCCGAGAAGGCCTACACGCTCACGATCAAGCAGAACACCGTCGCCGTCGTCACCGACGGTTCCGCGGTGCTGGGCCTGGGCGACATCGGGCCCAGCGGCGCCCAGCCGGTGATGGAGGGCAAGGCGCTCATCTTCAAGGAGTTCGCCGGGGTCGACGCCTTTCCGATCTGCCTGGCCACCAAGGACGTGGACGAGATCGTGATGATCGTGAAGGCCCTGGCGCCGGTGTTCGGCGGCATCAACCTCGAGGACATCTCGGCCCCCCGCTGCTTCGAGATCGAGGAGCGGCTGCAGCGCGACCTCGACATCCCGGTCTTCCACGACGACCAGCACGGCACCGCGGTGGTCGTGCTGGCCGCCCTGCTCAACGCGCTGAAGCTGGTGAAGAAGAGGCTCTCGGACGCGCGCATCGTCTTCACCGGCGCCGGCGCCTCCGGCATCGCCACCGCCAAGCTGCTGATGAAGGCGGGGGCCAAGCACATCATCGGCTGCGACCGCGCCGGCGCCATCTACCGGGGCCGCACCGAGAACATGAACTCGATGAAGGAGTGGTTCGCCCAGCACACCAATCCGCGCCGCGTGCAGGGCAGCGCCGGCGACGCGCTGGCGGGCGCCGACATCTTCATCGGCCTGTCGGGGCCGGGCGTGGTGTCGCTGAAGGACATCAAGGCCATGAACCGCGATGCCATCGTCTTCGCGATGGCCAACCCGATTCCCGAAATACTGCCCGAGGAGGCCGGTGCGTTCGTGCGCGTCATGGCCACCGGCCGCTCCGATTATCCGAACCAGATCAACAACTCGTGCGGGTTTCCGGGGTTCTTCCGCGGCATGCTCGACGTGCGCGCCCGGCGCGTGAACGACGAGATGAAGCTGGCCGCCGCCCACGCCATCGCCGGCATGATCGGCAAGAACGAGCTCAGCGAGGAGTACATCACGCCGTCGATGTTCGATCCCCGGCTGGTGCCGGCGGTCGCGTCGGCGGTGGCCGACGCGGCGGTCCGCACCGGGGTCGCGCGCAAGAAGCGGGTGCGCCAGGCCTGACGCCCAGGCGACCACCGTCAGGAGGACGAGGATCCATGGCCCAGTCCAGGAAGGCGAGTGCCGACGTGCCGATCGAGGCCCTGCTGCGCGAGAAGCGCAAGTTCCCGCCCCCCCGGGACTTCGCCCGCCGCGCGGTGGTGAACAAGGCGTCGATCTATGCCGAGGCCGCGCGCAATCCGGTCCGGTTCTGGGAAGGCCGGGCGCGCGAGCTGGCCTGGTTCAAGCCGTGGAAGAAGGCGCTGGAGTGGAAGCCGCCGTACGCCAAGTGGTTCGTGGGCGGCACGCTCAACGTCGCCCACAACTGCCTGGACCGTCACGTCACCACCGCGCGCCGGACCAAGGCGGCCCTGATCTGGGAGGGCGAGCCGGGGGACAGCCGGACGCTGACCTACTGGGACCTCTACCGCGAGGTGAAGCGCTTCGCCGCCGCGCTCACGCGCCACGGCGTGCGCAAGGGCGACCGGGTCACGATCTACATGCCGATGGTTCCCGAGGTCGCCATCGCCATGCTGGCCTGCGCGCGGATCGGCGCCCCCCACAGCGTGATCTTCGGCGGCTTCTCGCCGGAGTCGGTGCGCGATCGGATCCACGACGCCGATTCCAGGCTGGTGATCACCGCCGACGGCGGCTGGCGGCGCGGGGCCATCGTGCCGCTCAAGAAGAACACCGACGACGCCCTCACGGAGTGCCCGGGCGTCGGCACCGTGATCGTCCTCAAGCGCACCGGCCAGGCCGTCGACATGCAGCCCGGTCGCGACGTCTGGTGGGACGATTTCGTCAAGGGTATCGAGCCCGACTGTCCGGCCGAGCCCATGGACTCCGAGGACCTGCTCTACCTGCTCTACACCTCGGGCTCGACCGGCAAGCCCAAGGGCATCGTCCACACCACCGGCGGCTATCTCACGGGCATCGCGGCGACGCACCGGTGGGTCTTCGACATCCGCGAGGAGGACGTCTACTGGTGCACGGCCGACGTGGGCTGGGTCACGGGCCACTCCTACGTGGTCTACGGGCCACTGGCCAACGGGGCCACCACCGTCATGTACGAGGGCACGCCCGACTTCCCCGACAAGGACCGGTTCTGGCGGATCATCGAGAAGCACGGGATCACGATCTGCTACACGGCGCCGACCGCCATCCGGACGTTCATGCGCTGGGGCGAGCAGTATCCCCGTCGCTGCAACCTCTCGAGCCTGCGGCTGCTCGGCACCGTGGGCGAGCCGATCAACCCCGAGGCGTGGGTCTGGTACTGGAAGGTCATCGGCGGCGGCCGCTGCCCCGTCGTGGACACCTGGTGGCAGACCGAGACGGGACACATCCTCATCACGCCGCTGCCCGGCGTGACCATCCTCAAGCCCGGCTCGGCCACCCGGCCGTTCCCCGGCATCGACGCCGAGGTGCTCGACGAGCAGGGTCGCCCGGCCAAGTCCGGCTACCTCGTCCTGCGCAAGCCGTGGCCGGGCATGCTGCGGGGGATCTGGGGCGACCCCGACCGCTTCGTGAAGCAGTACTGGTCCAAGTACGACAACGTCTACTTCACCGGCGACGGCGCCAAGCGCGACGAGGACGGCTACTTCTGGCTGCTCGGCCGCGTGGACGACGTCATGAACGTCTCCGGACACCGCGTCTCCACGATGGAGGTCGAGTCGGCTCTCGTGGACCACAAGCAGGTGGCCGAGGCCGCCGTGATTGGCAAGCCGCACGACATCAAGGGCCAGGCCATCGCCGCCTTCGTGACCGTGAAGACCGGCGTCGACGGCAGCCGGGAGCTCCAGGACGAGCTCAAGGCGCACGTGGCCAAGAAGATCGGCTCGCTGGCGCGACCCGACGACATCATCTTCTCCGCCGAGCTGCCCAAGACCCGCTCCGGCAAGATCATGCGGCGCCTGCTGCGGGACATCGCCGAGGGCCGGGCGCTGGGGGATACGACGACGCTGGCGGATCCTGCCGTGGTCGCCGCGCTCAAGAAGCAGTACGAGGAGGAGTAGCGACCCCTCGGACAGACCAAAGATTCACCTGACGTAAAACGTCGCTTCCTGAGTCATTCGTGACCGGGTGGCAGGCATCCTGCCTGGATGATTTGTGGCCGTTACCGCAAATGTCCGTTTTGAGCCCTGTTAGTTTTCAGTGAATTGGCCGACGGGGTCGTCCGTCTGAGGGTCGGCACATCCGTTGCACGACGGGTCGCGCCGAGTACGAGGAGGACACCATGGACGGCATCAGGAAGAGGCTGGAACAGGATCTGAGGGCGGCGGTTGGGCGCCTCCGCCAGGTCGGAGGAGCGTCGGCTCTCGAGGACCTGCTCGGTACCACCGGAGAGCACTGGGCCTACGCCGACGAGGTCGACGGGATCCAGGCCAGCGAGCGTCGCGAGATCGGCTTCGCCACGCGCGAGCTGCTGGTCGAGCGGGTGAACCGGATCGTGGCGGCCATCGAGCGCTTCGACGCGGGCGAGTACGGGGTCTGCGTGGAGTGCAGCGAGGCCATCGCTCCGGCCCGCCTTCGCGCGATGCCGGAGGTCACGACGTGCGTTCGCTGCCAGGACCGCCTCGAGCGCCTGGGCCGCCACCTGCAGACGGTCGAGGTCGAGGCCGGCGCCGAGGACGAGTAAGCCTCTTCAGCCCATTCACGGGGCCGGGAGCGATCCCGGCCCCGTTGTCGTCTCGTTGTAGTCTAGGGGCGTGCGGCACCGGACCCCCGTGCTCGACCTCTTCCGGCCCGGCGTCCACGCTCTTTCCCGCGCGTACTTCGGGCTTCGCTTGCGCGGCACCGAGCACATCCCCTCCCAGGGCCCCCTGGTCATCGTGCCGAACCACCAGACGTACGCCGACCCTCCCCTCGTCACGATCCCGGTGCGACGGCCCGTTCACTACATGGCCTGGAGCCGGCTGTTCGATATTCCGGTCTTCAACCGCCTGATCCGGCTCCTGCGCGCCTTCCCGGTGGACATCGACGGCCGCGACGCGCGCGCCACCCGCGAGGCGGTACGCCTGCTCCAGAGCGGCGCCGCGCTGATGATCTTCCCCGAGGGCGAGCGCACGCCCGACGGGAGGGTCCAGCGCTTCAAGCCCGGCGCGTTCCGGCTCGCCGTGTCCGTCAAGGCGCCGGTCCTCCCGGTGACGATCGCCGGCGGAGACCGCTCCTGGCCGCGGGGGCGGCTGCTGCCGCGGCCCGGCCGGATCACGATCACGTATCACCCGACGCTGCAGCCCGACGCCCGGCTGGACCCGCGCAGCGCCGCCCACGACCTCGCCCACCGCACGCGCGAGGCCATCCTCAGCGCGATGCCCGGCGCCGCCGCGGCCGACGGCGCCTGAGCCGGCCGCCCCGAGCTCAGGGCCCCCGCTCCTCGACCGAGTAGCCGGCGGCTTCCAGGCGCTGCTTGAGCGCGTCGATCTGCTTGCGTCCGGACGTCTCCAGCGTCAGCTCGACCTCGGTGGCCCCAATGGCCTGTCGCGAGAACGCGCGGTCGTGCTCGATCTGCAGGATGTTCACGCGCTCGTCGGCGATGAGGGCGGTGAGGCGGGCGAGCGCGCCCGGGCGGTCGCGTAGGATCACGCCGAGCCGCACCAGGCGCCCGTCCTTGACCAGGCCGCGCTCGATGATCCGGGCCAGCATGGTGACGTCGATGTTGCCGCCCGAGAGCACCAGGGCGACGCGCCGGCCCTCCAGGCCGAGCGGGCGATTCAGCAGCGCGGCCAGCGCCGCCGCGCCGGCGCCCTCGACCACGGTCTTCTCAATCTCGAGGAGCAGCAGGATGGCGTTGGCCAACTCCTCCTCGTCGACGGTGACGATCTCGTGAACGAGCCGGGAGGCGAGCCCGAACGTCACCTCGCCGACCCGGCGGACCGCGATGCCGTCGGCGATGGTCGGCGCCGCCCCGACGCGAACGCGCTCGCGCGCCTGCAGCGAGCGCTGCATGGCGGGCATGGCCGCCGCCTGCACGCCGACCACGCGGACCGACGGTCGGCGCGCCTCGAGCGCCAGGCCGACGCCGGCGATGAGGCCGCCTCCGCCCACCGGCACGATCACGGCGTCGAGCCCGTCCACCTGCTCGGCCAGTTCGAGCCCCAGCGTGCCCTGGCCAGCGACCACGCGGGGATCGTCGAACGGATGCACGAAGATCGCGCCGCTGCGGCCGACGCGCGCCCACGCCTGCTCGAACGCTTCGTCGTAGTTCGCGCCGTCCAGGATGACCTCGGCGCCATACCGCCGGGCGGAGGTGACCTTGATGAGTGGGGCGTAGGTCGGCATGACGATCGTGGCCGGGATGCCGAGACGCGCGGCGTGGAAGGCGACGGCCAGGCCGTGGTTGCCGGCGCTGGCCGCCACCACGCCGCGACGCCGTTCGGCCTCGTCGAGCTGCAGGAGGAGGTTGGCGGCGCCGCGTTCCTTGAACGAGCCGGTCATCTGCAAGTTCTCGAGCTTCACGTAGACCCGCGCGCCGGTCAGCTCGGACAGCGTCTGCGAGTAGGGGCACGGCGTCTGGTAGACCGTGTCCCGGAGGCGGACGCGCGCGGCCTCCACCGCCTCGACGCCGGGGGCGACCGGAGTGGTCGACACCCTAGAAGGAAACCTGGGGGGTGTCGAGCGTCGGGCCCATCCAGGCGACCGGCATCAGCGCAGTGGATTGCGCGTAGCCGACGCGGCCACGCCAGTCGACGAGGATGAGCCCACCCTCGCCTCGGCCCTCCTCGACCAGCAGATCCACGGCGACCTTGGCCGCGTAGTCGGGGTCGTCGGCCTCCTTGAGGTAGTCCAGCGCGCGCCGGGCCAGGACCACGCGGATGATCGCCTCGCCGCTGCCCGTGCAGGACACGCCCCCCAGCGTGCTGTCGGCGTACGTCCCGCAGCCGATGAGCGCGCTGTCGCCGACGCGCCCGGGAAGCTTGCCGACCATCCCGCCGGTGGACGTCGCGGCGGCAACCGTACCGTGCCGGTCCAGCGCCACGGCCCCGACGGTTCCCCCATTGCCGTCGCCATGCGTGGCCAGGCGCTGCCGCTGCCGGTCGGTGACGAGCGAGTCGGGATCACACGGGATCAGCCCGGCCGCGCCCGCGAAGACGTGGGCGCCCTCGCCGACGATCAGGACGTGCCGGCCGTCGTCCAGGACCCGGCGGGCCAGCGTGACGGGGTTGGCCACACGGCTCACCGAGGCCACGGCTCCGCACCGCAGAGCGTCGCCTTCCATGATGGAGGCGTCCATCTCCACGGTGCCGGCCGACGTGAGCACCGAGCCGCGGCCGGCGTTGAAGCGTGGATGGTCTTCGAGTACGCGCACGGCCGCCTCGACGGCATCGAGGGCCCGACCGTCGGCGGCGAGCACGCGCCAGCCGGCGAGCGCGGCCGCCGCCACGCCCGCCCGCAACTCGTCGAGCCCCTCGGTCGGATCGGCGCCGGCGCCGCCGTGCACCACGAGCGTCGGCACCCGGGCGCGGCCGTCACGTGGTGACGCCATAGGCCACTTACCGTATCACCAGCAGGCGTCGTGAGGCGCCGCTCACGGACCGGCGGGCGGACAGGCGCCACGTCTGGTACCCTCTGGTCACTGACAGTCACGACGGTTCGCATCCAGGGGTTTCGACATGCGGCGAGTCGCGTCGATCGTTTTCGTCTCTCTGGTCTCGGTCCTGTGGACCGCCGGGTCGGCCCTGGCCCAGATCGGACCTCCGCCGCCGGAGACCGTGCCGAGCATTGGCCTCAAGACGCCGCCCGGGGCGCTGCCTGCCACGGTCCCCAGCATCGGCCCCAGGGCGCCCGAGGCGTTACCGCCGCAGACGGTCCCCAGCATCGGCCTGAGAACGCCAGCGCCGTTGCCGGCCGTCACGGCCCCCAGCATCGGTCCGAGAACCCCGGAGCCGTTGCCCGCCGCCACGGTCCCCAGCATCGGTCCCAGGACGCCGCAGCCGTTGCCCGCGACGACGGTCCCCAGCATCGGGCTCAGGACACCGCCGCCGCTGGCGACGCCCACGGTCCCCTCGATCGGCATCGCGCGGTAGCCTGATCGCACGGATCGCGCCGGCTCCGCCCGCCCCCGGCTCGGGCACGTTCCGCGGGCGCCGCGGCGACCCCCGTGTCAGAATCCGGCTGTTGCCAGAGCCAAGCGCGCTGAGCCGCCTTGCGAATCGCATCGTCCGGTGTCGCCGTTGTCCCCGGCTCGTCGAGCACCGCGAGGCCGCCGGCTCGCCGCCGCCCCCGCGTCACGCGGGCCAGCGCTACTGGGCCCGGCCGCTGCCTGGCTTCGGCGACCCGCGCGCCCGGCTGCTGCTGGTCGGGCTGGCGCCGGCGGCCCACGGCGGGAACCGCACGGGCCGGATGTTCACCGGGGACCGCAGCGGGGACTGGCTGTTCGAGGCGCTGCACCACGCCGGCTTTGCCAACCAGCCGACGTCGACGCACCTCGCCGACGGCCTGCGGCTGCGTGACGCCTACATCACCGCGACCATCCGCTGCGCGCCGCCGGCGAACAAGCCGCTGCCCGACGAGGTCGAGCGCTGCGCGCCGTACCTGCTGGAGGAGCTGCGGCTGCTCGACCGGGTGCGCGTCGTCGTGGGACTCGGCCGGATCGGCTGGCAGGCCTACCTGCGGACACGCCGCCGGCTGGAGTTGCCACCGCCGACGACCGCGCCCGAGTTCGGGCACGGGGTGGCGACCCGATTCGGCGACGGTCTGACGCTGCTGGCCTCGTACCACCCGAGCCAGCAGAACACGTTCACCGGCAAGCTGACGCGTCCGATGCTGCGCGACGTCTTCCACCGGGCGCGCGCGCTGCTCGAACGATGAGGGACGAGTCGCCCGAGACGCGTGGTCCGGCGACGGCGTCCGCGCCGCGGTTCGCGCTGGGCGCCGCGTTCGCCGCCGGTGTCCTGGCCGGCATGGCCGTCACCGCGGCGATCTTCGTGTTCGTGCTGCGGCCGGTGACGTCGCCGTCGCTGATGCCGATGGAGCCCGCCACCGCCGTCCCCACGACACCGGAGCCGGCCTCGGTTCCCGAGCCGCGACCGGCCGCGCCGGCGCCCCCGCCGCGATCCGAACCCTCGCGCTCGCGCGGGCGCGTGGAATGGCTCTTCTTCTTCAAGCCGGGTGATCAGCTCGTGCGGATGGGCGACGACACGCCGATGGGCATGGTGGTTCGCGTCGTCCCGCGGCACGCCTTCGCGGACGGCACGGTGGGCCCCGCCTACGTGCTGCAGCTCCCGGACGGCGGCGGGCAGCGAATCGTGGACGCCGACGAGCTCGAGCGCGGCGGCCGCCTGCAATAGCGGCGGGGCCGCGCTCACTCCGAGAGATCGGAGGGCAGGCGCGGGCGCTCGGTGACCATGAGGCTGACGTCGCGAGGCTGGCCGTCCCGCACGAGCGAGACCTTCACCCGCTGCCCCGGCTTGAGCGTCCGCACCTTGGCCAGGTACTCCTGGTGGCTGTGGATCGGCGTGCCCTGGATGGCGGTGACGATGTCGCCGCCCAGCAGGTACTCGTCGCCCTGGACGACGATGGCGATGCTGCCGCCGCGGATGCCGGCCTGCTCGGCGGGGCTGGCGTCGAAGACCACCTCCACCAGGTAGCCCGGCGTGATCGGCATCCGGACGATCGAGCCCAGCGCGGCGTCGACGGCGCGTCCCTGGATCCCCAGCCAGGGCCGGGCCACTCGCCCGGAGTCCCGCAGCTCGCGCAGCACGGCGCGGGCGGCGTTGATGGGCACCGCGAAGCCGATCGACTGGGCGTCCTCGGAGATGAGGGTGTTGATGCCGATGACGTTGCCGCAGCGGTCCACCAGGGGGCCGCCGGAATTGCCGGGATTGATCGGGGTGTCGGTCTGGATCATGGCCTCGTCGGACACGCCCGGTAGCACGCGGTTGAGGCCGCTGACGATCCCCCGCGTCATGGTCTGGTCGAGGCCGATCGGGTTGCCGATCGCCACGACCTCATCCCCGACCTTCACGGAGGACGAGTCCCCGAGCCGCGCCACCGGCAGCGGGCCCTGGCCCTCCACGCGGAGCAGCGCCACGTCGAGCACGCTGTCCAGGCCGATTGTCCGCGCGGCCACCTTGGTGCCGGTATCGAGCGTGACGACCACCGAGGCGGCGCCGTCCACGACGTGGGCGTTGGTGAGGACCTGGCCGTCGCGCTCGATGATCATGCCGGAGCCGACGATCGTCTCGAACCGTCGCTGGGGCTTGATCTTGTTGATCTTCATCGCCTGGATGGAGACGACCGCCGGCGACACCCGCTCGAAGAGCTGGGCCAGGGGCTCGGTGCACGTCTGGGCGATGGCGGGCACGGGCGGCGCGACGAGCAGGACGAGGCCGAGCGCCACGGAGCGAGCGCGCATCACCTGCCGATGATAGCACCGCCTCCTACGGGCACCGCGTCGCGGTCGGACGTCAGGCGCCGGAGCCGGGCGTCGCCGGCCGGGCCCGGCCGTACCGCAGCTCGAGCATCGTGCAGCCCCCCGGCGTCCGGTAGGGCCCGTGCGGCATGCCCGGCGGCCGGCAGGCGTACATGCCGGCCCCGAAGGTCTGCTGCTTGCCGAGATCGACCAGCTCGCCGTCCAGGATCCAGACCTCTTCCCAGAAATCGTGCGCGATCGTCTCGGTCGTCTCCACGCCGGCGTCGAACCGCAGCAGCCGTGTCACGTCGCCGGTGGCAGGGTCGCGGCTGAGGATCTTCTCGTGCACGCCGGGACCGCCGGCGCCGGCCGTGGCCGAGCCGGCCGCCGGCTGCCACGGCAGGGCGTCGGGACGGAAGAACTCCAGCTCGGGCTTGGCCACCGGCGCCCCCCTCAGCCGCGCAGCGTCTTCATCACGGCGGCGTCGGCGAGGGCCCGGTCGGGCTCGCCCTCGAAGAGGATCTCGCCGCGGTCGATCGCGTACAGCCGGTCGGCCACCCGGGCGGCGTTGGTGACGTTGGACTCCGCGATGAGCAGCGAGATCCCCATCGCCTTGATCCTCCGGGCGGCGTCCACGAAGCGGGTGACGACGACCGGCGCCAGCCCCTCGAACGGCTCGTCGAGGAGCAGCACGGACGGGGACAGGGCCATGGCGCGCGCGATGGCGACCATCTTCTTCTGGCCGCCGGACAGGTTGAGGCCGCGCCGCGCCATCAGGCTCTCGAGCTCGGGAAACAGCGCCAGGATGCGCTCGTCGAGACCCGCGGCGTCGCCGCCGCCGGGCGCCAGCCAGCGGCCGATCTGGAGATTTTCCGCCACGCTGAGGTCGGGAAAGATCCCGGCGTCCTCGGGCGCGTAGCCGACGCCGAGCCGCGCGCGCTCGTGGGCGGGCCGCCGCGTCACCTCGGCGCCGCGCAGGAGCACGCGGCCGGCCCGGACGCCGAGCAGGCCGATGGCACTTTCCAGCGTCGTCGTCTTGCCGGCGCCGTTGCGGCCGACCAGGCAGACGGCCTGGGCGGCCTCGACCCGCAGCGACACGGCGCGGAGCACGTGGGCGGCCCCCCGGAAGGTGTCGATGCGGTCCAGCTCGAGCACGGGCGCGGGAGCGCTCATCCGGGCAGCGCGCTGCCGATCAGCGTCGTCGTCACGTGCTCGTTGCGGCGGATCTCGTCGGGCGTCCCCTCGGCCAGGATCGCGCCCTGGTGCATGGCCACGATGCGGTCCGAGTAGGTGAACACGATGTCCATGTCGTGCTCGATGACGACCGCGGTGATGTGCTCCTGGCGCACCACGGACGTCACCACGTCCATGATGGGCGCCTTCTCGCGCGTGCTGACCCCGCTGGTCGGCTCGTCCAGGAACAACAGCGTGGGGCGCAGCGCGTAGGCCACCGCCACGTCCAGCAGCTTGCGCTCGCCCTGCGACAGCCCGGCCGCCACCATCCGCGCGCGCGACGCCAGGCCGAACTGCCGCAGCACCTGCATGGCCTCGTCGGCCACCGCGCTGTCGCGGTCGGCCACCGACCACAGGTGGGCGGTCTTGCCCTGCCGCGCGAAGATGGTCAGGGCGACGTTGTCGGCCACGCTCAGCTGGTCGAACAGGTTCACGAGCTGGAAGCTGCGCGCGATGCCGGCCTCGATGCGCTCGTGCACCGAGTGCCGGGTGACGTCGCGATCGCCGAAGAGGATCGTGCCGGAGTCCGCCGGCAGCAGCCCGCTGATCAGGTTCACCAGCGTCGTCTTGCCGGCGCCGTTGGAGCCGATGAGGGCGAGCAGCTCGCCGGCCCGTACGGTGAAGTCGACGGCGTCCACCGCGCGGTGGGCGCCGAACAGCTTGGTGAGGGCCCGCGTCTGCAGCAGGCTCACGTCAGCGCGGGCCGCCGCAGCCGCCGGACCAGCGCGTCGACGGTGCCGGCCAGCCCCTGCGGCATGGTGAGGACGAGCAGGACGAGCACGAGACCGAGCACGAGCTGCCAGTAGACGGTGAAGCCGACGGCGTAGGTCTCCAGATAGTTGTAGGCGAGGGCGCCGACGACCGGCCCCCAGAACGTCTTGAAGCCGCCGAGGACCACGAAGAACACGATGCGCCCGGAGAACGGCCAGTACAGGATGTCCGGCGTGGTGAGCCCGTTGAGCGGCACCCACAGCGTCCCGGCCAGCCCGGTGAAGGCGCCCGACACCACGAAGGCCACCCACCGGTAGCGCCGGACCTGGATGCCCACGAACTCGGCGCGCGTCTCGTTGTCGCGGATCGCCTGCAGGGCCTTGCCGAAGGGCGAGTGGACGACGAGCCACATCACGGCCACCGCGACGGCGAAGACGGCCAGCACGTAGTAGTAGTACCGGTAGGCGAGGAAGTCCATCTTGTCGCTGGTCGGCGCCAGCGCGCCCGCCACCAGCGTCGGGGTCGGGACGCGCAGGCCGTCGGTGCCGCCCGTAACCCAGAACAGCTTGAGGGCCAGGCTCCACAGCACCTGCGACAGGGCCAGGGTGAGGATCCCGAAGAAGATCCGCGTGTAGCGCACGCACACGGCGCCGAAGACCGCCGCCACCAGGGCGGCGCAGACGACGCCGGCCAGCAGGAACGCCTCCATCGAGGTCCAGCCGAGATACTTCACGAGCAAGGCGGCCACGTAGGCGCCGACGCCGAAGAAGGCCGAGTGCCCGAACGACAGCAGGCCGGTGCTGCCGAGCAGGAGGTTGAACCCCAGTGCGGCGACCGCGAACACCAGGCCGTAGCACACGGTGATGGTCTGGAACGGCGGCGCCACCAGCGGCACCGCCAGCAGCCCGAGGGCGGCGACGACGGCGCTGCCCAGCTCGAGCCGCGACAGCAGGCCGGGCCGCCGCACCGGGCTCATGCGCGCGCGAACAGACCGGCCGGCCTGACGAAGAGCACGACGGCCGCGATCAGGTAGAGCACGGCCAGCTCGACCTCGGCGAAGTACGTGATGCCGAGGGTGCGCACGAAGCCCACGATGAGGCTGCCCACCAGCGCGCCCTCGAGGCTGCCGAGCCCGCCGATGACGACGACCACGAAGGCCAGGATCAGCGCGTCGACGCCCATGCCCAGCACGGCGCCCGAGATCGGCATCACGACGGCGCCGCCGAGGCCGGCCATGAGGCACCCCAGCGTGAAGGCCTGGACGTAGACCCGGCGGACGTTGATGCCCAGCGCCGAGGCCATGCGCATGTCCTGGGAGGTGGCCCGGAGCATCACGCCGAATCGCGTGCGGTAGACGAACGCCCACAGCCCGACCGCGGCCACCGCGCCGACAACGATGACGAAGATGTTGTAGGCGGGGTACGTCACGCCGAGGATCGACACGCTCGTCAGCGCGTCGGAGACGGCCCCGGCCGTGAGCGGGTGCGGGCCCCACAGCAGGCGCATGACGTCCTCGAGGATGAGCAGCAGGCCGAAGGTCATGAGCAGCTGGTACTCCTCGGCCCGCCGGTAGAGCGGACGCAGCAGCGTGGGCTCCAGGACGGCGCCGGCGGCGGCCGCCGCCACCGCGCCGCTGAGCAGCAGCACGAACAGCAGCGTCCAGTGCAGGCGGTCGGCGGCCAGCCCGATCACCCACGCCGCCACGTAGGCGCCGAAGGCGTAGAGGTTGCCGTGGGCCATGTTGACGATGCGCATGACACCGTAGACGAGCGACAGCCCGCAGGCGATCAGGAACAGGATCGACGCGTAGAAGAGCGAGTTGAGGACCTGCGAGAGGAGCGTGTCCACGCCGCGCTACCTTGCCTCAGGACCGCCCGGGGAGTCAACGCGCATCGTCGCGATCTGCGGCTCGACGTGGTTGCCGTTCACGGCCGCCGTGAGCAGCACCGTGGCCGGGCGCGGCAGCCCATCGAGATCCACCGCGCACACGCCCGGCTCGACCGGCGCCATCGTCCCCGCCCGCGTGACCGCGCCGCGCGGACCCAGCACGAGAAAGCGGCAGGCCGGCAGCGCGGCGTCCTTCTGGCCCAGGCGCGCGGCCAGCGGCTCGGTGACGATGCGGTGCTCTCGCCCGAAGCGCTCCACGCGCTCGACCTCCACCGACGCCTCCACCCTCGAGCCGCGCGCCACCGGGCGGCCCAGGAAGGCTCGCAGGGGAATCGGGTAGCGATCGAAGGAGCCGACGCCCAGCGGGTAGCTGAAGTCGCGAACCACGCGGAGCACGACGCGACCGGGCGCGGCCTCGTGCACGTCGTAGGGCCCGCTGGTGACCAGCAGGTGCCGGTGCTCGGCGGCGAAGCGCCCGAGCGCGCCCCACCGCCGCCGCGCCTGGCGCTCGTCGACCAGGCGCGCCAGCGGCGGCGGCACGTGACCGGCCGCCTCGAAACCTCGCACGAGCGCGACCAGCCGCTCGCGAGCCTGCGCATCGCGCACGAGATCGAGCCAGGGCACGCGGCGGCGGGCGGCTTCCCCGGCCGACAGCGCGCCGATCCCGCGCCGGGTGGCCTCGTCGAGCAGGGCCAGCACCGGCCAGGGCACCGGGCTCCAGGGGGGCGCCATCGCGGCGAGCGCGTGCGCGTCGACACCGCCCCGCGAGAGGTAGACCTCCACGATCGGCACCTCGTACTGCATGACGATGTCGCCGAAGCGCAGCGTCTTCGTCTCGACGCGCACCACCCGGACGCCGGCCAGCGCGTCCCGGGCCGCCGCCGTCGCCCGCTCGACGTGGGCGTCGTGACCGTCGCCGCCGCCGGTCGCCCACGCGGTCAGGAACGCGTAGGGCGCCAGCGTGTCGGCGATGGTCGGGCGCGTGCCGTCGTGGAACGCCGAGCCGAGGACCTGGTAGGTGACCCTGGCCCGCGCCGTCTTGCCGTCGCCGACCTCGCGCAGCGTGCCCCGGCCGGGCTCGGGCAGGAGCGCGTCGGGCGGGATCGGGATCGGCCGCCCCGTCGACTCGACCGACTCCAGGCGCACGCGGTTGTCCGTCCAGCCGTTGCCGTACGGCTCGGGGAACAGCGCGGGATCGCCCACGGCGGCCCACACCAGGCGGCCGGGCGCGTCCGTGAAGCCGGCGACGGGATTCCAGGCGGCGGCCGCGCGGTCGGGCATCCCCAGCGCGAGCCACCCGTTCCACGGGAAGTCCTTGAGCTTCACCGTGCGGACGAACATCGCGGAGTTCAGCCCGGACTGCGCGTCGGCGGCCACGTTCTCGACGCCGGCCGAGTAGTCGGCGTTCACCCACTCGCGGCGGATCGTGTAGCCGGCCACCACGCGCTCGCAACCGGCGCCCACCTCGCCGACCATCTCGCGCTCACGCGCGATGCGCTCCTCGAGGCGTTCGGCCGGCACCGTGACCCGGGCGAGCGCCTCGTCGGCGCGCCGCCGCGCCCCCGCGTCCGCGATGGCGGGCGCCAGGATCGCCCACGCGTGGAACCAGCCTTCCTTGATCCACGGCGGGCCCATCCAGCCGTTCGTGGTGGCGCCGTGCGCGGCCAGCACGTCGGCAGCCGCGACCTCCTCCACGACGGCGTCCCAGGCGGCCCCGGACCCGTGGTGGCCGCCGATCAGGGCGGCGGCGAGCGAGCCCCGCGCGCGCAGCCGCAGGGGCGGCTCGCTCCCGGCCGGCCGCGAGCGCCCGCGCGCCACCGCCGTCTCCGCCAGGTCGGCGTGGTGGAGATAGTCGGCGTGGAACGGCGTCACCGGATAGGGGTGGAGGCGGAAGCGCGGGGCCTCGCCCAGGCCGCTCACGATCCGCCGGCCCGCCGCGCACCGCGCGTCCGCCGTCGCCAGCCGCCTCGCCGCCGGGTTGAACGTGACGACCACCCAGCCGCCCAGCGATGCGACGGGCGTGACGTGCTTCGGCGGGGCCTTGCCCGCGAACGGGTCCGCGCCCACGTAGCCGTGCAAGGTGTTCCTGGTCAGCCGCTCGGCCGCGGTCGTCGCCGGCACGGTCTCGAGCGTGATCTCCTGCGGGTAATACGACGGGTAGAACGGCATCTCGTGGCCCGCCTGCGCGGGCGCGCCGGCGCCGAGGCTCAGCAGGATTCCGACAACGAGCGCGGCCCGGCGCGCCCGGGCTCGGCGACGACCGGGCGCGGGAGAGGCGACCGCAGGAGAAGGGGCCCGGGACCGGCGCGTCATCGCAGGCCGGGGCCCCGTTCCCCTCAGTGCCGCGCGGTCACGACACGCTCGGCCACGTCTCGTCGATCCACTTGTACGTCGTGGTCGGCTCCCCCTTGGCATAGCCGGGGGGCGCCGTGATGTTGCGGATCGGCACCGTGATGACGCGCTTGGGATCGTGCACCGGGAACGGATAGTCCTTGGACTGCATCGCGAAGCCGGTGATGGCGTCCTTGTAGCCCTGGTGGTTGTCGGGCCGGATGTAGTTGTAGCCGGACGGTCCGGCGTACATCGCCCCCTCGAGCATCGCGATGATCGCCTGCTCGTCGGGCCAGCCGCCGGCGACCTGGTTGGCCTTCTCGATCGCCTCGCGGAGCATGTGCAGGGCGGAGTAGGCGCCCTCCGCCTCGAAGTTGGGGTACTCCTGCCAGCGGTCGTGGAACTTCTTGACGAACTGCGCGTTGAGCGGCCACTTGTTGCCCGACGGGTAGAGGAAGTGGTAGTTGGCGTGCACGCCCGCCACGATGCCCTCGGGATGGTCCTTGCCGAGCGCGTGGGGAGCCACGCCGAAGGCCAGCGTGGTGGCGACCTTCATCTTCTTGAACAGGTCGTAGCGCAGCGCCTGCTTGTAGAGCGCCACGTAGTCGCCGCCCCACACCGAGCAGAAGAGCAGGTCGGGCTTGGCCGAGATGGTCTTGGTGATGTGGGCGGTGAACTCCGTCGTCCCCAGCTTCGGCCACGCCTCCGAGACCACCTGGATGTTGCCGCTGAGCTTCTTCATGGCGACGTTGAAGTGGTCGAAGGCGTTGCGGCCGTACGAGTAGTCGGGGTGGATGTGCGCGATCTTGGTGATCTTCGGCCACGCGGTGGAGGCCGCGATGGCCGCCATGACGCCGTCGGCCGACTGGATGTTGGTCAGCCGGAAGACGTAGTGGGGATTGGGCACGGCCTTCTCGAACAGGAAGTCCGTGCAGCCGTCGGTGAAGACCGTGAGGCACTTCAGCTCCTCGGCCACCGGGCCCAGTGCCGGCGTGTTGCCACTGGAGATGACGCCGGTGAAGCAGTCGATGTTCTCCGACAGCTTCATGCGCCGGAGCTCCTTGACGTTGGCGTCGGTGCCGGCCGCCTCGTCGGCCTTCAGCGTCTCGATCTTCCGCTTGCCGAGCAGGCCGCCCTGCGCGTTGATCTCCTCGGCGGCGAGCATGTGGCCCTTGTAGGACTGCTCGCCCAGCACCGCGGCCGGGCCCGTGAAGAACGTCATGTGGCCCGTCTTGTACGGCTTGTCCGGGATCGTGCCGCGGGCCTTGAACGGCGCGCGCTCCTGCGCCGAGGCGGAGGCGGGCAGCACCAGCGTGCCGGCGCCGGCCCCCAGCGCCCCGATGGTGACACCGAGTCGTTCCATGAACTCACGACGGCTCACTTCAGGCACCATGGTGGTCTTCCCTCCGGCAAGGTCGATCGACGTCGTGGCCAGCATTAACCCCGCGGTGTGACCAAAGTCAAGTCTCGGCCGGGCTTGCCAGACGCGACGCGGTCCGCGCATCATTGGCCCGGCATGCGGCGTGGCGTGGGAGCGGTCGTCGGCGACGCGGGCAGGGGGATCGGCGCCGCCGTCCGGGCGCACCCGGCACTCTGTGCGGGCGCGGCGGCCGCGGTGTTCGCGCTCAGCGTCCTGCTGCCGCCGGCGCTGCTCTCGGTGGCGCGCCGCCGGGTCGACTACTTCACGTTCAACCCCTGGCTCGCGCGGCTGCCGGAGTACCTGGCCTCCGACGTCCCGCTCCGGCACAAGCTCGCCTGGCTGCCGGACCTGGCGCTGTTCTGGTTCTCCGCCGACAGCCCGTTCGGGGGCACCGAGTGGGGATATGCCGTCGACGTCCGCGACCTCGTGCGCCTGCTGGCCACCGCGCTCCTGGTCGGGCTGTACGTCGCGCTGTGGCGGGAGCGCGGACGACGCGCCGTGGAGGGCCGGAACGCGCGCGCCGCGCGGTCGGGCGGCGTCGCCGGCGCGCTGGCCGGCGTCGTCGGCCTGTCGACGGGGCCGTGCAGCGTGATGGGCTGCGGCGCCCCGGTGCTGCCGGTGGTCGGCCTGGCCTTCGTGGGGCTGTCCAGCACGACGCTGGCCGTGCTCTCGCGGCTGTCGACCACGCTGACGACCGCGCTGCTCGCCGTGCTGGTCGTCGCCGTCGCCGTCCTCGCCAAGAGCGCCGGCCGGAGCCGCCGGCCAGCCGGGCTATAATCGAGTCCGTCATGTCACGTGCCCTGGCGCTCCTTCTCGCCGCCGCCGCCCTTGCCGCCGGCTCGCCGACGGCGGCGGCCGAGCCGCCCCGGGCGTCCCCGGTGGTGGCGGCCACGCTCGACAACGGCCTGCGCGTGCTCCTCCTGGAGGATCACCGGAGCCCGATCGTCACCGTGCAGACGTGGTACCGGGTGGGCTCGCGCAACGAGGCGCGCGGGGCCACCGGGATCGCGCACTTCCTCGAGCACCTGATGTTTCGCGGCACCGCCAAGTACGGCCCCGGCGTGTTCGCGCGCCTGGTCGAGCGCAACGGCGGCCAGGACAACGCCTTCACCTCGCAGGACGTGACGTCGTATTACGTCAACATCGCCGCCGACAAGCTCGACCTCGTCCTCGACCTCGAGGCCGACCGGATGCACAACCTGCAGCTGGATCCCACGATCATCGACGCCGAGCGCGAAGTCGTGATCGAGGAGCGGCGGACGCGCACGGACGACGATCCGGGCGGCGCCCTCGGCGAGGAGGTGAGCGCCACCGCCTTCCGGGCCCATCCCTACGGGCAGCCGATCATCGGCTGGATGATCGACCTCAAGCGCATCACGGCCGAGGAGATCCGCGCCTTCTACCGGACCTACTACGTTCCCAACAACGCCATCCTGGTGATCGCCGGCGACTTCAAGGCCGCCGACGTGATGACCCGGGTCAAGGCCGCCTTCGGGCCGATCCCGCGCGGCGCCGCGCCACCGCCCGTGCTGACGGTCGAGCCGTCCCAGAACGGCGAGCGCCGCGTCGCCGTGCAGCGGTCGGCCGAGCTGCCGATCGTGTACCTCGGTTACCCGGTGCCGAACCACACGTCGGCGGACGCGCCGGTCCTCGAGGTCCTGTCCGTCGTGCTGGCCGGCGGACGCTCGTCCCGGCTGTACCGGGACCTGGTGTACGAGCGACAGCTCGCCCTCGAGGCCGGCGGTGATTACTCGTACTTCTCGATCGATCCCAACCTGTTCTGGTTCTACGCGACGCCGCTCCCCGGCCACACGGCGGAGACGCTCGAGAAAGAGCTGCTGGGCGAGATGGCGCGGCTGGCCCGGGAGCCCGTCAGCGAGGTGGAGCTGACCCGCGCCAAGAACCAGATCGAGGCCAGCTTCGTGTTCCAGGACGACTCGATCCACCGCCGCGCCTCGCTGCTGGCGCGCTTCGAGCTGCTCGGCGACTACGCCCGCAAGGACACGTATCTCGACCTGATCCGCGCGGTGTCCGCGGGCGACCTGCAGCGTGTCGCGCGCGCGTACTTCCAGGACGACAAGAAGAACGTCGGCATCCTGCTGCCCAGGCCCTGATGTCGCCGCGCGCCATCACGGTCGCCGCGGCGGCGGCGCTGGTGGTGGCCGCGGGACTGGCGATCACCTGGACCGTGGGCCAGCGCCGGGAGGGGCCGGCCCGCCTGGCCGTGACCGGGACCATCGAGGCCACCCAGGTCGACATCAGCCCCCGCATCACGGCCCGCATCGTGGAGCGTACCGTCCGCGAGGGCCAGCCGGTCGAGCGCGGCCAGCTCCTGGTCCGCCTCGACGACCGGCAGCTGACCGCCGAGCTGAACCGCGCCGAGGCCACGCTGGGCACGACCCGCGCGCAGCTCCGTGACCTGAGGGCCGGGGCCCGACCGCAGGAGATCCAGGAGGCCGAGGCGGCCGCGGCCCGGGCCGACGCCCAGCTCGCCGACCTGCGGGCGGGCTCGCGCGCCCAGGAGCTCGAGCAGGCCCGCGCCGCGGTCGACAACGCCGCCGCCGTTCGCGCGTGGACAGCGCGCGACTACCAGCGGACGCAGGAGCTGTTCGACCGTGGCCTCGTGGCCGCCCAGGAGGTGGACCGCATGCGCCAGGCCGCCGAGGTGGCGGCTGCCAACGACAGGTCCGCGCGCGAGCGCCTGGCCCTGCTCGAGGCCGGCGCCCGCGAGCACGAGATCGAGGCGGCGCGCCAGGCCTCGCGGGCGGCCCGCGAGCGCGTGCAGCTGCTGAAGGCCGGACCCCGGCCCGAGGCGGTGGCGGCCGCCGAGGCTCAGGTCACCGAGGCGGCGGCGGCCGTGACGCTGGCCCGGGCCCGCCTGGACGAGACCCGGCTGACCTCGCCCATCACCGGCCTCGTGCTCCACAAGAACATGGAGCCGGGCGAGACCGCGAGCCCGGGGACCTCGATCCTCACGCTGATGGATCCCGCCGACGTGTGGCTCCGCGCCTACGTGCCCGAGACGGATGTCGCGCGACTGAAGATCGGCCAGGCCGCCTCCATCACGGTGGACGCGTTCCCCGGGCGCCGCTTCGACGGCGTCGTCAGCGAGATCGCCTCGGAGGCGGAGTTCACGCCCAAGAACGTGCAGACGAAGAAGGAGCGCGTGAACCTCGTCTTCCGGATCAAGATCGCGGCCAGGAATCCGGCCGGGCTGCTCAAGCCGGGCATGCCGGCCGACGCCGAGATCGCGCTGCCGTGAGGCGCCCGGCCGCGGCCGCACCGGCGTCCGGTCCCGGCGCCGGCGCGCCGGCGCTCGACGACGTCGGCTACGCGGTCGTCACCCGGGGGCTGACCAAGCGCTTCGCCCGTGTGCTGGCGGTCGATCACATCGATCTGGCCGTGCGACGCGGGGAACTGTACGGGTTCCTGGGCCCCAACGGCGCCGGGAAGTCGACGACGCTGCGGATGCTGTGCGGGATCATGGCGCCGACGGACGGCGACGGGCGCGTGCTCGGCATCGACATCCGCGCGCACCCGGAGCGGGTCAAGTCGGCCATCGGGTACATGTCCCAGCGGTTCTCGCTCTACGACGACCTCACCGTGCACGAGAACCTCACGTTCTACGCGCGCGTGTACATGGTGCCCCGCGCCGCGCGCGGCGATCGGATCGACCGCATGCTGCGCCTGGCCGACCTCCTCGGCCGCGAGCGCCAGCTGGCCGCCCAGCTCTCGGGCGGCTACCGCCAGCGGCTGGCGCTGGCGTGCGCCCTGGTCCACGCGCCGCGGCTCATCTTCCTCGACGAGCCGACGGCCGGCGTCGATCCGGTGTCGCGCCGGACGTTCTGGGCTCTCATCCGGCGGCTGGCCGACGAGGGGACGAGCATCCTGGTGACCACGCACTACATGGACGAGGCGGAGCTGTGCGACTCGCTCGGCTTCATCTACCAGGGCCGGCTGATCGCCACCGGCAGCCCCGCCGACATCAAGGGCCGCGACTTCGGGCGCGTCGTCGTCGAAGTCTCCACCGACGACCCCCGGCGGGCGGGGGAGGCACTGAGCGAGTGGGACGCGGTGGAGGAGGTCGTGCGCGCCGGCGCGCGCCTCCGGCTGATCATGACGCCGGGCGGCCCCGACGCCGGGGCCGTGGCCGAGTTCCTGCGGGCGCGTGGTCTGGCCGTGAGCCGGGCGATCGAGGTCGAGCCCTCCGTCGAGGACCTGTTCGTCGCGTTCGTCGACACGCAGCGTAAGGGCCGCGTCCGCGAGCAGCTGCAGGCCCTGGCGGAGGGTCGGGCGCCGCGGCTGCGCCCGTAGCGTCGGCATGGGCAGCCGGCTCGCCGGGATCATCGCCAAGGAGTTCATCCAGCTCTGGCGCGACGGGCTGGCCCTCACGCTGGCGCTGTTCGTGCCGGTGGCGATGCTGTTCATCTTCGGCTGGGCCATCAACACCGACGTCAAGCACGTCACCACCGCGGTCCTCGACCAGTCGGGCAGCGTGGAGGCGCGGACCCTGCTGGAGGCGCTGGAGAACAGCCAGTACTTCGACCTGCGTCACTGGGCGCGCTCGCAGCGCGAGCTGACGCGCCTGATCGACCGCGGCGACGCCAAGGTGGGGATCGTCATCCCGCCCGACTTCGCCCGGCAGCTGGCCCGGCGCCAGGCCAGCGTGCAGGTGGTGGTCGACGCCTCGGATCCCCAGGTCGCGAGCTCGGCGATGAACGCGGCCGCCGCCCTGGCCGCCGACCGCTCGCTGGAGATCCTGGCCGAGACCAGCGAGGGCGTCGCGCTGCGCCGCGGCGAGCCGCCGCTCGATTTCCGGGTGCGCGCCTGGTACAACCCCGACCTCGTCTCGGCGATCTTCATCGTGCCGGGACTGATCGGCGCCCTGCTGATGCAGACGACGATCACGGCGATGGCGGTCTCGGTGGTCCGGGAGCGCGAGAAGGGCACGCTGGAGGCGCTGATCGTGAGCCCGATCCGGCGCTGGGAGCTCCTGCTCGGCAAGATCGTTCCCAACCTGCTGACGGCCTACGGGCAGATGACCATGGCGCTGGTGGTCGCGCACTTCGTCTTCGACGTCCCCATCCGGGGGAGCGTCCCGCTGCTCTACGCGCTGTCGCTGCTGTTCATGGGCGGCACCCTGGGCATCGGCATCCTGGTCTCGGCGGCCTCGCGCACGGTGCCGCAGGCCATGCAGCTGGCCTTCCTGACGTTCCTGCCGTCGATCTATCTCTCCGGGCTGCTGTTCCCCATCGAGGGCATGCCGCGCGCGGCCCAGTACCTGGCCGCCGTCATCCCGCTCACGTATTACCTGCGCGTGGTACGCGGCATCGTGCTCAAGGGCGTGGGGCTCGAGTATCTGTGGCCCAACCTCGTGCCGCTGACCCTGTTCGGCGCCGCCGTCTTCACCCTGGCTGTCCTGCGCTTCCGGAAGCAGTTAGACTGAGCCATGCGCCACGGCCGGCTGCTCGTCCTGGTCCTCCTCGTGCTCGCCCTCACCGCGCCGGCTCCGGCCGCCGCAGGGCCGATCGCCCACCGCGAGGTGCTGCCCAACGGCGTCGTGCTGCTGGTGGCCGAGCGCCCGGGTGTTCCCATCGTCGCCGTCCGCGTGTTCACGGCGGCGGGGTCCGCGTTCGAGCCGCCCGCCCGGGCCGGGCTGGCCAGCCTGACCGGCGCGCTGCTCACGCGCGGCACCGCCCGGCACACGGGCCCGCAGATCGACGAGGCCATCGAGTTCGTGGGCGGCAGCCTGGAGGCGGGCGCCGCGCGCGACGGCCTGACGGCCTCGCTGTCGGTGCTCAAGCGCGACCTCGGCCTCGGCCTCGATCTGCTGAGCGAGGTCGTGCTGACGCCGACCTTCCCCGACGCCGAGCTGAAGCGGAAGGTCCAGCAGATCCAGGCGGCCATCAAGCGCTCGGAGGAGGACCCGAACACGGTCGCGGCGCGGGCGCTGGCGCGGCTCGTCTTCGCCGGCCACCCCTACGCCAGCCCCGTCGAGGGGACCATCAGCTCCGTGGGCACGCTCACGCGCGACGACGTGGTGGGCTTCTACCAGGGTCACGTGCGCCCCGACCGCACGATCATCGCCGTCGTGGGCGACGTCACCGTGGCCGAGGCCCGCCGCGAGATCCAGGCGCGCTTCGGCGCCTGGGCGCGCCCGTCCCGCCCGGCGCCCGCCGCCCCGCCGGCGGCCGCGTCGGCGCCGACGAAGAGCGAGACGATCACCAAGGACCTGACGCAGGCCACGATCATGCTCGGCCGGCAGGCCATCCGCCAGGTCGACCCCGATTACTTTCCGCTGGCGGTCGCCTCCTACGTGCTGGGCGGCGGCTCGGCCTCGCGTCTCTACGCGCGCGTCCGCGACGAGGGAGGGCTGGCCTACGCGGTGTACTCCTACGTCTCGCCGGCGCGCTACGGCGCCTCGTTCACCGTGTCCGCCCAGACGCGCGTGGGCGAGGTGCTGCGGGTCGGCGACATCCTGCGCGAGGAGCTGGCGCGCATGACCCGCGATCCGGTGACCGACGACGAGCTTCGCCTCGCCAAGGACTACCTGATCGGCAGCTTCCCTCTCCGCCTCGACACCACCGCCAAGGTCGCCGACTTCGTGGTGGCGATCGAGGAGCAAGGGCTCGGGCTCGACTACGCGGACCGCTACAAGGCCGGCATCGCCAGGGTCACCGCCGCCGACGTGCGGCGGGCGGCCGGACGCTTCTTTGGGCCGGACGCGTTCAGCCGGGTCGTGGTCGGCGCCGCCAAGTGATCCGCGGCGCCCTGCCGGTCATCGTCGCCCTCGCGTCGATCGCGGGAACCGAGGCGACGGCGGCGTCGTTCACGCTCGACGAGACGGCCCGCCGGGAGGCGGTAAGTGTCGGCGAGCGGAGCACGCTGCTCGAGGGCTTCGACCGCGAGTGGCAGGTGACCGGCGAGGCGGGGACCAGTCTCACCGTGCTGACGCCCTTCCACCGCCTGGCCGTGGCGGCCCGCCACGCCGCGTTCCGCAACGATCCGCTCAAGGCGACCGAGATCGACCGCGTGCTCAAGCAGGACGCCCAGCGACTCGTCGTGCGGGTCGTGCTGCGGGGGCCGGCCGAGGACTTCGCCCGGCACTACGTGCCGCGCCTGGTCGACGGGCCCCGCGAGATCAAGGCCAGCTTCGTGCAGAACGAGCGGACGGCCACGCGCCAGGAGGACGGGACGTACGTGGCCCGCTGCCTCTACGGCTTTCCGGTCCGGGACGTCGACGCGCGCGGTCGCCTGGCTCTCGTCGTCGCCGACGCCGACGGTCGCGACGTGCGCCGGTTCACGATCGATCTGTCGACCATGCGCTGAGCGGCCGCGGGCCGCGATGCTATAATTCGCCCGCACGCCGCGCACTCTCCATGCCCGCGAGGAGGTCCGTCACATGAAGGCGATTCGCATGCACGCCGCCGGTGGCCCCGAGGTGATGCGCCTGGACGAGGCGTCGGCGCCGACGCCGAAGGCCGGCGAGGCCCTGGTCAAGGTCGACGCCGCCGGCCTCAACTACATCGACGTCTACTTCCGGACCGGGCTCTACAAGGCCGAGTACCCCCTGACGCTCGGGCTGGAGGCGGGCGGGACCGTCACCGCGGTGGGGCCGAACGTGAGCGAGGTGAAGGTCGGCGACAAGGTGGCCTACACCGGCGTGCCCGGCGCCTACGCGGAGTACGCGGCGGTGCCGGCCGCGCGCCTGGTCGTGCTGCCGGCGGGGGTGAGCACCAAGCAGGGCGCGGCCGCCATGCTGCAGGGCATGACCGCGCACTACCTGGCCTGCACCACGTATCCGCTCAAGAAGGGCGACGCCTGTCTCGTCCACGCCGCCGCCGGCGGCGTCGGCCTGCTGCTCTGCCAGATCGCCAAGATGCGCGGGGCCCGCGTGATCGGCACGGTCTCGACCGACGAGAAGGCCAAGCTCGCCCGCGAGGCCGGCGCCGACGAGGTCATCATCTACACGCGGCAGGACTTCGAGGCCGAGGTGAAGCGGCTCACCGATGGCAAGGGCCTGCAGGTCGTCTACGACGCCGTCGGCAAGACGACCTGGGACAAGAGCCTCAACTCGCTGGCGCCCCGTGGGCTGATCGCACTCTACGGGCAGTCGAGCGGGCCGATCGGCCAGATCGATCCGCAGATCCTCAACACGAAGGGCTCGCTGTTCCTGACGCGTCCGAGCCTGAACCACCACATCGCCAGCCGCGAGGAGTTGCAGGCGCGGGCGGGCGACGTGCTGGGCTGGATCCGCGACGGCAAGCTCCGCCTGCGCACCGAGTTCGAGTTCCCGCTCAAGGACGCGCCCGAGGCGCATCGCGCGCTCGAGGGGCGCCGGACGACCGGCAAGGTCCTGCTGATCCCGTGAGGAGGAAGCCATGCGGACAGTGACGTCCCGCGCCCTCGTCATCCTGCTCACGGCGCTCACGCTGGCCGCGGCGAGCGGCGAGGCGTGGGCGCGCGCCGGCAGCGGCGGCAGCCGTGGCTCGCGCTCCTACTCGGCGCCGGCCCGGCCAGCGCCGACGAGCCCCACGTCTCCGGCGGCGCCCTCTCGCGCGCCCGCGGCGCCTGTCGTGTCGCCGTCGCCGCGGCCCAGCCCCTTCGGGGGCCTCATGGGAGCCGTCGGGGGCTTTCTCATCGGCGGACTGATCGGCAGCATGCTCTTCGGCGGCTTCGGGGGCGGGATGGGCGGGGTGGGACTGCTCGACCTCCTGCTCGTCGGCGGAGGCCTGTTCCTGCTGTTCCGTTTGATGCGCGCGCGCCGCCAGGAGCCGGCCTACGCCGGCGCGCCGGGCTACGCCGACGGCGGTGTCCGGACCTGGGAGGTGCCGGCGAGCCGGGCGGCCGTCACCGCCGAGCCGGGCGTCGTGGACGACCTCGAGCGCGGCCTCGGGCACGTGCGCCAGATGGACCCCGGCTTCGACGCGGCGGCGCTGGCCGCCGAGGCGGCCGACGTGTTCCGCGCGGTGCAGGGCGCGATGAGCCGGGGCGACCTGGCGTCGCTCCGGACGCGCCTGGCTCCGGAGATGCTCGCCAGCCTCGAGTCGCAGTGCGAGGCGCTGCGCGGTGCGGGGCATGCCAACCACGTCGATCGCATCCAGATCGAGCGGGCCGAGGTGACCGAGGCGTGGCAGGAGCGCGGGCACGACTTCGTGACCGTGCTGCTCGCCGGCAGCCTGATCGACTACACGCTGGACGCCGGCGGCGCGGTCGTGGCAGGCTCGCGCACCTCGCCCGAGCGGTTCGAGGAGTTCTGGACCTTCACGCGGCCCGTCGGCCCGAGCGCCTGGAAGCTGACGGCGATCCAGACCGCCTGAGCGGGGTGACGAGCGCGCGATGCCACGCTGGGTGCGGTGGTCGCTCGGCGTCGTCGCGGCGCTCGTCGTGCTCGCGGTCGGGCTGGTCGTGGCGGCGCCGTTCCTGGTCGACACCCCGCGTATCCAGGCCTACATCGCGACCGCGGCGACACAGGCGCTCGGCCGGCCGGTCACGTTCAGCTCCGTCTCGCTCCGCGCGCTGCCGCTGCCGGCGATCGAGCTGCACGACCTCCAGGTCGCCGAGGACCCGAAGTTCGGTACGGCCCCGTTCCTGCGCCTTCAGACCGGTCGCGTGCGTCTGCGCCTGTGGCCCCTGCTCTCCGGCCGGGTCGAACTCGGCGACATCGTCCTCAAGAAGCCCGTGATCACGGTCGTCCAGACGCCGGACGGGCGGCTCAACATCGCCTCACTGGGCGCCACGACCGAGGCCCGGACGCCGGGCCGGCCCGGCCGGGCGGGCGGCCCGGCCGGGGCGGGCGCCGCGGTCGCCGTCTCCCGCGTCCTGGTAGACGGCGGGCTCGTGACGTACGTCGCGCGCGGCCAGGGTGACGCCGCGGCCCAGTACCGTCTGAGCGACCTGGACGTCACGCTCACCGGCGGCGCCACGCAGATCGCATTCAAGGGGACCACGAAGCTGCAGCCGGGCGCTGTGAGCCTCACGCTCAGCGACGGGATCATCACGCTCGCCGGCGCGCGACCGCTGACCGAGGCCTCGGTGCAGGGCACGCTGGCCATCGACGGCAAGGACGTGACGCCGCTGACCCGCGTCGCGGCCGGCCCGACGCCGGCCATCGGCGGCGGCGTCAAGGGCGCGCTGCGGCTGGCCGGCACCGTCGGCGCGCCGACGGCAAGCGGCGAGGTCACGCTGTCGCCGCTGACGGTGACCCAGGCGAGCCCGCAGTGCCCCGCCCCGAAGGAGCGCACGCTCACGATTCCGACCGTGAAGCTGAGCGCGGGCTGGCAGGCGCAGCGTCTGACCGCCAGGCCGCTGACGGCTACGCTGGGCGGGGGCACGGTGACGACGCGGCTCACGGCGGCGATGGATCGCGGCGTGCACGTCGAGCTGGCCGACCTCGGCATCAAGGCCCTGCCGCTCGAGACCGTGCTGGTGGACTATCTCTGCCAGGGGTACGCGGTGACCGGGCCGCTGGACCTGACGGGCGCGCTCGCCTTCGAGGCCCGCGACATGCTGAACACGCTCTCGGGCCCCGGCCGGTTTCACATCGGCAGCGGCAAGGTGGTGGGCCCGCAGGCCCTGGCCCTCATCGGCGGTGTCGTTCGCGTCGGCGGGGCCGTCTCCACGCTCCTCGCGGCGGATCTGCCGGCCAGCGCCTTCGACTCGCCGCTCGAGTTCGAGTCGATCACCGGCACCTACACGCTGGCCAGCGGCGTCGCCACCACGCGCGATCTCCTCTACACGAGCCGCGCGATGAAGGTCGCCGTGGCCGGCACCTACGGGCTCGCCTCGGGCAGCGTGAACCTCGACATGACCGTCAACCACGAGCGCGGCCGGCTCGAGGCCAGGGTCACCGGCACCACGGCGTCCCCCGTCATCCGCGTCTCTCCGGCCAGCGTCCTGCGCGACGTCGATCCCCAGAAGGCCGAGAAGGGGATCAAGGACCTCCTCAAGCGGTTCGGCAAGTAGCGCGCCCTACACGAGCATCAGCGCGCCGACGAGGATGCCGCCCGTCCCCACCACGACCTGCAGCCCGGTGGCGACGGTGCGCGAGCGGCCGGCCGTGTGGGCGAAGGGCACGCCGATCAGCCCGCCGAGGATCAGCATCCCGACCGTGGAGCCCATGCCGAACACCAGCAGGTAGATCGCCGCCGCGGCCGGCGACGGCATCGTCGTCAGCACGAGGAGGACCAGCGCGCCGCTGCCGGCCAGGCCGTGCAGGAGACCCATCAGCAGTGGCTGCCGCGCGCCCCGCCACAGGTGGGCGTGCCGGTGCGCGCCCGGTTCGCCGACGTGCACGTGCAGGTGGCGGTGCCGCATCCCCTCGTGCGCGTGCTCGTGCCGGTGCAGGCGCACGCCGAACGTCCGGAGCAGCACGTGGCCGCCGAGCCCGATGAGGACGAGCCCCACCACGCGCTCGAGGCCCCGCTCCAGCTCGGCGGAGACCTGCAGCTTGAACGCGACCACGGCGACGCCGGCCACCAGCAGGGCGAGCGTGTGACCCAGGCCCCAGAACGTCCCGCGCAGGCAGGAGCGGAGCACGCTGCGCTCCTGGCTGACGAACGTGGACACGGCGGCCACGTGATCGACGTCGAGCGCGTGGCGGAGGCCCAGCAGGAAGCCGAGGCCGAGCGCGCCGATCAGGGATGTGTCCACGGGACCTGTCGGACATCCGGCGGGAGCGCGGCGCGCGGGACGGGCACCCCGAGAGTATAGCCACCTCGGCGCGCCCGCGCGCGGCGACGGACGGTCAGCGGCTGGCGCCGAAGCGGCCGCCCCCGAGCTTGCCGGCCTCGAACAGCCCGACGAAGAACGCGAAGAGCTGGTCGTACTCGCGGTAGCGCGCCTCTCCCAGCCGCGCGATCGTCTCCTCGCGCGTCGCCCGGAACATCCGCAGCCGCGCGCGCAGGACGGCGCGCCACTCGTCGGCGACGTCCTCGACGGTCACCGCGTGAAAGCCGGCGAGGCCGAGCAGCGCGCGGTAGCCGTCGGTGGCCTGCAGCGTGGTGGCGGCCATCCACTCGCGCAGCCGCCGGCGCTCGCCGTCGCCCAGGCCTGGACGAGCCACCCAGTCGGTGAAGGCCAGGCGGCCGCCCGGCGCCAGCACGCGGTGCGCCTCGGCGAGCACGGCCGCCTTGTCCTCGATGTGCAGCAGCGCTTCCTGGCTGACGCACGCGTCGAACCGCGCGGAGCCGAAGGGCAGGGTCGTGGCGTCGCCGCGGACCACGCGGACCCGCGCCTGCAGGCGCACCAGACGTGTGAGGCGGGCGGCCCCGACCGCGCGCCCGGCGTTCAGCTCGACGGCCACGACCCGGCAGCCGCGCCGGCTGGCCAGGAATCGCGCGGGCCCGCCCAGGCCCGCGCACACGTCGAGCACCCGGCTGCCGGGACCGATGCCGGCCAGGGTGGCCAGCGCGTCCACCGCGGCCAGGCCGCCGTAGTGGTCCTGATCGAAGTCGAAGAGGTCGTCGGCACTGAGCGGGCCGCCGGCCAGCCCGCGCCGCCGGCGCACGGCCGCGAGGACCTGCTCCTCGCTGATCGGATGACGGTCGTAGAAGTCGATGACGCGCTCGCGCATGCGGTCCTGGGCCCGTTGAAGCGGTGCGGCGACCTATGATACAAGCAAGGCGTTCACACCCCATTCCGCGAGGGAGCGCCATGAGCACCGTAGGGAAAGCCGGCCTCGAGGACGTGGTCGTCTCGACGTCGGACATCTGCTTCATCGACGGGCGCGAGGGCCGCCTGCTGTACCGCGGCATCGACGTCGACGAGCTCGCCGCCCAGTCGACGTTCGAGGAGGTCGCGTACCTGCTCTGGTACGGCGCGCTCCCCACCCGGAAGGAGTTCGACGCCTTCGCCAAGGCGCTGGCGTCCAGCGCGAACCGCAAGCTGCCGCCCAAGCTCCTCACCCTGCTGCGGACGCTGCCCAGGAAGACGACGCCGATGGAAGTTTTGCGCACGGGGGTGTCGGCGCTGTCGGCGTGGGACCCCGACGCCGGCGACAACTCGCGGGACGCGACCCTGCGCAAGTGCATCCGGCTCACCGCGCAGATGCCGACGCTGGTGGCGGCGTGGGAGCGCATCCGCCGCGGGCGAGCGCCGGTGGCGCCGAATCCCCGGCTGAGCCTGGCCAGCAACTTCCTCTTCATGATGACGGGCAAGAAGGCCACCGACCTGGCGGTCAAGACCTTCGACATCGCGCTCACGCTGCACGCCGACCACGAGTTCAACGCGTCCACCTTCGCGGCGCGGGTCACCGCGGCCACGCTGTCCGATGTGCACTCGGCGATCACCTCGGCCATCGGCGCCCTCAAGGGCCCGCTGCACGGCGGCGCCAACGAGCAGGTCATGCTCATGGTCGAGCAGATCAAGGACCCGAACCGGGCGGAGGCGTGGATCCGCAAGGCGCTCGCCGACAAGGCCCGGGTGATGGGCTTCGGTCATCGCGTCTACCGCGTGGAGGACCCGCGCGCCAAGCACCTGCGCCGGCTCGCGACCGAGCTGGGCGAGCAGACCGGCCGGCCCCAGTACGTGCAGATCCTCAACACCGTCGCCCGTGTCGTCACCGAGGAGAAGCACATCTATCCCAACGTCGACCTCTTCTCGGGCGCGGCCTACGCGGCGATGGGCATTCCGACCGACCAGTTCACGCCGATCTTCGCGATGAGCCGGGTGGCGGGCTGGGCGGCGCACGTGCTCGAGCAGCACGGCAACAACCGGCTGATCCGCCCGCGCTCGGAGTACACCGGCCCCACCCGCGCCGCCTACGTGCCGATCGCGCAGCGCTGAGAGCGCGCGCGGTGACGATCGCGTTTGCCAAGGGGCACGGCCTCGGCAACGACTACGTCGTGCTCCGGCGCGACGAGTTGCCGTTCGACCTGTCGGAGGCCTCGATCGTCCGGATCTGCGATCGCAACTGGGGCATCGGCTCCGACGGCATCCTGATGCTGGTCGCCTCGGCGCGGGCCGACTTCGGGCTGCGCATCTTCAACCCCGACGGCAGCGAGGCCGAGAAGTCCGGCAACGGCCTGCGCATCTTCGCGAAGTGGCTGCGCGACCACGGCCACGCCCGCCAGGACCGCTTCACGGTGGACACCAAGGGCGGCGTAGTGGAGTGCGTGTGCCACGGCAAGGGGGGGCGCGTGGCGTTCGTCACCGTCGAGATGGGCCGCGCAACGTTCCGGGCGCCCGAGATCCCGATGAACGGCCCGGACCGCGAGGTGATCGGCGTGCCCCTGCAGCTCGGCGACGGCACCACGGTCGCCGCCACCGCCGTCTCGGTCGGCAACCCCCACTGCGTCGTGTTCGTCGACCGGCTCGACACCGACGCCTGCAAGCGGCTGGGGCCGCTGATCGAGCGGCACCCCGCGTTCCCCCAGCGCACCAACGTGCAGTTCGCCCGCTCCGCCGACCGGCACACCGTGGACATCCTCATCTGGGAGCGCGGCGCCGGCTACACGCTGGCCTCGGGGTCCTCGTCGTGCGCGGCCGCCTCGGCCGCGGTGCGCAACGGGCGCTGCGACCACGGCCGTGTCACCGTGCGCATGCCGGGCGGGGAGCTCGTGATCGACGTGCGATCCGACTGGTCGCTGCGTCTGGAGGGACCGGTCGAGGAGGTCTACACGGGCGTCCTCAGCGAGGAGTTCGCCGAGGCCTGGCTCACCCCCGCCTCGCCGTGAGGTGGGAGGCCGGCGGCGCGACGCTCACCGCGCCGCGGGCCGGCGGCCGGTAGCTCGCCGCAGACGCGCGAGAGCGGGCATCGCTGCGAGCGGCGCGGGGACAGCGCGCTCCACTCCACGCCCCGCGGGCGGCGAGGGCAGCGGATGACCAGCCGCCGTCCAGACCGGTCCCTGATCGCTTGCTCGCTCACCCGCCCGGGCTGCTTATCCACCGGTATCCACATTGGTTGGTCCGACTCCTCGTGTCTCGGAAGTGGCTGCCATGCCGGAGCAATTCGTTCGAATCGTGCCAGGATTGACGTGCCTATCCACAGGGAGGATGTCAACGGGTCGGGCGAGCCCAGGCCGACAGGGCATCGGGGCCCCGCGTGTTGAGCACGTCGGCGGCAGTCAGCCAGGCCCGGCGGGCCATCGCCACCCCCAGGTGGATGTTGTCCAGCTCGCCCAGGTAGTGCGTATCGGTGCTGATCGCCACCGGGACGCCCAGCGCGCCGGCCCGCCGGGCCGGAGCATCGCTCAGATCCATGCGCTCGGTCGAGGCATTGATCTCGACGGCCTTGCCGTGCTCGCGGGCGGCGGCCAGCACCGCCTCCAGGTCCACGTCGTAGGGCTCGCGGGAGCCGATCTTCCGCCCGGTGGGGTGAGCCAGCACGTTGACCCACGGGTTGGCGAGCGCGCGCACGATCCGCGCGGTCATCTCGGCACGGGGCTGCTTGAAGCGCGAGTGCACCGCGGCCAGCACCACGTCGAGCTCGGCCAGCACCGCGTCGGGGAAGTCGAGCGTGCCGTCGGCGAGGATGTCGCACTCGCTGCCGGCCAGGATCCGGATGCGAAAGCGCGGCTGCAGCGCGCGGATCGCCCGGACCTGCGCGCGAAGCTCGTCGACGCTCAGGCCGCCGGCGATGGTGAGCGAGCGCGAGTGGTCGGAGACGATGACGTAGTCGTACCCGCGCGCGTCGGCGGCGGCCACCAGCCGCTCCAGCGCGTGGTGGCCGTCGGACCAGTCGGTGTGCGCGTGCAGGTCGCCGCGCAGGTCGTCGGCGGTGACCAGCGTCGGCAGGCGGCCCTCGCGGGCCGCCTCGATCTCCCCCTGGTTCTCGCGCAGCTCGGGCGGGATCCACGGCAGGCCCACGGTCGCGTACACCTCCTCCTCGGTGGCGCCGGCGACACGGGCGCCGGTCGACTCGTCGTACACGCCGTACTCGCTGATGCGCAGCCCGCGCCGCGAGGCGATCTCGCGCACGCGCACGTTGTGCTCCTTCGATCCCGTGAAGTACTGCAGGGCGGCGCCCAGCGCGGCCGGCTCGACCACGCGCAGGTCGATGGCCAGACCGTCCTGGTGGCGGACGGTGGCCTTCGTCGGCCCCGCCGCCATCACCTCGGCCACCGAGGGCAGCGTCGTGAACGTGCGGATGACGCGCGCGGGGTCGGTGGAGGTGACCAGCAGGTCGACGTCCTTGACGGTGTCGCGCAGGCGGCGCAGCGAGCCGGCGATTTCCAGCCGCTCGACGCCGCCGTGCGCGCGCAGCGCCTCGCTCACCTGGGCCGCGATCGTCCGGGCCGCGGCCAGCGGGGTGCGGGCCTGGCCGGCCTTCCAGCGCTCGATGCTCCTGAGGATGTTCGCGCAGGTCTTCTCGCGGATCCCGGCCACGCCGATGATCTGCTTGCTGCGGCACAGCGCCTCCAGCCGCTCGATGGAGTCCACCCCGAGCTGCTCCCACAGGGCCCGCGCCGTGCGCGGTCCGAGGCCGCGGATGTCCAGCAGCGCCAGGAATCCCGCGGGGAGGGCGGCCCGCAGGGTCTCGAGCTGGCCGATGCGCCCGGAGGCCAGGTACTCCTCGATGCGGGCGGCCAGATCGCGCCCGATGGCCGGCAGCGTGGTCAGGGCCCCGCGGGCGGCCACCGCCGCCACGTCCTCGCCCAGGGTCTCCAGCGTCTGGGCCGCGCGCTGGTAGGCGCGGACGCGGAAGACCGACTCGTCGCGCGCCTCCAGCAGGCTCGCCATCTCGTAGAACAGGCGGGCGACCGCGAAGTTGCGGCTCATGGATCCGATGGTACTCCGCCGATTGGAGTAGGATGAGGGTTCCATGGCCGTCCGGGTTCTGGTGGCCGACGATCACGCGCTCTTCCGGGCCGGTATCCGGAAACTGCTCCAGAGCTTCGCGGGCATCGAGGTCGTGGGCGAGGCCGCCGACGGCGACGAGGCCGTCCGCCTCAGCCGGACGCAGCGGCCGGATGTCCTGCTGATGGACATCGGCATGCCCGGGCTGAACGGCGTCGAGGCGGCCGCCCGTCTCACCCGGGACGGGCCGCATCCGCGCGTCGTCATCCTCTCCATGCACACCGGGGAAGAGCACGTGCTGCGCGCCATCCGGGCCGGCGCGGCCGGCTACCTCCTGAAGGATGCCGACCCCGTCGAGCTGGAAGCGGCGGTGCGGGCGGTCGCGCGGGGCGAGATCTACCTGAGCCCGGCGATCTCGCGCTACGTCGTGGAGGACGTCCGGCGGGCCGGCGGGGAGCGCAGCCCGCTCGACCGCCTCACCTCGCGCCAGCGCGAGGTGCTGCAGCTCATCGCCGAGGGCAACACGACCAAGGCCATCGCCACCCGGCTGGGCCTGAGCGTCAAGACCGTCGAGACGCACCGCGCGCAGCTCATGGAGCGACTGGAGGCGCGGGACATCGCGGCGCTGGTGCGGCTCGCGGTCCGTGTCGGGCTCGTCGAGTCCGAGCCCTGAGGGTCGGCCCGGGGATGCCCCGAGGCGCTCCTCGGGGCATCCCCGAGCCGGTCCCCCGGAGAGTTTCTCGCGCGATCCGGGCCCGCCCCGATTGCGCACAGCGCCGGGCGCCCGTACGCTGCGCCGCGTGATCGGCCGTGCTGACCGAACACTCAACGCCTCGGATACCGGAGAGCCATCGATGACGACAGCGGCCAAGCATGTGCCCGACATCCTCAAGCGCTACGAGGCGCCCATCCTGAAGGAGTGGATCGCCGAGCAGCTGGACGTCGCGCGACCCGAGGCAGTCTCCGAGGGCGAGCTGCGCGAGCAGACCCGGCGGTTCCTCGGCCTGCTGCGCGAGGCGGTGCAGAGCGGCGAGACGAGCGACGTCGCCGGCCCCGGCTGGGCCGGCGTGCGCGACATGCTGACCGAGCTGTCCCAGTCCCGGGCCGCCGCGGGATCCACGCCGTCGGAGACGGCGATGTTCGTCCTGTCGCTCAAGCGGCCGCTGTTCGCGCGCTTGCGGCAGGAGGTGGGCCGGGACGCCGACGCCCTCGCCGACGAGATCTGGGCGGCGACGACGCTGCTCGACACGCTGGGGCTGTTCACCACCGAGGTGTACCTCAAGGGCCGCGAGGAGATCATCCGCCGTCAGCAGCAGGAGATGCTGGAACTGTCCACGCCCGTCGTCGAGCTCTGGGACGGCGTGCTCGCGTTGCCGCTCATCGGCACGCTGGACAGCGCGCGCACGCAGGTCGTCATGGAGAACCTGCTCCACCGGATCGTGGAGACGGGAGCGGCGATCGCGATCATCGACATCACCGGGGTGCCGACCGTGGACACGCTGGTGGCCCAGCACCTGCTGAAGACCGTGGCGGCGGCCCGCCTGATGGGGGCCGACTGCATCATCAGCGGGATCCGGCCGCAGATCGCCCAGACCATCGTGCACCTGGGCGTCGAGCTCGGCAGCGTGGTGACGAAGGCGACGCTGGCCGATGCCTTCGCCATCGCCCTGCAGAGGACCGGCGGCTCGATCGGCAAGGGCCGCTGATGGCGTCGGCCTCCGAGCGGATCCCGATCCTCCGGACGAGCGAGTTCCTGCTCGTCACCATCCAGGTGGACATGCACGACCGCCTGGCCATGACGCTGCAGGACGACCTCACGAGCCAGATCGTCCGCCACCGCGCGCGGGGCGTGCTCATCGACATCTCCTCGCTCGAGATGGTGGACTCGTTCATCGGGCGCATGATCGGCAACATCGCGGCCATGTCCCGTGTGCTGGACGCCGAGACCGTCGTCGTCGGCATGCAGCCCGCCGTGGCCATCACGCTGGTCGAGCTGGGGCTGGCGCTGCCCGGCGTGCGGACGGCGCTGAACGTCGACAAGGGGATGGCGCTGCTCCGGGGCTCGCTCGGCGGGACACCGAACCGGGCGCCGTGACGACCGAGGAGACGCGGGCGGTGCGCTCGTCGGAGGACATCGTGCTCGTGCGCCAGCTCGTGCGGGCGCACGCGATCCAGCTGGGGTTCAGCCTGGTGGACCAGACCAAGATCGTGACGGCGGCCAGCGAGCTGGCGCGGAACACCGTGGACTACGGCGGCGGCGGGATGGTGCGGGTGCAGCGGCTGTCGCAGGGCCAGCGGGTCGGGCTGCGGCTCACGTTCGAGGACAAGGGGCCCGGCATCGAGGACGTCGCGCTGGTCCTGAAGGACGGCTACACCACCGGCGGCGGGCTGGGGCTGGGCCTGGGCGGCGCCAAGCGGCTGTCGAACGAGTTCGAGATCGTCTCCAGGCCCGGAGAGGGGACGCGTGTTTCCATCGCCCGTTGGCGATAGCCGCGAAGCGGCCGTCCCCGTCGGCGAGGCCAGCGGGGTGGCGGCGGCCCGGCGCGCCGCCGCCGAGCTGTGCCGCCACGCCGGGCTCGACGAGATCGCCGCGGGTCGCGTGGCGATCGTGGTGACGGAGGCGGCGACCAACCTGCTCAAGCACGGCGCCGGCGGGGAGATCCTGCTCCAGCGGCTCGAGGCGGGACCGGTCGTCGGACTCGAGGTGCTGTCGCTCGATCGGGGCCGCGGAATCCCGGACGTCCGGACGGCGCTCCGCGACGGCTACTCCACGGCCGGAAGCACCGGCACCGGGCTGGGGGCGATCGGCCGCCAGGCCGACGTCTGCGAGATCTACTCCCTCCCCGGACGCGGCACGGCGCTGCTGGCGCAGGTGTGGGCGACCCCGGCCCGCCCCGCGGGCCCCGACGGCCTCCGCGCGGGCGCCGCGGCGGCGCCCCGCCATGGCGAGACCGTGAGCGGGGACGGGTGGCTGGTGGCGCGGCGGGACGGCGTCCTGCTGACGCTCGTGGTGGACGGGCTCGGCCACGGGCCCCTCGCCGCCGAGGCCCGGCGCCAGGCCATCCGGATCGTTCGCGACAGCCGGGACGGCGGACCGGCGGAGATCGTGGCGGCGGTCCACGCCGGCCTGCGCGCCACTCGCGGCGCCGCGGTGGCGGTGTCCGCGATCGATCCCGCCCGCGGCCGGCTACGGTTCAGCGGCCTCGGCAACATCGGCGCCGCCGTGCTGGCCGACGGCCACGTCCGGCGTCTGGTCTCGCACAACGGCACCGCCGGCCACTACGCCCGGAAGATCGAGGAGTACACCTACCCGTGGCCGGCCGGCGCGCTGCTCGTCCAGCACACCGACGGGCTGGTCAGTCAGTGGACGCTCGAGTCGTATCCGGGGCTGGCCGTGCGCCATCCGAGCCTCGTGGCCGGGGTGCTCTACCGCGACTTCAAGCGCGGCAGCGACGACGTGGCCGTGCTCGTGGTCAGCGCCACCGCGCCATGAGCGTGCCGATCCTGTCGATCGCGATCCGCGACGAGCACGACGTCGTGGCCGCGCGCCGGCGGGCCCGCCAGATCGCCGAGCTGCTCGAGTTCGACGTCCAGGACCAGACCCGCGTCGCCACCGCCGTCTCGGAGATCGCCCGCAACGCCTTCACGTACGCCGGAGGTGGCAAGGTCGACTTCCTGGTCGAGGGCAAGACGAGCCCGCAGCTGTTCGTCGTGCGGATCGCCGACAGCGGCCCCGGCATCGCCGAGCTGGGCCGGGTGCTCGACGGCCAGTATCGCTCGACGACCGGCATGGGCCTGGGCATCATCGGCACCCGCCGGCTCATGGATCACTTCTCGATCGAGTCGTCGCCGCGCGGCACGCTGGTCTCGCTCAAGAAGATCTTCTCCCGGCGCGCGCCGGTCCTCACCCCGGCCCGGGCCGCCCGCATCGCCGCCGAGCTGGCCCAGCGCCGGCCCGACAACCCGCTGGAGGAGGTCCAGCGGCAGAACCAGGAGCTGATCCGCACGCTGGAGGAGCTGCGCGCGCGGCAGGAGGACCTGGTCCGCCTCAACGCCGAGCTCGAGGACACGAACCGGGGCGTGGTGGCGCTGTACGCCGAGCTCGACGAGAAGGCCGACCACCTGCGGCGCGCCGACGAGCTGAAGTCGCGGTTCCTCAACAACATGAGCCACGAGTTCCGGACCCCGCTCAACGCGATCCGGGCGCTCACCGACGTGCTGCTGCGCCGGGTGGACGGCGAGCTCACGCCCGAGCAGGAAGTCGAGGTCGGCTACATCCGCAAGGCGGTCGACCAGCTCTCCGAGCTGGTCGAGGACCTGCTCGACCTGGCCAAGGTGGAGGCCGGCAAGATCTCCATCCGCCCCGCTGAGTTCGACGTGACGGCGCTCTTCAGCTCGCTGCGGGGGATGCTCCGCCCGCTGCTCATCAACGAGTCCGTGAGCCTCGTGTTCGAGACGCCCGCCGGCCTTCCCTCGCTCACCACCGACGAGGCGAAGGTGTCGCAGATCCTCCGCAACCTGATCTCCAACGCGCTGAAGTTCACCGAGCGGGGCGAGGTCCGGGTCTCGGCCGCGCCGTCGCCGTCCAGGGGACGCGTCGTGTTCTCGGTCGCCGACACCGGCATCGGGATCGCCCCCGAGGACCAGGAGCGCATCTTCCAGGAGTTCGGGCAGATCGACAGCCCCATCCAGCGCCGCGTGCGCGGCACCGGACTCGGCCTGCCCCTGTCCCGCAAGCTGGCCACCCTGCTCGGCGGCTCGCTGACCGTCGAGAGCACGCCCGGCGTCGGCTCCACCTTCTCCGCGTCGATCCCGGTGACCTACGTCGAGCCCGAGCCGGCCCCGACGGTCGGGGAGTGGGAGGCCGACCCGTTGCGCCTGCCCGTGCTCGTCGTCGAGGACAGCCCCGAGGAGATGCTGCTGTACGAGAAGTTTCTCAAGGGCTCGGGATTCCACGTGGTGAGAGCGATGACCACGCGCCAGGCGCGGCACGCGCTCGGCCAGCTCCGGCCGGCCGCCATCGTGCTCGACATCCTGCTGCGCGGCGAGGACGCCTGGACCCTGCTGGCCGAGGTCAAGCGCGACCCCCGCACGCGCGACATCCCCATGCTCATCGTGAGCACCGTGGACGACCAGGCCAAGGGCCTGGCGCTGGGCGCCGACGCCTACGCGGTGAAGCCGGTCGAGCGCCGCTGGCTCCTCGACCGCCTGCAGGCGCTGACCGGGCGGCAGCCGGTGCGCCGGGTCCTGCTGATCGACGACGACGAGATCTCGCGGTACCTCGTGCGCGGCTGGCTCGACGACGTGTCGTGCACGGTCGTGGAGGCTCACGGAGGGGCGGAGGGGCTGCGGCGCGCCCGGCAGGATCCCCCCGACGCGATCGTCCTCGACCTGGTGATGCCGGACGTGTCGGGATTCGAGGTGCTCGAGCGCCTGCGGGCGGAGACGCCCACGCGGGACACGGTGATCGTCGTCGTCACCTCCATGGCGCTGGACGACGCCGAGCGGCGGCGTCTCGAGCGCCTGGGGGCCACCGCCGTGGTGTCGAAGGCGGCCAACCGCGACGACGCGATGACCCAGCTGCGCGCCGCGCTCGTGGGCGCCGGGCTCGTGGTTCCCTAGAGGAGGGCGGCGTGGACCGAGAGACGATCCTCAACGTCGACGACTTCGAGCCCGGCCGTTACGCACGCAGCCGGCTCCTGCGCAGCTTCGGCTTCGACGTCCGCGAGGCGAAGACCGGGGGGGAGGCGCTCAGCCTCGTGCTGTCCGTCCGGCCGGCGCTGGTCATCCTCGACGTGAACCTGCCCGACATCTCGGGGTTCGAGGTGTGCCGGCGGCTCAAGGCGAGCCCGACCACGGCGATGATGCCCGTGCTCCAGATGTCGGCCACCTACACCGGCGCCGTGCACCAGGCGCTGGGACTGGAGGGCGGCGCCGACGGCTACCTGGTCGAGCCGGTGGACCCGCCGGTCCTGCTGGCCACGCTCAACGCGCTGCTCCGCATGAAGCGGGCCGAGGAGACGCAGCGCCTGTCGGCCCGGCAGTGGGAGGCGACGTTCGAGGCGATCTCCGAGGGCGTCGCGCTGCTGGACCGGGACGGCATCGTCATCCGCTGCAACCAGGCCTTCCGGCGGCTTGTCGCGACGGACGGCCCCGATCCGGTGGGACAGCCGCTGTCCGTCGTGCTGCCCGGGCGGGTCGGGGACGGCGACACGCTCGTCGCGCAGGCGCGAGGGGGCCGGCCGCGCGAGACGCGCGAGTGGGAGATCCACGGGCGCTGGCTGCGCGCGACGCTCGATCCGCTCGACGAGGGCGACCGCTTCGCGGGCGCCGTGTGCACGGTGAGCGACATCAGCGAGCGCCGGCGCGTGGAGGAGGAGCGCCAGCGCTCGCTCGTCCTGGAGCACGGCGCGCGGGCCGCCGCCGAGGCGGCCAACCGCTCGAAGGACGAGTTCATCGCCATGCTGGCGCACGAGCTGCGGACGCCGCTGGCCCCGATCCGCATGGCCATGCACACCCTGCGGCGCGCCGCCGAGCACGACCCCGACGTCCGCCGTGCCACGGACGTCGTCGAGCGGCAGAGCGGACGCCTGGCGCGTCTCCTCGACGACCTGCTGGATGCGGCGAGGCTGGCCCGCGGGAAGGTCGCCCTGGCCCTGCAGGCCACGACCCTGCAGAGCGTCGTCGGCGAGGCGCTGGAGGCGACCCGGGAGCTGATGGAGGCCCGCGGGCACGCGCTCACGGTGTCGCTCCCCGAGGCGCCGGTGTGGCTGCACGTCGACCCGATGCGTCTGGCCCAGGCCGTCGGCAACGTGCTCAACAACGCGGCCAAGTACACCGAGCCGGGCGGCGCGATCGCGGTCGGCGCCGAGGCGGCCGGAGGGCACGCCGTGCTGCGCGTGCGGGACACGGGCATCGGCCTCGCGCCCGAGGCGCTCGACCGGATCTTCGATCTGTTCTCGCAGGGAGACGGCGCGGCCACGTGCCCGGAGCGCGGGCTGGGCGTCGGCCTGACGCTGGCCCGCACGCTGGTGCAGCTGCACGGTGGAACGCTGACGGGCGCCAGCGACGGCCCGGGCCGTGGCAGCGAGTTCGTCGTGCGGCTGCCGCTCGGCGCCCCGCCGGCCGCGCCCCCCGCGCCCCCCGCGCCCGCCAGCGCCCCCAGGCCGGCGCCGGCGGGTCGGCGCGTCCTGGTTATCGAGGACGACGAGGACACCCGCGAGGTCGTCCGCCTGCTGCTGCAGAGCGACGGCCACCACGTCGAGACCGCCGCCGGCGGGGCCGAGGGCATGGAGCTGGCGGTCCGCACCTCGCCCGACGTCGTGCTCGTCGACATCGGCCTGCCGGGGCTCGACGGGTATGCGGTGGGGCGGCGCCTCCGCGACGCGCTCGGCGACCGGGTGCTCATGGTCGCCGTGACCGGCTATGGCCGCGACGAGGACCGGCGCCGCGCGACGGCCGCCGGCTTCGACCTGCACCTCGTCAAGCCGGTCGACTACGAGAGCGTGGTGCGCCTGCTCGCCGACGGCGGGCGGCGGCGGCAGGACGGGGAGAGCGCCGCCGACTGAGCTGCCGGCGCCCGTGCTACACTCGGCGGCGCCGTGATTGCCGCGTGGTGCTGGGCGCTGCTGGAGCCGTACCTCGCGCGCAACCTGCTCAACCGCTCGATCGCCCGACCCACCCGCAAGCAGGTCCTGGAGGAGTTCGCCCGCGTGTGGCCGGCGATCACGGCCACCATCGGCGTGCAGGAGCCGCACGCCGGGACGATCCGCTTCAAGTGGCTCGTGCGCCTGCCCTCGGACGAGATGTCGCCCTTTCTCGACGATCCCGACGCGTGGATCGCGGCGCGGTTCGGCGGCGGCAAGTTCAAGATGAACCTCCATCACGGCCTGCACTTCGTGAACACCAAGAACTTCAAGCCGGCCGGTGCGCCCCGCTGGGCCGCCGCTCCCGCCCTCGACCTGGACTGAGGCCGGGCCGCGATGCGGGGCACGGCGACGGCCGACCGGCGCGGGCGCGATTCGGGGTAGTCTGGAGCATGCCCAGCGACGAGACGCGGCGAGTCCTGAAGGTGTTCGGTGTCGCGGTGACCAACCTCGAGGACGCCATCGATCAGCGCAAGCCCCTGGACGAGATCATGAAGTGGGACGCCGAGCTGGCCGATCGCACCCGCGAGGTGCTGGCCCTGGTCGAACAGCTGCGCAGCCGCCGCATCGCCTGACGGCGGCATGCGGCTGACGGACAAGTCCGGCACCGCGCTCGACGTGGCGCGGCCGCCGCGCCGGATCGTCTCGCTGGTGCCGTCCATCACCGAGACGCTCTGCGCCCTGGGACTGGACGAGGCGCTGGTGGGCGTCACCGTCTACTGCGTGGCGCCGCGCGACGTGGTGCGCGGCAAGACGCGCGTGGGCGGCGAGAAGGATCCCGATCTGACCGCGATCCGCGCGCTGGCGCCCGACCTGGTCGTGGCCAACGTCGAGGAGAACGTGCGCGAGCACGTGGCGACGCTGCGCGCCTGGGGCATCCCGGTGTGGGTCACCTACCCGCGCACGGTGGCCGAGGGCCTGGACATGATCCGCGAGCTGGGGCTGGTCACCGGGACCGCCGCGCGCGCGGAGGCCATCCTGGCCGATCTGGAGCCGCTCTGCGCCCGGGTGCGCGCGGCGAGCGCGCGCCGGCGGCCGGTGCCGGTGTTCTACCCGATCTGGCGGCAGCCGTGGATGACGATCAACGCCGACACGTACATCCACGACCTGCTGGCGGTGTGCGGCGCGGCCAACGTGTTCGGCGACGGACCGGCCCGCTACCCGACCGTGACGCTCGACGAGGTGGCGGCCCGCCGGCCGGAGGTGATCGTGCTGCCGGACGAGCCGTTCCGCTTCCGGCGGGTCCACGTCGAGGACTTCGCCCCGTACACCGCCGTCCCGGCGGTCCGCGACGGACGCATCCACCTGGTGGACGGCAAGCCCTTCTCGTGGCACGGCCCGCGGCTGCGCCAGGCGCTCGCCACGCTGCCCGCGCTCTTCGGAGGAGCCGGTGGCTGAGCCGTGCCCGCGCTGCGCGACCCCCGTGCCCGAGGCGCGCTGCCCGCAGTGCGGCCTCGTGATCGGGCTGTACCACGCGGCGCTGGAGAAGCTGCGGCGCGGCCCCACCGCGGCGCCGCCGGGCTCCGGGCGCGGCCTGGCCTTTCACGGCTCGGCCTGGACCCTGCTCGGCATCCACGTGGTCAACGTCTGCTTCACGCTGCTCACGCTCGGCGTGTTCTATTTCTGGGGCAAGGCCCGCGTGCGCGCCTACCTGTACGGCCAGAGCGAGTTCGAGGGAGACCGGTTCGCCTACCACGGGACCGGCCGGGAGCTGCTGGTCGGCTTCCTCAAGGGCCTGCTGGTGTTCGGGCTCCCGGTGGTGCTGCTGAGCGTGGCGCCGCAGGTTCTGCGCATCCCGGAGGCGATGACGGGCGCGCTGCAGACGCTCCTGTGGGTGGTCGGCGTGATCCTGGTGCCGGTGGCGATGGTGGGCGCCCGCCGCTACCGGCTGAGCCGGACGTCGTGGCGCGGCATCCGCTTCTCCTTCCGGGGATCCGCCCGCGAGTTCGTGGGGATCTTCGTGCTCGGCAGCCTCCTGACCTCGCTCACGCTGGGCGTGTACTACCCGGTCTTCGTGACGAAGCGCCAGGCGTTCATGATCTCCCACGCGTACTTCGGCTCCCGCCAGTTCGACTTCGACGGACGCGGCGGTGCGCTGGTCGGCCCCTTCCTGGTCATGGCGCTGCTGTTCCTGCCCACGCTCGGGCTGTCGTGGTTCTGGTTCTCGGCGCGTCGCCACCGGTACTTCACCGAGCACACTCGCTTCGGCGTCACGCGGTTCCGCTCGACGGTCGAGGGCGGCGCGCTGGCCTGGCTGCAGATCAGCAACCTGGTCTCGATCGTCCTCACGCTCGGGCTGGCGTGGCCGTGGACGGTCGCCCGCAGCGTCCGGTTCTACTACCACAAGGTCACGCTGCAGGGCCCGCTCGACCTCGGCGACGTCCGCCAGGACACGCGGGCGGCCTCGGCCACCGGCGAGGGCCTGGCGGGGCTGCTCGACGTCGACTTCGGCGTGAGCTGACCGGCCCGTGGCCGGGCCGCGCGTCTGGGACGGGCACTACCTCGACGGACGGACACCGCATCGGCGCCCCGTTCGGGTCGTCGTCGGCCACGCTGGGCTGGAGGTCACGCGGCTGGACGGCGACGGCAGCTTCCGGTGGCCGCTCGCCGAGGTCCGTCAGACGCAGGGCTTCTACGCGGGCGAGGAAGTCCGCCTGGAGCGAGGGGGCGACCCGGCCGAGGCGCTCCTGATCGAGGACCTCGCGTTCCTGTCCGCGCTGCGCGCCGGGGCGCTGACGGCGGCCGCCCGCTTTCACGACCCGGCGCGCCGTCAGCTCCGTCCCGGCCTGGCCGGGCTGGCCGCCGTCGCCGCCGTGGCCCTCGCGCTGGGCCTGTACTTCTGGGGCATCCCGGCGCTGGCCGCGGTCGCGGCCGCGCGCGTGCCGGTCGCCTGGGAGGTCGCGCTCGGCGACGCGACGATGGCCCGGCTGGCCCCGGCCTCGCGGCGGTGCGCCGACCCCGAGCGACAGCGGCAGATCGACGCGATCGTCGCGACCCTGCTGCGACCGCTGCCCGATCCGGGCTATCCCTTCCGCGTGGTCGTCGTCGACCACGCGATGGTGAACGCGTTCGCCGCTCCCGGCGGCTCCATCGTCGTCCTTCGCGGGCTGCTGGAGCGGACCGACACCGCCGAGGAGCTGGCCGCCGTGCTCGCCCACGAGATCCAGCACGTGCGGCACCGTCACACCACGCGCGCGATCCTCCGCGACGCGTCCACGGGCATCCTCGTCGCCGCCGTGGCCGGGGACGTCAGCGCCGTGGCCACCTTCGGCGTGCAGGCGGCGCGCACGCTCGGTGACCTGCGCCACAGCCGCGAGGCCGAGCGCGAGGCGGACCGCGACGGGATGCGGATGCTGCAGCAGGCGCGAGTCGATCCCCGGGGGATGCTGGCGTTCTTCGAGTCGATGCAGGCGCTGGAGGGCCAGCTCCCGGCCGGCGTGCAGTACCTGTCGACCCACCCCACCGCGGGCGACCGGCTCCGGACGCTGTCCGCCCTGGCCGCCCAGCCGCCGCCGCAGCCACCGGTACGGCTGCTGGCCGGTGAGAACTGGGACGCCGTCAAGGGGATGTGCCGCGCCGACAAGTCACGGCGCGACGGTGTCACCCGGCCGGCGGCGGGACGGCGGCGAGCGGGGGACGCTCGGTGATCAGGCCCCGGATGCGCGAGGGCAGGGCGGGCGTGCCCGTGAGCCGCACGCCGAGGGGGGCCAGCGCGTCGTCGATGGCGTTGGCCAGCGCGGCGGGGGGCGAGATGGCGCCGCCCTCGCCGAGGCCCTTGACGCCGAGGGGGTTGCGCGGCGAGGCGTACTCGAGGTGGACGCACTCGACGGCCGGCAGGTCGTCGGCGCGCGGCACGCCGTAGTCCATCAGGGTGCCCGACAGCAGCTGCCCGTCGTCCCCGTAGACGATCTCCTCGAGCAGCCCGCCGCCGATGCCCTGGGCCACGCCGCCGTGCACCTGGCCCTCCACGATGATCGGGTTGATGACGGTGCCGCAGTCGTGGGCCACGACGTAGCGCAGCACGCGCACGGCCCCGGTCTCGGGATCGACCTCGATCTGGGCAACGTGCACCGCGCTCGCGTAGGTCACGGTCGGCACGTGGTGATAGGCCGTGGCGTCGAAGTCGGCGCTCGCCACGCCCGGGCGGGCGAACGTCGGGATGGCGGCCTGGATCACCCGGGCCAGCGGGACGGCGCTGTCCGGGGCGCCGCGCACGAACACGCGCCCGTCCTCGATCTCGACGTCGCCCGCGGCCGCCTCCAGCAGGGCCGCCGCCGCCGTCACGACCTTGGCGCGCACCGCCGCGGCGGCGTCCGCGATCGAGTTGCCGGCGGTGACGCCGCTGCGACTGGCGAAGGTGCCGATGCCGAACGGCACCGCGGCCGTGTCGCCGCCGACCACCGTGACGTGCTCGAGCGGGATGCCGAGGACGTCGGCGCAGACCTGGGCGAACGACGTCTCGTGACCCTGGCCGGAGCAGACGGCGCCGGTGGCCACCACGGCGTGGCCGGCCGCGTCGAGGGTCACCCGCGCGCCCTCGTAGGGGCCGATCGCGGTGCCCTCGACGTACCCCGAGATGCCGATCCCGCGCCACACGCCGCGCGCGCGCAGCGCCGGCTGCTCGCGGCGGAAGGCGTCGTAGTCGGCGGCCTCCAGGGCGGCCTCGAGCACCGCGCGGAAGTCGCCGCTGTCGTAGACGAGGGGATTGCCGTCGCGGTACGGCATGCCGAGGTCCCACGGCATCTCCGCCCCGGTGAGGTAGTTGCGTCGACGGATCTCGGCGGCGTCGATCCCGAGCTGGCGCGCGAGGCCGTCCACCGCGCGGTCCATGGCGAACACGGTCTCCGGACGGCCGGCGCCGCGGTAAGGCGCGTTGGGCGTCTTGTGGGTGACGACGCCCTGCACCTCCACCGCGAGATCGCGCACCCGGTGCGGTCCGAGCAGGTGCGCGACCGTGTTGTACGGGAGCACGATGCCCCAGACGTTGTAGGCGCCGAGGTCCAGCCAGATGCGATCGCGCACGGCCAGGATGGTGCCGTCGCGGCGGGCGGCCAGGCTGATGCGATGCGTCTGGTGACGGGCGTGGGCGGCGCTCATGAGGTGCTCGCGCCGGTCCTCGATCCACTTCACGGGCCGTCCCAGCGCGCGGGCCGCCAGCGGCACCAGCACGTCCTCGGCGTACCCCGACGCCTTGGTGCCGAAGCCCCCGCCGAGGTCGGGCGCGACGACCCGCACCCGGTGCGGCGGCAGGTCGAGCGCGCTCACCAGGCCCTGCTGGACGAAGTGCGAGACCTGCGTGCTGTTCCAGGTCGTCAGGGCGCCGGCGCGGCGGTCCCAGTGGGCGACGACCCCGCGTCCCTCCAGCGGCATGCCGACGTAGCGCTGGATGCGGAACGTCTCGTTGAACACGGCCTCGGCGGCGGCGAACGCGCGGTCGCTGTCGCCGATCGCGTGGGTGAAGCCGACCGCCACGTTGGTCCCCCACTCGTCGTGCACGAGGGGACCGCCGCCCTCGGCCGCCGCGACCATGTCGACCACGGCCGTCAGCGGCTCCCACTCGACCTCGATCCGCTCGAGCGCGTCCTCCGCCTGCTCCCGGCTGGCGGCCACCACCATGGCGACGACCTCGCCGACGTAGCGGGCGCGGTCGCGGCACAGCGCGTACTGCGGCGCCTGCCGGATGTCGAAGCGGACGACCGCGGCCAGCCCCGGCGGCGGCGCGCCGAACAGCGGCAGCGGCTTCATCCACGCCGCGAGGTCGGCGAACGTGAACACCGCCGCCACCCCGGGCATCCGCCGGGCCGTCCCGGCGTCGACGCGGACGATCCGCGCGTGGGCGTGCGGCGAGCGCAGGAACGCCGCGTGCAGCTCGCCGGGTAGCGCGACGTCGTCGATGAACCGCCCCTCGCCGCGCAGGAACCGCGGGTCCTCGCGCCGGCGCACCGACGCCCCGAAATACTTCGCGCCCACTATCGCTCGCCGCGAACCGTGCGGCCGCCGTCCACCGATCGCCGGCGTGGCGGGCGCGCCGGGATCCCTCGGGCGGGAATGAGAGCGCCGGGACGCGCGCCCGGCGCGCGGGCCGGGCTAGGCGTCACGCTTGCGGGTGGGCAGGATCCAGTCGAGCCAGGGGGCGACGGCGGCGATGAAGAGACCGGGGATCGCCACGCCGCTGATGATGCCGAGGATGCCGAGGAACACCAGCGAGATGGCGGTGATGATCGCGTCGAGCAGCAGGTCCATCGAGCCTCCCTGTCAGGCGGTGGTGCTCAATTGTCGTCGCTGGAGCGCCGGATGTCGAGCATCGCCGGCACGGTCGGGAACGACCCCGACGCCTCCACTCGGGTGATCCGGGTCATGCGGGCGATGATCTCACGGATCCGCTGCGACGCCTCGATGGCCCGGTCGATCCACCGGGCCTCGACGGCGTCGCGGCCGAGCCGGCGCTGCAGCAGCTCGACGGATCCCACGATGACCGTGAGGGGATTGTTGATCTCGTGGGCGGCCGCGTTGGCCACCAGCGTGATCGCGCGCAGGTCGAGCACCTCGCGCCGGGCGGCGTCGAGCGCCTCGCGCGGTCCGGCGTCGCGGAAGATCACGATGTCGTAGGCCCGGCTGTCGTGGACCACGCGGCGGATGGTCAGGTCCACCGCGCGGGTGGCGCCGCCGACGGCGCGGTACGGCAGCCCGAAGCCGGTCGCCACGCCGGCCGCCGCCGCCTCGGCGACCAGGGACTCCCAGCGGGCGCGGCCCTCCGCCTCGTCCGGCCAGAAGTCGCGCGCGTCGCGACCGAGCAGGTGGCCGCGCGTCATGCCGGACAGCCCGCAATCGGCCCGGTTGGTCTCGATGATCCGCTGGCTGGCCGGATCGACGATGCGGATGGCCTCGGAGGCCTCGTCGAGCAGCGCGCGAAACCGCCGCTGTCCGGCCGAGAGCTGCTCGCGCTCGGCGATGTCGCGGAAGAGCTGGGCGAGGACGCCGACGCCGCCCACGTAGGCGGCCAGGAAGTGCGGCCAGGTCTGCGCGAACTTGGCGAGCCCCTCCTGCCCGAGCATGGCGTAGCCGAGCAGGGTGGCCAGGAACGTGGCGACGCCCAGCACACAGGAGTGGAGGATACGGACGCGGCCGCGACGGAGCGCCCACCGGTGGACGAGCCCGCCGACGATGGCGGTGCAGAGCACGCTGACGACGCCGGGAATCGTGCCGGGCCCGCCGAGGAACCACCAGCGATAGAAGGACAGCACGCCGGCGGCCAGCAGCCCGGCCGTCCAGCCCTCGAACAGCGCGATGAGCGCCACCGGGACGTTGCGCACGTCGAAGTAGACGTCGGGCGCCGCCTCGATGCGGGCGATGGCCAGGGCCACGGCCAGCAGGCCGAACGCGAGGCCGTTCAGCGCGTTGCGAATGACCCGCAGGCGAGGGTGACTGTCGCGGAGGACACGCAGCGTCGTGGAGTAGAACAGCATCCCGAAGGCGAGCACGCCCGTCGCCTCGACGACGTGGTGGAGGTCGATCTCACTCCACCTCGAGGATCATCTCGATCTCGACGGGGATGCCCATCGGCAGTCCGGCCATGCCGACCGCCGACCGGGCGTGCTTGCCGATCGCCTCGCCGAAGACCTCGACCATCAGATCGGAGAATCCGTTGATGACCTTGGGCTGGTCGCCGAAGTCGTCGGCGGAGTTCACCATGCCCAGCACCTTGACGACGCGCCGGACCCGATCGAGGCTGCCGAGCGTCGCCCGGGTCGTCGCGAGCAGGGCCAGGCCCACCTCGCGGGCGGCGTGGTAACCCTGCTCGACGGTCAGATCGCGGCCGAGCTTGCCGGTCGCGACCGCCGTGCCCCCGCGCATTGGCCCGTGGCCGGCCAGGTAGAGGAGGTTGCCGGTGCGCACGGCCCCGACGTAGTTCGCCAGCGGCGCGGACGGCGGCGGCAGCGTGATGCCCTTGGCCTTGAGCGTCGCCTCCGCGCTCATCGCCCCTCCCGCCTCGGAAAATGACAACGGCGCGAGCATCGTGGCACACTACGTCGTGCCCGTCAAACCTCCACCGGCCACGCCGTCGCCCGCCGCGACGCTGGTCGTGCTGCGCGACCGAGCCGGCGGCGGCGTGGAGTGCCTGCTCATGCGCCGACACCTCGAGAGCAAGTTCGCGGCGGGCGACTTCGTGTTCCCGGGCGGCAAGATCGAGGCCGACGACAATCCCGACGACGCCGCCGCGTGGTGTCGCGGGCTCGACGGCCCGACGGCCGCCCGCCGCCTCGGCCTCGACGCGGCGCCGCACACCGCGCTCGGGTACTGGATCGGCGCCGTCCGCGAGACGTTCGAGGAAGCCGGGCTGCTGCTGGCGACCGGCGCCGACGGGCGGGAGGTGGCGGTGGACACCCCTCGCTTCGCGCAGTACCGGCGCGACTGTCACGCCGACAACCGCCGCTTCTGGACGATGGTGCGCGCCGAGGGATTGCGCCTGACCACCGACCGGCTCGTGTACTTCGCGCACTGGATCACGCCCGAGGAGCAGCCGTTGCGCTTCGACACGCGCTTCTTCGCGGCGCCGGCGCCGGCCGGGCAGCGGGCGACCGGCGACGACTACGAGGTGACGGACCTGAAGTGGCTCACGCCGGCCGAGGCCGTCGACGCGCATCGCCGGGGCGAGATCTCCCTGCGCAACCCCACCGTGAAGAACCTGCTGCTCTTCGACGGCGCCACGGCGACGACCGAGGCCCTCGACCGCCTGCGCGACCGGCCGGTCCCCACGATCCGGCCGCGCATCGTGATGGACGGCGCCGAGCGACGGGTGCTCATGCCGGGCGACCCCGGCTACTTCTGAGCCCGGCGGCCGGGCGGGCCGGGCTCAGCGGCCGACGGCGTGGGCGAAGCGGCGCGTGAACTCGGCGGGCTCCAGGTTGGCGGCCTTGGCCAGCGCGGCCACCGACTCCGGACGCTCGAGATCCTCGGGCTTGAGGCGGATCATGTAGGCGGCCAGCGTCTGGTACATCTCCGACTCGACGTCCGCGTACCGTACGCGGATCCGGCCCGTCTTGGGGTCTATCATGAGCCCGAACGGAACCGGCACCAGCCGGCCGGCCTGGATGGTCACCATCGCGTTGCTGCCGCCCTCGAGGAGGAAGCGCGTGGCCCAGTAGCCGAGGCTCCGGCAGTACTGGATGTCGTGGGCGCCGGGCGGCGCGCAGCGCAGCTCGTAGCCGAGGTCCTTGGCCACGATGGTCACGTCGATGCCCCGCGACTTCAGGCTCGTGGTCACCCGCTCCTTCAGCACGCGTCCCAGGTCCAGCTCGGCCAGCCGCACGTTGCCGTAGGCGTCGCGCTCGACCGCGCCGAGCGTCTGGGGGTCGAGCCGCTCGGCGAGGCCCTCGGAGAGGAGTGCCACGCCCTGCTCGCGGCCGTGGGCGCGCCGCTTGATGATCGCGCCCTCCAGGATGTCGGCGAGCTGGTCCAGGCCGATCTGCGGCCCGTCGAACTCCTCGGCGATCACCGTGATGGTGGCGCCGGCCGCGCCCCCGATGCCGAGCGCGAGGTGGCCGGCGTGGCGGCCCATGACGGTGACGAAGAACCACCGCTCGGTGGTGGCCGCGTCCTGCATGAGGTTGCGCACCAGCTCCTTGCCGAGGTTGCAGGCGGTCGTGAAGCCGAAGGTGACGATGTCGCTGGGCAGCGGCAGGTCGTTGTCGATCGTCTTCGGCACGTGGGCCACGGTCAGCCCCTCCAGCGTCTTGGCCAGCCGCGAGGCGGCGAACGCGGTATCGTCGCCACCGATCGTCAGCAGGTGATCGACGCTGAGACGCTTGAGCGAGTCCGCCACCCGGTTCACGCCCTCGGGCGACTTGGTCGGGTTCGTGCGCGACGTGCGGATGATCGACCCGCCGTCGAAGTGGATGCGCGAGGTGTCGTTGATCTCGAGCTCCACCACGTGCTCGATGTCGCCCTGGGCGAGCCACTTGAACCCGTCGTAGCAGCCGAGCACGCGCAGCCCGTGGTTGCGCGCCTCGATGGTGGCCGCGGCGATGACTGCGTTGATGCCGGGAGCGGGGCCGCCGCCGACGAGGATCGCGAGGGTCTTCTTCATCATGAGGCCTATCCTACCCAATCTGCGTCACGGTCGCGAAGCGCGGAGGGCGGGGCCCGGGCTGCCACCACGGTCCGGGCCGCGCTCAGAAGTAGGCCAGCAGCCGCCCGCAGGCGATCACCCCGGCCCACAGCGCCAGCGACAGCCCGCCGGCAAGTTGTGCCGGCCACGGCGCCGGGACGGCGGTGTCCCAGTCGCCGACGGCGCGGAAGGGCCAGCGGTGGAAGAGACCGGCGTTCAGCAGGGCGGCGGCGATGAGCACGATCTTGAGGCGGAAGGCCGGGTTGGCGGCCATCTCGGTGGCGTGGGCGGCGAACATCAGGGCGCCGGACGGCACGACCAGCAGCAGGGCCAGCCGCGCCCAGCGGAGCAGGTGCGCGGCCATGGCGGTGACCGGCAGCGCGCGGGACAGGCCGAGCAGGCGCAGGTCGAACATGAAGGCGGCGCCCACGAGGAACACGAAGCCGACGATGTGGACGATCTCGACGGCCGGGTACAGCCACAGCCACTGCCGCATGGCGACCGCGAGCGCGGAGGTCTCCAGCCAGACCGCCCAGGGCGGGCCGCTGGGCGGGTGCATCAGCGCAGTTCGGTGGTCCGGCCCGCGATGGTGATGCGCTCGGCGCGCATCTCGTCCGGCTGGGTGCGGCTCGGATACCCGACGACGGTGGCGACGGTCCCCGGCGCGAGCATCTCGCGCGTCAGGCCACGGTGCTCCATGCGCGAGGGCGGCGCCAGCACGACGATCCACGTCGCGCCGGACGTCTGCAGCCGCACCGAGCCGTGCGGATGCTCGTAGCCGGCCTCCGTGATCGTCCCGGTCAGCGTCAGCGGCCGGCCGGCGTCGTAGCCGCTCCAGCCGTGGTGGGCGGCTGCGGCGCTCGCGCCGATCACCAGCGCGACCACGAGGACGGCGACCTTCGAGACGAGGAGCGTCACGGGACGAGGACGATCTTTCCGAACTGCTTGCCGTCGGCCAGTCGCTGCTGGGCGGCGGCGCCGTCCTTCAGCGGCGCGACCTCGTCGATGATGGCCTTGAGCCGGCCGGCGAAGAGCTGGCCCATCACGGCGTGGAACTCGGCGCGGTTGGCCATGGTGGAGCCGATGATGTGGACCTGCTTCCAGAACACGAGCGGGATGAGCGTCTCGCCCACCGGTCCCGAGGTGGCGCCGCACGTGACCAGGCGGCCGCCGCCCTTGAGCGACCGGATCGAGTCCTTCCAGGTGGCGGCGCCGACGTTCTCGATGACGACGTCGACGCCGCGCTTGCCGGTGGCCTCGAACACCTGCCGGGCCCAGTCCGGGGTCGTCCGGTAGTTGATGCCGACCTCGGCGCCGAGCGCTCGGGCCTTGGCCAGCTTGGCGTCGTCGGACGAGGTGACGATCACCCGGGCGCCGCACAGCCGGGCGATCTGCACCGCCGTCGAGGACACGCCGCCGCCGACCCCGATGATCAGCACGTCCTGCCCCGGGCGGACCTGGCCCTGGGTCACCACCATGCGCCACGCCGTCATGTTGGTGAGGACGAAGGACGCCGCCTCCTCGAACGAGACCGTGGCCGGCAGCGGCAGGACGTTGTCGGCCCGCACCGGGACCAGCCCGGCCAGGCCGCCCGGCACGTGCTCGCCCAGGATGCCGTAGCGCACGCACAGGCTGTCCTCGCCCTGCCGGCAGAACTCGCAGCGGCCGCAGGTGAGGTTGGGGTTGACGGCGACCCGCGTGCCGATCGTGACGTCGCGAACGTCGGCGCCGACCTCGACGACCTCGCCCGCGATGTCGCAGCCCGTCCAGAAGGGAAGGGGGGTCTTGAGGGCCGGGATGCCCTCCCGCACGAACAGGTCGAGGTGGTTCAGCGCGCAGGCCCGCACCCGGACCAGCACCTCGCCGGGCTTGATGGCCGGATCGGGGACATCCGCGTACGCGAGCTTGTCGGGGCCGCCGAACTCGTGGAAGACCAGCGCTTTCATGCGGGCGGGGCTCCTTCGTCTCAGCCGTTGAACTGCTTGACGAGCCGGGGCAGGCGCGGGTCGTCGAGCGCCTGCGGCTTCTGGGGCTGGTAGAACGCGGTGCGGTCGAGCAGGCCGCGGTACCGCTCGGTGAGCCGGGCGGCGATCGTGTCGTGCGTGGCGGTGACGGCGTAGGCATCGAGCATCTCGTCGGTGATGAGGTCGGCCATGCCCTTCCAGTCACCCTCCACCGACTTGCGGTGCAGGTGGGGGGCCAGGTCCTGCCAGCCGTGGGCGGCCAGCACGGGCTCGTACGTTCGCGTCGAGGCGTAGAAGGCGATCTGCTGCTTGACGGCCAGGCGCTGGGGGGCCAGCTCGGCCTCGGTCTCGCCGATGACGACGAAGCTGGAGGTCGCGTAGGTGAAGTCCTCGCGCCGCTTGCCGGCCGTCTTCAGCCCCTCGTCGACGGCCGGCTGCACGTAGTCGCGCAGGTAGGTGGGGCTGTTGAACGGGTGCACGTGCAGGCCGTCGCACACCTCGCCGGCGACGCGGCACATGTGCCGGTTGACGCCGGCGATGTAGATCGGAACCGCGGGGTGCTCGATCGGTCCGGGATCGAAGAACGGCGTCATCAGGTCGAACCGGTAGAACCGCCCCTTGACGTTCAGCTTGGTCCGGTTCTGCCAGGCGTCCCAGATGGCCCGCAGCGCGAGCACGACCTCGCGCATCCGCGGCGCCGGCGACTCCCACTTCACCGAGAAGCGCCGCTCGTTGTGACCCTTGACCTGCGAGCCCAGGCCGAGGATGAAGCGACCGCCGGAGGCCTTGGCCAGGTCCCACGCGATGTGGGCCAGGACCATCGGGCTCCGCGCGAACGCGACCGCGATCGAGGTGCCGAGCCCGATGCGGCTGGTCACGGTGGCGGCCGCCGCCAGGGGCAGGAACGGGTCGTGCTGGGTCTCGGCCGACCACAGGCAGTCGAAGCCGAGCGCCTCCACCTTGCGCGCGTAGTCCGGGACCGTTCGCAGGTCGTGGGTGAGCATGGCGACGTCGAGCTTCACCGGCACTCTCCTTTGCCGCGCATTCTACTCCGGGCGCCACCGGCGCGCCGACCGGGCCCGCTTGACGCGGGGCCGGCGCCGCCGGATGATCCGTGCATGGCGGACGACAAGATCGAGACGGTCGTTTCCTCGAGCAGCGGCACGATCGGCCGGGCCCGCAACGAGGTCCGCGGCGTCGCCGTGGCGTTCGACTCCTCGTCGCGGCCGCAGCCCGACGCGCTGACCAACAGCGAGGCGTTCCTGGGCAGCGTGTCCTCCTGCGGCGTGACCCTCGTCGAGATGCATGCCCGGGAGACCGGCGTGCCGCTCGAGCGGATGCGCGTGACCATCGAGGGCCGGCGGCCGCCGACGCAGGCGCGCTTCTCGGCGGTCACCATGACGTTCGAGATGGCGGGGGTGAGCCAGGCGCAGGCGGAGGCGCTCGTCGAGACGTACCGACAGCGCTGACCCCTCTACAACACGGTCGCGGTCGCGACCGAGGTGACGATCCAGGTGAAGGCGGTTCCCGGACGCTAGCGGCCGGCCGGGCCGCCGCCTACGCCACGCGGTGCCCGCAGCCCTCGGCCTTGACGACGCGCTCGGTCGAGCCGGGGAACCGCTCCAGCTTCTCGGCCGGCCGGCGCGGCCGGGCGACGAGCTCGCCGGCGCAGTTCGGACATCGCCCCAGCAGGAGATGCTCCGCGCAGGTCCGGCAGAACGTGCATTCGAAGGAGCAGATCAGCGCTTCCGTGGAATCGGGTGGCAGGTCGCGGCCGCAGCACTCGCAGTTGGGACGAAGCTGGAGCATGAGCAGGAGTCCTTTCACTGTTGGCGCCGTCGCCGGTCATCGCGTCGACCCGCGCGGCGCGGCGCCGCGCCGCCCGAGCGCCTCCAGCGTGACCTGAGCCTCGCGAACGATCCGGGCGACGACGTCGGCCGCCCCCGGCAGGTCGTGCACCAGCCCCACGCTCTGACCGGTCGGCATCGGAAACCACTCCGCCGCCGCCTGCTGGGCGGCGTGGCCGAAGATGTCCTGGGCCGCCCGCGACTGGACCATGGCCGGGAACACCGGCGCCCCGGACGCGTCGTACTCGGTGATGTATGCGTTGCCGAGGAACCGCGCCCACAGCCCGCTGATGGCGTCGCTGATCGTGGTCGCCTCGGCCTCCGCCTCGAGCAGCGCCTTCTTCTGGAACTCCGGGACGCTGGCCTCGCGCGTCGCGACGAAACGCGTGCCCAGCAGGACGCCGCTGGCGCCGAGCGCCAGCGAGGCCACCAGCCCGCGGCCGTCGGCGATGCCGCCGGCCGCGATCACCGGGACGCGGACCGCGTCCACGATCTGCGGCACGAGCGTCAGGGTCCCGACGCACACGGCCTCGGGGGACGCCGGCTTGACCCACGTGGAGCGATGGCCGCCCGCCTCGGCGCCCTGGGCCACGATGAAGTCCACGCCGGCGCGCTCGACGATGCGCGCGTGGTCGACCGTGGTGACCATCGCCATGACCTGGATCCCCCGCGCGTGACAGGCGGCCACCAGCTCCGGTTCGGGGTTGCCCAGGCCGATGGAGAACACGCGCGGGCGCTCCTCCAGGATGACCTGGATCGCCGCCGGGATGAGGTCGGGGACCGCGGGCGGGCGGCCGGTCGTGGTCGGCAGCCCGAGCCGCGTCCGGACACTGTTGAGCCTGTCCTGCACGGCGCGGACCGTCTCGTCGGGGATGGTCGCAGGGTCGACCGGAGGCCGCAGCTGATCGGGCATGAAGAGGTTGACGCCGAACGGCCGGTCCGTCCGGGACCGGACCGCCCGGATCGCCTCGCGCACACGGTCGGCGGTCAGGTTGAGCCCGGCGATGATGCCGAGCGCGCCGGCCGCCGAGACCTCGGCCACCAGGTCGGGACCGGCCACGCCGCCCATGCCGGACTGCACGATCGGATGCTCGATGCCGAGCCGGTCGCACAGCGGCGTGCGGAGACTCATGGGCCGGCCTCCATGATGGCCCGCTCGCGCAGCTTGATCCGCTGGACCTTGTCGCCGTGCGGGCTGGGCGTGCGCGGCACGTCGGCCACGAAGTGGATGCGCCGGGGAATCTTGTAGGACGCGATCCGGCCGCGACAGAACGCCCGCAGCTCGGCCTCAGTCGGACGCGCGCGCGGGCGGGCGATGACGAATGCGACCGGCGCCTCGTTCGTCTCCGGATCGGGAACACCGACGACGAAGGCCTCGTCGACGTCGGGGTGCGTCTGCAGGAACGCCTCGATCTCGCCCGGCGCGACCATGAAGTGGCTGATGCGGAGCGTCTCCTTGAGACGGCCCCTGAAGATCGTGTGGCCGCGGCCGTCCTGCGCGGCCAGGTCGCCGGTGCGAAACCAGCCGTCCACCGTGAAGGCGGCCCGCGTCTCCTCGGGCTTGCGGTAGTACCCGCGGGTGACGAGCGCGCCCCGGAACTGCAGCTCACCCTCCTGGCCGGGCTCGCACGGCGCCGCGGTGTCGGGATGGACGACGCGAACCTCGAGGCCGGGAGCCGCCACGATGCCGGGCTGCAGGCGCAGGTCGCGCGGCTCGTCGAGGTCGTGGAACAGCGCCAGCGCGTTGACCTCGGTCATCCCGTAGGGCTGGAAGGCCAGCGGCACGCCCAGCCGGTCGATCACGGCGTCGAGCATCGCCGGCCCGCCCCCGCCGACCGAGGCGAAGCCGCCCGTGCGCAGCGAGCGGAGGTCGTAGCGATCGAGGTCGGGGTGCTCGAGCATCGGCTTGAGCATGGTGTCGACGGCGTTGAACACGGTGCACCGCTCGCGCTCGATGAGCGCGAGCGCGTGCCCCGGGTCCCAGGTCTCCATGAGGACGAGGCAGGCGCCGTGGCTCCACGTCGACAGCGGCACGTTGAGGCCGCCCCATGTCCCCGCCGCCGCCAGCGCGTGCAGCACGCGGTCGTCGGGCGTGAGCCGGAGCTGGACGCCGGTGTTCCAGCCGTGCGGCACGCAGTTGCGGTGCGAGATCATCGCACCCTTGGGGAACGCGGTCGTCCCGGACGTGTAGAGCAGCGTGAACACGTCGTCGGCGGTTGGCTCCGGGGGCCGCGGCGGTCCGGCCCCCCGCACTCCGGCAGCCGCCCCGTCGGCGCCACCCAGGTCGGACACGCGCAGGCAGCCGGGGTAGGGATCCTCCGCGTCCAGCAGGACGTGGCGAAGCCGGGGCATCGCGTCGGTGGCCAGCTCGCCGGGGACGGCGTCGGCCAGCTCGGGGAGCACCTCGTGGAGGATCTCGAGATAGTCGATCGGACCGAGGTGGTCCGTCAGGAGGAGCGCGGTGGCGTCCGACTGCGCGAGGATGTAGGACAGCTCGCGGGCGCGGTAGCGCGGATTGAGGGCGACGACCACCACGCCGAGCCGGGCGGCGGCGAGCTGGGCGACGAACCACAGCGGACGGTTCGGCAGCCAGATCGCCAGCGCGTCGCCGCGGCCGAGTCCCAGGGCGGCCAGGGCGGCTGCGAAGGCGTCGACGCGGGCCAACAGGTCGGCGAAGGTGAGCCGCTCCGCCCCGGCGACCAGCGCGACGCGCCCGGTGTGGCGCTCGGCCATCGCGGCGAGCATCGCGTAGGCGGTCGCGTCGGCGAACGGGTTCGCCGTCACCGCTCGGTCATCCGGCGTGCTCGGAGCGCCGCGGCTTGCCCTTGAAGTGTTGCGCGAGCGCGTCCAGCAGCCGGGTCAAGGCCTCCTGCTCGGTACGTCCGTTGACCGTCACCGCGTGCTCGACGGCCGTCGCCACCCAGTCGCCCGTCTCGTTGCGGTAGACCTCGACCTCGAACTGCATCGCGCAGCCTCCCCGTGCGGGCGCCGGTCCTCCCCTCGCACGGCCCGGGTTCCGGGCGCGCCCTCGACCGGCGCCGGGCGCTAGCCCGGGATTTTCATGAACGCGGTGACGGCCGAACGGGACACGGCGGAGGCGAGTGGATGGGGGTCCGGGTGACCCGTTCCCTCCGAGCACGAGGTTGCCGCCGTGTCCCGTTCGACCGTCTGCACACACTCATTGAATAGTCCCGGCTAGTATCGCACCGCCGGGGCCGGCGAGCGATCGTCGCCTCGCGCCGCCACCCGGCGGCGACGGTCGCGGGTGGTATGATCGGCGCACCCTGCGAACCGATGAGGGAGCCATGACCACGCTCACCACTCGCGATCCGAGCCTGCCGGCCGCGTATTCGGACGCGCTCGACTCGCTGGCGCTGGCCCCGCTGTGGACCGCGCTGCACGCGCTCCTGCCCCACGAGCGCACGACGACGGCGGCGCCGCACGTGTGGCGCTGGCAAGCCGTGCGTCCGCGGCTGCTCGACGCCGCTCGTCTGGTGCCGATGGAGCAGGCGGAGCGACGCGTGCTGGTGCTGCGCAATCCGGGGCTGGGCGGCGCCTATGCGATCACGTCGACCCTGTTCGCCGGGTTCCAGATCATCCTGCCCGACGAGGCGGCCCCGAGTCACCACCACACGCCCGCCGCGCTGCGCCTGGTGGTCGAGGGCCGAGGCGCCTTCACCACCGTGGAGGGCGTGAAGTGCCCGATGGAGGTGGGCGACCTCATCATCACGCCGCCGATGCGCTGGCACGACCACGGCCACCAGGGGGCCGAGCCGGTGATCTGGCTCGACGGGCTCGACATTCCCCTGGTGCGCAGCCTCGACGCCGCCTGGGCCTCGAAGATGCGCCCGGCCCAGCCGGCCGTGACCGCCACCGATCCGTCCGCCGACGAGTTCACCGCGGCCGGTGTCGTCCCGCGCGCATCGCGCTACCCGCAGACCGGGTTCCCGCAGGTGCGCTGGCCGTGGCGCGCGGTGCGCGCCGCCCTCGAGCGGCTGGCCGGCGCTGCGGCCAGCGACGCGCCGGTCACGCTGCGCTACGTCGATCCCACGAGCGGACGCGCGCCGCTGCCGACGATGGGCGCCGAGGCGCACTGGCTGCGTGCGGGCGAGCGCACGCGCGGAGACCGGCGCACGTCCAGCCGGGTCTTCCACGTCCTCGAGGGCCGCGGTCAGAGCCGCGTCGGCGAGCACGTGCTGACGTGGGAGCCCGGCGACACGTTCGTCGTCCCGCCCTGGCACTGGCTCGAGCACGAGCACCGCGGCGACGGACCGGTCTGCCTGTTCCAGTTCAACGACGAGCCGGCGCTGCAGGCCCTGGGTCTGTGGCAGGAGGAGGTTCGCTGAGCGCGCGCGCCCGGAGCCGACCTCGAGCCGGGCGGCGGCGCCGCGTCGAAGATCGGTTGACATCGTCCGGTGCCGCCGCTATCTTCGCGGCGCTCGGCGGCCGGATGGGGTGGGCACCTGCTCGACATCATCTTCTTCTGCATGGTCGCGCTCGCGCTGTCGCCGGCGCCCGGACCCGGCGCCGAGGCCTCCACGGGAGCTGAGCGAGACTGGGCCAAGGTCGCCCCCGAGCTCCGGGCGCTGTACACGGCGTCCCGGGCGGCGAGCGAGAGCGGCCGTCCCCTCGTCACGCCCGATCCCGCCATCCGCATCGTCGAGGATCGCGTGATCGTCGACGCCGTGGCCGCCGGCGACGTCGAGGATCTGCGACGAGGTCTCGTCGCCCTCGGCATGCGGCAGACGGCGACGGCGGGACGTATCGTGTCCGGTCAGCTGCCGATCGCCGCGATCCCGGCGATGGCGGCGCTGCCGAGTCTCCGGTTCGCCCGAGCTGCGGTGACGGCGCCCCGTGGCGCCGGAAGAGGAGCCGAACAGCGGTGACGTAGTCCAGGCCCGGGCCGGTACCGGGCGGCAGGAGAGTGAGTCCCGTGATGCGCACCCTCGTGGCGTGGGTGGTGGTGGGAGCGCTCCTGCTGTGCGGAGCGGGCCAGGCGGTCGCCGACGGATCGAAACCGGCGACGCGGCTGTCGAGAGACCTCGCCGAGCTGCCGGCCCAGCAGTCCCTCGGGCTGCGCAGCGAGGCGGCCCCGGGCGGCTTCGTCGAGCTGCCGCCGGTAGTCGCCGACGATCGGGTCACGATCGACGCGACCGCGGCCGGCGACCCGAGGCTCCTCGAGGGCGACCTGCGCGCGCTCGGCGCGACCGACACCGCGGTCGCCGGACGTCTGGTCTCGGCCCGGCTCCCCCTCTCGGCGGTCCCCCTCCTGGAGAGCGTGGCCTCCCTGCAGTTCGCGCGTCTCGCCCACCGCATCATGAGCGTCGGCGACGTCACCACGCAGGGCGATCACGTCATGGGCTCCGACGCCGCGCGAACGACGCACGGGGTCGACGGGGCCGGCGTCAAGGTCGGCGTCCTGTCCGACAGCTTCGACTGTCTCGGGGGCGCCGCCGACGACAAGGCGAGCGGCGATCTCCCGGCGACGGTGACCGTCCTGCAGGAGGACCCCGGGTGTAGCTCGGGCACCGACGAGGGTCGCGCGATGCTGCAGATCGTGCACGACGTCGCCCCCGGCGCCAGCCTGGCGTTCGCCACGGCCGAGACCGGGCAGGCCGGCTACGCCAACAACATCCGCGCGCTCCGCAACGCCGGGGCCACCGTCATCGTGGACGACGTCCTCTACCTCGCCGAGCCGATGTTCCAGGACGGCGTCGTCGCCCAGGCGGTCGACGAGGTCGCCGCCGACGGTGTCGCCTACTTCTCGGCGGCCGGCAACAATGGGCGCAAGGCCTACGACCACACCTTCGTGGCGGGCCAGTTCCTGGCGGCCGGGACTTTCGGAGGCTCCTTCCTCGGCGGCACCCCGCACAACTTCGGCAGCTCCGTCATGCAGCGCATCGCGATCCCGGGCGGCGGCCGGTTCACCCTGGTGTTGCAGTGGGACTCTCCGTTCTTCTCGGTCGGCGGGCCGCCGGGCACGCAGAACGACCTGGACGTCTACCTGCTCGTACAGAACGCCGTCGGCGGCTTCTCGGTGGTCAGCGCGGCGACCTCGAACGACCTGGCCTCGGGAGATCCGTTCGAGAGCCTGGGGCCGATCTCGTGCGGCGCGCCCACGGGGAGGCAGTGCATCGGCTTCCTGATGATCGTGGTCCACGCCGGCCCGAACCCGGGGCGGATCAAGTACGTCCTGTTCACGCGCGGCGGCAATCCGACGCTGACCCCGGCGATCAGCAGCGGCACGCTCTACGGGCACGCCAATGCCCAGGGCGCCATCGCCATCGGCGCGGCCAGCTACAAGACGCCCACCACGCTCGAGGCGTTCTCCTCGGGCGGCACGACGCCCGTGCTGTTCGACACGTCCGGCGATCCGCTGCCGGCGCCCGACCTGCGCGCGTTCAAGCCCGAGCTGGTCGCCCCGGACGGCGTCGACACGACGTTCTTCGGGGTGGATACGGACGGCACCGGCTTTCCGAACTTCTTCGGGACGTCGGCGGCGGCGCCTCACGCCGCTGGCGTGGGGGCCCTGCTGCAGCAGGCGCTTCCCTCGCTGACCCCGGTGGAGCTGCGCACGGCCCTCGAGGACACCGCGCTCAACATGGGGCCGGCCGGCTTCGACACCAACAGCGGCTTCGGCCTGATCCAGGCCGGGCCGGCGCTGGGGGCCCTGCACCAGCTGGTCCTCACCGCGGGCCCGAGCGGAACGCCGAATCCCGTCAACCCGGGCGGGGTGGTCAGCCTCGAGGTCGACGCGAGCGACAGCTTCGACCACACCCTGACGTTCGCCTGGACCTCGACCTGCTCGGGCGGCATCGCGGTGGGCAGCTTCGACAACGCCGCCCTCGCCGCGCCGAAGTGGACGGCGCCCGTCAACGGGACCGGCGTCTCGCAGACCTGCGCGCTGAAGGTGACGGTGAGCGACGGCGAGGGGTTGACCAGATCGGCCACGCACACCGAGACGGTCCTGTCGACGCCGCGCTTGCTCTCGGTGAAGCCGCCCTCCGCGCAGGTCGGCGCGTCGATCGTCATCAGCGGGGCGAGCCTGAGCGGCGCCACCGCGGTGACGTTCAGCGGTCCGGTGACCGTGGTGCCCACGGCGGTGACGGCGACATCGCTGCAGGCGGTGGTGCCGGCCGGCGCGCGGACGGGCGTGATCAGCATCACGACCGCGGTCGGCGTCGGCCCCAGCACGGCGATCTTCAAGGTGTTGCCGGCGATCTCGGGCTTCACCCCCGCGAGCGCGGTGGCGGGCAGCGACGTGGTGACCGTGAACGGCGCGAACCTTCGCGCGGTGACCGGCGGGCCGGT